>Ga0209605_1000279_pt1 | contig 69035 bp, 53 predicted proteins | sample AD_UKC035_MetaG_FD_184408 | JGI IMG/M metagenome (GOLD analysis project Ga0209605, IMG submission 184408) | Active sludge microbial communities of municipal wastewater-treating anaerobic digesters from USA - AD_UKC035_MetaG (SPAdes) (version 2) | ecosystem: Engineered > Bioreactor > Anaerobic >...
GGTGTATCGTGTCCGAACCCAGCAAACGATCCGCCGCCGCATTGCCCTGGACATGCAGCGTGACCTGCAAGCTCCCGCACGCAACCAAACCACGGCCACCCTCCATCAACAACGTTCCGAAATGGGGTAACTATGCTCTGTAACGTTGCTACAGTCTCGTTATTCCACCCATTTATCTCGTTGATCTGTGGCGTCATTATTTTCCTGAACGCTCGCTGCGTGAGAAGTGCCTTGCCATCGATCGTAATCATAGGGACTTTGGCTACAACGGGCGAGCCTCTATCCTGCTGGTCTGCCTTCACCCTGGCAGTGAACACACTCATAGCAGGTTTCCTTGGTGCCTCCTGTTCCCACCAGTACCATGTTGAGTGAAATTTCACCGTTATCTCCGACCCATCTGCACTAAGCGATGTGTCACCTATAAGCCAGTTTGGACACAGACTCCAGAGCTTGAAACTCACGTTGAAGAATCTACCCGTTAGTTCGGTAACATTCAGCGCCGTAACGTCGCCCGCATCGGCGATACACTCAGCTGAGAAAGTGAACGTGAATGTCCACCAGAAAGCGTCTTTGTCGACATTTTGCTTGGCGACACATCCACTCGGGTCAGTCCGACCAATTGGGCCATTCTGACAGTACGCATACCAATTCATCCCATCGCCGTAACCGATGGGGTCAGTCTGAAGGAACCTGCCGATCTCGGGGTGGTAGTAGCGGGCGCGGTAGTAGTAGAGGCCGGTGTCCTTGTCGAACTCTCTCCCGGTGAACATGAAGCGGTTGGGATGGTTCGGGTCGCTGGCAGCCACCTGGCCGTAGACGCTGTACTCGTAGAGCTGGACCACGTCGCCGGAGGCATCCGTCAACGCCACCACGTTGCCCAACGCGTCGTAGTGGTAGTACTGCGTTCCGGCGTAGGTCCCGCTGCTCTCAATCAGGCAGATCGGCTCGTCGATGCCTGGGCCGTGGACGTACTTTCGGAGCAGGGTGTCGTTCGCGTCGTACTCCGCGATGATCTGGTCGCCGTCGTAGAGGAACTTCAATTCCGTCGTGCCATCGACCTTCTTCTCGATCCTCCGGCCGGAGAGGTCGTAGACGTACTCGATCTCGTTCCAGTCGTTCGCGTCGGGCATCGTGCCCGTCCACACCACGCAGTCCACCCACGCGCAGTCGCTGCCCACGGTGCCGCCGGCGTCCTTGCGGTACAACCAGCGGAGCGTGTGCGTACCCGTCGTGGTAATCGACTTGGTGACCTGGCGCCAGTCGCCGGTCCCGTCCCGCTCGCCCTTCCAACTTCCGTCGATGTAGAAGATCACCTCATCGCTTTCGTCGCACGAGGTCTTCCACCAGAAGCTGATGTTCCCCCGGCCCTCGACGGTCGTCTGGAGCCAGGTGGATTCGTCGTCGCCGATATCCCCGCTCTGGGCGGCGTCGTTGTCGTAATAAAACACCTCCGTCTGGAGGAACCAGTCGGCGTCCCCGCCCGTCGTGAACGTCAGGTCGATATCGCAGGCCACCGACAACAGGCTGGTGGGCACAATTTGGCGTTGCCTTTGTTGGGATGCGGGTTTCACGGATTCCCACCGCTTCTTTCACCCAGGGGCCGGCGGACGCACGGCATCCCCCGTCGCCCCGGGTTCTTGCTCGTTCAATCGCCCATCATCCATCCTCAATTCCCGCAGCCAGGGTACCCGGAATGGGCATGGTTGTCAATGGCCTGCAGTCGGTGGGGCATAAATTTCGTTTGACAGCGGCCGGGCGGTCCGCTAACCTAACGTGGTTAACGTGATTCCAAGGCCATGCTGTGAATGTGGTTAGGTTGAGACCGGTTTGGTTGGAGATCCTGACATGGAACACAAGATCCTGTTGAAAGAGAGCGACATACCGCGGCAATGGTACAACCTGGCGGCGGACCTCCCGACGCCGATGCTGCCGCCGCTGGGTCCGGACGGCAAACCCATTACGGCGGAGATGCTGGCCCCGGTCTTCCCGATGAACCTCATCGAGCAGGAAGTCAGTACGCAGCGGTGGATCGACATCCCGCAGGATGTGCTCGACATCCTGTACCGCTGGCGTCCGGCGCCGCTGCGACGGGCGGTCTATTTGGAGAAGCATCTCAAGACGCCGGCCCGCATCTACTACAAGGACGAGAGCACGAGCCCGCCGGGGAGCCACAAGCCCAACACCGCGGTCGCCCAGGCGTACTACAACAAGGTCGCGGGCATCAAGCGGCTGACCACCGAGACCGGCGCGGGCCAGTGGGGCAGCGCCCTGGCCTTCGCCTGTGCGTTGCTGGGCCTGGAGTGCAAAGTGTACATGGTGCGGATCAGCTTTGACCAGAAGCCCTTCCGCAAGCTGATGATGCAGGTCTGGGGCGCGAAATGCGTGGCCAGTCCGAGCAGCGAGACGAACGCGGGGCGCCAGATCCTGGCGGAGATGCCGGACACGCCGGGCAGTCTGGGCATCGCGATCAGCGAGGCCATCGAGGCCGCCGTCACGGACCCGACCGGCCAGACCCGATACTCCCTGGGCAGCGTGCTCAACCACGTCCTGCTCCACCAGACGATCATCGGTCTGGAGGCCAAGAAGCAGTTGCAGGTGGCCGGCGAGAAGCTCCCGGACGTCGTTATCGGCTGTGCCGGCGGCGGCAGCAACTTCGCGGGACTAGCTTTCCCGTTCACTGCCGACAAGATCAACGGCGCCAAGATCGACATTATCCCGGTGGAACCGGCGGCCTGCCCGACGATGACCCGTGCGCCGTTCGCCTACGATCACGGGGATACTGCGTGCATGACGCCGTTGCTGGCCATGCACACGCTCGGTCACGCGTTCGTCCCGCCGCCGATCCACGCGGGCGGCCTGCGGTATCACGGGATGGCTCCGCTGGTGTGTCAGTCCATCGTCGAAGGGTTGTTCACTCCCAGGGCGTACCATCAGAGCAAGTGCTACGAATCGGCGTTGCTGTGGGCGAAGACCGAGGGTATGATCTGTGCTCCGGAGACCAGCCATGCCATCGCCGCGACGATCGACGAGGCGATCAAGGCCCGTGAAGAGGGCAAAGAGAAGGTCATTCTGTTCAGTTACAGCGGGCACGGACTGATGGATCTGGCCGGGTATGACAACTTCATGTCCGGCAGACTGACCGATTACGAGCTGCCTGAGGATCTCCTGCAGAAGTACACGAAGGACCTCGACAAGATGCCGAAGGCCCCGATGCGAAAGAGCGGCCGCTGGTAGGATTGGCGGCCGGCGAACAGACGGCTGCGAGGCAGAGCGGCCGGAGGATTCGCTGATATCCGTAGGGAGGAACATAGATGAAGTGCGTGGTTTTCTTGGCCGTTCTACTGGCTGCGGCAGTCTCGCCGGGGCAATTGCTGAATACGGCGGAACCGGCCCAGGACTGGAAAGGCGACCTGCAGAAACAGGCCGACGCCCCGACGATCCACACCATGGTCGGCGTCACCTGGGACAGCAAGTACATCTGGCGCGGCTTCGACGTCTACGACGACGAGAGTGCCACGCACCTGACGGTCGATCTGAACCTCTTCGATAGCGGTTTCGGCGTCAGTGCCGTCGGCCACCGCGCCAACGCGGGCGGATTCGAAGATCGGGAGCGATGGGATGGGACCGTGTACTACCAGAACGGCTTCTACGCCGGCGAGTCCTATGCCACGAACTACCGGGTCGGACTCGTCTACTATCTGTATCCGGAGCTCAACTCGGGCCAGTCGATGGACATGATCGAGGGCCATTTGATTCTCTCCTGGCCGAAGCTTCTCCCGATCCAGGGTCTGCAGCCCAGCTATGCCCTGATCGCCATGGGACAGGCGGACAGTCCCTCGATCCTCCCGGACGGGGGTTCCGGCACGCTGCAAATTGGCATGCTCGACTATGGTTTCGCTGTTCCCGGGATCATTCCGGGCAGTCCCGACTGCGTGGTCACGCTACACGCGGAGCTGGTCTACAACGACGGAGTCACGATCACGGCCAGACGGGCCGGCTACTACGACTGGAGGGTAGTCCACCCGAATCCCGACCATGGGTTCTCCCATGCGGTCTTGGGCGCCTCCGCCGATGTCCCTCTCAGTGCCGACGGCAGGTTCCTGCTGACCCCGTCCGTCTACTATCAGAACACGATGACCGACACGATCAACGAAGACGAAAGCGAGTTTTGGGTGAGCGTGGGGCTGCGGTACTTGTTCTGAGCCCTGGCTTCTGTCTGTCTATCTCGATGTGTATTCCGGGCCGGCCCTCAGAAGCCGGCCCGTTCCACGTGTACCCGGCATTCTCGCGGATTCGCAGACAGCGCCCCGTGAGGATCGAGCTTCTCCGTTTACTATCCGTCGCCGACAGACTATGATGGCTGCCGATGGTGTCCGGATGACACGATCGTTTCGAGTCCCTGGTTTTGGATTGAAGGAAGGCATGGCGCGAGAAGAACAGGTCTTGGTGGTCGAGCGGAAGGTCTTTGACGAATTAGGTGCTTTTCGCGGGTTGCAGTTCGACGTCCAGCGGTACCTGGACCGACTCTTCGCGCCGGGGGTCCCGCGTTTCCTGGCCCGCCCGGCGGCGGAAAAGGACCCGGGCCACAAGCAGCTCATTCCCTATGTGCTCATGACCTGCCAAGGCAAGTACCTGACCTACGTGCGAGGCAAACGGGCCGGCGAGACGCGCCTGGTCGGCAACCGATCCATGGGGATCGGCGGGCACATCAACCCCGTCGACTGGACGTTGTTCAGCGCCGATCCCTATGAGACATATCGCGAAGCGGTCCGGCGGGAAGTTGAAGAGGAGGTTTGCGTCGAGGCGGGCCATACAGATCGCGTCGTTGCCCTGCTCAACGACGATTCCAACGAGGTGGGCCAGGTGCACCTCGGGGTTGTACACTGCTGGGTCCTGGACGCCCCGAAGGTGAGCCGGCGCGAGCAGATGATCACCCAGATGGAGTTCATGAGCGTGGACGAGCTGCGGGCGGTCCGCGACCAGATGGAGACCTGGTCGCAACTGTGCCTGGACGGCCTGGACCCGATCCGCGAGAAGCTGAAGGAAGTCTGATTGCCGGCGTTTATGGAGGCACCCGCACACAACCCGACGGCCACTCCCATCCCGCTTTCGCGGATTCAGCGTCTGATCGGCGAGCGCATGCTGGCGTCGAAACGGACCAAGCCGTGCTTCTATCTCCAGATCACGGCCGATGTCACCGAGCTGATGGGCATGAGGCACCGCCTGAGCAAGGCTCTGGGCGTCAAGATCACGAGCAACGCGTTTTTCATCCACGCGATGGGGATCATCGCGCGTCGGCATCCCCTGATGGTCGGCCGGCTCGTTCCGGGAGACAACTGCCGAAACGGCGACGGCCTGGTCATCCAAATCGCCGAGAGCGTCAACGTCGGGTTCGCGGTCAACAGTCCGCAGGGACTGGTCGTGCCGGTGGTCCACCACGCGGACAGCCTGTCCCTGGCCGAGATCGCCGGCCGGGAGAAACATCTCACGGACAAGGCGCGAAGCAACAAACTGGCGCTCGACGACATCGAAGGCGAGACCATCGGGTTGAGCAACCTCGGGGCCTACGATATCGATTCGTTCCTGGGGATCGTGCCACCGCCGGTGAGTACGATCCTGGCCGCGGGCAAGATCGCCTCGGCTGCGGTCCCGCAAGGCGGTCACATCGTCGTCCGCAAGCAGGTCAGCCTGTCGCTGGCCGTCGACCACAGGGTGATCCAGTGCGATTACGCCGCCCGATTCCTGCACGACCTGGCGGCGCAACTGAGCGATCCGAAACATCTACTGTAGTGATAGGGGGAAATCCGATGACAAGGTCCGCGAGCAGCATCGTATGTCTTGGCGTGGTGACGCTATCGTTGCTGGCTGGTTTGGCGGGGGCTCAGCCGAAGGTCGAGGTCCTCTGGCCGGACGGCGCGCCCGGTGCGAAGGGGCAGGCCGAGGGCGACAAGCCGACGCTGACGATCTATCTGCCGCCGCAGGACAAGGCCACCGGCGCAGCGATCGTAATCTGCCCGGGCGGCGGCTACGGGCACCTGGCCATGGACCACGAGGGACACCAGATCGGGCAGTGGCTGAACTCCTTCGGCGTCGCGGGTTTCATCGTGTCGTACCGCCATCGCAACAGCGGCGCCGGCTACGGCCATCCCGCGCCGATCCAGGACGCCCAGCGGGCGATCCGAACGGTGCGGAGCCGGGCCAGAGAGTGGGGCGTCGATCCCAACCGGATCGGCATCCTGGGCTTCTCCGCGGGCGGGCACTTGGCCTCGACCGCCGCGACGCACTTCAACGAGTCCTTCTGCGAGGCGCGAGACGCCATCGACCGCATGAGCTGCCGGCCTGATTTCGCGGTGCTGGTCTACCCGGTGATCTCGTTCAGCGAGCCCTTCACCCACACGGGCTCGTGCACCAACCTGCTCGGTCCCAACGCGGACGCAGCGATCATCGAGAAGTTCTCGAACGAGAAGCAGGTGACGCCGCAGACCCCGCCGACGTTCCTGTTCCATACCTGGGAGGATACCGGGGTTCCCGCGGAAAACAGCATCGCGTTCTACCTGGCGCTGCGGAAGGCGAAGGTCCCCGCTGAGATGCATATCTTCCTGAAGGGCCAGCACGGCATTGGCCTGGGCGTCAACCGCGGCGCCGCATCCGCCTGGCCGGGCCTGTGTCAGAACTGGATGGCCGAAGCCGGGTTCCTCAAGGGCAAGAAGCAATAGGACGAACAGGACCTATGGGACAGACGGGACCGTCCGCGGAACGGAGACCTCACTGCGACGCGGGCGACTCGGGGGCAGCGGCGTCCTGTGGGTCGGCTTGGGCAGGCGTCGGTTCGCCGTTGGGAGCCGATGCCTGCGGCTCTTTGTAGATCGGCACAGGCGTGTAGCACTGCGGGACCGGCAGACTGACCTCGCGAATCTCGATCGGCACAGGGGCCGGAACTGCCTGGGTTTCCGCCTGGGCCTGCGGCTGCGGCGCGGGAATCTCCTCGGGCTCGTCGCTGATCCCCAGGAAGAAGTTGGCGACCTTGCGGTAGTCCTCGGCGCCGTTGCAGGTCGGGTCGTACTCGAAGATGGTCTGGCCGTAGCTGGGGGCTTCGGCCAGCTTGATATTCCTGCGGATGAACGTCGGGAGCACGACCGCCCCGGACCAGGCGGTGTTCGACCCGCGGGCATTCTCCAGGAACCCCTCGATGTCCGAGCGGACTTCATTGGACAGCGAGGTCCGCGTGTCGTGCATGCACAGGAGCACGCCCGTGACCTTCAGGCGGGGGTTGATCCGCTTGTTGACCAGATCGACCGTTTGAAGGAGCTTTCCGAAACCCTGGAGGGCCAGGAAGTGCGGCTGCAAGGGGATCAGAACCTCCTCGGCGGCCGCCAGCGCGTTGAGCGACAGCAGTCCCAGCGACGGGGCGCAGTCGATCAGGCAGAAATCGAATTGGTCTGCGCTGCCCTGCATGGCCTCGCGCAGGATGATCTCCCGTCCGACGACGTTGACCAGCTCGGTTTCCGCGCCGACCAGATTGATGTTGGCGGCCAGGAGCCAGAGGTTGGGACGGATGAGCATGAGGCTCGACTCGAACGGAGCGGATTCGGTCAGGACCTCGTAGGCGCCGACCTTGACGGCCTGGGGCTCGACGCCGAGATGAATCGTCATGTGCGCCTGGGGGTCGAAGTCAATGACGATCACCTTGCGTCCCGCGGCGGCCATCGCGGCGGCCGTGTTGACCGCGGTAGTCGTCTTGCCGACGCCCCCTTTTTGATTCAGGACTGCAATCGTTCTCAATCCGTTCACCTCTACTGTTGTTCCAGAGTCCTTCGTCCGTCGGCTCGGAGCTTCTTGAGCACGGCGTCCAAGACACCGTTGACGAACGGCCCGGACTTCTCCGTGCTGTACTTCTTGGCCATCTCGATCGCCTCGTTGATGATCACCTTCGGCGGGATCTCCGAGCAACTCGTCAACTGGTACACGGCCAACCGCAGGATGCTCTTGTCCACCGGCGACAGCCGCGAGAACTGCCAGCGAATCGTCGAACCGCCGATCAGGTCGTCGCACTCGGCCACCCGGGTCCACGTCCCGTTCGTCCATTCCCAGGCGAGCTGACGAGTCTTCGAATCGCCCTCCATCTCATGGAAGAACTCGGCCATCAGGCGTCCGAGCAACTCGGAGCCTTGAATATCAAGCTGGTAGAGGGCCTGCATGGCAAGCTCTCTGGCCCTCGTTCGTTTGTCCATAGCAAATCGTAAATGGAGAATCTCTATCCTATCTGTTGCATGACGTGGGCCATTTCCATCGCGGTCATGGCGGCGTCCGCGCCGGCGTTGCCCATTTTCGTGCCGGCCCGCTCGATGGCCTGCTCGATGTTCTCACAGGTCAGTACGCCGAAGATCGTGGGCACGCCTGTGTCGTAGTTGATCTGAGCGATGCCGCGGACCACCTGCTGGCAGACCGCGTCATAGTGGCCGGTCTGGCCGCGAATGACGGCCCCCAGGCAGATGACCGCGACGTAATGGCCGCTCTCTGCGAGCTTCTTGGCGACGAGCGTGATTTCGCAGGCGCCGGGCACCCATACGGCGCGCATCTGCTCGTCGGCTGCCCCGTGGCGGCGCAGACAGTCGATGGCCCCTTCCAGCAGCTTCGAGGTGATGAAGTCGTTGAACCGGCTGACGACGATGGCGTACTTCCCCTTACCGGCGGCTATCTGTGCACTGACTTGTTCGATCATAGTACGGGCTCTCCACACACATCTGACCCAGCGGCCTTGTCACGGGCAGGGTCATTCCCGCGGCGTCTGCGACTGGCTGGCGGCCATTATAAGACCCTCGGCAGCCGGTCTCCAGAAAAACACCAGCCGCAACACCACCCGAACACCGTTGCCGGCGGTCCCTTCACACTAACCATAAGCATTATAAGGGCTTACCGCCTCTGCCGCCAGAAGAATCCACCCGCCCGTGGAAACCGCTGCGCGGACGGGCGAAATGGCTAAGGCCCCCATGCCCAATGGGCGATAACCCTGGTGTACGACAACAGGCAGTAGCCGGGGACTCGGACGCATCGCATCGCGTCGGGGGACCCTGTTCTGGAGGTATGCTGTAGCTATGATGTTCGAGGGCATGGATTCCGGTCCCTATGACAAGGCTGAACGCAGCGCGCGCAAGGCCTACGAACTGTATGAAGACGGCAAGATGGCCCAAGCCCTCGCCGCCCTGGAACGGGCCATCGAGGTCAACCCGACCAACAGCGCCTGGCATTTCAACAAGGGTCTGACCCTCGATGCCATCAACCGGTTCAACGAGGCCATCGCGGAATATGAGACCGCTCTGCAACTGAGCCCGAATGACATGGAGATGCTCAACGCCCTGGCGGTGGACTACACGCGTACGGGCCTCTACGACCGGGCCCTCAGCACATTCGAGTACATCCAGCAGCTTGATCCGTCGTTCGAGCCGTGCTACTGCAACCGGATCATCACGTATGCCGAGATGGGCCAGCACGACCTGGCTGAGCAGATGTTCTACCTGGCCCAGCAGATCGACGAGGAGTGCCCGCTGTGCTACTACAACATCGGCAACAGCCTCTTCGCCCGCGGGCAGTACAAGAAGGCGGTCCGCTGCTGGCTGCGAACGGCCGAGCTGGAGCCGACCCATCCCCAGATCAACTACCGCATCGCCCAGGCCTACTGGTCCGATGGGGACCCCGTCAAGGCCCGCGAGCACTTCCTCGTGGAGTTGCGAGGCAATCCCGGCGACGTCGAGGCCATCATGGACTTCGCCCTGTTCCTGCTCGAGCAGGGTGACCTGGACGGCGCGAGGGAGAAGTTCAATCGCCTCCTCGAGATGGACCCGGATTTCGCGCCGGCCCTGCTGTACTCCGGAGAGATCGCGCTGGATCAGGGAAACTATGACCGGGCTGCCGAGCTGTTCGACGAGGCACTGAAGAAGGACCCGACCCTGGCAGGTCCCCACTTCCGACTGGCGCAGTGCGCCCTGGTCGAGCACCGCAAGGACCGGGTCGCGAAGCACCTGCTGGCGGAACTGGACCGCGAGGTCGACGACGCCGGCACGCTGGTCTCGATGGCCTCGATGTTCCTGACCATCGACGATCCCGACCACGCTTCCCATTGCCTGCTCCGGGCGGTCGGCATGGACACGCGAAGTCCCGACGCCTACTACTACCTCGGAGTCAGTGCTGCGAACAGGGGACAGTTCGCCGACGCCGACCGGTTCTTCTCGCGAGCCCTGGAACTCGCGCCGGAGCACATGGGGGCCCTGCGGGATTCGGCCTTCACCTACCTGGCGGCCAACGAGGCTCCCAAGGCGACGGAGCGGATCGCACGAGCCCGCACCCTGGCGCCGGATGACTGCGAGCTTCGGATGCTCGACTACAGCGTCCGGCTCATCCTGCTCACAGGCCGGCTGACGCACTACGCGGCCCGCCTGGACCCGCGTCCGTCGATTCGACGCTTGTGTCGTCGGCTCCGGCGGCGCTGAGAGTCCTGCCCGGCCGACCATTCCGCTCACTCCATGAAACATCTTGCGTCTGATCAGGCAAAAGCCTGTTTGGGTGCGATTCGTGTTTGCAGGCAGATTCCCCCAACCTTTGTGAATCGACCCTGTCATTCCTGTGCCAAGCAGGAATCCAAGAGCCACAGGACCCGGCCCTTCATGGGCAGTGGATTCCCGCCCCCGATCGGGTCGGGGGCAGGGTCCGCGCGGGAATGACAAAGTCAATGCCGAACGACCCATCACAGTGAACCAGAAACTGCCTACAAACGTGAACTGCACACAGCCTGTTTCCCCGTCGTGATTTTGTCTTGTATGTCCCCGTCGTTGATGGCACAATAGGGGTGAAAAGTGGCCGTACGGAGACTGCGACACAGGGAAGACGTCGCAGGGCAGGGAGAGGCGTGAGCGACGCCTTTTTCGGAAAGGGTAGAACGATGAAGAGACACATCGCAGTGATCCTCGTGGCGACTGCATTTCTCTGTGGGCCCGCTTTTGCGGAGAGCATCGAGTGGATCGACGGGATGGGAGCGGTAGCTCCCTCGGGATGGTCGATCAGTCCGTCGGACCCCACCACGACGGATGTGATTTCCTTCTCGGGACCCACCGACCAGTCGTACGGAAACAGTTGCCAGGCCGAGATGTCCTTCGGCGGCACGCCGTACCTGTCCATCAATCATTCCACCAAGAAGATCGAGTTGAAATTCCAGGGCCCGGCGCCCACCACGTGCATCCTGATCTACAAGCCCGCGGTCGGCTTTCGCGGCAACTTCGGGCCCCTCGCCGCAGGCAACTGGACCTTCTCGTGTACGCACTTCCGCATCCCGTTCTCCATCGCCTTCCGCGTCGGCAGCAGCAGCGGCGCCGGCAAGACCATCCGCGTGGACAAGAACGCGCCGCTGACCATCTGGACGCCCGACGGCAGCACTTGGACCAAGGCCTACCGCAAACTGCACGACGGACTGGCCGTGGCGCAGGACGGGGACACGGTCCATGTCGCCGACGGCACGTACGTGCCGGACGAAGGGTCGGGCGTTACGCTGGGCGACCGTACCGCCTCCTTCGTGATTCCCGACGGCGTGACGGTCCAGTGCGGCTATGCTGGCTACGGCGCCAGCAATCCGGACGCAAGGAACGTGGACGCCTATCCGACGATTCTGAGCGGGGACCTGAACGGCGACGACCTCTGGGGCATCCTGAATACCTCGGACAACAGCTATCACGTCGTCTCGGCCTCGGGATCGGGCACGCTCGACGGCGCGATCATCACCGCCGGCAACGCCGACGGCTCGGGCAACCACCGTTACGGCGGCGGCGTCCTGCTGATCTCTTCGACGCTCCGGCTCGAAGCCTGCAAAATCCGGGGCAACAAGGCGGATTTCGGCGCGGGCCTGGCGTGCATCGAAGGCATTGCGCCGGTCGTGATCGACACGGAAATCACCGGCAACTGGGCGTATCTGTTCGGCGGGTGCCTGTATAACGATGACGCCAACGTCGAGATGACCAACTGCCTGGTCACCGGCAACACCGCCGGCAGCGCCGACATCCTGGGCGGCGACGCCATCGTCAACGTCATGGGCAGTCTCGACATCACGAACTGCACGATTGCGGACAATCAGCCCGGCTACTCCGTTCACGCGAACGAAAGGGCCATTGCCAATCTCATCTGGGGTTCCGCCTTCGTGGACACGATCTCGATCAAGAACAGCATCATCCGCAACGGTGGCAACGAGGTCTGGTGCACCGAGCCGGGTCTCGTCACCCTCTACTACAACAATATCGAGGGCGGCACCTCCGGGTATAGTGGTTCCGGGAACATCGACGCGAATCCCCTCTTCAAGAATCCCGGACTGTTCAGCATAGAAGGGCAGTGGTTCTTCGACGATGACGGGTACACCCTGCGGGCAGGCTCGCCCAGCATCAACGCGGGCAGCAACAGCCTCGTGCCCACAGGCGTTACGACGGACCTCGCTGGTAACACGCGCGTTCAGGGCAGTCGGGTCGATCAGGGCGCCTACGAGTCGGGCGGGCTGCCTCCTGCGGTGGTCCTGGTTCCCGATGTGGTCAACAAGACGCAGGCTTCGGCACAGTCCTCCATTACGAGCGCCGGACTGGTCGTCGGGACGATCAGCCATGCCTACAGCAGCACGGTGGCCTCGGGACGAGTCATCAGTCAGGACCCGGTCGGCGGCTCGGTTGCCGTCGTGGGTTCCGCCGTGAATTTGGTGATCTCGCTCGGACCGGACCCGGGATCCTCGTGGACGTTGGAGGATACCTCCGACATCAATATGATGGTCCCGAATCCTGCGCCCCCTTACCTCGTCACGGTCGACGGCTCGGGCACGTGGGACTTCTACGCCAGCGGCACGACGGACTACAAGATCGAGATTACCAGCATCGCCGGCGTGGGCGGCACGTGGACCGTCGTCCCGTCGGCCGGCACGGTATCCACCGGGTCGCACACGATCTCCTTTACCATGCACGGCGAGGCCCTCAACATCAGTTGGATGACCCCTGGAGCCCATAAGATCGCGGAGATCAGGTTCTACACGCGATGATCGCCCACGACGGCGCAGGGAATTCCGTTCCGACGTCGCTGCGGAGAGGGTCTGTGCTCTGGAGATCGCAGCGAATCGGTCTCTGGAACCGACTCGCCGCTGCCGGAAAACCTGCGAGGAGACCCCGGAGCGGCAGTTTTTTGTTTGTCTGACTCCCGGTCGTCTATATAATAGTGCGTCCGGAAACAAGGGACTGCGACGGCGGGTCCAACGGTATCTGGTGTCTCAGCAATGGTCCGGATGGGCCGGTGGTCGATACCGGCAGCGGTTGGAGTGTGCCGTTGTCCGGCCGAGTGGCGGAATGGCAGACGCTGGGGACTTAAAATCCCCTGCCCGCAAGGGCGTATGGGTTCGAGTCCCATCTCGGCCACTGGGGCGAACTGCGGGTTCCTGACCGCCGTATGTTCTGGGCGCGTTCCACGCACGGACTCAAGCGTTGACGCAACCAAGGTATGAACTAGCCACGTCCTGTATCGACAGAGCGTGTTGGAGGTAGACTATGGTCAACAAGAACGCAAAGCTCGTGGACAACGACAAGCCGAATCTCTACCGCGAGGTGTTCCCCTATACGGAGTTTCCGAAGGTGGTGTTCGACGGCGAGCAGGAACCCTACGACGTGCCGGAGGATATCTGGATTACCGACACGACGTTTCGCGACGGCCAGCAGGCCCGTCCGCCGTACAAGCCCGAGCAGATTCTCCGTATCTACGACCTCCTGCACCAGATCGACGGCGGTGCCGGCCTGATCCGCCAGTGCGAGTTCTTCCTGTACTCCGACAAGGACCGCAAGGCGGTCGAATTGTGCAAGGCCCGCGGCTACAAGTACCCCGAGATCACCGGCTGGATTCGTGCGGTTGCTGCGGATTTCAAGCTCGTCTCCCAGCTCGGGCTCCAGGAAACCGGCATTCTGACTTCCGCCAGCGACTACCACGTCTTCCTGAAGCTGGGCAAGACGCGTTCCCAGGCATTGAACAGCTACCTGGACATCGTCAAGGCCGCCCTGGACACCGGCGTGCTGCCACGATGCCACCTGGAAGACATCACGCGAGCGGATTACGACGGGTTCATCCTGCCGTTCGCGGTCGAATTGCTGAAGATCCAGGAACAGTACGGCAAGCCGGTCAAGATTCGTCTGTGCGACACGCTGGGTTTCGGCCTGCCCTGGCCGGGCGTCGCGCTGCCGCGGAGCATTCCCAAGCTGATCCAGGGCCTTCGCAAGGTGGGCGTGCAGCCCGCCCAGCTCGAATGGCACGGACACAACGACTTTCATAAGGTCCTGATCAACGCATCGACCGCGTGGCTCTACGGGTGCAGCGCCGCCAACGCCGCGATCTTCGGCTCCGGCGAGCGAACGGGCAATCCGCCCCTGGAGGCCCTGGTCATCGAGCACGCACAGCTTCGCGGCATGATCCCCGGCGTCAACTACGCCGCCATTACCGAGCTGGCCCACTACGCCCACACGGAGCTGGGCTTCGAGATCCCGCGGAACTATCCGCTGGTCGGCCAGGACTTCAACGTGACGCGGGCGGGCATCCACGCGGACGGTCTGCTCAAGAACGAAGAGATTTACAACTGCTTCGATACGAACAAGCTGCTCAGCCGGCCCATCGGCGTCGCCATCGCCGACAAAACCGGCGCCGCAGGCATCAAACACTGGGTCGAGACGCGCTACGAGATCCAGATCGCCAAGCACGACCCTCGCATCATGCGGATCAAGGACCGGATCGACGCGGAGTACGCGGCCGACCGTATCTCGGCGATCTCCGATGAAGAGATGCACCAGTGGGTTCGCGAGGCCTTCGAGGCCCGGATGCCGCCGGCCAGAAAAGGATAGGACTACAACGAGAAGGAAATCCGAAGCACGGATATCGTAGTCCGAAACAGATTCCGAGGACCCAAATCCGAATGATCGAAACGTCGGCACCCATCGGATGTCCCGTTTGGAATTTGGGGTTTCGGTTGTTTGGGTTTGTTTCTGATTTCGAGTTTTGGATTTCGGATTTCTTCGCTTCGGGGTGTTATGGCTCACGACGAGATCAAAGCGGTTCTTTTTGACCTCGGCGATACGATTCTGAACTTCGGCAAGGTCGATACGACGAGGGCCTTCCTGGCAGGCGCCAGGGCTTCGCACGCATACCTGAGGTCGCAAGGCCAGCCAGCCGCCTGGTTCCCCTGGTATTTCACCTGCAATCTCGTTCGGATGAGGATCCACTACCTGATCTCGAACCTGACGCACAAAGACTTCGACTCGCTCGATGTGCTCAAGGCCATCGGGTCTCGTCAGGGCGTGCAGATGTCGCCGGCACAGTGGGACGAGTTCGCCTGGCTGTGGTACGAGACGCTCAGTCGCATGGCGCAGATCGAGCCGGACCTGCGGGAGACCCTCGATACCCTGCGAGGCATGGGGCTCAAGCTCGGGATCGTGTCCAATACGTTCGTCAGCCGGGCCTCGCTGGCCAGACACCTGGGCCAGTTGGGCCTGCTTGAGTTCTTCCCCGTCCAGCTCTATTCCTACGAGTACCATTTCCGCAAGCCCAGCACGGAGATCTTCCGCATCGCGGCCGGCAAGATCGCAGAGGCCGCCGAGAGCATCGTCTTCGTCGGGGACCGGATCGACAACGACGTGTTGCCCGCGATGAAGACCGGGATGCACGCCGTGCTCAAGGACGCCTACACCAACGCGGGCAAGCCGACGCCGCCGGGGGCTCACAGGATTCGTCTGCTTGCGGAGTTGCCCGGAGTTGTCGAGCGGATCAACGCTTCCGGGCAGCCGGTCCGGGTCAAGCCGTGAGTCTTCTTTCGCTGCCGGCGGAAGTCGTCGGAAACTGCATTGACACGTCGCGTCCGTCTTCATACTATCGCATCCCGTTCGTCCGCGTTGCGCGGCGGCGCTGGTTGATGTCCGAAACGCGACGTGGGACAGGCAACGGATGAAGGAGAACACCGATGGCAGCAGGCAGAACGATTGATGTGACCGATGAGAGCTTCGCGGACGAAGTGCTCGAATCGGATATTCCCGTCCTGGTGGATTACTGGGCGCCGTGGTGCGGGCCGTGTCGAATGGCCGCACCGGTTCTGGAGAAGATTGCCGACGAGTACGATGGTCGGCTGAAGGTCTGCAAGCTCAACGTGGACGAGAACCGCGAGATTGCGACCCAGCATCGGATCATGAGCGTCCCGACTATGTTCCTGTTCAAGGACGGCGGACTGGTCGATCAAATCACCGGAATGACGCCGAATTTCGAGTCGGATCTCAAGAGGAAAATAGAACCCTACGTGGAGTGACGGAGGGTCTTATTCGTCCTATTGGTCTTATGGGTCCTATAGGACTGATAGGGCGCATAGGACCGATAGGACGCGACGAAGCCGAAGTCGGAGGAACGACACCATGGCCGATACTCAGTACGACGTGATTATCGTCGGCGGCGGACCGGCCGGACTCGGGGCCGCTCTGTACAGCTCGCGAGACCGCTACCGGACGGTGATCCTGGAGAAGATGATCCCCGGCGGGCAGATCTTCAACACCGATCGGATCGAGAACTACCCCGGCATCGCCCGAATCGACGGGCCGACGCTGATCGACCAGATGCAGAAGCAGGTCGAGAGCTTCGGCACCGAGATCAAGACCGCCAGCGAGGTGACGGACATCAAGCGGACCGCCGACGGCCGCATCGAGGTCTACTGCGGCAAGGACCGCTACGTTGCGAGGGCGGTCATCTTGGCGCCGGGCAGCGGCTACCGGAAACTGGGCGTCCCCGGCGAGGACGAGTTCCGCAATGCGGGCGCGGGCGTCAGCTATTGCGGCACGTGCGACGGGCCGTTCTTCCGCGACAAGGAAGTGGTCTCGGTCGGAGGCGGCAACTCTGCGCTCGAGGAGACCCTGCACCTGACGAAGTACGCCAGGAAGGTGACGATCATCCACCGTCGCAATGAGTTCCGCGCGGACAAGATCCTCGTCGAGGAGTTGCTGGCCAAGGCCGCCGAGCCGAAGAGTCCTCTGGTCATCCGCTACGACTCGGTCGTCACCGCGATCCAGGGCGCCGGGCGGGTCCAGTCCGTCCGGCTCAAGAACGTCAAGACCGGCGCCGAGGAGGATTACCCCTGCGACGGCGCGTTCATCTTCGTCGGCATGGTTCCCAATACGGAGTTCCTCAAGGGCATTGTGGACCTGACGGACCAGGGCTTCATCCGCTGCGACAGCACGACCCTGCGAACTTCGGTCCCAGGGATCTTCGTCGCAGGCGACTGCCGCGTCGGGGCGACCATGCAGCTTATCACCGCGGTCGCTGACGGCGTCAACACCGCCATGATGATCAAGCAGTACTTCCGCGATCCACAGTGGTGGAAAAAGACGAACGCCGACGTGGGTCAGGTCCTCGGCTGGTAGCAGAATGGGGCATAGGACCCATAGGACGAATAGGACCCATGGGTTTTCACCAGAAGATGACGTAGAAAACCGCGACCGCCGCCAGGACGGCGCCGCCGGCCAGTTTCACCGCCGGTGCAGTCGTCGTCTCGATCGCTTCGCGAACCGGCAGCGCTCTCGGGCTCTCCAGGGGTTTGAAGAAGGTGATCACTCCCATGATCATCAGCACCAACTCGAAGGCCAGTGCGACCTGGATCAGGAAGTGCAGTCCCGGTGCGAATCTCTGGAACAGTCCATACAGGATGGGACCGCAGATCAGCGCGGCTACGCCTGCCGACGGAGGGGCCTGGGGAACCAGCATTCCAAAGAGAAACGCCGCCACGACGCCGGGCCAGATGTACCCCTGGAATTGCTGGATGTAGTTGAAGACGCCACCGAACTTCGGGTCGTTCAGTCGCGGCGCCAGCAGACAAGCGGCAACGATGAAGACCCCTGTTGCGGCGCGCCCGAGCAACAGCAGGCGTTTCTGCGGCGCGTTGCGGTCGAGCAAGCGATTGTACAGATCCATCGTCAGGATCGTGGACGCGGAATTCAACATGGAGGCCAGGGAACTGATGACTGCGCCGGCGATCGCCGCGAACATGAAGCCTCGCAGACCCGAGGGAACGAGTTTCTTGATCAGCGTGGGGAACGCGGCATCCGGCTTGCGACCGACCAGCATCTTCTGGGAAGGCGTTTGCCCGGATTCCTTGGCGATCGACTCGACCGCTTCGTTGTACCGCGCCACCTCGACGGCCTTGGCGGGATTGAGTTCCGTCCATTCGACGTCCGGTTTGAAGACCACGAGCTGGTTCTTGCCCGGCGACGCTCTGAGCTGATCGAACTGCGTCAGCGCCTCGTCGTTGCCCTCCTTTGCTGCTTCGCGGAGGTCCTCTGCATACAGCGTGTTGGCCATGATGCCCGGGATGACAATCGCAAAGGGGATCAGCAACCACAGGGCGCCCGCGAAGATCACGCCCAACTGGCCTTCGCGGAGCGTCTTGGCCGCGAGATTGCGCTGCACGATGAACTGGTTTAGCCCGCAGTAATAGAGAATGACGATTCCCATCCCGGAGACCACGCCCGTCCAAGGCAAGTCCTGGTGGTTGGGCGGAAGGACCATGTGGAGCCGGTCTGCATTGGTCGTGGAGAACTGCCCCCAGCCGCCGCACGCGTGCAGACCGAGGAAGAAGATCGCGATCCCCCCGATGAGCAGCGCGCCTCCCTGGAACAGATCCGCCCAGGCAATAGCTTTGAGCCCCCCCCAGATCGTGTAGATCGCGGCAATCGATCCGATGAGCCAGATGCTCTTGGTCAGACTGATGTCGAAGACCTTGTTCAAAGTGAATCCGCCGGAATAGAGCACGGCGGTCAGGAGAACGACCACGTAGATGACTACCGTGGTCAGCGCCATGAGGGCGCGGGCCGTGGAGTTGTACCGGTATTCCAGATACTCCGGCATGGTGTAGATGCCCGCTTTGAGGAAGCGGGGCAGCAGAGTGAATGCGATCAGGACGATGCCGATGCTGCCGGCCAGTTGCCAGTTGCTCACCGCCAGGCCGACGCTGCCGGCGCCCTGGCCGCTCATGCCGACGAACTGCTCGGTGGAGATGTTGGCCGCGATGATGGATAAGCCGATCAGCGGCCAGGTGAGTCCCCGTCCCGCCAGGAAGTAATCCTCGCTGGTCCGCTCCCGCCGGCTTTTGAACATGCTGACCCCGACGACCACCGCCAGGAATGCGACGAAGACCCCGACATCGAAGGCATTCAATTCCATGGGCGAATCCCGTCAAAGCAATTATCAGTTTCCTGACTCATGTTCCGAGTTGTCACAATAATAGACCTTCAGTCCGAGTGCCACAAGATTTCCGCCCGCGGGGCTTTGCACATCGTGACGAATCTGGTAGAAACAGAGCGTCCGACGAACAACGACAGGATGGTGATCGCAGCAGAAAGGGCCGATGCATGTCCGACGCGTTCCACAACTACGGAATGACCAGACGACGGTTTCTCCATGTCTCGCTGGCGGCAGCGGGGGGGATCATCGCGATGAACCCTCGCTGGTCCCGCGCTGCGGCTGATCCAAGCCAGACCCGCTGGGCTTTCCTGTCGGACACGCACATCGCGGCCGATCCCGAGAACAACTACCGGGGCTTCTACCCCTACCGGAATCTGGAGAAGATCGTCTGTCAGCTTGCCGCGGACCTGCCCGAGGGCGTGGTCATCACCGGCGACCTGGCCCGGCTCGCCGGCCAGATGGGCGACTACGAGAACCTCCGCACCCTGTTGATGCCTTTGGTCGGCAAGCGACCGATGTACCTGGCGCTGGGCAACCACGACGACCGCGACGTCTTCCTGGACGTGTTCGAGGACCGGCCGGGCCAGGCGCAGCCGGTCCAGGACAAGCATGTCGTTACGGTGGACGCCGGTCCGGTTCGGTTCATCCTGCTCGATTCGCTCCTGGCCACGAACAAGACGCCGGGATTGCTCGGCAAGGCCCAGCGGACCTGGCTCGCCCGGTATCTCGCCAACAGCGACGACAAGCCCGTCATCCTGTTCTTCCACCACACGCTCGACGACGGCGACGGCGATCTGTTCGACGTCCTGTGGCTCTTCGACCTCGTCAAACCCATCCGCAAGGTCAAGGCTATCGTCTATGGCCACTCCCACGAGTACAGGTCCTCGGAACGTGATGGCATCCACCTGATCAACCTTCCGTCGACGGCCTACAACTTCGGCGACAATGAGCCGCTGGGCTGGATCGAGGCCAAGCTCACCGCCCAGGGCGGGGAATTCACCCTGCACGCCGTCGCAGGCAACACACAGCCCGACGGGCGCGTCGAGGGCTTCACCTGGCGAGTCTGAGGGACAGGAGACCCTCACGGACGAGCCCGATTCGTGCCATAGCCTCCATTCACTCCGCCTATTCTCGGACTGCCCTTGCGGTTCCTGTACCGAAGGACCGCAAAACCTCCCCTTGCGCAGCTTAACATCCGCTTAAGCAAAGATTCGCTATATTTTAACGGGGGAATGGGCATGGCTCTGCCGATACTCCTCCCGAAAGATGACCGGGGGATCGATCCGCTAAGGCGAATCTGCCCTCGTTCATCCATGTCGATGGTGGGAAGGGTGATGCATGACGTATGGTGGCTCGGAGCGATTTTTGAATAGACGGCGGTTCCTCAAGGGCGGCCTGGCGTGGGCCGTGGGTGTGGCGGCGCTGGGTCCGACCCGGCTCCTCGGCGACGACCGGGATGAGTGCACGCGATGGGCATTCCTCTCCGATACGCACGTGGCGCCCGATCCGGACAATCGCTATCGCGGCTTCTACCCCTATCGCAATCTGCGGGAGATCGCCGGACAGATTGCTTATAACCCGCCGGACGGCGTCATCGTCACAGGCGATCTCGCCCGGCTGAGAGGTCAGACCGCGGCGTATGAGAATCTCAAGACGCTCCTGACGCCCGTGACCGAGCAACGACCGGTCTATCTCGGCCTGGGCAACCACGACAAACGCAACGATTTCACCGAGGTCTTCGGTGGATCCGCCGACGTCGGGATGACCGTGGAAGACAAGTGCGTCGCCGCAGCGGTTGCGGGGCCCATGCGATTGATCGTCCTCGACAGCCTGATCATGGACCGGGCAGCGGGCCTGCTCGGCCGGCCCCAGCGAACCTGGCTCAAGAACTTCCTCGAAGCCTGCGACGACCGGCCCACGATCCTGTTCTTCCACCACAGGCCCAGAATCGACCTGCTCGACACGCGACGCCTGTTCGACATCATCGCGCCGTGCGCCAAGGTCAAAGCCGTGGTCTATGGACACTCACACAAGTTCAGGTTCTCCCAGTACAAAGGCATTCACCTGATCAATCTGCCCGCGACAGGCTACAACATGTCGGGCAAGCAGCCGGTGGGCTGGATCGAAGCCAGACTCACGGACAAGGGCGGCCAGTTTACCCTGCACGCTCTCTGGGGCAACCGCAAGCTGAACGGCTGCACCGAGAATCTGTGCTGGAGATCGTAGCCGGATGGGAGAAGGCCCGCTCGGTCGCAGCATGGAGCCCGAGATAGGTCTTGCAGATCGCCTGCTGTTGTGGTAGAAGAGGACCATGACAGGAGCATCACATGGGGATTGTTCCGGCAGAGGCGAGAGGGTTTCGGTTCCTTGGGGCAGCACACGATGTTGAAGGCTTTGACGCGACGATGGGACAAACGGCGGTTTCTCACGATGAGCCTGGCCGCGGCGGGCGGAATGCTCACGCTGCCGCACGGGTGCAACCGGTCCGCCAGGCGGCCAGACACGACGCGGTGGGCCTTCTTATCCGATACACACATCCACGGCAATCCCCACTACCGATTCCGGGGTTTCTCGACCTATGAAAACCTCCAGAGGGTCGCCGACCAGATCGGCGAGGATATGCCCGAGGGCCTCGTCATCACGGGCGATCTGGCCCGATCCAAGGGCAGTTCCGAGGCCTATGAGAACTTCAAGTCCCTGCTCGCGCCGATTGCCCGCCATCGCCCGGTCCACTTGTGCGTCGGCAACCATGACCACCGTGAGGACTTCGTGCAGGCCTTCACCGGCTCTGCGGGCACCGCCGCGATCAAGGACCGGCATATCGTCACCGCGATGGCCGGCCCGATTCGAATGATCGTCCTCGACACCCTCCTGTACGTCAACACGTTCCCCGGCATGCTCGGCAAGCTCCAGCGACTCTGGCTGGAGACCTACCTGGGCGCCAGCGACGAGACGCCGACCATCCTGTTCTGCCACCACGCGCCCCGCGCCGATCTGCTGGACACCCGCAGGCTCTTCGAGATCATCTCGCCCGCTCGCAAGGTCAAGGCGCTCGTCTTCGGACACTCGCACCGCTATGAATTCACGCAGCGGGACGGGATTCACCTGATCAATCTGCCCGCGACGGGTTACAACTTCACGAGCGCCCAGCCGGTGGGCTGGGTCGAGGCCCGCCTGACCCGCGAGGGCGGCGAGTTCACGCTCCACGCGGTCGGCGGTAATATGAGCCAGCACGGCAGCACCCGATCTCTCCATTGGCGAGCATGACCCCAGGATGCGATCGCCAGCTTCCGCCAGAAAGTGGCTTCCAGATGACTGTTGACACGTACCTCGCAGGTCTCCATAATCGACCGTTGTCGACCTTGGGGTCGCCGCCCTCGATGGGTCGCCGCCGAGGGGGCGGAGGAAGCGTGAAGGCGGAGACAGTATGATATCGAAAGGGAAGGAGCATTCGATGGTCATCTTTGTGGGGAACTTCTCTGGCGACACGAGCGAGCAGGATCTGCTGGACAAATTCGAGCAGTATGGGCAGGTCACAGCCGTGAATATGATGCGAGACGAAATCTCGAACCACGTACTGGGTTTCGCATTCATCGAGATGCCCGACAGCGCCGCAGCTCACAAAGCCATTGCCGCTCTGGACCGGACGACGTTGAGGGGCGCGACCCTGATCGTCTGCGAAACGGCGCCGCGGATCGAGCGGCGGCGTTTTGTCCAGAAACAGTCTCCCTCCGCGCAGGTCTACGCGCCGGGCCAGGGCTGATCTGGGTGTTACAGGACAGCAGATAACCACGATCAACGGCCCATGGAGGCCTGGGAGCGGAACATGTTCAAGGCAAGCGATGTAGGCAAGAAGATGATCATCACGGTCCGGCCGGACACGCCGATCTATGACGCGATCCGACTGATGGCCAACCGCAATCTGACGGCCCTGCCCGTGGTGGACGCCGACTTGAACCTGGTCGGCATCCTGGCGGAGCGGGATGTCCTCAGACTCCTCTACGAGACGGCGGATCGCGTCGAACAGACGGTGGCCGACTACATGAGCACCCGTGTGGCCAGCTTGGACGTGAACGCCAGTCTGATCGATCTGTGCGACCAGCTCATCGATTCGAGCTCGAGGGTCATGCCCCTGACGGAGAACGGCAAGCTGGCCGCAATTGCCAACCGCAGCGATCTGATTCAGGGTATTCTGAGAGTCAAAGGCCAGGCGATCTGAACCCGCCCGCCTCGGCGGACCGGCGACGAGACCGCCTCCCGAAAGAGCATATGCCACCCGGGCCTGTGCGACCCAGGTGGCATACGTCGCTGTGTGGCTCTCTGGTGGGAGGAGAGAGAGCGGTTATCCTTTCACTTTCACCTTCACGGCCTTGCTCTTCTCAGCCTTCGGCAGCGTGACGGACAGAACGCCATCCTTGACGACGGCCTCGATCTTGTCCGGATCGACCTCCGTGGGCATCGGGATGTCCCTGCGGAACGAGCCGTAGGTGCTCTCCAGATGATAGTACCCGTCGCGCTTGTCCTCGTGGGACTCCTTCTTCTCGCCGCTGAGGGTCAGCGTGTTGCCGTAAACCGAGACCTCGATGTCGTCGGGCGTGCAGCCGGGAACCTCAGCACGGACCATGACGGCGTCGTCTTTTTCCGCAACGTCGATCGCCGGCCAGGTCCGTTCGTTGAAGAAGGACAGCGGCCTGTCCAGCCCTCGGAAGAAGCCGTCGAAGAGGTCGTCCATCTGGCTGCGAAACGAACCCAATTCATTTCGATTTCTACGAACCCATGGAACAATCGCCATATGCGTACCCCCTTTCTTGCCAAAACACGATTTCAGATCTTCTTCAGATTCGAATCCGCATTTCTTATGAAGGAGACTGCAAATCGCGTGCCAGGGCGGGATCGGCCATAGCGGCCCAGAAATCGGGGAATCAAATGAAGATTGACGCCCTCCAGGCATCCTATAGACTGTCAAAATGGCACTCTGGGCGTGCTGTGGGCATCGCAGACGTCCCAGGGGCCGTTGCGACCGCGGGATACAGGGAATATGCAGGTAGGGATTCACCAAAGGAAGGAAGAACACATGGACGATGTTCAAGGCACTCCACGTTGGGGCTCGATCCGCGCACAAGCCAACAACCCAACCGGTCGGCTCCGCCGCGGCGTGTGGACGGTCGGGGTCCGAATCCGCTTCCCTTCCGCCCGACTCCGGTGCAGCACGTGGGCGGCGGCGGTCTGAGCTGGCTGCCTGCCTTGCCATGGTCTGCGTGGCCCGTTGCGCGGCGGTCCCTTCGGCGGCGGGTTCGGCGGCTTCGGAGGTGGAATGGGACACAGGCCCGGCGGCCACGCGGGAGGGGGCATCGGGCACTTCGGAGGCGGGCGCGGAGGCCATTTCAGTGGCCGCGGCGCGGGCGGTAGTTGTAGGAGCAGACGAGATCGGAAGCGCCTGCCTTCGCGCCTGTTCACGATGCGCAACGCGCTGCTCGGAGCTTTCTTCCGGTTGTCGCCGGTTTCTTCCGGGTCCAGGTCCGCCGGGCAGGGGCGTCCAGATCCCTTCTCGCGATACGCACCTCCATACTTTGCTTTGCGACAAGGGCCTTATCAGCCCAGCTTGTGGCACCCCCGCCCTCGGGGGTGAGCCCAGCCGAGGGCGGCTGGGCCACATCAACGAATGCCCCCGTCGATTCACCCGGCGCGGCACAGGAGTTGCAGCATTGAGACAGAAATACCGCTGCTCTCGCATGGCCCTGGCGGCGGAGTCAGGAAGACGTGCAGCCGGATAGGCAACCGAAAGGAGTTAGACAACATGGACGTGTCCAGCATTGGATTGAACGCTCTCTTGGGCGCGTACGGAGCAAAGGCCTCCCATCGCAACGGCGACCTGGATCAGGCCACCGAACGCCTGATCCACGCCAAGGACAAGGACGGCAACGGGACGCTCAGTGCCGCGGAGATCTCGATTTCCGACGAGGCCTTCCAGTTGGCGGACGCCAACGCCGACGGCGAACTCAGCGCGGACGAACTCAAGAATTCGGTGGATGTCATTGGCAAGGAACTGGCGGCGCAAGGGCCGCCGCCCTCGCCGTTCGGCAGGGGGGCCGACGACGAAGATGACGACGAGGACTCCACGGAAACGGCGACCCTGGAGCAGATCTTCCAGCAGGCGGATGCCGACGGCGATGGATCGCTCAGCGTCGAGGAGTTCCAGGTCGCGGCGGCACGGATTGCCGAGCAAGCGCAGGCCCAGGAGCCGCTGGGGCCTCGCCCTCCGCACCCCGATTCTGACGAGGCGGCCGCACGACTGGTCCAGGACCTCGACGAGGACGGCGACGGCGCCCTGAGCGCCGGTGAGATACCGCTTTCATCCCGAACCTTCGACTCTGCGGACACCAACCAGGACGGCGTGCTCAGTCTCGAAGAGCTTCGGGCCGCATCCAGGCAGATCGCCGGAGAATCTGCCTCCCGACAGAAACCGATGCTGGCCTTCTTCCGGCAGGGTTCCGACGATACGACCGAGGCTCTGGATCAGATTGCCTGAGCAGGTTCCGGCCGAAGGAAACAACAGAAAAGGGTCTCCCGGCTGATGTGAGCCGAGGAGACCCTTTGTCGTTTCTGCAGGTTCGCTGGACGGCGCGCCGATAGGAGCGACAGTCAGCCGTCGAGGGTCCAGCCCTCGCGATACTTGCGGCTGAGCAGCTCGTTGGCCTCGGGGCAATTAGTGACCTTGCCCGTCGCGCCGTCATACTCGAGCTTCTTGCCCACGCGGTAGGCCACCAGACCCAGGAGCATTGTCTCGATCATCGTGCCGCTGTAGTCGAAGTCGCACGCGGTCTTGAGGCTCGGGTTCTTGCAGGCGTCGAGCCATTGCTTTTGGAAGTGCCCGAGGTTCGGGAGCATCTTGTCCTTCGGCCGGCGATTGTAGTAGCTCATGTCCGCGTCGTCGCCGAAGGGGATCAGCAGGCGGGAGGTGAAGTCGCTGAGCAGGTAGCCTTTGGTGCCCTTGAACAGTGCGCCGTGATCGATCTTGTTCAGATTGACCCACTCCCGCGGCGTCCTGGGCATGGCGCCGCCCTGATCCCAGTGAACGCCGATCTCGCCGCGCCAGTCGTTGGCGGGCAGCATGGCGTGACTCTCCATTGTAACCGGCGTCACATCGGGGTTGAACGGCTCGCCTTTGGCTTCCATCGTGGTGGGCAGGCCGTTGCCGACGATGTTCCAGACGATGTCCATCGTGTGGCTGCCCATGTCGCCGATCTGGCCGGTGCCGAAGTCCCAGTACATGTTCCACTGGAGGCAGTTCATGCCGGGGCCGCCGGAAAAGTAGCCGGGGTTGTACGGATGGAACGGCGACGGCCCGATCCACAGGTCGTAATGGAAGCCCTTGGGCGGCTCGCCCTCGGCGGGCAGATACCCCGGCCGGCGGATCTGCCGGTCGCCCCAGGCGTACGCTTCCTTCAACTCCCCGATCGCGCCGTCGTGGACGAGTTCCTGGATGCGGTTGAAGTTCGGGTACGCGTGACGCTGCATGCCGACCTGCGTGGCCAGCTTGTCCTTCTTCCGGAGCCAGTGGGCGCGGACGATGCGGGCCTCCTCCACACTGATGGCCAGCGGCTTCTCCATATAGCAGTGGAGATTGCGGTTCAGCGACCAGTTGGCGATGAACGCATGGGTGTGGTCCGCCGAGCAGCAGACGACCGCGTCGAGACCTTTGTGATCGAGGCACTTGCGCCAGTCCACGTACTTCGCAGCGTTCGGGAATCGCTTGGCGCCGAACTCCAGGTGATCCTCATTGATGTCGCACAGAGCGATCACGTTCTCGCCGGCAAGAGAGTCGAAGTGGGCCTCGCCCCGTCCCCAGGTGCCGATCAAGGCGACGTTGAGCTTGTTGCTGGGTGCGCCGGCGCCCGCGAGCACGTTGCTGGGCACGATGGACCATCCGGTCCCGACTACTGCGGCGGTCTTGAGGAAGTCGCGTCGTTGCATGTTGCTGTCCTCCTGTAGCTGTCAGATTACGGTTTCTTCACTTGAGGGTCCTGGGTCCGATCTTAGTCGATACTGCTGGAGACAATCAAGACCGCTCCTGGGGAATCGAGATTTCCGCGGATAGGTTGTTGACTTGTCGCGCGACGCTGCGACACTATGGGCACTATGACGAACGCACAGGGTAAGACACCGAGTGAGAGCACCGTGGAGACACGGTATCTGGTGATGCCGACGCAGGCCAACGCGCAGGGGACTGCCTTCGGCGGGGCCATCGTCGGCTGGATCGACATGACCGCGGCCATGGCCGCGCAGCGTCATTGCGGCCGGGAGGTCGTGACGGCCGGCATCGACTCGCTGGTCTTCCGCCAGCCCATCCGCATCGGCGACCACGTCATCCTCAAGGCCGCGGTCAACTACGTGAGCCGGTCCTCGATGGAGGTCGGCGTCCAGGTCGTTCGCGAGGACCCCTACACCGGCCAGCACGTGCTCGCCACCACGGCCCACCTGATGTTCGTGGCGCTGGATGAGAACAAGCGGCCCACTCCCGCGCCGTCCCTGCTGCCGCAGACGCCCGAGGAGGAGCGACGCTATGACAACGCCCGCCTGCGGGTGCAGGCCCGCAAGGAGCGTCTGCGAGCCATCGACCAGGAGAACCAGCCTTGACGGGCTGTCGTATGTACAATAGACGAGCATCGGCGGTGCTCGCAAAGGGGATAGGCACGTGGACGAAGACAAATACACAATCACCGACACGAAGCAGGACATCCTCAGCCATCCGAGGAGACGCGACACCATCCACGTCCTGACCCTTGACCCCATGCTGGCGGCCGATATCTGCGAGAGAATCGGCGCGGACAAGCGTCTCGTGCGGTGCAATGTGATCTGCCCGCGCGGGACGAATGTTCGGGATATGCTGGAGGCGATGGAGCGAACGGCGCCGGAGACCGCCGCCTCCCGACTGGTCCTCTTCGACGTGCGTCGCGCCACGTTGCCCAGGCTCCGACACGTCTTCAATGCGGTCGTTGGCTACAATCGGCGGGATTTCAACAGGCTGTGCTTCAGCATCTGCATCGGCGACGGCCCTCTGAATCTTTTTCGGGACGGCGCCTTCGCCGAACTGTTCGTCGCACACCTGGCGGCACAGCGGGTGGACTACCATCCGGCCGTCATCTTCTACGACCCCTTCCTGCACTACGAACCCAACGAGGCCTTCTTGCAGACGATCGACGACGACTTCGTCATCCCGGACTCCGTCCCGCAGCGGCTGGCCCCCTTCTTCAAGAGCGGCCAGATGAAGGTCAGCACGATCCGCCGGTTCTTCCGTGCGGTGGACAAGGATGACGAGACCCGCAAGAAACGCCTTCGCATGCTCCGGCATGTCTACAAGAAGCGACTGGCGGAGATCTTCGCGGGACAGCCGGAGCAGCTCAAGGATCTCCTGAGCCGCAAGGGCATCCAGTGGGCCAGCGAGAAAATGAACCTCTATCCGCTGTACTTCGAGGACTGGGTCTATGACCTGATCCGCCAGGCCCGCAAGAACGCGACAGCGAAGAATGGATGATGGATCATGGACGAAGGATGATTCGAGCGGTCCATCGCCCATAATCATCCATTGTCCATCAACAATCATCCTCGCTCAGTCCCATTTGTGCTTCCTGATCGCGCGGAGGATCTTCTGGGCGCATCGGAGGGCGGCCAGGCCCTCTTCCGCGCTGACTTCCGGGGCAAACTCCCGATCCTTGACGGCCCGCAGAAACGCTTCCTGCTCGAGACGGATCGGTTCCTTGTCGTCGATCTCGAGCTGCTCGATGTGCAGCAGGTCGGGCCAGTTGACGGTCGTCGGGTTGAAATCGCTTCGTTGTCGCCATTCCTTGATCATGCCGACGACGTTCTTGTTCGGATCGGTCTTGACGAGAATGCCGCTCTTCTTGAGGTAATCGACGCTCAGATAGGCCTGGCGGCTGAAGACGCGGACCCGACGCTCCGTCTTGAGCGCCAGCCGGGAGGCGGTGATGCTGGCGACGCACCCGTTGTCGAAGACGATCCGAGCGCTGCAGATGTCCTCGCCGCCCTCGATGACCGTGACGCCGACCGCGTCTACCCGTTTGATCTTGCTTCTCGCCAGGGACAGGATGATGTCGATGTCGTGGATCATGATGTCGAGCACGACGCCCACGTCCGTCGAGCGGAAGGGGTAGGGACTGACGCGGTGCGCCTCGATGAACTTCGGCTCGATGTCCAGTCGTTTCATGGCCTGGGCGACCGGGTTGCACCGTTCCGAATGGCCGACGGCCACGACCGTGTCGTACTTGCGGGCCAGGGAGACGATCTTGCGTCCCTCGCGCACGCTCGACGCCAGCGGCTTCTCCACGAGCACGGGGATTCGGCGGCACAGGAACAGCTTGGCCAGTTTCAGGTGTGTCGTCGTGGGCGTGGCGATCGTGACGGCATCGACCTTGTCGAACACCTCGGCGCAGTCCGTGCAGGCGGCGCAGCCGTACTTCTCGGCCAGTTGCGAGGCCTTGGTCTTGTCCGCGTCCACGACCGCGACGAGTTCGCTGTCGGGCAACTGGCTGTACACCTTGGCGTGGATCGCGCCCATCTTGCCCGCACCGACGACCGCTGTTCGTATCTTTTTGTTGTCTTCCATCGTAACCCGAGATTGGGGAATAACACTCATATGGCCCACCGAAGCGGCGGGACCGCAGTCTGCGGCTATTCGGTCCGGTGGCTCTCCAGGTATCGACCGAACCGGTGCTCACTGCTTCGGAAGATCGCATCGACCATGGCGCGCACGTTTTCGTCCAGCCCGTTCTGGGCCGCCAACTCTTTCGCGTTGTTCAGCAGCGTGCTGCCATGGCGGTACAGGAACCGGTAGGCGTCGAAGATCCGTTCCTGCTGCTCGGCGCTCAGTCCCGCACGGTTCATTCCGCGTTTGTTGACGCCTCGGATGCGAGGGGGATAGTGCCCGCTGACCATCAGGTAGGGCGGAATGTCGTGCGTCAGCCCGGCCAGACCGGCGATGTAGGACCAGCGCCCGATAGTGACGAACTGATGGGAGGCGGCCAGCCCGCTGAACCAGGCCCCCGTCTCGATCTTGACGTGCCCGCCGATCTGGACGAGGTTGCTCAGGACGATCTTGTCTTCGATGATTGCATCGTGGCCGATGTGCGAACCGACCATCAGGAGGTTGTCGCTGCCGACCCGGGTGGCGGTGCCGGCGTGCTTGCTCACGTGGATGGTCACGTTCTCGCGCACCACGTTGCGATCGCCCATTACCAGGGCGCCGGCCTCGTCGCCCGGACCCATTCCGAGGATTTGCGGATTGCAGCCGATCATGGAGTTGGGATAGAAATGGTTTCGCTGGCCGATCGTCGTATTGCCGGTGACGATCACCCTGGCTTCGAGGACCGTCCCGGCGCCGATCGAGACGCCGCCGCCAATCGTGCAATAGGGGCCGACGACCACGTCGTCGGCCAGCCGCGCGTTCTCTTCCACGACCGCGGTGGGATGGATAATCGCCATAACGGTGGTTCCCTTTCAACCGATTGTCGATTCTCGATTGTTGATCTTGGCTGCCATTCTTCTCCAATCAGAAATCAAACATCGAAAATCGTATTCTCTCAGACTGTCTCATCATCAACCAGAATGAACTTGATTTCCGCCTCCGCGGCCACGACATCCCCGACCATGGCCTGGCATCGGCAATGGGCGGTCCTGCGTCGCAGCCGGACCGTTTCGGCGATCAGGATGAGCTGATCGCCCGGGACGACGGCCTTGCGCAATTTCACACTGTCCATGCTCAGGAGCATGGCGAGTTTGCCCGTGTGCTCCAATCGCTGGGCGAAGAGCAGGCCGGAGACCTGGGCCATTGCCTCGACGATCAGCACGCCCGGCATGATCGGCGTTCCGGGAAAGTGCCCCTGGAAGAACTGCTCGTTGAAGGTGACGTTCTTGACGCCCTTGATCCGCGTGTCGCCCTCGATCTCGATGATCTTGTCGACGAGCAGGAAGGGATATCGGTGGGGGAGGATCTTCTGGATCCGCCGGATGTCGAGGACCGCGTCGGTCCCGAACCGGTCCATTCGTTCCTGCTGCTGGACCGCCTCGTACAGCTTGCGAACGAGCTGCTGGTTCAACGCATGGCCGCTCTTGTAGGCCACGATCCGCCCGATCACCGGACGGCCGACCAGCATGAGGTCCCCGATCAGGTCCACGATCTTGTGCCGGACGCACTCGTTGGGAAACCGGTAGACGTTCTTGACCGGTCCGTCCGTATCGATGACCAGCAGGTCGGAGGGATTGATGTGCGTGCCGAGCCCGCGAGCCCGAAACTCCCGGGCCTCCGCCTCCAGCAGGAAGGTCCGCGCCGGCGCCATGGTCGTCTCGAACGTGTCGGGCGCCAGGCGGTAGCTGAAGACCTGCCGACCGATGGCCGGATGACTGCTGTAGTCGAGATCGTAGGTGATGTTCAGCTCGCCGTCCGTGTCGGGCAAGGCGTAGATCGTCGCATCCGCGGCGCTGACGCTGACCGGTTTTCGGATGACGAATTCCTTGCGCGGGTTCTGCTGCTCGACGACGCCCGCGGTTTTGAGGCTCGTGAGGTACGCGGCGCTGCTGCAATCGGGCGCGGGCAGCTCAGGTCCGTCCACTTCGATCGTGAGGTTGTCGATCTCCAGGGCGCGCACCGCGGCCAGGCAGTGCTCGACGGTCTCGATGCTGATGTCGCCCTTCTTGATGCTCGTTCGACGGCTCCGCTCGGCGATGCTCGGAGCGGTCGCGGGGATGCGCACGGCGCTGGTGACGTCGGTGCGCACGAAGACGATGCCGGTATCCTCTGCGCCCGGGCGGAACGTCACCGTGGCCTCTTGGCCGCCGAACAGGCCCTTGCCCGTGAGCGTCGCCTCATCCTTTATCGTTTTCTGCAGCTTCAAGTTTATCTACCTTCGCCGTCAGGCGCTTGAGCTCCTGCGAGAATCTCGGCAGTCGGAGGATGTAGCCAACGACCCTCGCGGCCTCCTTGACGTCCATCGCAGGTGTCCACGCAAGCCGCTCTCCAGGCCCGACGCTGCTCGTCACCCCGGACTGGGCGCCGATCATGGTCCCGGCGCCGATCTCGATGTTGTCGGCCAGTCCGACCTGTCCGGCCAGAACGACCCCGTCTCCCAGGCGCGAACTGCCCGCGACGCCCACTTGGGCGGCAATCAAGCAGCACTTGCCGATGACCACGTTATGAGCGATTTGCACGAGGTTGTCGATCTTCGTGCCGGCGCCTACTATCGTATTGCCAAATTTCGCTCTGTCAACGCAGCAGTTGGCGCCGATCTCCACGAAGTCCTCGATGACGACCCCGCCGTTGTGGGGGATGAGCCGGTGGGAACCATCGACGAAGGCGTAGCCGAAGCCGACGGACCCGATCGTGCTGTTGGCCTGGATGACGACGTGGTTGCCCAGCAGGCAGTTGTGATACACGACGACGTTGGCGTCGAGCCGGCAATCGGAACCGATCCTGGTGTTCTGCCCGATGTGACAGCCGGCGGCAATAACTGTGTGGTCGCCGATCTGGACGTCATCGGCGATCACCGCGAACGGACCGACGCTGACGCCGTCCGCCAGTCGGACGCCGGACCCGATCCTCGCGGACGAGTCCACCCCCTCGACGGGCGGCTTGAGCCTTGGCGCAAACAGGCCCAGGGTCTGGATGAGGGCCGCGTTGACGTCCTTGACCAGCAGTTGCGGCTTCCCGAGTCCGTCGATGACCTTGGCCACGATCACGGCGGCAGCACGTGATGCCGCCACCGCTCCCTGGCGTCGGGCTTCCGTGACGAACGTCACGTCGTTCTCGCCCGCGGCTTCGATCGGAGCGATCCCTGCGATCGGACGATCCGGACCGACAGGCGTGCCCGCCACGGTGGCCCCGAGCCGTTCCGCCAGTTCCATGATGGTAAGAGTCATCTGCATTCCGCGATCCGATGTTGGCGTCATGGTTTGAGGGTCGCATCGGCATCGATGCGGGCGATCACCTCGCTGGTCAGGTCGATGCACCCGCCGGCGTACAGCACCTTGTGCGTGTACAACGTGAGCATCAGTTCCTCGCTGGAGATCGGGAACGCGGGCTCGCTCCTCTCCAGAACGAGGTCCAGGCCCTTCTCCTTGGCGATCTCCTGAGCGACCTTCATGAAGACCTGGTAGAGGTCCTCTCGCCACTTTTTCTCATCGAGCATGGACTGCTGCTTGAGGAAATCCTGCTGGCCCTGCAGCCGGGATCGCTTCTCGATCAGGACCTGCAATTGCTGCGCGTAGTCGGCGGTTCCCTCCCTGAGGGTCTTGAGCTCGGCCTCCTCGCCGTCCACTTCCTTCCGGAGGTTTTCCAGTTGGGCTCTGCCCTGGGAGAGGCGGGCCATCGCCTGGACGTTGTGCTGGGTGTGTTTCTGGGATTTCGCGAACATCTCGCTCATGCTCACGACTCCGATCCTCGATGTCGGGCCCGCCGGCTGGGACGCCGCACGCCCGTGATCCAGCACCGCCAACAACGCCAACGCGCACACCATGACTCCGCCGACCGCCATTTTGCCATTCATACAAAACCCTTTCTGACGTTTCCGTCTTGACGCTGTTTGCAGGCTCGACCTCTGCCTGCTGTCAGAACATGCCGCCGCCGGAGAAGCTGAACACCTGGGTTTCATCCTCCTCGTCCCGCATCAGCGGGGTGGCGATTTCGAATCGCATCGGCATATTCCCGAAGATCTGGGGCACCTTGATCTCGATGCCCGTGCCGATCGACAGACGGTAGCTGCCCGTGTCGATCGTGCCGGAGTCGGAGAACAACAGCAGATTGAAGTTCTTGCCGACCAGAGGGATCGTCATCTCCGCGCCGGCCAGGAAGACCCAGTCGCTGCCGACCGGGTCCCTCCGCCGCGGATTGAGCACGTTCGTTTGCAACCCACGGGTGCTGACGCCCCGGTACTCGAAGCCGCGGATTCCGTAGCGACTCGTGCCGCCGGCGTGGTACTTCTCGAACGGCGGCGCGTCGCCGATCACCGTCCCCGCGAGCAGCTTGCCCGCCAGGATGGTGCGCCGGCCGAGCACGTCCTCGTGCAGGGTGAAGTAGTGGACATAGCTGCCCTCCAGGAGTCCAAAGGTGTCGTCGCCGGCCACCTGCTCATAGGACGCGCCGACCGTCCTGCCTTGGGTCGGATCGTAGATATCGTCGACGCCGCTGTAACCCAGGCCGAAGCGGACGCCGTACAACTGGTTGTTCCCCTTGACATCCCGGATCTCCTGCGGCGCATCGTAATCGAGGTCCTCGACCTCGACGTTCTCCGCTCGAAAACCGATGCTCCTTCGCCACTGTTCGTTCAGGCGATGCTCGAAGCCGAAGCTGCCTTTGAGCCGTGACTCGTCGTAGGATTCCCGGTATCGCATGTAGCTTTGTCCGAGCGTATTGAACGTGATCGGCTCGTCCCGCCAGTAAGGATCCACGAAGCTGACGGAGTACTGGCTATACCTGGTGCCGGGCTCGAGACGGACGCTGAACCGTTGTCCGGCCCCGCGGAACGGCTTCCATGGCCTGAGCCATTCTCCCAGATCCTCCGGCGTGTCCGTGATGTCGAAGTTCTGCTGCTGGTAGATGATCTGGCCGAGCACGCCGCTGTCGCTGCTGAACCCCACGCCCGGGCGGATGATTCCACTCATGCCCTCTTCGATGTCTACGCGGACATCCTTGCTGTTGGGATCGCCATCCTCGGGAGTGACCGGGCGAATCATGACCTGGCCGGAGGCGGAGCCGGCAGCCCGCATTACGTATTTCTCCAGTCGTCCATTGCCCTCTTTCGGGGCTATCTTGGCGTTGTAGAACTCGCCGGGGGTGAAATTGTATTCATCCAGAACCCGGCGCGCCACCTTGTCCTGCGTGGTCTCGTTGCCCGTCACGTCGATGCGTCCGATGCGGAATTGTCCCCCCTCGCGGATGTCAAATGCCAGACGGACGAGGCTCTCTTCCACATTGGCTGTGAACTTCACGCTCTGGCGGACCTCGGCGTCCACGTAGCCGATCTCCCGGTATCGCTGCAGGATCGTCCTTGCGTCCCGGTCGGCGTCTCTTTTGAGACAGACATTGCCTTCCTGCGATCTCAGATTCGCCCGCAACTGCTCTTCGGTGAAATGGGTGTTTCCCGTGAAGGTGATCTTCGCCACGTGGAAGAGAGGACCCTCCTCGATCAGGAACGTCACAGCCATCGTCTCCCCGTCGGACGAGAGTTCGGTCTGCGATTCGATCTTGTAGTTCAGATAGCCTCGCCCGTAGTAGAATTCGCGAAGCCGGTCGACGTCGGCCTCGATTGCCTCATCGGTGAAGTCATACCGCCAGAGGAGCCATTTGCGTTCTTTGACTTTGACGATCTGCCGGAGCGTTCTGGCACTGAAGGCGTCGTTGCCGATGAAGTCGATGCGGCTGATCTGGACCCGCGGCCCTTCCTCGATCCGGTACAGCAGGTGTCCGTCAGACAGTCGATCCCGGTCCAGCGTGACCGCGACGGAGGTGTAGCCGACCTTGCGATAGACCTCGGCAATGGTCAGGCGGCCGCCTTCCGCCAGAAAAGGATCCAGGCGGTCGCCCAGCTCGAATCCCAGTCGTTCGCGCAGGACGTGATCCTTGTACTTCTCGTTGCCCTCGAACTCAATCGACTTGATGATCCCGGCGGATGCGGAATCGCCGAGCGTCGATGGCTGATTCGGGGCGCCTGCAGGGGGTTGGTTCGGCTCGACGGTCCTCTGTGGGTTCGGATCGTTCGGTTCGGCCGCAACACACGGACTCACAGGTCCCGCCAGGGCAAACAGCACCAGGAGAACGGCAATAGCATCCTGCATCTCGATCATTTGTCATCCATCATCAATGATCCATCATCCATCAGAACGGTACGGCTTCCTGCTCGATTTGCGCCAGGTTCTCGAACCGCGTGCACTTCTCGCGGAACGTGAGTTTCACGGTGCCGGTCGGACCGTTTCGCTGCTTGGCGATAATGACCTCGGCGGTATTGTCGGGCTCGTAATCCTCTTCTCCGCGATGGTAGTAGTCTTCGCGGTGCAACAGCATGACCACGTCGGCGTCCTGCTCGATGCTCCCGCTCTCGCGAAGGTCGCTCATCCGAGGGCGGTGATCCTCCCGACCCTCGGGCGAACGGTTCAACTGGCTCAGCACGATGACCGGCGCCTCCAGCTCGCGGGCGAGCGACTTGAGGTACCGCGAAATCGTGGAGATCTCCTGCTGTCGGGATTCGACCTTGCCGGAGCCGACGTGCATCAACTGGAGATAGTCCACCATGACGCAGCGGATGCCGTAGGCGCTGCGGAGACGACGCGCCTTGGCGCGAATCTCCAAAGGGGTCAGTGCCGACGTGTCGTCGATGTAGATGGGCGCCTCCGAGATGACGCCGCAGGCCTCCACCAGCTTCTGGTAGTGTTCGGTGTTCAGCATGCCCTTGCGGACGAGCTGGGCGTCCACCCCGCTGTAGCTGCACAGGAACCGCTCGGCCAACTGTTGCTTGCCCATTTCCAGCGAGAAGATCGCCAGGGGGATCTTCTCGATGATCCCGACGTGCTCCGCGATGTTCAGCGCGAAGGCCGTTTTGCCCATGCTGGGCCTGCCGGCGATGATGATCATCTCGCCTTTCTGCAGCCCGCAGGTCATGTCGTCCAACTGGTAGTATCCTGTCGGCAGGCCTGTGACGTGGGTGCCCTCGCGCTTTTCGATCAGCTCGTAGGCCTTTGTGACGAGGTCCTTCATGGCGACGGCGGAACTGGTGATCCGCTTGTCCGTCACGGCGAAGATCCGCCGTTCCGCGGCATCGAGCTTCTCCGCCGCGTCTCCGCTCTCGTCGTAGGCGTCGGTCAGGATCTCCGTGGCCGCGATGATCGTCTCCCGCAGCAGCATCTTCTCCCGGACGATATCCGCGTAGTACTGGACGCTCGCGGACGACGGCACCGACTCGATGACCCGCTGGAGGTACTCGGCGCCCCCGATGGCGTCCAACTGGTTGCGGCGTTCCAGCTCGTTTCGCACCAGCAGGCCGTCGATCCCTTCGCCGCGGTTCTTCTCGTAGAGACTGATGACCGCATCGAACAGGATCTGGTGCTCGCTGTGGTAGAAGGCGTTGCGACTGAGCGTCTCGATCACCTCGCCGACGCACCGGGGATCGATGATCATGGAGCCCAGGACGGCCGCCTCGGCCCCGAGGTCCTGGGGCATGCTGCGCATGGGGATCGCCGCGTCCCGAGCCGGCCGGGACGATCTGCCTGCCGAGGTCGCAGGCGAGGCAGACGGACCCTCTCCCACGACGGCCGATGCCGCCGACTTCGGCGCTTTCTTGCCTTGTTTTTCCGCCACTACTGGCCTCTGATTCAACAACCCCTGTTTTGCGTGCTGCATCGCAGGAGGGTCCCGATTCGCCGCACCGCGCTGCGACGGCGCAGGATGTATCCGCCACAACGCAATTGAAACAGGGGGGCATTGTACCTGTCCGAGGGCACCGCGTCAAAGAAGATGTTGGGCCCCTGTGCCCGGGCACCCGCGCATCAGTACTGAAAACCTATGGCTTGAGCCACTGGTCGAGCCAGGCGAGGACCGTCTCGTGCCACTGGATCGAGTTGCAGGGCTTGAGGATCCAGTGGTTTTCGTTAGGGAAGTATAGCAGCTTGCTGGGGATTCCCCGGCGTTGCAGCGCATTGAACGTCGCCAGACCCTGGCTGGCCGGGATGCGGAAATCTTGCTCTCCGTGAATGACCAGCATGGGGGTCTTCCAGTTGCCAACGAAACGCAGCGGATTCTGGTCTTCATAGCCGGCCGGGTTCTCCCAGGGGGTGCCCATGTGGTCCCACTCGGGGAACCATAGCTCATCCGTGTCGAAGTAAGCTACCCGTTCGTCGAGGTTGCCGTCGTGGTTCACGAGGCAGCGGAACCGGTCCGACCATTGCCCGGCGATCCAGTTGACCATGTAGCCGCCGTAGGAGGCGCCCAAGGCGCCGACGCGGTCGCCGTCCATCCAGGGATATCGCTCCAGTGCAGCAGCCAGGCCCTTCTGCAGGTCCACGAGGGGTTTGCCGCCCCAGTCGCCTCGGATGGCGTCGCAGAAGGCTTGGCCGTAGCCGGTCGAGCCGTGGAAGTCCACCATGACTGCCGCGTAGCCCGCGCCGGCGTATGCCTGTGGGTTCCAGCGGTAGTGGAAGACGTTCCCGAACGACCCCTGAGGGCCGCCGTGGATCAGAAATGCCACCGGGTACTTCCTCGCGGGGTCGAAATCCGCCGGCTTGACGACATAGGCGAACACTGTCTCGTCGTTCCAGCCGAGAAAGCTGAATTGCTCGTACCGGCCCATGCGGACCGCTGCGACCTTGTTCGCGTTGATGCTCGTGAGCTGGGCGACGCCTTTGCTGTCCATCGAGATGCGGTACAGTTCCGCCGGGCAATGGAGGGTGCTCAAAGCATAGACGACCCGGTCGTTCGCTACAGCGAAAGCGTGGACTGTGCCTTCCTTGACGAGGGTCCGCGTCTTGCCGTCCTTCACGTCGATGACGAAGAGGGAATCCTGCCCTGTGTTCTCGGCGACCGCGAGGATCTGCGTGCCGTCGGGCGACCAGGCGATTGTCGAAGGGCTGCGATCCCAGCCCTCGGCGAGGACACGCTTCTTCCCGGCGGGCCAGTCGTACAGGACGATACGGAGTTGGTCGGCCTCGTACCCAGGCCGGCTCATCGCCAGGTAGGCAAGCGTCCTGCCGTCCGGAGAGAAGACCGGATAATTGTCCAGGGCCTCGTTGTCCTCGGTCAGACAGCGGGGGGCCGACGAGCCGTCAAGAGAGGCGACGTAGAGATCGAAGTCCGTGGACCAGGCCTCCTCGCGTCCTACGTCCCGGGCGGCGAAGACGATCCCCTTGCTGTCGGGCGTGAAGGCGATCTCCTCCGGCCCGCCCCATGGCTTCGAGGGGGTATCGGCGTCCATCTTGCCCATCACATCGATCGCGGTAAGACCCCAAGGCTGGGCGACAGCGGCAGGGTGGGCTGTGCCCACCGATTCATTGGGATTGCGGATTCTCGCGACGAACAGGTGCGACCGTCGGCCGTCCTTCCAGGTGTCCCAGTGTCGGACGAAGACCCGGTCGAAGATCCGTCCGCTGGCCTTGTTCGTGGCATGTTCGTCGAGTCGTTTTTTCGTCTCGGAGGCACTGCAACCGGGAAAGACCTCCATCGTGTAGGCGAGGAACGTGCCGTCGGGCGAGACGAGCAGGTTGCCCACGTCGAGCGGTTCATCGGTCACCTGCTGGGCCTCGCCGCCGTCGGGGGCGATCCTCCAGACCTGGCTGGGCGCGCAGCGGCCCTCCGGGCCGGGGCCCGACCGGCTTGACAGGAACCACACAGTCCGCCCGTCGGGTGACCACCGCGGATTGGAGTCCGCATCGGGGTGCGAGGTGAGCCGCCGCAGGCCCGTGCCGTCGATGGAGACGAGCCAGAGGTCCGTCCGCCCGCGGTTGGCCTCCAGATCGGTTTCGCGAACCACGAAGACGACGTGTTTGCCGTCCGGCGAGACCTGAGGATCGGAAACCCGGTCCATTGCCAGCATGTCGTGAACCGTGAACGGGTGCGTCTGGTCCGCGGCCGCGACAACGCCCAGGCCGTACAGCGCCAGAATACAGACGACGTTGCGCGCACGCGATATCCCTGCCGACCGAAACTGCATAAGCTTCTCCTTATTCCGCTTGTACTTGCATTAGATTGTCACCGCGCTCGGGCCTTTCGCCGCCGACTTTTTCTCCGTGCCCAGGTGGATCGGAACATCGAGCCAGAAGGTCGAGCCCATGCCGACCTCGCTCTCGAACCCGACCGTGCCGGCCAACATGCCCGCCAGCTCTTTGCTGATGGACAGGCCCAGCCCGGTGCCCGACGTCTCCCGCGTTAGAGAACCGTCGCCCTGGCGGAACTTGTCGAAGATCTTGTCCTTATCGGCCTCCGCAATTCCGCACCCGGTATCGCGGACCGCGAACCGCACGATTCGCTCGTCCAGCATGGAGGCGCGGACCTCGATCGACCCTCGGGCAGGCGTGAATTTCACCGCATTGCTCAGGAAGTTGTACAGAATCTGTTGCACCTTCCCGGCGTCCGTCACGATCAGCGGCACATCCGGACCGACCTCCATGCTGACGCGAATTCTCTTCTTCCTCGCCAGCAGGGAGAATGAGGAGACCAGCGACTCGCATATCTGCGAGACCGACGCCTGCTCGATGTGCATCTCCATCTTGCCCGCTTGCGCTTTGGCCAGGTCCAACAGGTCATTGATCATCGTGAGCAGGCGGTTGCCGCTGGTGATGATGTTCTCGGCGTAGCGCTGACCCTTCTCCTTCTTGAGCAAGGTGGGCTTTTCCCGCAGCACCTGGGCGAACCCGAGGATCGCATTGAGCGGCGTGCGGAACTCGTGCGACATGTTCGCCAGGAACTCGCTCTTGAGCTTGTTGGCCTTGAACAGCTCGACGTTCCGCTCGGACAGCTCGGTGATCTTGGCGTCGAGCTGGCGGTTGGCCTCGCGCAGCTCGTCCTGGGCCGCCTGGAGGGTGTCCAGCATGTGGTCGAAGGCGTCGGCGAGTCGCTCGTATTCGTCCCCGGTGGCGATGGAGCTTCGAATGTCCAGGTTGCCCTCCGCGACGTTGTTGGCCAGGGCCCGCAACTGGCGGATGGGCCGCAGGATGATTCGCTGCGTGATCCAGTAGAAGGCGATCATGGCGCCCGTGGCGCCCAGCACCGCGGCTACGACCGTCCAGATCCGGTTCATGAAGACCATCTTGCGCAGCTCACTGCCCACGCCGCGGGTCTGAAGGATTGCGGCGCCGATGTTCTCGTTGAGCGAGAAGGCCCCGCCTGAACCCTGCGGATTGTGGCAGCTCACACAGCCCTCCGTCGCGCGAAACACGCGGACATAGGTGCTCTGGGTCGTTCCCTCGACCTTGGTCAGTGCGATGGTCTCATCCCGACCGTCGTCGTCCTTGATGCTGTCGAGGAGCTTCTTCTGCAGGTCGGTCAACGGCGGTACCGGGCCGCTTTCCGGCTCTTTGGGGAAACGAACCCAAATCATCCCCGGTTCGTTCGGGTCTCTGGCCGTGCCGCGGCTGTTCAGCGCCGGCGTCTTCATCCCGCCCGGGCTTTCCAGTTGGAAGTGCGACCGCAGCAGCACGGACTCCACCTGGGCCGCGTTGCTGTCCAGGAGCACCTTGCGAGTGAGCTGGCGCATCCATGCGTAGGGGATCAGCAGGGCAATCACCAGGCTCAGCAGTACCGCTGAGCCGAACAGAATTCGGCACTTCTCCGCCAACGACAGCGGGCTCAGGTGCAGCACCCGAAGAGTCCGTTGAAACATGTTGCCCAGATTGATTCGCATGACCTGGAATTGGCTATTGACGATTCATCGTTGACTATCGGGCATTGCTCTCGTGACCCGTCCCATGTTCTTCATTCGCCCCGTCGAGGGCCGGCCCGTCCCCCAGGACTGCCCCGGCCCTCCGCGGCAACCTCCCATTCTGACATGATCCCGCGACTTTTGCAACGCGCCAGTCGGGTCACGGCGGAGGCTGGCCGGTCCCGCCTGCCCAGATGGCGGCCGGCGAAAACGAACGGGCTCCCCGAGACATCGCCTCGGAGAGCCCGGCAGGTTCGCGACAGGGTCCGCCTACGTCTGCTTGGGCGGGTTCTCGACCTCATGCGAGTGCTTCTGGACGCGCAGATTCAACTCGTCGAGCTGTTTCTGGTCCACCTCGCTGGGGGCATCGGTCAACAGGCACTGGCCTCGCTGGGTCTTGGGGAACGCGATCACGTCGCGGATGTTGTCCGTGCCGGTCAGGAGCATGGTGAGCCGGTCCAGACCCAGTGCGATGCCGCCGTGCGGGGGGGCGCCGTAGTCGAGCGCCTTGAGGAACCACCCGAACCGCGATTGGGCCTGCTGGCGGGTGATGTTCAGCAGGTCGAAGATCTTCTGCTGAACTTCCGGGCGGTGGATACGGATACTGCCGCCGCCGATCTCGCTGCCGTTCAGGACGATATCGTAGGCCTGGGAACGAATGTGCATCGGATCGGTCTCGAGCTTGGGCAGGTCCTCGGGCACCGGCGCCGTGAACGGATGGTGTACGGAATCGTACCGCTTCTCGTCCGCATTCCACTCGAACAGCGGGAAGTCCACGACCCAGACGAACTCGAACACGCCGGGGTCATAGAGCTTCAGGTCCCGCCCGACTCGGCAGCGAAGCGGCGCCAGGGCCTTGTTCACGACGGCCTCCTTGTCCGCGACCAGCAGGAGCAGATCGCCGTCCTTGGCGTCGAACCGCTCGACCAATTGCCTCAGTTGCTCGGGACTGAAGAATTTGCCGATTCCACCGCCGATGAACGTGGGAGTCGGGCCATCCATCTTGACCTTGCTCCAGGACAGGCCTTTGGCTCCGAAGTCCATGACGAGATTCGTGAGCGTCTTCTCGATATCCGCACGGGAATACGCATCGCCCGCAGGGGCGCACAGCCCCTTGACGATGCCGCCGTTCTGGATGGTGGACGTGAAGACCTTGAATGTGCTGTCCTTCGCGATGTCGGAGACGTCCTTGAGCTTCAGGCCGAATCGCAGGTCCGGGCGGTCGATTCCGTAGTCGGCGATTGCCTCGCTGTAGGGCATCCGGCGTATCGGCAGCTTCACCTCGACGCCAAGAACCTCTTTCCAGATCTTCGCCACCAGCTTCTCGTGAACGCCGATGACGTCGTCGACCGTGACAAAGCTCATCTCGACGTCGATCTGGGTGAACTCCGCCTGGCGGTCGGCCCGCGGGTCCTCGTCGCGGAAGCAGCGGACGATCTGGAAATACCGCTCGACGCCGCTGACCATCAGCATCTGCTTGAAGAGCTGAGGTGACTGCGGCAGCGCATAAAATGCGCTTCGGACGAGCCGGCTGGGCACGAGGAAGTCCCTGGCCCCTTCCGGCGTGCTCTTGGCCAGCATGGGGGTTTCGATCTCCCAGAACCCCTGCTCGTCGTAGTACTTGCGGGCGAGCGTGGTGACCTGATGTCGCGTCTTGAGCCGTCGCTGCATCTCCGGCCGGCGCAGATCGATGTACCGGTAGATCAGTCGGGTCTCTTCGTTGGTCTTGGTCGCCCCGTCCAGCTCGAACGGCGGCGTCTTGGCCATGTTCAGCACTTCGAACTCGTCCACGATCACTTCGATCTGACCCGTGGGAAGTTTCGGATTCTCGAGCCCCTCGCCCCGCGGTCGCACCTTGCCCGCGGCGGCCACGACCCATTCGCAGCGGACCGTCCGCGCCACGCGATGCGCCTCGGCCTGGACCTCGGGATCGAAGACCAGTTGGGTGAGGCCCTCCCGATCCCGCAGATCGAAGAACACCAGATTGCCGTGGTCGCGATAGGACTGGACCCAGCCGGCCAGCACCACTCTCTTGCCGGCGTCTGCCAGGCGAAGCTCGCCGCAGTTATTCGTCTTCTTCAACATATTGAAGTCTTTCGACATCGGTGGATTGCCCGCGCCCGCGAGAACGCACCCCAAGCGCCAGACAAAAACATCAATGATAGCAGTCACTGCCCCATCGGTCAAGACTGGTGTTACGCAGTGTTACTCTGCTCGGGGGGGGGATGCGTGACTGTTCTTGTACGCGCAACAGGGGTTCATGGAGACGCCGGAATGTCATTCCCGCGGGCGCGGGAATCCACATTACTCCCGAACCGTGGGCGGCTGCTGGGGCGCCGTCGCGACGACGGTCGCGGAGTTCTGGGAGCAGGTCTCCCGTGCGATGTCTTGGGCGGCTGCCTGGCGCGCCGCCTGTTGCCGCCAGATCTCCTTGGCTACAGCGACGGCCGCCATGTTGGCGTTTATCTGCGGCTTCTTCGGCGAACTGGTCCGCTTCCGGGGCTGCCGCCTGGCGCGTGCGGTGGGCACGGGCCTGTCGGGCGCCGGTTTCGTTTCTGTTGGTGGCGTCTGCGACGACAAGGCCGGCGCCGAGGGAGCGGGGACCTCTTCTTGCGTCTGTGCCGAAGGGATTGGCGTCGCGGTCGAGGGTACCTCTTCTTCGCGGGTGTCGCACGGTACTGCCTCCTGCGTCTGTCCCGTCTCTGCAACGGGTTGCCGGGCGCCGGGCGGCAACTGGTCAGCCGCGCGATCCGGAAGATCCCTGGTGGACGCCGAGTTCGTCCGATCGGTCGTTGGAGCCGGGAGGGCCCAGACTGCCGCGATGGCCCTCTCTACCGCATCGTCTCCCCCTGCGACCTTCGCCTCGCGGCAGATGAATCTCAGCTTGCCGACCAGTTGATCCAGGTCGTGCACGTAGGTCCACGGCAGATCCATCGCCTTCCATCGTGTCTGGCCGTTTCTGGATATCGTCCTGACCTCCGCGGCCAGACGCTCGTATGGCCGGACGAGGCTCCCCCCTTCGAACAGGGCATCGATCCGCCTGGCGACGGTCTCGAGTCGTTCCGCTTCCTGGCTCTGCAGGGTCCAATGCGCCTTGACGTCCGTCGGATGACCGGGATCGTCACGGCATTCGCCGGTTTCATAGGACCACGTGGCAAACAACTCCTGTTCGTAGGTTCCCGCAAGGGAGGACGCCGGCCGCATCCAGGATCGTCTGCGACTCTTCGGCTGGGACGGCAGATCATAGGCACACACGATGTCGCCGCCTTCACGCTTCGGCACAACCGTCAGGATGCCCTGCATCCTGCCCCAGAACAAACGGCCCAACGGCGACGGGGCTCTCCATCGTGTCGCGCCCAGCGGTGTATAGGGGCCCCTGGCGGGGGTCTGGCAAACCACGGTCCGACGCATCTCGTTCAGCAGCGCGGTCAACACGGTGATACGCTCGAGTGCCCATGTCCTTGGATCGAGCTCTGCCAGGCATTGAATGAGCCCTCGCATCACCTCATCCAGGATTGACAACGTGCGAAGCATCACGGAACCCGCCGCATCCGTCTTCAGGAACTGGCTGGAGCCCGCCGGATTCTTGTGTGCCGGCGCCTTCTCCAGAACCTCGCTCCGGCTCGCCCACGCGAGGATCTGTTGAGAGAACTCCTGGTAGAAAGCTGTGCCCGAGGGGTCCCAGTGCTCCAGGACCTGAGTCCAGAACTCGAACCACTGCGTCTCATTGCGCCAATGGTCCTCGATGGAATCCGCATGGAGCACGCGTCTCTTGTAGTCCTGATAGCGAAGGGCATTGAAGTCCAGACCGGTCAGAAAAGCGGTCGCGCCGGGCCGATCGTGGAACAGGGTTCCGCGTTCCTCCTCCTCGAATCGCCACAAGGTGAACAGGACATGGGCGCAATGGGACAAGAGAAAGTACGGCTTCTCGGAGAAGACCTCCTCGTGTCGTCCGAATTTGTAGTAGAGGAACACCGCTTCAGAGGCTGAGCTGACCGCAGAGAAGCTCTCGGCCATGCGGTGTACGGCCTCTGTCGTCTTCACACCAACCATATTCATTCCCCGGTATGACTTGTGCCATATGCGGTTTCAACTCCAGAATTCTGCCAACCGTTCATCGGCACTATAGGACGCCCGCACGACCAGAAACATCATGCCGGGGGCTTGTAGGCAGCGAAATACGTAGCAATACGGAGGCCGGCGGTGGATTCCGCCGCCAGCGGAGATGATTATTGGTCACATGAGAAACACAAGCACACGCGTGGGGATTCGCCCGAAATCGGCGCCTGGCCAAATCCCGGATGAAACAACGATGCCGGTGAGGCCCAGTCAGAAGGACCTCACCGGCAATGAATCATCTCTCCACAAACTGCCGTTCAACCGCGGAGCGTTCTTCACGTCCGCCTTCGGCGAGGCCTCGAATCGTCTGGCGGAGCAGACCCGCCGGCGGTAGAATCGCAGCCAGCGTTCGGTGGGTTGCGTAGACGCGGGGCCGTGCGTCTTCCGGCGCCCATCGGAGCGGGTGGATGCCACGGATCTTCAGTAGAGAAGAAACAGGAGACAACCATGATTGAGAGAAGTGCCGGACGACGGGATTTCCTGAAAGCCACGGCCGTGATTGCGGCCGGCGCAGTCTGGGGACAGGTGGGTGGCTCGACGCGCGGCCAATCACAGCCGGGCCGACCGCTCAAGGCCTGCCAGTTCGGCATGTTGCCGAAGGAACTGGCAGATTCGGAGAAGTTTATACTGGCCAGGAAGTGCGGTTTCGAGGGGGTCGAGCACTCGCCCATGGCGGATGCAGCGGCCGCCAGGGAACTCGGCGCCTTGTCGCGACAGGCGGGCGTTCCGATCCATTCCCTCTGTTACGGCGGCTGGGGCGCCCCGCTGTCGGACCCCCGCCCGGAGGTCGTCGACAAGGGTCTTGCCGGCGTGGAGGCCGCACTGCGAAGCGCCAGGGACCAGGGCGCCGACGTCATCCTGCTCGTGCCTGCGGTCGTGAACGAGGAGGTGGGCTACGCGGAAGCCTACTCTCGTTCTCAGGCGAATATCCGCAAGCTGCTGCCGCTGGCGGCGGAACTGAGGGTGACGATCGCGGTGGAGAACGTGTGGAACAAGTTCCTCCTGAGCCCGGTGGAGTTCTCGCGGTACGTCGATGAGTTCGACAATCCCTGGCTGCGGGCCTATATCGACGTGGGCAACATGATCCTGTTCGGATACGCACAGGACTGGGTCCGCACGGTCGGCAAGCGGATCGTCCGGATCCATCTGAAGGACTTCAAGCGAGAGGGCTACCAGTGGACGAACCTCCTCGACGGCGATGTGAACTGGCCGCAGGTTCGCAAAGCCCTCGCTGAGATCGGCTACAACAGCTTCATGACGACCGAGCTTGGCGGCGGCGACGAGGCCTACCTCACCGACCTGGCCAAGCGGATCGACAAGATCATTGCGATGAGCTAAACGGTGTGTCCCTCGGCCGATTCGTGCCTGCCGGCCGGGGGCTTCTTGCATGAACTGGGCGGGCCATCAGGAGGTGAGCATATGAGAATGGATCGATTGACTCGGCGCGGATTCCTCACGGCTGTGGGCGGCTGTGGAGCAGGGGTCGTCCTGGCCGGCGCGACCAGGGGCCTGTCCGCGCAGAGCGCGAAGGTCAAGCTGAGCACGCCCCACGCGGAGAAGATCGGCTGGCGATTGTCGTGCCAGCTCTACACGTTTCGGGATCGGACTTTCTACGAGTCGCTCGATGCGCTCGCGGGCCTGGGCATCCGCTGCGTCGAGCCGGCTTTCTTTCTGCCGTTGAGCAAGGAGCAGCCGGACCTCAAGACGAGCGAGTCGCTGTCGCCTGCGTCGCGCAAGGAGATGAAACAGCGGATGGACGATCGCGGCATGCTGATGGCGAGCTATTATGCGCCGCTCGAAGCCGACACGAGCACGTTCCGCAAGGTGTTCGATTTCGCCAAGGAGATGGGGGTCGAGACGCTCGTCGCCGAGCCGCCGGCCCAGGTGTTCGAGGTGCTGGACGGCCTGTGCCAGGAGTACAAGATCAATCTCGCGATCCACAACCACTCGGAAGCGGCGGGCTCGAAATACTGGCGGCCGGAGAATGTCCTGAAGGTCTGCGAGGGGCGCAGCAAGCTCATCGGCGGCTGTCCCGACACCGGTCACTATGTCCGCACCGGCCTGGACCCCTCCGAGTGCCTCAAGAAACTCGAGGGACGCATCATCTCGGTACACTTGAAGGACGTTGCCGAGATGGGCAACCCTCAATCGCGGGATGTGCCGCTGGGCGAGGGCAAGGCGAACTACACGAAGGTCCTGCAGACGCTGCGTGCCCTGAAGTTCCGCGGCCTGGCGACGATCGAGTACGAGCACCTGTCGCCCCAGTTGGTCGAGGACGTGGCCAAGTGCGTCAAGTTCGTCGAGGATTTCGCCGCGACGGTGGATGTATGATGTCACAGTCCCGGCGCAGGGCGTGCCGGATCGCAATGGGGAGTGCTGCACAATGAGAAGCTTCGTTCGTCACTCGGCTGCAATGAGATTTATGCACTTTGTGGGCCTGTCCTGGGTCGCGTTTGCCCTGTGTGGATGTGCGACGCAGTCCGCGCCCGCCGCGACAGGCTCGTGGCAGGTCGGCGAGCCCATTGTCACGTACTGGGCGGGTCCCTCGCTCACCGACGCGGTGGCGCAGCAGATGGTCGAGGGCGGCTTCAACCTCGTCTGGTGCGGCAGCGAACAGGAGCTCGACGTCGCGCAACGTCACGGCTTGCGAGGCCAGCTCACCAGCGGCCTGTTCACGCCTGCGTCGCTGGACGATCCGAAACGCTGCGAAGAACTCGATGCGTTCGTGGCTCGGGTCAGCAAGCACCCGGCGCTGTACTCGTACCACCTGATCGACGAGCCCGCTGCGTCGCAGTTCCCGGCGCTGGGCAAGCTGGTTGCGCACCTCCGCGAACTCGACCCGTCGCACCTGGCCTACATCAACCTGTTTCCGACCTACGCCAACAACGAGCAGCTCGGCACGAAGGGCGACGTCGTGACCGCCTACCGCGAGCACCTGCGACTCTACGTCGAGCAGGTGCAGCCTGCGCTCATCAGCTACGACCACTATCAATTCCAGCTCAAGGGCGACGGCAACCAGTACTTCCTGAACCTGGCGATGATCCGTCGGGCGGCACAGGACGCGGGCGTGCCCTTCCTGAACATCGTGCAGGCCTGCACCTGGGCGCCCGACGCGATGCGCATCCCGAATCCCGACGAGTTGCGCTACCTGGTCTACACGACGCTGGCCTACGGCGCTCAGGGCATCAGCTACTATGTGTATGCCCATCCAAACCACTACGGGAGCCTCGTCAGTCTGGACGGGACGCCCGGACCGCTCTATATCGCGTTGAAGTCCTACAACCGCGAGTTCGCCGCGATGGCGAAGGAGCTCCAGCCGCTGCGGTCGCTGGGCGTGTATCACACCTCGATGCGCGAGATGGGCTGCGAGCCACTGCCGGCCGATGCGGCCTTCCGCGTCGATTCCGCCCGGTCGTCCGCCCCGGCGCGAGGCTTCCTGCTCGGCCTCTTCGGGACGACGGAGAAACCGACCCATGTCGTCGTGGTGAACCTGGATTACTCCGCCGGAGTCAGTACGTCGCTCGTCGGACCGGGCCGGCTCGAACTCTTCGACGCCACAGCCACTCGATGGACCGGCACGAAGAAGAATGGTGCGCTTGACCTGACGCTCCCGCCCGGCGGCGGAGCGCTCGCTCGAATTGCCCGCTGATGAAGTCCAGGAGAATCGCCGCATGCCAACGACACGGATCGATCGCTGCCTTCGAAAACTCGCTCTCTCCTTGGTGACGGGTCTATGGTTCCAGGCTGCGTCCCTGGCTGGGACCGATCCCGCTGGGGTCGTCAAGGAGATCGATATCGTGCATTTCTCGCACACGGACGTGGGTTTCACGGATAGCCCGTCGGTCTGCCGGGAGTTGTACTGTCGTTACCTCGACATCGCGGTGGACACGATCCTGGACTCGATGAAAGGCCCGGCGGACAGGCGGTTCTTCTGGACTGCGGAGGCGACGATGCCGGTCAACGACTGGTGGCAGTCGGCGACGCCTGCGCGGCGCAAGCAGTTCCTCAAGGCGGTCCGCGCCGGCCAGTTGGAGGTCAGTGCGCTGGCCTGCAACAACACGCCGTTTATGAATGCCGCCCAGTGGCGAACCATGCTCCATTGGTTGCCTGAGAACCTCTGGCAGAAGGTGAATCCCCAGGTTGCGATCCAGAACGACGTCAACGGGATGCCCCGCGCCGGCGCCCTGGCGCTGCTCGATCGCGGCGTGCGATACCTGTTCACCGGGATCAACGAGGACAGCGGGGGGGTGCCGTTTCCGCGACCGTCCGCGTTCTGGTGGAAGATGCCCGACGGCCGGCGGATGTTCGTCTGGCTCAATATCGGCTATGGCTCGGGCTTCGACTTCTTCGAGCCCGGTGAATGGCGTCGCGGCCCGGTGCCTCGGGCGGCCGACACGCGGTACCGCCCGCCTCGTGCGGGGGACATGCTCAACAGCGATGAGGAATCGGTCCGCAGGGCGCATCGCCAGTGTGTTGAGCGGGTCCGGAGCCTGGAGAGATCGGGCTATCGACACGAGGTGCTGACGATCTCGATCACGAGCCAGTGGCGTTTCGACAACGACCCGCCATTTGCGCCGCTGGCGGATTTCGTCGCGACCTGGAACCGCCTGGGACTCGAGCCGCGATTGCGGCTGACTACCGCGGCCGACGCGATGCAGCGAATGGAGAAGGTCATGGGTGCGACCGCGCCGGAGTACGCGGGCGAATGGACCGACTGGTGGGCGAACGGGACCGGGTCGGCTCCTCGCGAGGTGGCGGCCAGCCGGGCGGCAAAGCGGTTCCTCGCCGCGGTCGAGTCGCCTTTGTGGGGGCCGGTCGATGAAAGCACCCGCCGGACGATGGACGACCTGTACCGCGACCTGTGCCTGTTCGACGAGCACACCTGGGGCTCGAGCCTGAGCGTGGCGAAACCCTACAGTCTCGACACGCAGGGGCAGTTCGTCGAGAAGAGCATCCTGGCCTACCGTCCGATGGCGAAGGCCGAGTGGCTCCTGTCGCAGCGGGCCCGCACGAAGTTCGTGGGCGAGGGGGAGGGTTTGTTCCTCGCGAACCCGACGCCTGCGCCGTTCAGCGGGTGGGTGCCGATGATCGCGACATGCCTGCGGGACGACTACCAGACGGTCGAGAATCCGCAAACGGGCGAGAAGATGAAGCTCTACTTCGAGCCGGGAATCGAGCCCTGGGGTCGGCCTCGCAAGCCCGAGGACCTCAGTCGCGAGGACATCTCCGCGACGTTCTCCGACAATGTGCCGAACAAGATCGCCCGGTTCTGGGTGGAGCAGCTTGAAGGCAACACGGTACAGCGTCTGCGATTGAGCACGGAGCGAATCGAGGCCGACCGTGTCCCCAGTGACATCGCACCCGAAGTCAAAACCGACGCGACAGGCTGGCCCACTGCGGCGGTCTGGCAGGGCATGAAGCAGCCGCTGTTCCTCGAAGGCTGTGGCGGTCTTCTTGCGGTGAAGGTCCACGGCTTCGCGCCGCGTCACGTCCTGGCCGACATCCGGGGCTGTCGGGGCGAGGCCCGCGAGCAGATGCGCCGGGAATCGCTCGAAGAGGTGACCGCCGTGCCCGAGGGGCGTGCGACAGTCCGCGAGACTCCTCACACGCTGACCTATACACAGGCTTTGCAGCACCCGCGTCTGGCATGGGGGACGCGCGTCGTCGAGGTGTGGAAACGCCGGCCGCAGGCCCGGTTCACGATGCGGATCAATCGTCTTTCGTCCGCGGCGCCGGAGATCTTCTACGTTGCGTTTCCGTTGCCCGTGGGTGATGTCCTGCCGCGACTGAGCAGCGGAGGCGAGCCGTTCACCCCGTTTACCGACCAACTGGCCGGCACGTGCCGGGACTATTTTGCCTTCGACGGCTGGGCCGACTACGTGACGGCCGAGGGCCGGTGGCTGTGGGTCAGCCGGGATGCGCCCCTGATGACCTTGGGCTCCTCGCCCACGCTGGCCCTCCGCCAGGAGCCGCCGGAGGATGCACACCGCCTGCTGGCCATGGTCTTCAACAACTTCTGGTACACGAACTTCGTCGCGGACGAGCACGGGATCATGGAGTTCCAGTTCGACCTCGTCTGGCGGCCCGACGCCGCAGGTTCGGCTCAGGACCTGGCCGAAGCTCTCGTCGCCGACCCGGTCCTGTTCCTGAACCCGAGCGCACAGGAAGACCCCCGCGTCGTCGAGAACCTCTACCGGCCGTGAGGTGGGGGCAGGCGTCCGACTTGGCGACCTGGTGTCGGTTGCCTGGACGCCGGGCTCCGTTTGGCTCGGCGTCTCCGCTGTGATGCTCAAGGGAGAATTCCTGAAGGCCGATAGAGTATGAGTCTAGCGACGGCGCGTGGATTCTGCTTGATTCCGCACAATGGTATATCGTAAAATGCACAGTGTGCTTTGGAATGAGCGATATTGTCGGACCTTTGAGCGCCGCGCTCAGTTCTCGGGAGGAGTTGGTACAACCGTAAACACAGTCACCCAGTAGAGCATCTTTCTCCCCATTGCCGTCGTAGCAGCAGGGCAACGGGTGTTCTTCGCATTCAGACGTAGCGTCGCAACGTAGTGGTGTGGATGTACGGCATGTTATGAAGGAGGACGATCATGGGCAAGAGACTGGTTGCATGGACACTGTGTGTTTTCGTGGCGAGCCTGATCGCCAGTCCCCTGGCGCACGCCGGGGACCCGGCACTGATCGGATGGTGGAAACTGGACGACGGCTCCGGGGACGTCGCTACCGACTCCTCCGGCAATGGCAATCACGGGACCATCGTGGGACCGACCGCCGGCCTGGGTCCGGGAGGATCAGTCTGGCTGAACGATTCCCAACGGGGCACCGTCATCAGTTTCAACGGCACGGCCAGCGGCGCCTACGTGCGCGCCGGGCAGATTCCACAGATGACCTTAACAAACGACTTCACCTGGGTCTTCTGGGCCAAACAACAGGCGGGAAATGGGGAGAACGACATTATTGTCGGCAATCGAATGAACGCGAATGCGGCCGACTTCTCTCCCCGGCAGTTCATCAAATTCACCCCGACCAAACTCGAGTGGCACCAGAACGCCGTGGGCACCGACAACCTGGACTATGACGACATCCCCAATGACGTGTGGCTTCACCACGTTGTCGTGAAGACCGGCGCCCAACTTACGTATTTCCGCAACGGTGTTGAAGCTGCCTCTCGCGTGATCACACAGGCCCTGAATTATCCTATGCCTCTGTTCTTCGGCGGTGACAACGAGAACAACGCAGGCGAGAATTGGGCAGGAATGTTGAGCGACGTGCGGATCTACACACGAGCGCTGACCGTGGCTGAGGTCCTGCGCGCCATGGCCGGCAAGGGACCCGATGCGGAGCTGGCCGGCGAACCCGTTCCCGCAGACGGGGCAACCGATGTGTTGTTTGACATCGAGTTGAGTTGGGCCGCAGGGGAGTTTGCCGCCAAGCACGATGTGTATCTGGGGACGAACTTCGCAGACGTGGACGGCGCCAGTCGCGACAACCCGATGGGCGTCCTGGTTGGCAAAGACCTGACGACCGCCCAGTACCAGGTGGAGGCGGCGCTCGAATATGGCCAAGTCTACTACTGGAGAGTTGATGAGGTTAACGGCGCCCCCGATTACACCCTCTTCAAAGGGAATGTCTGGAGCTTCACCGTCGAGCCATACGCCTATCCGGTGAAGCCGATAGCGGCTACCGCATCGAGTGCCGCGACGGGCGCGGGACCGGTGAACACGATCAACGAATCCGGACTCGTGGGTGACCAGCATTCCACCGATCTGACTCAGATGTGGCTGACTCCCAAGGATTCCCTGCCGGCCTGGATCCAGTACACGTTCGACCGGGAATACACGCTGTATGAGCTGTGGGTGTGGAACTCCAACTACGTGATGGAATATGCGTTGGGGTACGGGGCCAAGGACGTCGCCATCGAGTACGCGACCGATGGGCAGACGTGGGTGCAGTTGGACGGGGTTCCGCAGTTCAACCAGGCCACCAGCGCGGACACCTACACGGCGAACACCCTCGTCGATCTCGGTGGCGTCGTCGCCAAGTACGTCAAGCTGACCATCAGCACCAACTGGGGCGGCTTCATGCCCCAGACGGGTCTGAGCGAGGTCCGGTTCTTCCATGTCCCGGTGCAGGCCCGCGAGCCGGCGCCCGCGGATGGCGAGACGGGCGTCAGCGTGAATGCCTCTCTCGAATGGCGTCCCGGGCGGAAGGCTGCTTCCCACGCGATCTACTTCGGCACGGACAGCAGCACGGTGGCCGAGGGAAGTATCTCCGCCGTGACAAAGACTGACCACAGCTATACGCCTGATTCCCTGCTGACTCTGGCGACGACGTATTACTGGAGGGTGGACGAAGTCGGCGACGACGGGACCTATGCCGGCGACGTCTGGAGTTTCACCACCGAGCAGTACGTTACCGTCGATGACTTCGAGAGCTACAACGACGACATGGACGCCGGCACCGCCATCTTCCAGATCTGGCTCGACGGGTTCGAGGAAGCCGCGAACGGCTCGGTGGTCGGCTATACCGACGCCCCGTTCGCCCAGAAGACGATCGTCCTCGGGGGAAGTCAGTCCATGCCGTTCAGCTACGACAACACCGGCGCCAGCTACTCCGAGGCCGAGATGGCATTCGACGCCCAGAATTGGACGGAGCATGGCGTCAGGACGCTCGCGCTGTACTTCTTCGGCAACGCAGCCAACACCGGCGCGGGCCAGCTCTATGTCAAGATCAACGGCACGAAGGTGCCGTACGGCGGCGCGCCGGCCAACCTGATGATCGGAGTCTGGCAGCCCTGGACGATCGATCTGGCCTCCACAGGCGTGAACCTGAAGAAAGTCACGAAGCTGGCGATTGGCGTCGAAGGCTCGGGCTCCAAGGGCAACCTGCTCTTCGATGAGATTGGCCTGTACCCGACGGTCAGTGCGACAGTCACGCCGGCCGATCCGGGCACGACGGGCCTGGTTGCCTGGTACAAGTTCGACGGCGACGCCAAGGACTCCGCCGGCAGCCATCACGGCACCGCTGTCGGTTCGCCGGGCTTCGTAGCCGGCAAAGTCGGGCAGGCCCTCAACATGACCGCCGATGGGCAGTATGTCACGGTGGCCTACGCGGCCGATCTGGCGATGAACAGCTTCACGGCGGCCGCCTGGGTCAATGTCGCCGACACGTCGGCGCTTCGCGGGATTCTCGGAACCCGCTTCAACAGCGACAACACGTTCGACATGAAAGTCGAAGCCACCCGGATCCATGGGGACATCGGCGACGGTTCCATCTGGTTGAACACCTCGGTGGATATCAGTCAGGCCCGGGGCGGCGTGATCGAAACAGGCGTCTGGCACCACATCGCCTATGTGATCGACAACGCCACTCAAAGCGCCTCGGTGTACCTGAACGGCGCGCTGGGTGCGACCGCGACCTTCACGGGAACGCCGCTGTTCATGAAGTCCGGTCAGGAACTCCGTCTCGGCAATTGTTCCGGCACGGAGTACATGCACGGCCAGATCGACGATGTCCGTCTCTACAACCGCGCCCTGTCCGAGGCGGAAGTGGCGGGTCTCGTCGGTCGGACGGGAACGATCTACGTCGCGCCGTGAATGGAGTGACCGCAGCACCGACGGCAGGGCCGACCGGCTCGGCCGTCCCCATCTGTGACGGTAGATGAACAACGCAACGTTGCGTTCGGGGGATGCCCGGCGTCGTCGAGACGCACCGGCATCCCCCAATCCTCTTCTGCGAGTCGCGAAGAGCCTGCCTGCTTCGACCGGCCTTTGCCCGCGCCCGGATTGCCTGTTGAAGGAATAGCGAGCTGCGCCTGTGTGGCACAAACCCTTCGTCGAGGGAAATGCAGTCCGATAATATAACGACTGCCAGATGCTCTCTCCTTGCTCGCCATCCTGCCCATTCTCTCGTCGCGACGGGGCGGGGACTTTTTCCAGTATCCTGGCGGGCGGAATTCTGTATAATCTCCGGGCCGCCGTGAGCGGGTTTTGTGCCGATAAGCCGGGTGGTTTTTCTACCTTGTAGGTCTTTTTATGGGGCCGTCCCATAAAAGGGTAAAGTTTTCCGGACGGGTGTGCCGAAAAAGCTCATGGTAGGTATTTAGCGGACTGTCAGTGCTGAAAAGCAGGTTTTTCCAGTCCGGCGGGGGCTCCCTGACGCGATGGATCGCGTCGAGGACCCGTGACAAAGAGATCCGGCCCAGGAACCGGTGCAATGGAAGGCTCGTTCGCGGAGAGTACTATGAGAACAGTGGCAATCGTCAACCAAAAGGGGGGATGTGGGAAAACGACCGTATCGATCAACCTGGCCAGCGCCCTGGCCGAACTCGGCAAGAAGGTCCTGCTGGTGGACATGGATCCCCAGTCCCACTGCGCCGTCGGGCTGGCCGTGCCGGAAGAGCAGATCGAACAGAGCATCTACGACGTTCTCATCAGCCGCAGTCGCAACGAGCCGATTCGCCTGACCGAAATCCTCTGGCAGATCGGCGAGAACCTGGAACTGGCGCCCGCCAGCATCGATCTGTCGGCGTTCGAGCAGCAGATGGCGGGAATCGCCGAGCGCGAGACCTGCTTGAAGACCGTGCTGGACGAGGTCAAGAACGAGTACGACTTCGCGGTGGTGGATTGCCCGCCGGCGGTGAGCCTGCTGACGTTCAACGCCCTGCGTGCGGCCACCGACGTGCTGGTGCCGGTGGAGACGGGCTACTTCGCGCTGCACGGCCTGAGCAAGCAGTTGGAGACGCTGGGCATTCTGTGCAAGCGATGCCAGCAGCACGTTTCCGTCCGCGTTCTCGCGAGCATGTACGACATTCGCACGAAGATGGCGAGGGAGATCCTCGCGGAACTGCGGTCCCACTTCGGCGACCGCATGTTCAAGACGGTCGTGAACTTCAACACGCGAATCAAGGAGGCTTCCAGCTTCGGACAGCCGATCAACGAGTATGATCCCGCGAGCAAAGGGCAGCAGGATTTCCGGATGCTGGCCCAGGAGGTCGTCGGGAGCGAGGAGCGGCCGCAGGTCAAGAGCAAGCGGCTCGTGGATTCGCTGGCCGATCAGCTCGAAGCGATCGGCGCCAGCGCCAACGATCTGTTGAAATCCGCGAAGCCCTCGGTCATGGCGACGCCGGCCAGGCAGCCGGAGCCGGTGGCCGCTACGCAGGTCATCGTGGATCCCGAGCCGATCCCGGCTCCGCAGCCGGCGTCCGCGACCGTCAGCGTCGTCGCCGCGGAGCCCAAGGTCGAACCTGCCGCAAAGATCGACACGAAGCTCGCCAACTACTACGGCGTCAGCCAGATTCAGGACGCAGTGGTCTTCGTGACGCTCTACCCCCGCGCCCAGAACGTGCAAATCGCGGGCGACTTCAACAACTGGCAACCGGCCGGCACGCCCATGCAGCGAGTCGGCGACAGCGGCGTCTGGCAGGCCAAAGTGAAACTGCCCAACGGCATCTACCGCTATCGCCTGGTCGTGGACGGCCAGTGGCAGCAGGACCCGTACAATGAGCGTTCCGAGATGAACCCCTACGGCGACTACAATTCCGTGCTCGAGGTGAAGTAGTCCCCGCCGTGCGCCGGGTGGTGATGATTCAGACCCGGCGAGGGTCTCCTCCCAGCATCGCTTTGCAGCGCATCTGCCAAGGGCGAAACGAAGCCGGTCAATGCTTCGGCAACGAGGAGGGCACCACCTGGTGTCAAGATGGTGAAGTTGGGATGTCTGGGTGATTCTCTGTCTGGAAAAATGTTGGCGTACACGGCATTTTTGTGGTTAGAAAGGAGTCCGAAAGGGGCACTATAGGGTTGACATGGTCGTCCTATAACGATAGGGTGACACAGGAATCTCGGTTTGCCACTGGTAGTTCATATGCGATGCGGGGTGGCAAGGTGACCGGGCAAGGATGCTATGTGCGTGATAGTGACGCAGTCTGTCGCTTCCGCTTCGCAACAGGGGGCGGGTGTTCTGCCGACTGGAGGAGTCGGGGGAGTGGGGTGCATTCCGAAATTGGCTCTCACTTGGGTCGAGCCGGCGCGATCGCGTGGGCCGGCTCCAGCACTTCGACACAGCGTCATCTCTTTGCGCCCTGGGCGCCGGGTCGTGGCGTTTGAAGGGGACCGCGTGTTCCCACACATGACGTTGCACCCACCGGGAGGAGGACTGCTTTCTCGGTCCGACCACGGGCATCCAGCACAGGAATGAACGGGGACTCTGCTCTCGGCGCCCACGCCCGGATGGCGTGGCGGAGGAGGGGCCCGAAAGAAAACGGAGTTTCAGAAGGAGAAAGAGATGAAAAAGGTATGGATCGTGCTGATTCCCATGTTGGCGCTGACCACGGCGCTGCAGGGGGAGGGCGGCAGTCCCTCAGGGACGACGGTGGACGTGGTCAATCAGATCGGCACCAGTCAGAGTCAGAACCTCTCGAATACGACGATCGCGGAAGGAGGATCGAGCTGGAACGACAACGCGTCCACGTCGAACTCGCAGGTCGATATCGACAGCACGTCGATCTCGAACTACGAGAGCCGGACGTCGCCGCTGACCTCGTTCCCGCCGTATCTGCCCTACTGGAACCACGGCGGCTGGGGCACCGTCAAGGCCTATTTCCCCAACAGCCCGTCGGCCAACGACGCGGTCTACGAGACGACGTTCGATCCCGAGAGCGCCGAGGACATGCGCGAGCTGCGCGGCGTTCTGAAGGCCCTTCCCTACAAGGGCCTGGTCGAGGTCGTCGGCGGCGTGCTCAACTGCGCCGCAGTTGCTCTCTTCGACGCGCCGAACCGGTATCACCACGGTCGCGGCTTGGAGATCGCCAACTCGATCACGCGGGACCGCCGGCCTGAGGGCAAGCCGCTGTTGGTCTTCATCGACTCCAACGTCGATGTCTCGCTCCTGCAGGAGGAAGGGTACGCCTACGTGGGGAAGGTGAGCGTCGATGCGGATGTGGAGCGAAACTGGGATCATGCGTACAAGGCCGCGGTCGCCGAGGCGCTGCTCTGGGACGCGGACATCCTGTTGATCTCCGGCGGCATGAAAGGCGTCACGATCGGCTCGAATTACACGTTCCCCTCGGCTGCTGCCGGCTACAGCCAGGCGAACTACTCCCTCTCGCTGCTGGGGGCCAAGGCCACCGGCATCACGGAAGGCAAGGGCAAGGCCGTCCTCAGCGGCGACGCCTACCGCTTCTCGCCCGGCAAGGTGGATCGCCGACGGATTCCCGAGTCGCTCTACGAACGCATCCGGGCCAGGCCGCAGGTGGTATCGCAGGAAGTCGGGATGGCGCCGACGGTTCGTCCGCCTGCGCCTCTCTCGCGTGCCGCGTCGTCGCCCATGTCGATCCCTGTCGAGCGTTCGTCCGTGCAAACGCCGCGGGCCGTCGAGGCGCCGTTGGCGCCTCAGCCCGAGCCACAGCGGGTGACTCCCGAGGGGCAGGTGTTGCCGCCTCCCCAGTCGCAGGGAGCGGAGCGGTACGACCAGGCGCCGCCGGCCATTACGCCGCAGGCGCCGGTCCAGGCGGAGCCTGCGTCTGTGTGCTCTGTCGAGCCGCCGGCCCAGGTCGCGCAGGACCTGCCTGGGACCGTGACAGCGACCTCCCGCAGTGAGAACCAAAGACCCGGAATCAAGGTCCGTCGCGAATTGCTCGCCAAGGCCGGACTCCAGGACGGACGAAACGTGATGTTCGTGACCTTGCGATAGGCCTCGCCAAGGGCGGTGACCGTCGCAGGGCAGGCGCAGGTCGTCTCCGGCGCGGGGAGAAAGGGGGTGTTGCGCCGCCAACCAGGAGAATTGTCGAGAGCGGATCGGCGTCCGGCGTGTCGGTCTCCGACCCTCTCCACTGCAACGAGGGATCAGTCCAGACAAGGAGGTGCTCATGCACAGACAAGGGATACCCGTGGTATCGATCGTGTTGGCGCTGGCCTGCTGCGCGACGGCGTTCGTCGGCCAGGAACAAGGATTCAGTATCGGCGCCGCCAATTTCCTCACCTGGCCCGGCGGCGTCGGCAGCGTCGAAGGCGGCCATCAGGCGTCGTTCGGCCACCAGCAGACTGTCCACACCGGCTGGGGATGGAACACCGCCTGGGGTGTGCAAAGGGAAGGCGGCCTCTTCACGCAGAACGCCACCATCAGCGGCGGCGCCCCCACCTGCGTCGGGCAGAACGCCGATATCGCCGGCGGCCAGCAGCAGAGCGCCGGCTCGTGGGGACCGGTCGGCACGTCCCAGGGCCAGCAGATGGGCGTCGGTTTCTCGACGAGCATCGTCACGCCCTGGGGGTCCGGCGCGACCACCGCGTCGCAGACCTTCTCCGGCGGCCAGATGCAGACCCTGGCCTCGCCCACCGCGACGGGCACGCAGTCCCAGTTCGTCGGCGTCAGCGAGTACGCCAGCATCGTGGGCGGAGTCGTCGAGGACCCGACGGTGACCAACTCGATCTCGGTCGGCCTCACGCAGAATCAGCAGGCGGCCACGCCGGCTCCCCCGACCTGCTGGCGGTAGAGAAAGTCCCGCCACGCGACCTGCCGGCCCGCACGGCATGTGTACGCAATGACCCGCCCGACCTCGGGCGGAACAAACGCCCTCCCATCCCGAGGGACCATGGCGCGCGCCCTGGCCCCTCGGGCCGGAGGGCGTCTCCCTTCCAGGACCCCGCTGACGAAGAATCCCCCCTTTTCCTCTTGACATTCCAGATTGCCATCCGTTACTATTCCCGGATCGAGACAATGTTCGTGGGGGCCGTTGGACCGTGAGGATTGGAGGAGTGAGGGTGAAAACGTACGTGGGTCTTCCTGTCGTCGTGGCGGCCGTTCTGTCGATCCTGTCTCGCGCTGCCCTGGGAGGCGGCACGAGCGTCGTGTACGTCTACGGCGGGAGCTTCTGCCAGCCGATTCCCGCCGACCCCGGCGCCACGAAGGGATGGATGCAGGACGCGGTCGTCATCGTCCCCGATCACATCCTTATCTGCGACCTCGATCTCTTCGTCAGCATCCGACACACCTCCGTCTTCGATCTGCACTTGCTCCTCCGTGGGCCCGATGGGACCTGTCTGACCCTCGCGGTCAGCGACCCCCTCGCAGGCTACTACGAGGGCCAAGACTACATCGCCACCACGTTCGATGATGAAGCCGACGCCGCAATCGAGGAGGGGAAACCGCCCTTTGCTGGCTCCTACCGACCCATCGAAACCCTCGCGGCCTTCGACGGCCTCGATGCCTTCGGCCCATGGAGTCTCCGGGTGTACGACGCATACTACAACGACATCGGCTGCCTGGATTGCTTCAAGGTCATCATCACGGCGACCCTGCCTGAGTCCCCCGTTGAGGTTCCCGCGCCGGCGGCGGGAGGACTGGTCCTTCTGGGCTTGGTATTGGCGTTGCGTCCGGCCGGGAATTCCGGCTGGTTGTCGGAACGAGCCCGGTGGCGTCCAAGGTCGTAGTTGCCTGTCGGTTCAGGGGAGTGCGTTGTCCTTTTCGCGGACTTTTTGCTCCTGGGTTTTCTTGAACAGGTGGAGTTTTTCGCGAAGGGCAGGATCAGCGATTGCGAGGATCTGGATTGCGAGGATGGCGGCGTTCCTGGCTCCGGCCTTTCCGATGGCGACGGTGGCGACGGGCACGCCGGGAGGCATCTGGACCGTGCTGAGCAGGGCATCGAGTCCCGCAGGTCCCCCCTCGGCGGCCAGGGGCACGCCGATGACGGGCAAGACGGTCCAGGCGGCCATGGCGCCCGCGAGGTGGGCGGCCATGCCCGCGGCGGCGATGATGACCTGGATTCCGCCGGCCTGGGCGTTCTGGGCGAATTCGGCGGCCGCTTGCGGCGTGCGATGCGCCGAGAGGATCCGCACCGTTGTCTGCACCCCGAATTCCCGAAGCTGGTCCACGCAGATCTGCATGACGCCCAGATCGCTGTCCGAGCCCATGACCACTGCGACCGACGCACTCTTGTGCGATGCCATCGTGTCTCCCATTTCCTATTTGCTATTTGCGGTTTACGATTTACGATTGACGAGTCAAGACCGGGTATCGTGAGTTGACCCTGCGATTCACAACTCGCACGCGCCATCATAGAAGATCGGTCGCGAATAGTAAATCCCGAAGGGGGCCGTCATGGAGCTTCGCAAACCCGTTGTGGCCGGTCAGTTCTACCCGTCCGACCGGCAGGAGTGTCTGGACGAGATCGCCGAGTGCCTGGCGTCGTGTGCGTGGAGCGATTCGTTGCCCGACCCGCTGGTGGCGGGCATCGTCCCCCACGCGGGCTGGACGTTCAGCGGGTCGCTGGCGGCCATGGTCCTGGGTGCGGTGAAGAGGCAGCGGGCGACGGTCCGCACGTTCGTGATCTTCGGCGCCGCCCACGGGTACTTCGGCGCCGGTCCCGTCGTCGATGCGAGCGACGCGTGGGAAACGCCCCTGGGCCAGGTGCGGATCGACGATTCGCTCCGCAGTTCCCTGGTCCGGAGTGGAACGGCCGTTGCCGGCGCTTCCGCCCACCGGCGCGAGCACAGCATCGAAGTGCAGGTTCCCTTCATCCAGCACCTGTTTCCGGAGGCGGCCATTCTCCCGATCATCGTGCCGGCGAACGAGTCGTCGTTGGCGCTGGGCGACGCCGCGGCCGACCTGGCGGCGGACCCGACAGCCGGGATCGTCTGTATTGCCTCGACGGATCTGACGCACTACGGCCCGCGGTACGGCTTCACCCCGATGGGGATCGGCGCCGACGCCCTGGGCTGGGCCAGCGGCGTCAACGACCGGCAGTTCATCGAGTTGGCTACCGCTCTGGAGCCCGAGCAGCTGCTCGCGGACGCCATCGAGAACGGGAACGCCTGTGGCCCGGGCGCCGCCGCCGCGGTCGTCGTCGCCGCCAGGAAACTCGGCGCCGCCCAGGGCGTCCTGCTCGCCCACACGAACAGCAACGAGGTCCTGCTCCGCCAGACGGGGTCCGCCCACCACGACAGCGTGGGCTACGCGGCTATCGTGTTCTGAACTGTCGCGAACTGCGGGATGTGACGCGCTCCAGGGCTTTGTGCGCACAATCCCATTCGTGCTGCATGTAACGCATCACTTGTCTGCGCAATTCCATTCGCGGAACAACAAGGCAGCGTGACACGCCTGCTCGTTCCGGTCGGGGAGCTCCTAATGAATTGTGACGAACAAGATCGGCAATCGAACCGTGTGGCCGTGCGGCACCCCCGCCCTCGGGGGTGATCCCAGCCGGGGGCGGCTGGGCCACATTCCTGTCGGCTGAAGGAACTCCGAACCAGGCGCACGAAGTCTGCCAAAGCAGTGGTACACGCTACCGAACTTGTCCGTCAAAACTCATCAGAGATTGTGCGGACAGAGTCCGTCTTGGGAAAGGGCGCGGGTACCTCTGCGCCCGGAAGGAGCATGCCATGATCGCGAACGGGGATCGGATGAGGCTGGGTCGGCGGGGGTTTCTCAAATCGGCGGCGGGGGCGGGTGCATCGATCGCGTTTCCCTCGGTCGGATTCGGTGCCGCCGGAGGAGGCGAGCCGGTCGAGCCGATCAACGTGGCGCTGATCGGTGCAGGGGAGCAGGGCAGCGTCCTGTTGGCCGCCTGTCTGAAGATCCCCGGCGTGAGATTCCAGGCGGTCTGCGACATTTGGGAAGCGTACAACCTGCCGCGTGCGTCCCGCCTGCTGCAGCGATATGGCCATCCGGGCACGCCGTACATTGACTGTGGGGACATGCTGGCCAGGGAGAAGGGCCTTCACGCCGCGATCGTCGCCACGCCGGACTTCTGGCACGACAGGCACACGGTCGCCTGTCTCGACGCGGGTCTGCACGTCTACTGCGAGAAATCCATGTCCAACACGCTGGCGGGAGCCCGTCGGATGGTCGAGGCCGCTCGCAGGACGGGAAAACTCCTCCAGATCGGTCACCAGCGACGGAGCAATCCGCGGTATCTCCTGTGTCGCGAGAGACTCCTGCGCGGGGCGGATCTGTTCGGGCGGATCACTGCGGTCAACGGCCAGTGGAATCGCGCGGTCCAGGTTCCGTTCGGCTGCCCGAAAGGCAAGGAGATCGACATCGCGACTCTGAATCGCTATGGCTATGCGTCCATGCACGAGTTGCGAAACTGGCGGTGGCGCAGAGGCCTGGGCGGGGGTCCCATCGTCGATCTCGGCGCCCATCAGATCGACGTTTTCAACTGGTATCTCGATGCCCGGCCGAAGTCCGTGCTCGCCAGCGGCCGGCTCAACTACTACGACAAGGGCACCCACGAGTGGTACGACACGGTCATGGCGGTCTACGAGTACGACACGTCCCAGGGCCCTGTCACTGCCTTTTATCAGACGCTCAGCGCCAACGGCAATCAGGGGTACTTCGAGAAGTTCATGGGCGACCGTGGCACGCTCGTCCTCTCGGAGCGGGTGGACCGCACGCGACTGTATCCGGAGCCGTCGGACATGCCAGCGACCGCGTGGGCCCAGTGCATCCGGAACGGCGACTTGACCGCCCAGCCGGAATGGATGAAGCTCGTCGAGCGAATGAGCGTCGAAGAGCTGGCGAAGACCCTCACGGTGTCGGACAGTCTCAATGCGGCGGGCAATACGCCGACCCTTGAGCTTGCGGTCGAACTGCACAAGCCGATTCACCAGCCGCATCTGGAGAACTTCTTCGACGCCATCCGGGGCAAGGCCAAGCTCAACTGCCCGGCCGAGGTCGGCTACGCAGCCGCGGTGACCGTGCTCAAAGTCAACGAGGCCATCGAGGCGGGTCGCCGACTGGACTTCCAGCCTGACGAGTTCACCGCATAGCTGCCGTGCGGGTCCCGTGTCTTCTCATCCGAAGTTGTAGTGCTTGCGGACGGACTTCTCGACGCTCCAGACGCAGTCCAGGTCCTGGGGGAAGATCACCAGGTCCCCCGGCCCGAAGCTGACGGAATCCTTGCCGTCCGAGACAGTGACCGCTCCTTCCAGGATCAAACAGGTTTCCTTCTCCGTGTAGGACCAGTCGAACGTGCTCGGTTCACACGCCCAGATTGGCCAGTTCTTGCACCGCTTGAGCTCCTCCGGGGTTGGCTTGCGAACAACGATGTCCTTCGCCGTGGGCATATCCTCATACTCCTTGCAACCAGACCACGAGACGTGACTCCCATACGAACACTGGATTATACCGGGCTTTTCCCGGGATGGAAGCGGCTGAGCGATTTTTCCGCGATTCGCTGGCGGGACGTGCGTGGAGGTGGTATGATGATCGGCCCCTTCGGGAAAAAGGCAGGTCGGGCCTGTATTCTTCAACGAAATCTTGCGGTTCGATTTCGTTGAAGAATGGAAGCGACGAAGCGCTCGACGCGCGGCCGGGGTTTGAGGGGAAAAATCGAGCCAAGAGATTTTTCCCCTCAAAGTAGGCCCGACCTGCCTTTTTCCCTTTGCGGCCGATGGGTCGTGTGGAGATGCAGGACGTATGGAGCCTTGCCGGTTGGCCGAGCTCGAACGCTGGTTTGACGAATACGCGGACCGCTTTTTCGGCGGGGACGAATACGTGAACAGGCACCTGCGACTCAAGCAGGAACACACCCGGCGGGTGCGCGAGGAGATCGTCTACCTGGCCGGGCGGCTAGCCCTCGACGACGATCAGACGCGGATTGCCGAAACGGTTGCCTTGCTCCATGATGTCGGTCGATTCCCCCAGTTCGTCAGGTATCGCACGTACAGCGATCTGCGAAGCGTCAGTCATGCCCGCCTTGCGATCGAGGTCCTGCACCAGGAGGGTGTTCTGGATGCCCTGGCGTCCGAGGAGCGTCTCTGGATCGAGACGGCGGTCGCCCTTCACAGTTCCAGGATGATCCCCGCCGGCCTCGACGGTCCGACACTGTTGTTCCTGAAGCTGATCCGCGATGCCGACAAGCTCGACATCTACCGGATCATGACCGATATCTACCGGCGCTACAGGGAGAACGCCCCCGGACTCTCGTTCGAGGTCGAGTTGCCCGATGAGCCGCGGGTCACGCCGGAAGTGGTGGACGCGGTCCTCGCCGGCCGACTCGTCGAACATGCGAGCCTCCGCACGCTCAACGACATGAGACTCTGTCAGATCGGCTGGGTCTACGACATAAACTTCACCGCCGGCCTGGAGAGACTCCAGGCCGGCGGTTGGCTTGAACAGCTTTTCGGCGATCTGCCGGACAGCGACGAGATGCAACGCGTCCGACGGAAGATTCTCGACTACGTCGCGTCCCGTCTGGCGGCTGTCTCAGGCCCCGGCGGCCAGGGCTCCTAGAACAGCCACTTGAATCGCATCCAGACGTCGTGTCGCTGCACGTCCGACGAGTATTCGCCGTCGTAGGCGAGCGTCAGCGTGCTTCGCGATCTGCGGAGGACGAGGGAACCCGCCAAGGCCACCGCGGTCTCATCCTGGTCGGATTCGACCCGGACGCGGTCGGCGCCCACGACGGATTGCCAGATCTCTGTTTCGCCGTCCGTGAGGAGTTGGCGAATGCCGATGGACGCGGACGGCGTGATGCGGATCTTGCGGTACATGAAACGGCTCTGCCAAAACAGCGACGCTTCGCCCACGAGGTCGTGATCGTTCATGGCGGAGTACGTCGTGTCCCAGCTCGCATCGGTTGCATCCGTCGTGTATCGCTCGCGGTGTGTCCAGAGGTAGGTGGCGCCGATTTCCGGGTAGAACACGTGCATGCCCCGTCGGAAGGTGCGTCCGAGTGCAACCGCGGCGTTGCCGCCGTAGCTGTTGTAGGAGGCGGTCTCTCGCTCGTCGAGGTTCAGTCCGGTCAGACCCTCGTAGTCGTGCCAGCCGTAGAAGGTGGTGAAGCCGTACCGCAGGGCCCACGGCCTCCAGCGGGTCAGGCCGCTGAACCCGGTGGTGACGATGCCCTGGTCTTCGCTGTTGGTGCTGTAGCCGGTCCCGGTGTAGTCGATGTCGGACGATCCGTAGCCGACGTGCAGTCCGAGCAGGCTGTCGCCCACGCACTGCGTGTAGCCAGTGGAGGTTCCCCATTGCCCTGCGTTGTAGCCCAACGGCCTGGCGTCCTTGCTGATATGGGAGTAATACGGCTCGATGAACATGCCGGAGGCCCTCTGGCACGCCGACCCGCCCAGGGCCGCTTCGCCGGTCGAATCGTCGTCGTCCTCCCACACGTCCGGCTCCAGCATGCTCTCCAGCAGGATCGAGGTCATGTGACGATTCATCGCATCGGCGGCATGGGAGACCAGTTGCTTTTCCACGGCCGACGAGGCCAGCGCTTCCGATGCCTCGGGGGCGTAGGACAACGACACCGTGTCGTCCTCGGCGCCCTCGGTTCCCTGGGTGTAGTACGTGGCAGTGACGTCGGGATTCACCGCTTGTACCTGGCCGAAACTCCCGGACACCAGGCCGCTCGCCTCGAACAGGCGGTACTCGGTGTTCCACAGGGTCTCCCCGTCCACCGCGGTGACCGTGAGCGTTGCGTCGTTCAGGACCAGCATCGCCTCGCCGCCGACGTAGATCGACGCGGTGTTCGGGTCCCCGTCGAGAGTGACGTTGTAGGTGTCGAGGAGGGTCGTCACGCTGCTGTCGATAAACAGCTCATAGGCGCTGTCGCCGATGGCGCGGATGATTCCTGTGTTGGTCAGATAGCCCTCGTTGTACATGCGGATGCCGTAGGCCCGGGCCGGCGTGCTGCCGTCCGGGACATTCGATGTGACGGTGATGTTGCCGCTGTTGGTGACGTTGCCGTACGCTTCGATACCGTACGCGATCGAGGTGGTGTCGGCGCTGCCGCCGTTGGTTTCAGCGGTCCCGCTCTGCGAGATGACGGAGATATCGCCTTCGTTGTGGACGTCGCCGAAACTGTGGATGCCGTAGGCCCGTCCCGTGGCCTGGGCGGGACTTCCCAGAGTGGCGGCCTGGTTCGTGGTGGCGATCACGGTGAGATCGCCCGTATTGTTCACGTCGCCCTCGCTGTAGATGCCGTAGGCGGTACTGCCGGCGTAGGCGCTGGCGTAGGGGCTGCCGTCGCCGCCACTTTCGGCGAACCCGCCTATCGCGCGGACCGTGAGATCGGCGGTATTGTCCGTGCCGCCATACGTGTAGATGCCGTAGACGTTGGTGCTGGCATTGGAGGTGTTGTCGGCGCTGTCGGTTCCGGCGCCGCCGCCGTAGGCGGTGATGGAGATCTCGCCACTGTTGGATGCGTCTGTCATGGCGAAGATGCCATAGACGTCCACGTAGGCGGCGGCCCCGCCGTAGTCGCTTCGAGCGTCACCGCCCCTTTCCTCGATGGTGATCGCGCCGCTGTTGGTGACGCTGCCGCCGGCGCTGATGCCATAGACCTGGGTCGTTGCAAACGCATTGTAGTGACTGGCAGTCGCCGCCCCTCCCGTCGCGTCCACTCCGATCGCGGCGGAGTTGCTCACGTCGCTGACGCCGTAGAGACCATAGACGCCGATGTTGGCGTAGGCGGAGCCCTCGATGCCGTAGGCGTTGCCTCCGGTGCCCGTGACGGCAATCGGGCCGGTGTTGGTCAGCGCGGTGTTCGAATCGATGCCGTAGGCATAGAAGCCGGCATTGTCATAATACAGATTCGGATCGGTTTCACCCCAGGCGAAGAGAGTGATGGACTGACTGTTGGTCCAGGGGGCCGTATAGGCCGAGCCGTCGATGCCGTACACCGAGTTGGCGTCGTGCAGCCCGGTCTCATTGACGTCGACCTGCCCGAGGGCCGCGCCGGACAGACACGCGATTGCCAGTCCGATTGCCCAGGTGAATTGCCGGCTTCTACCGATTCCTGTGGAACGTTCCGCCTTGGTGAAAATCTGCATTGCATCGATCCTTTCTATGTGACACGCGGTGTGACGGGTTGCTTCGGCAAGTGGCACCCCCGCCCTCGGGGGTGGTCGATTCCCAGCCGGGGGCGGCTGGGCCACTTGCCACCCAATGGGCCAACATCATAACCGTCGGCGCAAGACTGTCAATCCTCACAAGAGCATCCGCCGATCCGTTTTTCAGAACAGCCAACTGAACCGCAGCCAGATGTTGTGGCCCGTGTGGCACCCCCGCCCTCGGGGGTGATCCCTGGAGAGGCGCTTGACATCCCCGCCCCGCGCGGGTAGAGTTCCCCCCGACGGGGGGGCGCCGCGAATCAGCGGAGGAGTGCCTCAGGGGGACGTCCCGCCCTCGCCAGGGAATCTCCACGGGATCTTCGCGTGAAACTGACCGACGAACAACTCGATACGCTCGGCAAAAAGTACCGACTCTCTCCGAGAGAGCGACAGATCCTCGCCCTGCTCTTCGAAG
>Ga0209605_1000280_pt1 | contig 68798 bp, 51 predicted proteins | sample AD_UKC035_MetaG_FD_184408 | JGI IMG/M metagenome (GOLD analysis project Ga0209605, IMG submission 184408) | Active sludge microbial communities of municipal wastewater-treating anaerobic digesters from USA - AD_UKC035_MetaG (SPAdes) (version 2) | ecosystem: Engineered > Bioreactor > Anaerobic >...
CGGGCCGCTACTTCTTCACCGCCAAGAAAATGGGCGCCCAGACCGAGGAGGCCAACATCAACGCCGGCCTGGCGGCCGCCCGCCAGATCGTCGGGTTCTTCGAGCAAGGCGACGCGAAGTTCAAGGTCAACTGAGCGCGCGTTTTGAGACGGATCACCGCCGGTCACCTGCGGCGCAGGCGGCCGGCGGTGTTCTGCCTATGATCGGTCGCGGCTGAATGTTTCAGGTACACCGGGCAGGTCGGCCGGACAGGAGTGGTTGGATTTAGCAAGATTTTGGCGGAACGAGCGATCGCCGCAGGGCGGGTGACGGCTGAGCCGGCCTGTCAGATGAAGTGCTCCAATCTCCCCTGACCCCTATCTCCTATCTATTAACTGTTCTCTGTTCACCATTCACTTTTCACCTGATCCCGAACCGCTTCATTTTCTCCAGCAGCGACTGGCGGGTGATGTGCAACCGCGCGGCGGCGTGGGTGCGGTTGCCGCCGCAGGCGTCCAACGCGGCGATGATGAGACTGCGCTCGAAAGCGTCCGTCTGCCGGCGCAGGTCCATGTCCGGATCGGCGTCGCCGCCGTCCCTGCCGGGAGCGCCGGCAGGCGGGCGCCCCACGTCGTCGCGGATGTAGGCGGCCACCGCGTCGGGTTCGATCGTGCCGCCTTCGGGGGCGAGCAGGACCAGCCGCTCCACCTCGTTTTCCAGCTGGCGGACGTTGCCCGGCCAGCGGTACGCCTCCAGCAGGCGCAACGCATCCTCGGTCATGTCAACCGGGCGGCGATTCATCTTGGCGTGGGCGCGTTCCAAAAAGAATTCCACCAGGGGGCGGATGTCGTCGCGGCGCTCGGCCAGCGGCGGGATCCGGACGGTGAACACGTTGAGCCGGAAGAACAGGTCCTCGCGGAAGGAGCCGGCCCGCACTTCGGCCTGCAGGTCGCGGTTGGTGGAGGCGACCACGCGCACATCCACCCGCGCGGGCTTCTCCGCGCCCACGGGCCAGATCTCGCCCTGCTGGAGCGCCCGCAGCAGCTTGACCTGCAGCTCCGCCGGCGCCTCGCCCACCTCGTCCAGGAAGAGCGTGCCGCCGTCGGCCACCTGGAAGTAGCCCTTCTTGTGGCCCACCGCGCCGGAGAAGGCGCCCTTGCGGTAGCCGAAGAACTCGCTCTCGGCCAGCTCCCGGGGGATCGCGCCGCAGTTCACCGCCACGAACACCTCGCCGGCGCGGCGGCTGTGGCGGTGGATGAACCGGGCCACGAGCTCCTTGCCGGTGCCGGTCTCGCCGGTGAGCAGAACGGTGCTGTCGACGCCGGCCACCCGGCGGGCGGAATCCAGGATCTCGGCCATGGCCCGGGAGCGGAAGATGATGTTCTCGGCATCGAGGAAGCGGCGGACATCGCCCTGGAGCGCCTGGTTCTCGCGGCTCAGCCGCTCGTTGGCCTGACGCAGCGCCTCGGTGAGGCGGCGGTTTTCCCGTTCCAGCGTCTGCTTCTCCAGCGCCTGCCGGACGACGATGCGCAGCTCCACCGGATCCCACGGCTTGGTGATGTACCGGTAGACGTGCCCGTCGTTGATGGCATGGATGAGGTCCTCCACTTCGGTGTAGCCGGTGAGCACGATCCGCATGACATCCGGCTTGATCTTGAGGATCCGCTTCAGCAGCTCGATCCCGGACATCCGCGGCATCTTCTGGTCGGTGATGACCAGGTCCACGTCTTCGCGCTCGGCGATGGCGAACGCCTCCTCGCCGGAGGCGGCCTCGAGCACGCGGTACTCGGCGACGAAGGTCCGCTTCAGCTTCTGCAGGTTGGCCGGTTCGTCGTCCACGACGAGGAGGACCGGCTGCCGCGGGTCGCTCATGGCGCCTCCCCCGCCGCCGGCGGCGGCCCGTCGGGCGGCAGCTCCACCCGGAACACGGCCCCGCCGTCGGCACCGTTGCGGGCGCGCAGGGTGCCGCCGTGCTGCTGCACGATGCTGTAGCTGATGCTCAGTCCCAGGCCGGTGCCTTTGCCCACGTCCTTGGTGGTGAAGAACGGGTCGAAGATCCGGTTCAGGTGTTCCGGCGGGATGCCGGGACCGGAGTCGGCCACCTCGACCACCACCCGGCCGCTCTCCCTGAGGGTGCGCACCCGGATGATCCCCTCGCCGTCGATGGCGTCGATGGCGTTGCTGAGCAGGTTCAGGAACACCTGCTCCATCTTGCCCACCAGCACCCGCGCCGGGGGGATGGCGCCGTATTCGCGGACGATCCGGATCCGGTTCTTGTACTGGTTGCGCAGGAGGTTGAGGCACATGTCGAGGACCTTGCACAGGTCCACCTCCTCCGGGTCGCCGGAGGGGGCGCGCGAAAACACCCGCAGGTCGTCCACAATGGTCTTGATCCGCTCGGCGCCCTCGTGGATGTTGGCGGCCAGTCCGCCGATGTCGCCGAGGATGAAATCGATGCGGAGCTCATCGCGCAGCCGCACCAGCTCCGCCGGCTCGGCGCCGGCGGTCACCCGGGCCAGGTACCGGCCCAGCTTGTCGGCGTACTCGTCGAGGAAGCGGGTGTTGCCGTAGATGAAATTCAGCGGATTCTTGATCTCGTGGGCGATCCCGGCGACCAGCCGCCCCAGCGAGGCCATCTTCTCCGACTGGACGAGCTGGTCCTGGGCATCGTGAAGGTCCTGCAGCGCCTGCCGCAGCTCGCGGTTGCTCGCTTCCAGCTCCTCGGTGCGATGGCGGACCTTGACCTCGAGATCGCGGTTGCTGGCCTCGAGCTCCTGCTGGCGCTCCTCCACCGTCCGGGCCATCTGATTGAACGCCTCTCCCAGGGCGCCGATTTCGTCGTCGGCCGCCGGCTGCACCCGGCGGTGGTACTGCCCGCGGGCGATCTCCCGGGCTGATTCGGTGAGGGACAGCAGCGGCCGGCTGATCTGGCGGCTCAGCAGCCACGCGCCGGCCACGACGAGCACCACGGCGACGCTGACGATGCCGGCGAACGCCAGCGCCAGCTGGTACACCGGCTTGAATATGTCTCCTTCGCTGAGCGTGACCACGATGCGCCAGCCGAAGTCCCGGCTGCCGACGCGGGCCAGCCCGCCGTATCGCGCGGCGGGCGCGGGCAGGTGCACGGTGGCGCCACCGGCGCGAATGGCCGCCGGCAACGCGGCCAGGCCGGGCTGCCCGGCCAATTCGGCTCCCACCCCGTTGGCGGTGTCGCCGGGCCGGCGGTTGCGCCGCTCCGGCGCGGCCAGGATGCGCCGGTCGTCCCGCGACAGGAGGAGTGCGTAACCCGAGGTGAGCCCGTACCGGCGGAAATCCGACTCCACCAGATCCAACTGGGCCTGGATGTACTCCCAGTTCATGATGTTGATCCAGACTCCCAGCACGCGGCCGGTGGCGTGATCCCGGACCGGCTGCGCGAACAGCAGGTGGTAGGAGCGGCTGGCGTCGTCGTCTTCGAAGAAGTAGAGCCGGTGCGCCAGCGGCGAGGCGTACCAGTCGTGCACGGCGGCGCGTCCCTGCATGGCCTGCCGCCAGGCGGCCGCCTCCACGGGATAGGCCTCGACGGACTGGCCCACCAGCTCGTTGAGCAGCCGCGGGTCGAACCAGTCGCCGAACCGGTTGATGCTGTTGCAGGCGCGGATGGTCCCGCCGGTGTCCACCAGCACCATCAGGTCGTACACCTCATGGATCTGGACGTACTCGTTGAGGATGGCCTGGGTAGGGGAGGCGGGCGGCGCCGGCGCCGGGGCGCCGCGCAGGAAGGCCTCGACGCCCTCGTTCGAGGCCATGGCGGCGCCCTCCTCGCGGCGCTCGGTGAGGAACAGGTCCAGCTTGTCGGCCGTCTGTTGGGAGAGGTGGTGCAGGTAGATCTCCACGCGGTCGTCGACGATGATGCGGCGGGCGAACTGGTAGAACAGCAACAGCGCCGCGGCCAGCGGCAGGAGGCCCGCCAGCACCAGCCACAGGAGGATTCTGCCCCGCATGCCCCGCAACAGTTTCACCGGTGGCGCCTCGTCCGAAAGATGCCCGCCCAGGCTGGAATCCGTGCAGCTAAAGATAAAGGAAAGGCGGTGAAAGTTCAACAAAGAGAATTGGCAGGCCCTCCCGTCGATGCTAGAATGCGTCATTCGGCGCAGCCCCGGCGGAGGATCGCCCCGACCGCTCCAGCCGGGCGCCCAGGCGGCCGGGAGGGCCTGATGGACCAATTCTTGCAAAGCGTGCTCAATTTCGTCTCCGTGGCCCGGGACTGGATCTGGGGCAACTGGATGATCGCCCTGCTGGTGGGCACGGGCGTGGTGCTGACCCTGCGCACCGGCGGCGTCCAGTTCCGCCTGTTCGTGCAGTCCATGAAGCTGCTCCTCCGCGGCGCGTTCGGCAAGGAGCCCGCGAAGGAGGAGAAGGGCGATATTTCCCCCTACGCTGCGCTGATGACGGCGCTGGCGGCCACGGTGGGCAACGGCAACATCGCCGGCGTGGCCGCGGCCATCGCCACCGGCGGCCCCGGCGCGCCATTCTGGATGTGGATGAGCGGCATTTTCGGCATGGCCACCAAGTACGCCGAGGGGTTCCTGGGCGTCTACTTCCGCCGCGAGGCGGAGGACGGCTCCATGGCCGGCGGCCCCATGTACTACTGCCGCTACGGCCTCAAGGACACCCGCTTCGCCCGGGGGCTCGGCTGGGCGTTCGCCCTGTTCGGCGGCTTCGCCTGCCTGCTGGGCACCGGCAACATGGCCCAGTCCAACTCCATGGCCCTGGCCGTCGACGCGGCGTTCAAGGAGCACGGCGTGGCCGGCGGATGTCCCTTCTGGATCTCCGGCCTGGTCATCACGGTGCTCGTCGGACTCGTGGTCATCGGCGGCATCAAGCGCATCGGCGCCGTAGCCGAAAAGCTCGTGCCCACCATGATCGCCATTTATTTCATCGGCGTCATCATCGTGCTGGGCGCCTACTGGCGGGAAATTCCCGCCGCCTTCGAGACCATCTTCGGTTTCGCCTTTTCGCTGAAGGCGGCGGTGGGCGGGGTGATCGGGATCTCGGTCCAGCGGGCCATCAGCCTGGGCGTGAGCCGGGGCGTGCTCAGCAACGAGGCGGGCCTGGGCTCGGCGGCCATCGCCCAGAGCGCCTCGCGGTCGTCGGATCCCACCGACAACGGCCTCATGGCCATGACCGGCGTGTTCATCGACACCATCGTGGTCAACACCCTGACCACTCTGCTCATCGTGGTCACCGGCGTCTGGAAGCTCACGCCGGTGATGGGCGGCGAGCTCACCAGCACCGCCCTGACCGCCTCGGCCATGTCCACGGTGATCCCCAGCGGCAGCCTGATCATCGCCGTCTGTTCGTTCCTGTTCGGCTACACCACCCTCATCGGCTGGTGCTATTACGGCGAAATCTGCTGGGAATACATCTTCGGCATCCGCATCGTGCTGCCGTACCGGTTCATCTATATTACCCTGTTGTTTGTCGGCGCGGTGGTGCAGGGGCCGTTCATCAACATCGTCTGGTTCGTCGGCGAGGCGGCCAACGCGTTCATGGCCTTTCCCAACCTGATCGGCCTGCTGATGCTCAGCGGACTCGTGGCGCGCATCACCCGCCAGCGCTATCGCGGAGAAAGCTGATGGATACCGTGTTGGAATGGATCGGGCTCGCGGCGCTGCTGGTCGGAGCCCTGGTCTGGTACGTGCGGTCGCAACGCCAAGCGGCCTGTCCGAATCAGGCCGGGCGCAGCGGCTGCGGCCAATGCCCGCTCCGGAACGACTGCGCGGGGCTCATCGTGGTCGAAGCCGACGAGGAGCCGGCGCCGCGGAGGCCGGCGTGAGATCGTTCACCGTGCGGACCGCCCGCCGGACGGAATGCGTCGACATCACCGCGCGGGTCGGGGAGTGCGCCGCCGCCGCCGGGTGGCGGGACGGGGTGCTCCATGTCTTCTGCCCCCACACCACCGCCGGCGTGACCATCAACGAGGGCGCCGATCCCGATGTGCGGCGGGATCTGCTCGCGACCTTCGATCGGCTGATCCCGCGCGACGGCGACTATCGCCACGCCGAGGGCAACGCCGACGCCCACGTCAAGGCGTCGCTCGTGGGCGCCGGCGCCTGGGTGCCGCTGGCCGGCGGGGCGCCCCGCCTGGGCACCTGGCAGGCCGTTTACCTGTGCGAATTCGACGGACCCCGCACCCGTGACATCTGGCTCCAGTTCGTTCCCGCCGACTGATCCGCTCCTCCCCGCCAGTAATCGTACTCGTAATCGTCATCGTAATCGTGATCGTAATCGTGTTCGTGATCGAGACTCGAGGCTCGTTCCCGTAACGCGGACTTCGTATTTCGTGCTCGTAATTCGTAATCGTACTCGTAATCGTCATCGTAATCGTGATCGTAATCGAAATCGAGGCTAGAGGCTCGAGGCTAGAGGCTCGTTCCCAACCGACGGACATCGGACATCGGAATTCGGAACTCGTGCTCGTAATTCGTAATCGTGATCGTGCTCGTAATCGAGGCTCGAGGCTAGAGGCTCGTTCCCAACCGACGGACATCGGATATCGGAAATCGGACCTGGGACCTGGGAACTGGGACCTGGGATCTGGGGCCTGGGATCTGGGACCTGGGACCTGGGTTCTGGGCCCTGGTTTGCAGAACCCGGATCCTCGTAACGATTCACCGATTCACCGATTCACCGATTCACCGATTCACCGATTCACCCATTCACCCATTCACCGATTCACCGATTCACCCATTCACCGATTCACCGATTCACCGATTCCCCCATTCACCCACCCCTATCTCCTATCTCTTATCTCTGATCTCCTACCTCCTATCTCCTATCTCTTTTCTCTTCTCCGCCGCTGCGATGACTCGCCCCAGCACCTTGGCCAGGTCCTCGAGCCGATAGGGTTTCATGATCACGTCGATGAATCCGAACTTGCGATAGTCACTCATGATGGGATCGTTGGAATAACCGCTGGACACGATCACCCGGGCCTTGGGATCCATGGCGGCCAGCGAGCGCACCGCCTCCCGGCCGCCCATCCCGCCGGGGACGGTCAGGTCCATGATCACGGCGTCGTACGTGCATCCGGCCTCCACGGACTGACGGTACATCTCCAGCGCCTCGGCGCCGTCGCGGGCGCAGGCGACGTCGTAGCCCAGCCGCAGCAGCATCTTCTGCGCCGTGTTCCGAACGACGCCCTCGTCGTCCATGACCAGGACCCGGCCCGTGGACGACTTGACCGGCTGGGCCGCGGGGCGGGCCGACACCGACGGCTGGCGGCCGGCGGGGAGGTACACGTGGAAGACCGTGCCCTGGCCGACGGTGGAGGCCACCGAAATGTGCCCCTCGTGCCGCTTGATGATGGAGTAGGTCGTGGGCAGGCCCAGGCCACGGCCGGTTGACTTGGTGCTGAAGTAGGGGTCAAAGATCCGGGACAGGTGGGATTCCGGGATGCCGAGGCCGCTGTCCTCGATGGTGATCTTGACGTAGCGGCCGGGCCGCAGCGGCAGGCCGCCGGTGTCGGCGAGCTCCACGTTCTCGCCCTCGATGGTGATCCAGCCGCCGTTCGGCATCGCCTGGATGGCATTGAGGACCAGGTTGTGAATCACCTGGTTCATCTGGCTGATGTCCACCTCGACGGGCCAGAGCTCCGGCGGGATGCGGAATTCGCAGCGGACCGCCGAGCCCCGCAGGGCGAACCCCGCCGAGTCGCGGAGCAGCTCGCCCAGCGCGGCGGTCTCTTTAACCGGCACGCCGCCCCGGGCGAAGGTGAGGAGCTGGTTGGTCAGCTCGCGCGCCCGCAGCGAGGCCTTCTCCGCCTCCAGCAGGAGCTGGTGCGCCTCGGACTGCGGCGGCACGGCCATCTTGGTGAGCGAGATGTGCCCGATGACGCCCGTCAGGATGTTGTTGAAGTCGTGAGCGATGCCGCCGGCCATCAGGCCGAGCGATTCCAGGCGGAGGGCGTTGGCCAGGTTGTCCTCGATGCGGCGCTTCTCGGTCACGTCGCGGAACACCAGCAGAAATCCCACCACGCGGTTGGCGGGATCGCGCATCGGGGCGCCGCTGACCGAGACGATGCGTTCGCCGCCGTCCCGGTTCAGGAGCAGGAGCTGGTCCGTCGCGTCGGGCCGCCGGCCGGAGGCGAGGATCCGGGCGGGCCAGTCGGCGACAGGGGCGCGGTCGCGCTCCTGCTGGGTGACCACCACCTCGCCCAGCGGCCGGCCCGCGGCTTCGGCCGACGTCCAGCCGGTGAGCCGTTCGGCGGCCAGGTTCATGAGCGCCACATGCCCGTCCGGATCCGCGGCGACGACGCCTTCGCCGACGGAGCGCAGGATGACGCTGAGAAACTCCCGTTCGTCGGCCAGGGTCTGTTCCACCCGTTTGCGCTGGATGGCCATGGCGACCTGGCCCGACATGAACGACAACATCTCCAGGTCGTCGCCGTCGTACCGCACCCCCGGGGTGTAGCTCTGGATCACCAGGGCGCCGACGACCTGCTGTTCGATCCGCAGGGGCGTGCCCATCCAGCAGCAGGCGAAGGAACCCAGCTTTTCCGCTTCGCCGCTCCCGAACAGGCGGTTCAGGGTCTGCTCGTCGGCCAGCAGCGGCGTGCCGGTGCGGATGACGTAGCTGGTCAGTCCCTTGCCCAGGGGCTCGGGGGCGGGCACGGGATCGTTCGCGTCGATCCAGTAGGGGTAGGAGACCGTCTGCCGGCGGGCGTCGTAGAGGGCGATGAAAATGTTGTCCGCCGGCATCAGCTCGGACACCACGGCGTGGATCGCCGCGTACAGCGCATCCAGCGACTGGGCGGAATTGGCCGCTTCCGAAATCGCATACGTGGCCTGCTGCACCCGCTCCCGACGGCGCTTTTCGGTGATGTCCCGGGCGTTGATGACGATCCCGGAAACCACCGGATCCTCCGTGAGATCGCGGGCGATGGCGTCCAGCGTCCGCCAGCCGCTGCGGCTCTGGAACCGGGCTTCGATGGCGGCCATGCCGATCCGCCGGAGATCGGCCATGGCCTCCTCGTAGCGGCGGCTGTCGTCCGGATGGATGAACTCGCGGCTGGAGCGGCCCAGCAATTCCTCCGGTTCGAAGCCGAGGATCCGTTTCACCGACGGGCTGACGTGCCGGATCAGACGGTCGGGGCCCACCACCAGGATCATGTCGGTGCTGCCGGCGATGAGCGTCTGGAAGTACTGGTCGGCGCTCTCCGCGCGCTGGCGGGCCCGCGCCATACGGTGCCGCAGGAACACGATGATCAGCACCGCCAGGACGGCAACGCCGAGAAATCCCAGCAACAGGGTGTGCAGAAGCCGGAACGAAGCGCTGCGGGCGAACTCGAAGTCGATGAAGTAATCGTGCCCGAACCACTCGTCCCGCAGCGCCTTGAGCCGGCCCTCGGCCTCCAGGTCGTGGAGCGCCGCGTTGATCGGCTGCAACAGGGCGGTGTCGCCCTTGCGGACCGCCAGGCAGTAGGGCGCCTGGAGCAGCGGTGTTCCGACCACTTTGAACACGTCCCGCCAGTTGCGCTTGTCCAGGACGAAGTCGCCGGTGATCCGGTGGCAGACGACCGCATCGAGCTCGCCCCGCCGGAGGGCCTCCAGCGCCGCCTCGGCGGTTTCGAATTCCCGCAGCAGCACCTCCGGGTGCCGCTTGCGGATGTGGGCGACGACGGCCGCGTCCCGCTGCGCGCCCACGCGCCGGGAGCCCAGGTCCCCGGCGGAGCGAATCACGAACGACTGGTACGGCACAAAGATGACGGCCTGGTTTTCGAGCACCGGCAGGGAGAAATCGAACTCCTGCTCCCGCTCCGGCGTCCGGTTGATGCCCATCAGCGCATCGGCTTGTCCGTTGCGCAGCCGGGCCATCGCCTGCGTCCACGGCATGAGCTGGATGTCGATGGATCGACCGGTCCGCTGCTCCAGCAGCCGCAGCACCTCGACATCGAAGCCGGCGGGCCGGCCTTCGCCGTCGAGGTAGAGATTCGGCGGGTAGGCGGCGTCGCCCACCACCCGGATGGGCGGGCGCGCCGGCTTCCCCGCCTGGGCGGCGGCGACCAGGGCCAGCCCCGCCAGTCCCAGCAGCAGACAAACCCGCCAGGTGTGTGCCATGACCGGTCCTCGCGTGTGACGGTGCACCAATGGACGCATGGGATCGAATGCCCAGCTTACCACAAAATCCACGGGGCGGGGGCGCGCTTTTCCCGTTGCAAAGCCGGTTCCGGGTCGCTACACTGGGCGGCTGGCCGGCGCGCGGACCGGGCCGCTGGCCCTACCGAAACCAGCAAGGAGCGTATCCATGAACCGACAAAATCCCGAACAGGCGCTGACCCTCACCCGGCGCGAATTCGGCGAGCACGGGGGCGTCTGCCCGTCCATCGAGCGGTCATCCACGTTCACCGTCCTCGATTCCCGGACCATGCCCGAGATTTTCGGCGGCGTGCGCGGGCCGGAGACGGGCGGCTGCTACCTCTACAGCCGGCACTTCAACCCCACCGTCGACGTGCTGGCCCGCTACCTGGCGGCGATGGAGGGCACCGAGGCGGCCATCTGCACCGCCAGCGGCATGGCCGCGATCTCCTGCACGCTGCTCCAGCTCTGCCGGGCGGGCGATCACATCGTGGCCAGCAACACGGTGTACGGCGGCACCTTCGCCCTGCTGGGCGAGCTGCTGCCCCAGATGGGCATCACCACCACGTTCGTGAATCCGGAAGACACCGCGGCGTTCGCCCGCGCCGTCACGCCGCAGACCAAGGTGCTCTACACCGAGGTGCTGGGCAACCCCACCCTCAAGGTGGCCGACATCCCGGCCCTGGGCCGGCTGGCCCGCGAGCGGGGCGCCACCCTGGTGGTGGACAACACGTTTACGCCCATGATCATGTCGCCGGCCCAGCTCGGTGCCCATGTGGTGGTGCACTCCCTGACGAAATTCGTCAACGGCGCCAGCGACGTGATCGGCGGCGTGGTCTGCGCCTCGCGCGACTTCGTCTTCCAGCTCATGGACCTGCACACCGGCCGGATCATGCTGCTCGGGCCGGTCATGGACCCGCGGGTGGCGTTCGACGTGGCGCAGCGCCTGCCGCACCTGGCCATCCGGATGCGCGAGCACAGCCGGCGCGCCCAGGCGGCCGCCGACCGGCTGCAGGCGATCGGCGCCCCGGTCAGCTACCCGGGGTTGCCGCAGCATGCCCAGCACGGCCTCTTCGCCCGGATGATGAACGAGGGCTACGGCTTCGGCGGCATGCTCACCGTGGACTGCGGCACCCGCGAGCGGGCCGACGACCTGCTGAACGTGCTGCAGAACGACGAGCGGTTCGGGCTGATCGCCGTATCGCTGGGCTACTTCGACACCCTGATGTCGTGCTCCGGCTCGTCGACGTCGTCCGAGATCTCGCCGGAGGACCAGTCGCGCATGGGCCTTTCGCCCGGGCTGCTGCGGATCGCCGTCGGCATCACCGGGACGCTGGAGGAACGCGTGGAGCAGCTCGAGCGGGGCGTTCGCAAGGTGGGCCTGGTGTCCTGAAGGCGGTCCCGCCGGAGCGCCGGCGGGGGGGCTGGGACGAACGGGTCCGCCGGCGGGACGAACCGGTGGTAATTCACGGGCGGGAGGCAAACTCCCGCCCGTTCTTTTGCGTATTATTAGACGCAACGCATGTCGTTCCACATACACGGTCCGGCGGTGCCCCAAAACATCGCCGGGTTTTTTTGTCCCGGAGCGCCCCCGGCGCACGCGCGCCGGTGAGCCGATAAAAAGCGCTCGCCCCGCCCGGATCCCTGGTGTACACTAGCGCTGCGTTTCAATCCCGCACATGCCCCCGCGCGGCGCCGTCGCCCGCGCGACCCGGGTCGGAAGGAGGACTATGCGTCCGCACGTCCGGTTCCTGTCCGATGAGCTGCTGCAACAAATCCTCGATGAGGCGCGCGACCTCCTGGACGCCGTCGGTGTCGAGATCCACAACCCGGCGGTCGTGGACCTGCTCCACGCCGGCGGCGCCCGCGTCGACGCCGCGACCGGCCGGGTGCACCTGCCCGGCGACCTCGTGGACCGGGCGCTGGCGACGGCGCCGGCGGCCTTCCGGCTGTACGACGCGACGGGCGAGGCGACGCACGCGTTCGGCTCCGGCGAGGTGTACTTCACGCCCGGCTCGGCCGCCATCTACATCCTGGACGAGGCGACGCACGCCGTGCGGCATCCCGTCACCGCCGATTACGTCCGCTACGCCAAGCTGGTGAGCCGGCTGCCCCATATCGCCAGCCAGAGCACCGCCATGATCGCCGCCGACGTGCACGAGCAGATCGGTGACAGCTACCGCCTCTACCTGAGCCTGTTGTACTGCGAGAAGCCCGTGATCACCGGCGCCTTCAGCGCGGAGGGCTTTCCGGTGATGCGCGACCTGCTCGTCGCGGCGCGCGGCTCGGCCGAATCCTTGCGCGAGCGGCCGCTGGCTGTGTTCTCCTGCTGCCCCACCGCGCCGCTCAAGTGGAGCGGCGCCACCTCGCAGAATGTGGTGGATTGCGCCCGGGCGGGCATCCCGGTGGAGTACGTTTCCATGCCGCTGGCCGGCTTCATGGCGCCGGTGACCCTGACCGGCTCGCTGGTGCAGCACACCGCCGAAACCCTGAGCGGGATCGTGATCTCGCAACTGGCCGCCCCGGGGGCGCCGGCGCTCTACGGCGGATCGCCGGCGATCTTCGACGTCCGCTACGAGACCACGCCCATGGGCGCCATCGAGACCATGATGATGGACTGCGCCTACAGCGAGATCGGCCACCGCCTCGGCCTGCCCACGCAGGGCTACATCGGGCTGAGCGACGCCAAGCTCCTCGACGCGCAGGCCGGCTGGGAAACCGGCATCGGCGCCACGCTGGCGGCGCTGGCGGGGATCGACAGCGTGTCCGGTCCCGGCATGCTGGACTTCGAGAGCTGCCAGAGCCTGGAGAAACTGGTGGTCGATAACGAGATCTGCGCCATGGCCCGCCGCCTGCGCGCCGGCATCGAGCCGCGTGAGGACTTCCCCGCCGCGCCGCTGTTCCAGGAGCTGTTCCGCGAGGGCCACCTGCTCATCGCCGCCCACACCCGCCGCCACCTGCGCCACGAGCACCTCTTCCCGGGGCCGGTGGTGGACCGCGCGCAGCGCTCGCGCTGGCTGGAGGAGGGGAGCCGGCCCCTGGGCGAGCGGGCGCGGGCCGAAGTGGCCCGCCACCTGGCCGCCTGGGAGCCGGTGCGGCTGCCGGCGGAGGCGCAGGCGGCGCTCACGGAGCGGATGAGCGCCGAAGCCCGGCGCTTCGGCATGGACCGGCTGCCCGACCACGCCGGCTGAGGCGGGGGCCGGCGATGCGGCGGCGACTGGAGTTCCCGGTACAGGCGGTGGTGCCCGAGCCCGCCGGCGTGTACCGGTTGCTGGGCCTGGACGGCCGGGACCCCGGCGCCCGGACGGCGGCGTTGCACGAGGCCGCCCGCGCCGAGTTCCTCCGTCTGGCCGAACCACGCGGGCTCTGGCAGGACGCGGCGGAATCCGAGCTGGCCGATCTCGTCGCCGGCGAGGGGCTCAACGAGCCGGACGCGCCGCTGGCGCGGATCCATCCGCAGGCGCGGCGCCGCGCGCTGTTCGCCGCCACCGTCGGGCCCGCGCCGGGCCGGCGCGTCGCCGAGCTGTTTGCGGCGGGGGATTTTGCCACGGGTGCGGTGCTCGACGCCGTGGCCTCCGCCGCGGCCGAACGGGCGGCCGATGGCGTGGAGCGCGACTGGGCGGCAGCGTCGGCTGCGACTGATCCGGCGGCGGCCGCCTGGCGGTCGCAGCGCTACAGCCCGGGCTACTGCGGCTGGCACATCACCGCGCAGCGGAAGCTGTTCGCGGCGTTGCGGCCGGCGGCGATCGGCGTGAGTCTGAACGCGAGCTGCCTGATGGAGCCGCTCAAGTCGGTGACCGGCGTGATCCTGGCCGGGCCGGCCGCGATCCACGCATTCGAGGCCGGCTTCCCGTTTTGCCGGCAGTGCCGGGACCGGAGCTGCGGCGCGCGGCTCGCGGACACCGATCCCGCGGACATCCCCAACGGAGGTTGACGATGGACACGCTGGCCCAATTGGCCGAGATGCTGCAGCGCGGCGAGGACCAGGAGGTTCTCCGGCTGACTCGCGAGGCGGTGGCGCAGGGGCTCCCCGCCGGCCGGATCCTCAACGACGGGCTCATCGCCGGCATGAACGTGGTCGGCGAGCGCTTCAAGCGCCACGACATCTTTCTGCCCGACGTGCTTCTGGCGGCGCGGGCCATGTACGCCGGCATGGAGCAGCTCAAGCCGCTCCTGATCCGGGACGGGGTGCCCGCGCGGGGGCGGGTGGTGCTGGGCACGGTGCAGGGCGACCTCCACGACATCGGCAAGAACCTCGTGGCCATCATGCTGCGGGGCGCCGGCTACGAGGTGGTGGACCTGGGCCACAATGTCGCCCCGGCGGCCTTCGTCGATGCGGCCGAGCGGGAGGGCGCCCGGGTGATCGGCCTGTCGGCGCTCCTGACCACCACCATGCCGGTGATGCGGCAGGTGGTGGAACTCCTCCGTGAGCGGGGCCTGGCGGGCCGCGTGCGCGTCATCGTCGGCGGAGCGCCGGTGTCCGCCGATTTCGCCCGCGAGATCGGCGCCGACGATTACGGTTACGACGGCGCCAGCGCCGTGGACAAGGTGGCCGCCCTGATGGAGGCGCGCTGAGATGCGGCCGATCCTCGAGCGCGTGGGCCGCGGCGAGGTGCTGCTGGCCGACGGCGCCATGGGCACCCAGCTCATGGCCCGGGGGCTCAAGTCCGGCGAGTGCCCCGAGGCGCTCAACCTCGACCGCCCCGATGTCGTGGCGTCCGTCTCCGCCGACTACGCCGCCGCGGGCGCCGACATCGTCCTGACCAACACCTTCGGCGGCTCCCCCCTGAAGCTCGCTCTCTACGGCTTGGAGGGACAGACCGAGGCCATCAACGCCGCGGCGGTGGCCGCCGCGCGCCGGGGCGCCGGCGCCGGCGTCTACGTGGCCGCCTCCTGCGGGCCCACCGGCCGGATGCTCCAGCCGTACGGCGACACGCCCCCCGCGGCGGTGGCCGCGGCGTTCGCCCGGCAGCTCGCCGCGCTGGCCGCGGCCGGTGTGGATCTGATCGTCGTGGAGACCATGACCGACCTGGCCGAGGCGGTCCTGGCGGTGGCGGCCGCCCGGGCGGCGGCGCCCGGCGTGCCCGTGGCCGCCACCATGACCTTCGATGTCACGCCGAACGGGTTTTTCACCATCATGGGCGTGGACATCCCCCGCGCCGTCCGGGAGCTGGCCGCGGCCGGCGCCCAGATCCTCGGCTCCAACTGCGGCGTGGGCATCGAGCCCATGGTGGCCGTGGCGGCCGAGCTGCGCCGCGCCACCGACCGGCCGCTGCTGGTGCAGGCCAACGCCGGTCTGCCCCAGATGCGCGCCGGCGCGCCGGTGTGGCCCGAAACGCCCGACGTCTACGCCGGGCGGGCGGCGGCCCTCCCGGCGCTTGGCGTGGGCATCATCGGCGGCTGCTGCGGCACGACGCCCGCCCACATCACCGCGCTGCGCCGGATGCTGGACGTCCGGCGCTGACCGCCGTCGGGTGGGTCCGGCCGGGCCGCGGCGCCACCCGGACAACCGGCGCCGAACTGCTGATTTCTGTTCCCTAAACCTCCGGATTTTGATATAAATACTACTTTTGATATGCCCCGGTAGGGAGTCGCGCTTGACGCTGCAAGACATCATCCTCCGTCTGCAGGATTTCTGGAGCCGGCAGGGCTGCATCATCCAACAACCGTACGACGTGGAAGTGGGCGCCGGAACGATGCATCCCGAGACGTTCCTGCGGGTGCTGGGCCCCGAGCCGTACCGGGTGGCGTACGTCATGCCCTCGCGCCGCCCCACCGACGGCCGCTACGGCGAGAATCCCAACCGCGTCCAGAAGCACCTCCAGTTCCAGGTGATCCTCAAGCCCGCCCCCGCCGACATGCAGGCCGTCTACATCCGCAGCCTCGAGGCCCTGGGCATCGACTTGCGCCTGCACGACTTCCGCTTCGAAGAGGACAACTGGGAATCGCCCACTCTCGGCGCCTGGGGCGTGGGGTGGCAGGTTCTGCTCGACGGGCTGGAGATCACCCAGTTCACCTACTTCCAGCAGGCCGGCGGCCTGGAGCTCAACCCCGTCTCGGGCGAGATCACCTACGGCCTGGAGCGGATCGGCACCTTCATCGCCGGCGTGGAGAACATTTTCCACCTGGCGTGGCAGCAGGATTATTCCTACGGCGACATCCGGCACTGGGAGGAAGTGGAGTTCTCCCGCTACAACTTCGAGGAAGCCGACGTGGCCATGCAGTGGAAGCTGTTCGAGCTGTACGAGGCCGAGTGCCAGCGCCTCATCGGGCGCGACTTGATCCTGCCCGCCTACGACTGCTGCCTGAAATGCTCCCACACGTTCAACCTGCTCGACGCCCGCGGCGCCATCTCAGTCACCCAGCGGGTGGGGCTGATCGGGCGCGTCCGGAAACTCGCCTGTGCCATCGCGCGGGCCTATGTGCGCAAGCGCGAGGAGATGGGCTTCCCGTTCCTGCGCGCCGCCGCCGGCGAGGGGGCGTGAGATGGGTGCGGAGTTCCTCCTCGAGATCGGCGCCGAGGAAATCCCGGCCGGCATGATCCGGGACGCCCTGGACCATCTGGCCGACGCGGTGGCACAGGCGCTGGCCCGCCACGGCCTGGCCGGCGGCGAGGCGTGGCGCTCGGCCACGCCGCGGCGCCTCGTCGTGCGCATCGACAACGTGCCCGAGCGGCAGGCCGACCGCGACGAGGAGGTGGTGGGCCCGCCCGCCACGGCCGGTGTGGACGCCGCCGGCGCCTGGACCCGCGCCGCGCTGGGTTTCGCCGCCAAGCAGGGCGTCGACGCCGCCGCGCTGGCCGTGACGGAAACCCCCAAGGGGCGTTACGTCGCCGTCCGGAAGCGCGTCGCCGGCCGCACCGCCGCCGACGTGCTGGCCGAGGCGCTCCCCGGCATCATCCGCGGCATTCCCTTCCCGAAAACCATGTACTGGCGCGAAGACAAGTTCCGGTTCGTGCGGCCCATCCGCTCCCTGCTGGCCCTGCTGGGCGGGACCGTGGTCCCCTTCGAGGTGGCCGGCGTGGCCGCCGGCGACCGGTCCTTCGGCCACCGCTTTCTCGGCGCCGCCGCCTTCCCCGTGAAGGACTTCGCCGACTACGAACGCCGGCTGGCTGAAAACGGTGTGATCCTGGACGCCGCCGGGCGTCGCGAGAAGATTCAAGCCGAGATCGCCCGGGTCGAGGCCGAGACGGGCCTCCGGGCGGCGCGCGACCCGGAGCTCCTGGAGCAGGTGGTGTTCCTCAACGAGTCGCCCACCGTCATCCTGGGCGCCTTCGAGGAACGGTTTCTGGCCATCCCGGCCGAAGTACTGGTCACCGTGATGCGGCACCATCAGAAATATTTTTCGCTCAACCGGCCCGACGGGAGCCTGGCCCCCCGCTTCCTCGCCGTGATCAACATGGACGCCGACCGCGAGGGCCTGATCCGGACCGGTCACGAGCGGGTCCTCAAGGCCCGGCTGGTGGACGCCGAGTTCTTCTGGAACAACGACCGCAAGCTGAAGCTGGCCGAGCGGGCGCCGGCGCTGGAGGGCATCCTCTTCCAGGAGGCGCTGGGCAGCTACGGCGCGAAGACGCACCGCGTCGAGGCCCTGGCCGTCTGGCTGGCGGAGCACCTGGGCGAGTCGGCCGCCGCGCGGGACGCCGTGGTCGAGGCGGCGGCGCTCTGCAAGGTGGACCTGGCCACCGAGATGGTCAAGGAGCTCACCGAGCTGCAGGGCGTCATGGGCGGCCTGTACGCCCGCACGGAGGGGTGTCCCCCCGAGGTGTGGCAGGCGATCTACGAGCATTACCGGCCGGAAGGAATGGACGATCCCATCCCCGCGTCCCTCACGGGCGCGATCCTGTCCGTCGCGGACAAGGCCGACACGGTGGCCGGCATGCTGGGCCTGGGATTCGTCCCCACCGGCTCGAAGGATCCGTTCGGGCTGCGCCGCCAGGCCACCGGCATCTACCGCATCCTGCTGGAAAAGGACCTGGACGCGGACCTGGCCGAGGTGTTCCTCCGGGCGACCGCCGGCTTCGGCGAGCTAGCCACGGCGCCGGCGGACGAGTCGGCCGCCGTGCTGCAGGAGTTGCTGGAGGGGCGCCTGCGCTTCCTCTACGGGCAGGCCGGCTACCGCTACGACGAGATCAACGCCGTGATGGCCGTGGCCGTGCGGCGGCCGGCTGACGGGCGGCGCCGTCTCGAGGCGCTCAAGGCGATCCGCACGGTGACCGCCTTTGCGTCCATCTTCACCGCCGGCAAGCGGATCCGCAACATTTTGGACAAGCAGGCCGCGCCGCCCGAGGGCGAGCCGGACGCGGCGCTGTTCGCCGAGGAGGCGGAGCGGCGGCTCGGCGCGGTGCTGGCCGATCTGGGCCCCCGCGTACGCGCCGCCATCACCGACCGCCGGTACGCCGAAGCGCTGGCGCTCATCGAACAGTTCGCCCAGCCCGTGGACGCGTTCTTCGACGGGGTGATGGTCATGCACGCGGACCCCGCGATCCGGACCAACCGGCTCCGGCTGCTGCGGTCCATCGGCGAGCTGTTCGATTCGTTCTGCGATTTTTCCCGGTTCGTGCTGGAAGAAAACAAATCCGTTAACCCATAACAGTGTGACGAGGTCATCATGATTGAAAAAGGTGTGAAGATTGCATCGCCGCAAGGTCGAGTGGGCGTCCTGATCCCCGGTCTCGGCGCCGTGTCCACCACGTTCATCGCCGGTGTCATGAGCATCCGGCGGGGGCTGTCGCGCCCGTTCGGTTCCATGACCCAGATGGACACCATCCGCCTGGGCAAGCGCACCGAGAAGCGCTCCCCCCTGGTCAAGGAGTTCCTGCCGCTGGCCGGCCTGGACCAGCTGGTTTTCGGCGGCTGGGACATCTTCGAAGACACCGCCTACGAGTCGGCGGTCCATGCGGGCGTGGTCAGCAACGACCACCTCCTCCCGCTCCGGGAGGAGATGGAGGCGATCCGGCCCATGCCGGCGGTCTTTGACCGCCGCTACGTCAAGAAACTGGACGGCCCCAACGTGAAGAAGGCCGCCACGAAGTGGGATCTGGCCCAGATGGTCATCGAGGACATCCAGCGCTTCAAGGCCGAGCAGAAGTGCGACCGCCTGGTCATGGTCTGGTGCGGCTCCACCGAGATTTACATGCCCGAGGGGCCGGTGCACGCCGCCCTCGAGGCGCTTGAGGCCGGCCTCAAGAACAACGATCCCGACATCCCGTCCAGCATGATCTACGCGTACGCGGCCATCAAGCTGGGCATCCCGTACGCCAACGGCGCACCCAACCTGTGCGCCGACACCATCGCCCTCGAGGAGATGGCCAAGGCGAACAAGACCCCCATCTGCGGCAAGGACTTCAAGACCGGTCAGACGCTGATGAAGACCATCATCGCCCCCGGCCTCAAGGCCCGCATGCTGGGCGTATCCGGCTGGTTCTCCGCCAACATCCTGGGTAACCGGGATGGCGAGGTGCTGGACGATCCCGAGTCCTTCATGACGAAGGAGATCTCCAAGCTGGGCGTGCTGGAGCACATCCTGCGCCCGGACCTCAACGCCGAGCTCTACGGCAACCTGTACCACAAGGTCCGCATCCACTACTATCCGCCGCGCGGCGACAACAAGGAAGGGTGGGACAACATCGACATCTTCGGCTGGATGGGCTACCCGATGCAGATCAAGATCGACTTCCTCTGCCGGGACAGCATCCTGGCCGCGCCCATCGTCCTCGACCTGGTCCTGCTGCTGGACCTGGCCGGCCGCTGCGGCATGCACGGCATCCAGGAGTGGCTCTCGTTCTTCTTCAAGAGCCCGCACCACCTCCGCGGCCTCTACCCCGAGCACGACCTGTTCATTCAGAAGATGAAGTTGAAGAACACGATGCGCTACCTGATGGGCGAGGAGCAGATCACCCACCTGGGCCTGGAGTACTACGACTAGGCGCCGGCGGTCCCGCCGTCCCCGGCGGGACCCGGTTTCAGACCGGCCAGCGGCGCGGGACCGCCGCCCCACCGACACCGGGGCGGCGGCCGGCCCGACTGGCTGGACTGCGACCCCGGATAAAAATTTATTCCAATCGTTTCGCAATCTGAGGAGGATCGCATGGCAGACAACAAGTATGTGTATTCGTTCGGCCGCGGCAAGGCCGAGGGACACGGCAAGATGAAGGACATCCTGGGCGGCAAGGGCGCCGGCCTGGCCGAGATGACCAACGCCGGGCTCCCCGTGCCGCCCGGTTTCACTATCTCCACGGCGGCGTGCGGCATTTATTACCAGAACAACCGCAGCCTGCCCAAGGAGTTCATGGACCAGATCATGACCGCCCTGGCCGGGCTCGAAGCCGTCACGGGCAAGCAGCTGGGCTCCACCGCCGAGCCGCTGCTCGTGTCGGTGCGCTCGGGCGCCAAGTTCTCCATGCCCGGCATGATGGACACCATCCTGAACCTGGGCCTCAACGATGACACCGTCGAGACGCTGCGCGTCAAGACCGGCAACCCGCGGTTCGCCTACGACTGCTACCGCCGGTTCATCCAGATGTTCTCCGACGTCGTTCTGGGTGTGCCGAAGCACGACTTCGAGCGAATCATCGACCACATCAAGGAAACCCGGAAGGTGAAGCTCGACACCGAGCTCACCGCCGACGACATGCAGGAGATGATCCGCCGCTTCAAGCAGTTCGTCCTGGAGCGCGCCGGCAAGACCTTTCCGCAGGACGCCCGCGAGCAGCTCCGGCTGGCCATCTTCGCGGTGTTTGAGTCGTGGCACAACCCCCGCGCCATCAAGTACCGCCAGATGAACGAAATCCCCGACGACCTGGGCACCGCGGTGAACGTCCAGGCGATGGTGTTCGGCAACATGGGCGAGAGCTCCGGCTCCGGCGTCGGCTTCACCCGCAACCCGGCCACCGGCGCCCGGGAGTTCTACGGCGAGTTCCTGACCAACGCCCAGGGCGAGGACGTCGTGGCGGGCACCCGCACCCCCTTCAAGCTGGAGGAGCTCCAGAAATCCATGCCGGCCATCTACGACCAGCTCAAGGCCATCTCCGAGCGGCTGGAGAAGCACTACCGCGACATGCAGGACTACGAGTTCACCATCGAAAACGGCGTCCTGTACATGCTGCAGACCCGCAACGGCAAGCGCACCGGGGCCGCCGCCATCCGGATCGCCTGCGAGATGGTGGACGAGGGCCTGATCTCCACCGAGGAGGCGGTGCTGAAGGTGGAGCCGCAGCAGCTGGACCAGCTCCTGCACCCGGTATTCGACGCGGGCAACGAGTTCAAGGTCATCGCCAAGGGCCTGCCCGCCTCGCCCGGCGCGGCGGTGGGCCGGATCGCCTTCTCCTCCGAGGACGCGGTCAAGATGGCCGAGGGGAAGGAGAAGGTTGTCCTGGTGCGCATCGAGACCACCCCCGACGACATCCACGGCATGGAAGTCTCCCAGGGCATCCTCACCGCCCGCGGCGGCATGACCTCCCATGCGGCCGTGGTGGCACGCGGCATGGGTACGCCGTGCGTGGCCGGCAGCGCCGACATCAAGATCAATGAAGAGACGATGACGGTGGAGTTCCCCGGCGGCCTGGTGCTGAAAGAGGGCGACTTCATCTCGCTGGACGGCTCCAAGGGCGAGGTGTACCAGGGGGCGCTCAAGACCAGCAACCCCGACCTCCGCAGCGGCTTCTTCGGCCGCTTCATGGCCCTGGCCGACACCATCCGCACCCTGAAGGTGCGGACCAACGCCGACATCCCGCGCGACGCCAAGGTGGCCCGCGAGTTCGGCGCCGAGGGGATCGGCCTGTGCCGCACCGAGCACATGTTCTTCGCCCCCGACCGGCTGCCGCACATGCAGGCGATGATCCTGGCCCAGACGGTGGAGCCGCGCGAAGCGGCGCTCCAGAAGCTCCTGCCCATGCAGCGCGAGGATTTCGTCGGCATCTTCCGGGTGATGGACGGCCTGCCGGTGACCATCCGCACGCTGGATCCGCCGCTCCACGAGTTCCTGCCCAAGCGCGAGGAGCTGATGGTGGAGATCGCCCTGATGAAGGAGCGGCGCGAGGCCGCCGCCAAAATCCGCGAGAAGGAGACGCTCCTGGCGCGGGTCGAGGAGCTGCACGAGCTCAATCCCATGCTGGGGCACCGCGGGTGCCGCCTGGGCATCACCTATCCGGAGATCACCCGGATGCAGGCCCGGGCCATCCTCGAGGCCGCCTGCATCGTCAAGAAGGAAGGCGTGAACGTGCTGCCCGAGATCATGATCCCGCTGGTGGGCAAGGTGGCCGAGCTGGAGCACCAGCGCCAGCTGGTGATCGCGGAAGCCAAGCAGGTGTTCCAGGAGCAAGGGCTCGAGGTGCCGTACATGGTGGGCACCATGATCGAAATCCCGCGCGCGGCGCTCACCGCGGGCGAGATCGCCGGCGTGGCCGAATTCTTCTCGTTCGGCACCAACGACCTGACCCAGACCACCTTCGGCTACTCCCGCGACGACGCCGGCCGGTTCATCCGGGCCTACCTGGAGCAGGGCATCCTGGAGAAGGACCCCTTCCAGGCCATCGACCGCGACGGCGTGGGCCTGCTGCTGAAGATGGCGGTGGAGCAGGGGCGCGCCGCGCGCCCGAAGCTGAAGGTGGGCATCTGCGGCGAGCACGGCGGCGAGCCGTCGTCGGTGGAGTTCTGCCACATGATCGGGCTCGACTACGTGAGCTGCTCCCCCTACCGCGTGCCCATCGCCCGGCTCGCGGCCGCCCAGGCGGTCGCCTCCGGCCGCGCCGAGAAGGGCACCCAGCAGAAGTAGACCGGTCGTCGGTTATGGATTCGGACACCGGCCGGGGTTCGCCCCGGCCGGGCTTTTTTGGTAAACAGTGAACAGTGAACAGTGAACAGTAAACAGTAAACAGTAAGGAGATAGGAGATAGGAGATTGGGAGACGGGAGACGGGAGACGGGAGACGGGAGACGAGAGACGGGAGACGGGAGACGGGAGACGATACGAAAAGCGAAGCAAACCCCGAACCCCGATCCCCGAACCGCGAACCCCGAACCGCGAGCCCCGAATTTCGATGTCCGCGTTGGGGGAACGAGCCTCGAGCCTCGATTACGATCACGATTACGATTACGAATCACGATTACGATTACGAATGACGAGCACGAACCATCAGCTATCAACTATCAACTATCAACCGTTTCTGTCTCCTGTCCCCTATCTCCTATTTCCTCACTCCTCACTCCTGACTATTCGCTCCGCTGGCATTCCCGCCCGACTTGTGCTGAAATGCTCCTCATGGACGAGAAGACCCTGACCCTGAAGTTTTTCGCCGGCATCCGGGAGGCGCTGGGCACGGCGATCCTGCGGGAGCGTTTCGGTGACGACGTGCGCACCGCCGGCGACGTGGTCCGATTCCTCGAGACGCGCTTCCCGGCGTTCCGCGAGGCGGCGCCGCGCCTGCTCATGGCGGTGAACCTCCGCTACGCCCACCCGGCCACCCCCGTGGCCGACGGCGACGAGATCGCCTTCTTCCCCCCCGTGGGCGGGGGCTAGTTGGAGGAACGGATGGTGCGGATCACCACCGAACTGGTGCGGGAGCCCATCGATGGGGCGGCGGCCGCGGCGGCGCTCGGCGCGCCGGGCGCCGGCGCCGTGGTGACCTTCGTCGGCACGGTGCGCGACCAGAACCGCGGCCGGGCCGTGACCGCCATGGAGTATGAGGCCTACCCGGAGATGGCCCGGCCGCTGCTGGCGGAGCTGGCCGCGGAAACCGCAGCGCGCTTCCGCCTGGAGGGCGTGGTGCTGATCCACCGCCTCGGGCGGCTGGCCGTGGGCGAGGCCGCCGTGTTCATCGGGGTGGCGTCGGCGCACCGGGCCGAGGCGTTCGACGCCGCCCGACACCTCATCGACACGCTCAAGGAGCGGGTCCCCATCTGGAAGAAAGAGCACTACGCCGACGGTTCCACCTGGATCGACAACGAGGCGCACCATGGCGTTTGAAGCGGTCGTGATCACCGTGAGCGACTCCTGCGCCCGCGGCGAGCGGGAGGACCTGTCGGGCCCCCGCGCCCGGGACATCCTGCGGAGCCAGGGCTTCGCCTGCGACGAGGTGCGGGTGGTGCCCGACGAGCGGGAGGCGATCGCCGCCGTGCTGCGGGAACTGTGCGGCCGGAGCGGCGTGCGGTTGGTAATCACCACCGGCGGGACCGGCCTGGCGCCACGCGACGTCACCCCCGAGGCGACGCGCGCGGTGATCGACCGCGAGGTGCCCGGCATCCCCGAACTGCTGCGCGCCGAGGGCGCCCGGCGCAACCCGCGCGCGGTGCTCACCCGCGGGGTGGCGGGCCTGTGCGGCGGCGTGCTCATCGTGAACCTGCCCGGCAGCGTCAAGGGTGTCACCGAGGGGCTGGAGGCGATGGCCGCGGTGCTGCCCCACGCGCTCGAAGTGGCCGGCGGCGAGGCCTTCCGCTGCGGGGGATAGACCGGAGATTCACCACAGGCACAAAGAGTGTGGATGGTCGATAGTTGATCGTTGAGGGTTGTGAGTGAAGGCCGAAATCCGAAGTCCGATGTCCGTGTTGCGGGAACGAGCCTCGATTACGATGACGATTACGAACACGAGTACGATTACGAGCACGAACAATCAACCATCAACCATCAACCATCAACCGTATCGATGTTGAGGAACCTGCGAACCTGTGAACTCAAAATGGATACCCAGCTGATCAAGATCGACCTGGCCCGGCCCGACCGTTCGACGCTGCGCGCCGTCGCCCGCCGCCTGGAGCGGGGCGAAATCTGCGTCCTGCCCACGGACACCATCTACGGCTTCCACTGCCGGGCGGACCTTCCGGCGGCGCTGGCCCGGCTCCAGGCGCTCAAGGAGCGGGGGGAGCCGAAACCGATGGTCGTGCTCATCTCCGGGCCCGATTACCTGGTGTCGGCGGGAATCGCGATTCCGCCGGCGGCCCGCCGGCTCATGGAGCGCTTCTGGCCGGGACCGCTGACCCTGGTGCTGCCGGCGCCCGGCGTCTTCCCCGAGGCGCTCACCGGCGGCGCGGCTTCCGTGGCGGTCCGTCAACCGGGGTTCCCGGTGCTGACCCGCCTCATCGAAATGGCCGGCAGCCCGCTCGCCTCCACCAGCGTGAACGTCACCGGCGCGGCGCCCCTCAACGATCCGGCGGCCATCGCCGCGGCGTTCGGCGGCCGGGTGGAGTGTGTCGTGGACGGCGGCGCCCTGCCCGAGTCGACACCTTCCACCATCGTCTCGTTCACGGTCCACCCGCCGGCCGTCCTGCGCGAGGGCGCCCTGCCGGCTGAATTCATCCGACCGGTGCTGACCGAAAGCTGACCGGCACGCCTGCGGCTGATTGCGTGGTTGTCATGCCGCCCCGAGCCCCATCGGGGCGGCATGGGCGCCGTACGCCCCGCTGAACTTTCCGAATCCTGCCTGCATCATTATCACCGACGGCGCGGGGACGGCACCTGCGCCGGATTGCACCAGGAGGGACGCACATGAACAACAAACTGAAAATCAAGCGAGTCGGCCTGATCGGCCTCACCCTGGCCCTAGCGCTCGCGTTGGCCCTGCCGGCGGCGGCCCAGGCGCGCCAGGCGGCGCTTCCCGACGCCACCATCCGGACCATCATCGAAACCCGGCTGATCAACGAAGGGCTGCTCAGGGAAGGGAATATCGTCGTGTCCGTCACCGACGGCGTGGTGACGTTCACGGGCAAGGTCGACAGCCTGGCCGACAAGCTCAAAGCCGCCGAGGCCGTGCACGGCGTCGACTCCGTGGTCCGGCTGGACAACAACCTGGTCATCGAATCGGAACCGCGGTCCGACAACGCCATCGCCGCCGACATCGGCCGGTCCATCCGCTCCTACGCCCTGTTCGACATCTTCGACTGGGTGGACGGCCGCGTGGTGGACGGCCAGGTGACGCTCACGGGCTGGGCCCGCGAGCCGTGGCGCAAGGACGACTACGGCCGCCGCGTCGCCGACGTGCCCGGTGTCAAGGCGCTGGACAACCAGATCCAGGTGCTGCCCGTGTCCACCTTCGACGACCACCTGCGCGCCACCATCGCCCGGTCCATCTACGGCAGCTCCCTGTTCCAGCGTTACGCCAACAGCGCTCTGCCGCCCATCCACATCATCGTGTTCAACGGCCGGGTGATCCTCAAGGGCGTCGTGGCCACGAATTTGGAGCGCACCCAGGCCGAGCTGATGGCCCGCACCCGCGGCATGGCCTTCGAGGTGGTCAACGAGCTGGTGCTCGAGAAGGACTTGAAGAGATAGGAGATAGGAGATTGCAGATAGCAGATAGCAGATAGCAGATAGCAGATAGGAGATGGGAGATCGTTGAGGGGACTGCAAACCCTCAACGACCATTTCAACCCTCAATCATCAACCATCAACGGTCACTCGCTGGGTAAATTCAGCGGGATCAGGAACGAACCTCCAGCCTCGAGTTTCGAGCCTCGATCACGATTACTCAGTTACTCCCGACATCTTGCCGAAATTTGGCAAACTATTTCACCGGTTGTATCTCCCCGGTCGCCCGTCCCATCATCGACCGGCACCGTCCACCCATTCCCGACGACAATAGCCAGGCGCAGCCCCGCGCACGCGGGGCAGCGCCTGGACCATCGATTGGTTTGGACGTCGCGCGCCCCGGCTACGGGGCGCGGCGAAGATCCTCGCCGCTATCGTTCATCGATTCCGAAGCGCCTCCATTCATTTCCCGCACCCGATCACACACGCGAGGGGTGGGTTTGACACCGAGCTGCGCCTGGGCATGGTTCCCGCCCGAAGGCAGAATTCATCGATCCAAACGGTCGGGAGGGATTTGTGTTCGACGAGTCGATCCGAATGTCCCCGCGCCCCTGTCCCGGGGCGCGCCCTGTTGTTAAACTCCGCTGTCCAGGCGCTGCCCCGCGTGCGCGGGGCTGCGCCTGGCTATACTCTTTGCAACTGGAAGGACTTGCCCGAGACCCGGCATCGCAGGACGGAGCTGGAGCAAACCATCATGCCGCATTGGCTCCGGCTCCGCCGGGTTAGGATTACGAACTGACGGCTAGCCGGCCGGGGTTGAGAATGCGGCGAGATTGGGCTTGACCATTTTCAGATAATCGGCGAGCTGCAGCTTGATCGATTCCCGGTGAGTGCAGGCATTGAAGGTGATGAATTCGTCGGCGGTGAGGCTCTCCTCCAGGTAGACCGGCAACCCGTACAGGTGACCGAACGGCGGCATGGCGCCTGTCTCGCACCCCGGAAACAGGTTCTTGAACTCCTCCTCCGTGGCCAGGCGCACCGACGGCACACCCACCAGGGCGGCGAAGCGGGCCAGGTCCACCTTGCACGGCGCCGGCAGCGCCGCCATGTAGTAGTTCTCGTTCCCTTTCAGGATGACCACCTTGACAATCTCGTGTCCCGGGGTGTGCTCCACCGCCGCCAGACCCTGGGCGGTGAACGCCTCGGGATGGGCGTGCACCTCGTACCGGCAGCCGGCCGAATCCATAAGATCCCTCACTTTTTTGTTGATCGGCATGACCCCTCCAATCAGACAAAATGGTCGTGATGCATGGATCGCGTTTGAGACTATTCTAACACAACCGGAACTGGTGCTCCGAACGCGGAGGTGGCGCCGCTTCGCGGCATGACACTGAGAGCACCTTTCCAGACTCAGGTGGCGGCGTTCGGCGGAGTTGCGTCCGGCATGAACTCGCGGAAGATGTTGGATATGTTTTTGATTTTAAATGGCTTTTGAAGAAACCACAACCGGTTCTGCCCGACGAAGCGCCGGGCGGTTTCCTCGTCGCTGTAGCCGGACATCAGGATCACGGGCATGGCGGGCGCGATCTGGCGGATCGCCTGCAGCACCTCCTCCCCGCTGAGCCGGGGCATCATCAGGTCCAGGAGCACGCAGGCAAACTCGCCCGACCGGGCGCGGAACAACTCCACCGCCTCAATGCCATCAGCGGCCGCGATCACCTGCAGCCCGAGCTTCTCGAGCATCTGGCGCGAGACGGTCCGTACCTGCGGATCGTCGTCCGCCAGCAACACCAGCCCCTGCCCGTGCCACGTGCGGACACCCAGCGGCCCTGTGTCGGAAAGACTGCTATACGGCCCCGTCAGGGCGGGGAGCAGCACCTCGATCGTGGTGCCGGCACCCCGGCGGCTCCGGCAGGCGATGGCGCCGCCATGGCTGCGGACGATTCCCATCACGGCCGCCAGGCCCAGCCCGCGGCCCGCGAACTTGGTGGTGAAAAAGGGGTCGAACATCCGGGCGACGGTGTCCGAATCCATGCCGCAACCCGTGTCGGCCACCTCGAACGAGACGTAAGTGCCCGCCTCCAGCGCCTGCCCCAGCACCATCCCCTCGAGTTCCGCTTCCTCGACGTGGCGGCAGGTGGTGGTCACCGTGATCCGGCCGTCCGCCACCGGCATGGCCTCGGCGGCGTTGGTCAGGAGATTGAGCACCACCTGGCGGATCTGCGTGGCGTCGGCCAGCACCGGCAGGATCTGTTCGGCGAGGCGATACTCCACCTGGGCATTCTTGCCGATGGACACCTCCAGCAGCCGGCCCAGCTCCTGGATCAGGGCATTGAGATCCACCGGCTTGATGACGAACCGGCTGCGTCCGGAGTAGGCCAGCAGCTGGCGGCACAGCTCGGAGGCCCGCTGAGCGGCCTTCTCGATGTCGGCCAGGTTGCCGCGGACCTGCTCGCTCAGGGTGCGGTCGGTCAGAATCATCTCGGCGTGGCCGAGCACCACCATGAGCAGGTTGTTGAAGTCATGGGCGATCCCGCCGGCCAGCACGCCGAGACTCTCCAGCTTCTGTGACTGCTGGATCTGCGCCTCGATGGCCTGGCGCTCCGCTTCGGCCCGCTTGCGGGCGGTGACGTCGGTGAGCACCGATACGAAGCCGACGACATCACCGGCCTCGTTGAGGCGGTAGTTCCAGTCGATGCGCAGCCAGATCACCCGTCCGTCTTTCGTCCGGTTCTGGGTTTCGAGCGTCCATGGAGTCGGCCGGTCGCGGACCAGTTCGGTCAGCAGCCGGCGGGTGCGTTCCCGGTCGGCATCGTGGGCGATCAGGTCCAGCATGGACCGGCCCACCATCTCCGCCGGGGAGTATCCGAAGATTTTGGCGTGATTGGGATTGCAGTAGGTGATGACCCCGTTGCAGTCCATCTCCTGGACGCCGTGCGGGATGGTGTCGATGAGCGTGCGGATCCTGAGATTGGCCGATTCCAGCTCGGCGGTCCGTGTCCGCACCTGCTCCGACAGCTGCTCCTGGTGCAGCGTCAATTCCGCCTCCGCCCGGCGGTGCTCGGTCATTTCGGCGCTCATCGACTCCATCTGGGTGGTCCGCACCACCAGGTGCCGTTTCAGTTCGTCGTTGAGCCCGCGGAGCTGGGTGTTGAGATGGTGGATCTCCAGCATGGACAGAATCTGGCGGGCGATGATCAGCAGGGTCAGGATCAGGCCCAGCACCAGGATGGTGGTGCTGATGGCGCCGCCGTGGAGCTCGGCGGTCAGCACCAGGCCCAGGGCCACCACCGCCGCCAGGTACGGGGCGAACACGCGGAAGAACGCCCGTCCCACCGTGCCGAGCCAGTTCAGGGCGACCTGTTCGCCGCGCGGGATGCCCTCGCTGACGGGATACCATAACCGGTACAGGGCGGCGAAGCCGATGAGCGCCCAGCCGAAGCTCCAGGCGGCGTCGGCCCAGGTCCCGGTGCGGTAGGTGTCACCCAGGGTCGCGTAGAGGAAGGCGGTATCGGCCAAGGCGATCAGGATGAACCCGCCGGCAAGCATGCCCGTGGACAGGCGAAGCGGGCGGTTCACTTTGGCTTCATGGAACAGGAACGACGCGCAGAAGAGGATGGCCAGGTCGCCGAACGGGTAGATCCCGCCGAGGAGACGCTCCAGAATGGACACATCCTGGTTCCACAGCGGGCGGATCACGAAATACCAGCTCAGAATCCCGATGCTGCTTGCGGCGATGATGCTGTCGACCACCAGCCGGAGCTGCCGGAATATATCTTTGCGGCTCAGCAGGCGGGTGATGCCGGTCAGCGCCAGGGGGTAGGATGCCAGGAAGAACAGGTCCGGCCAGCCGGGGTAGGGGACCATTTGCCCCAGCACGACCTCATACATCGTCCAGAGCGTCTGGCCGGCGGCCCAGGCCAGACAGCCCGCGCCGATCAGCCGCCAGGCCGTCCGGTCCGGGATGATGTCCGGTCGCTGCTGAGCGGCGTAATACAGGCAGCACCAGCCGGCGAAAACGCTGACGACGATCTCCAGGAGATTGATGAGGGCCTCCGCCAGACCGTCGGTGGACGGATGGATGGCAACCAGCACGATCATGGCAATGGCATATGCCGCCGCCGCGCCCAGGAGAACCTTCCGGCCGGCCGCCGGCGGGTTCTGAATGAGCGACGGATCGGGGAGAGCGTTCATAACTCCAACTCCAGCGAGGTGCGGCGTCAATCCACCTGAGGCGGCAACGCATCGACCGCGTTTCGGAACGTGGGCGCCGGGGCCGGTCACTCATCGTGCGAAGATATGTACGGAGAACATATTAGCACGAGCCGGGAGACCGTCGTTAGCATAATTGTCAAACGGCTGCGGTCGCCGCCGCGCAATTCGGGCCTTTTCGCACCCAAGTCGTTTACATTCGGTGGGTCAACCAGTAGAATGAAGGCGCACCATATCTGAGGAGAGGTAACATCGATGCCGTTGTTCAAGAAAGACCAGCCCAACGAAGGCCCTCCGGCCGCCCCGGCCCGCGTCCGCGGAGAGGGGCCCGATGCCGCGTCCGTCCGTTCGGGCGCCTCACTGATCGGCAAGAACGTTAAAATCAGCGGGGAGATCACCGGCGACGAGGACCTGCTCATCGAAGGGAAAGTGGAGGGCAAGATCAATGTCAGCCAGACCCTGACCATCGGCGCCGGCGGACAGGTCACGGCCGAGGTGCACGGCGATACGGTCATCGTGCTGGGCCGCGTCAACGGCAACGTGTCGGCCGCCCAGCGGGTGATCCTGAAACCCTCGGCGATGGTCACCGGGAACATCACCTGCGCCGCGTTCATCGTCAATGAAGGGGCCTCGTTCGACGGCAACATCATCATGAAGAACCTCGACAAGAAAGCGGCGCCGCCGGCGGCCGCGCCGCTGTTCCAGGCGAAGGAGAAAGAGAAGGAGATCGAGAAGGACAAGGAGAAGGCGAAGAACAACGCCAAGAACCCGTAGTCGGGCCGGCGGCCGCGGGAGATTCGGACGGGCGAGGGGTGAGGACGCATGGAACGGGTGGTCGTCAGGGACGAGGCGGTCAAGAAGATCCGCAATTTTTACCTGTGGGTGTTCGCCGACGAGGTGCGGGACCAACCCGCCGGCCTCGGGCCGGGCGAGCCGGTGGAGGTCCGCTCGCCGCGCGGCGAGATTCTTGGGACCGGTTTTTACCACCCCACCGCCCGCGTCACGGTGCGGCTGTTCCACCACAAGCGCATCGAGCCCGACGCCGCGTTCTGGCGACGGCGGCTCCAGCAGGCGCTGGCCCTGCGCGAGCCCCTGCGGGCGCACAGTAACGGCCTGCGGCTGGTCTACTCCGAGGGCGACTACCTGCCCGGCCTGGTGGTGGACGATTTTGCCGACCACCTGGTGATCCAGTGCCGCACCACCGGCATGGACCGCATCCGGCCCCTCATCGTGGAGCTGCTGCAGAAACTGCGCCGGCCGGCGTCGATCTACGAACGCAGCGACGTGCCCGCCCGCCAGGAGGAAGGCCTGGCGTTCCGGACCGGTCAGCTGGCGGGCGTAACACCGCCGCGGGTCCGGATCGCGGAGCACGGCGTCCACTTTTGGGTGGACATTCCCGGTGGGCAGAAGACCGGCTTCTTCTCCGACCAGCGCGATGCACGGCGCCATTTCGCCTCGCTGCTGCGTCCCGGTGACCGGGTGCTCGACGCCTTCTGCTACACGGGCGGATTCGGCCTGTACGCGGCCCGAATGGGCGCGGCGGTCACCGCCGTGGACAAGGACGAAGCCGCGCTGACTCTGGCCGCGGCCAACGCCGAGCTCAACGAGGTCACCGCGCGGTTCGAGACCGTGGCCGCCGACCTGTTCACGTGGCTCCCCGAAACGGCCGCCGCCGGTCGCGTGTTCGACGCCATCAGCCTGGATCCGCCGGCTCTGATCAAATACAAGAATCAGCAGAACAAGGGGCGCGGGCTGCTCATGGACCTGATCCGGCCCTGCCTCCGGATGCTGCGTCCCGGCGGGCTGCTCCACGTCTCCAGCTGCGCTTACCACGTCGGACCGGAACTGCTGCGGGAGGCGGCGCGGATCGCCGCCGGCGAGACCGGCAAGCGCCTCCTGGTGGCCGCCGAAACCGTCCAGGCGGCCGACCACCCGTATTTCCTCCAGATGCCGGAAACCCAGTACCTGAAGGGCTTCACCTACCGGGTGCTGCCGGACTGAGGTCGTCCGGGCGGGGGATTGACACCGGCGACAAATTCCAGTACATTGACCGGACCCCAACAGAGGAATGGCCCTATGCCCATGTACATGATTCGTTCCACTTTGGACCGCCTGAGCAAGCGCCTGGAGGAGATCCAGAAGGAGAAGTACAACGTCGCCAAGGAGCTGCAGCAAGCGGCCTCCTACGGCGACTTCAGCGAGAACGCCGAGTACGACGCGGCGAAAGAGAAAAAGGACATGCTGGCCAACGAGGAGATGAAGATCCGCGGCTGGCTGGGCGACGCGCAGCTCATCGAGGAGACCCAGACCCCGCCCGACGTGGTCACCATCGGCAAAAAGCTCGTGATCCAGGACGTGGAGTCCGGTCAGCAGCAGACGTTCGCCATCCTCGGCGAACTGGACCAGCTCGAGGGGCACGAGGTGCTCTCCGTGACCGCGCCCCTGGCCATGGGGCTGCTGAACAAGCGCAAAGGGCGCACCGTCGAGGTGCAGCTTCCCCGCCAGACGCGGCGCTACCGGATTCTGGAACTCGACAACTTCTTCCACAAATGACCCGCGAGCTCGACCGGATCATCATCGCGGGCGCCGCCGAGCACAACCTCAAACACATCCGGGTGGAAATACCCAAGAAACGGCTGGTGGTGTTCACCGGCGTCAGCGGCTCGGGCAAGTCGAGCCTCGCCTTCGATACCCTGTTCGCCGAGGGGCAGCGGCGCTATGTCGAGTCGCTCTCGAGCTACGCCCGCCAGTTCCTCGGCCAGATGGAGAAGCCGCGCTACGAGTCCGTTCACGGCCTGACCCCCACCATCGCCATCGACCAGCGGTCGGCCGGGTCCAATCCGCGGTCCACCGTCGGCACCATCACCGAGATCCACGACTACCTGCGCGTGCTCTTCGCGCGGGTCGGGGTCCAGCATTGCTACGGCTGCGGCCGGCCGGTCTCCGAACAGAGCGCGCAGCAGATCATCGACGACCTGAAGGAGCTGCCACCCGGGACGAAGCTGGTGCTGCTGGCCCCGGTGGTCCGCGGCCGCAAGGGGGAGCACCGCGAGGTGTTCGAGCGCCTGCGGCGGGACGGCTTCCTGCGGGCGCGGGTGGACGGGGACATCCGGCTGCTCGAGAACCCGCCCGCCCTGGACAAGAAGCGGAAGCACACCGTCGAGGTGGTGGTGGACCGTCTGGTGGCCGGCCCGGAGCTGGGCGGACGCCTGTCCGACTCGGTGGAGACGGCGCTCCGGGTGGGCGGCGGCGTGCTCATCGCCGCGCTGGGCGACGGGACCGAGCGGGTCTACAGCGAGCAGAACGCCTGCCAGTACTGCGGGATTTCCTATCCGGAGCTCAGTCCGCAGCTCTTCTCCTTCAACGGTCCCCAGGGGATGTGCAAGGCGTGCAACGGCCTGGGCACCCGGCTGGAGATGGATCCGGCCAAGGTGATCCCCGACCGCTCGCTGTCGCTGGCCGACGGCGCCATCGCGCCGTGGGCCGGAGCGATGCGCAACCGCGCCGGCTGGACCTGGCGCACCATCGAGACGATCTGCCGCCATTACGACATCCCCATGGACCAGCCCCTGGACCGGCTGCCCCCGGACAAGCTCCACATCCTGCTGCACGGCTCCAGCGGCGAGCGGATCGAATTTCACCTCAAGGGAAAGGCCAGCGAGTACCGCTGGCAGTCGCAGGTGGAGGGGATCCTGAACACGCTGGCGCGGCGGTTGCGCGAGACGCGCTCCGACGAGGCCCGCAACTACTACATGAAATACTTCTCCGACACGATCTGCCCCGAATGCGGCGGCGAGCGCCTGCGCCGCGAGGCCCGCTGGGTGCGGATCGACGGCCAAAGCATCATCGACATGGGCCGCCTGCCGGTGGGGCAGCTCCGGGAGGTCATCGACGGGCTGCCGCTGGCCGGCAGCCGCCGCCAGATCGCCCGCGAGCTGGTCCGGGAGATCGCCCAGCGGTTGCACTTCCTGGTGAACGTCGGCCTCGACTACCTGACGCTGGAGCGGGCCGGGCCGTCGCTGTCCGGCGGCGAGGCCCAGCGCATCCGCCTGGCCTCCCAGGTGGGCACGGAGCTCACGGGCGTGACCTACATTCTCGACGAGCCGAGCATCGGCCTGCACCAGCGCGACAACATCCGGCTCATCAGCACGCTGAAACACCTGCGCGACCTGGGCAACACGGTGGTGGTGGTGGAGCACGACCGGGAGACCATCACCGCGGCCGACCACGTCATCGACTTCGGCCCCGGCGCCGGCATTCACGGCGGCGAGGTGGTGTTCGCCGGCACGCCGGCGCAGCTCCGGCGCTGCCGCGCCTCGCTCACCGGCCAGTACCTGTCGGGCCGGCGGGAGATTCCGCTGCCCGAGCGGCGCCGGTCCACCGACAAAGGCTGGTTGACAGTGCGCGGGGCGCGCCTGCACAACCTTCAGGGCATCGACGCCGCCTTCCCGCTGGGCGCGCTGACGTTCGTCACCGGCGTCTCCGGCGCCGGCAAGAGCTCGCTGGTGAACCTGACCCTGTACCCCGCGCTGGCCAACCGGCTCAACGGCGCGCGCCTCCGCGAGGGGGAGCACACCGGCGTTGAGGGGTTGGACCTCGTGGACAAGGTCATCGACATCGACCAGAAGCCCATCGGCCGGACGCCCCGTTCCAATCCGGCCACCTACGTCAAGGTGTTCGATCTCATCCGCGAAGTGTTCGCCCAGCAGAAGGAGGCCCGGCTGTACGGCTATTCGAGCAGCCGGTTCAGCTTCAACCTGAAGGGCGGCCGGTGCGAAACCTGCCACGGCGCCGGCGTGATCAAGGTGGAAATGCATTTCCTCGCCGACGTCTACGTGCCGTGCGACACCTGCCGTGGCCGCCGCTTCAACGAGGCCACCCTCAAGGTGCATTTCGCCGGCGCCAGCATCACCGACGTGCTGGAGATGACCATCGAGGAGGCCCGCCGGGTGTTCGTCAACTTTCCGCGGATCCGGCGGATCCTCGACACGCTCATCGACGTCGGCCTGGGATACGTCCGCCTCGGACAGCCGTCGCCCACGCTGTCGGGCGGCGAGGCGCAGCGCATCAAGCTGGCGCGGGAGCTGTCGCGGGCCGGCACCGGCCGGACGGTGTACATCCTCGACGAGCCCACCACCGGCCTTCACTTCGAGGACGTACGCAAGCTCCTGGCGGTGCTCCAGCGCCTGGTGGACGCGGGCAACACCGTGATCGTCATCGAGCACAACCTGGATGCCATCCGCGTGGCCGATTACGTCATCGACATGGGCCCCGGGGGCGGGGGGGGCGGCGGCCGCCTCGTGGCGGTGGGCACGCCTGAGGAGGTGGCGGCCCATCCGACCTCGCACACGGGTCAGCACCTGCAGCCGATGTTGGGAGGCAGGGGATAAGGGATAGGAGTTTCGAATCCGTCGTGCTCGTAATTCGTAATCGTGATCGTAATCGTAATCGAGGCTCGAGGCTCGAGACTAGAGGCTCGTTCCCGTAATGCGGATATCGGATATCGGACCTGGGACCTGGGTTCCAGGTTCTCGTTCCCAGGCCCTCATTCCTAGACCCCAAGTCCCAGGACCCAGGTCCCGAAACCCAGGTCCCGGAACCCAGGTCCCGGAACCCAGGTCCAAGGTCCCAGGACCCATCAACCGCAAAAATAAACTCGTATCCAAATAACCAATAAAATATAAGCAATCACCAATAACCAAATAATTCCCCAGACTCACCGATTCACTAGTCACCGATTTCCGGGATCTCGGCTATAATTGATCCAGTTACTCTCACGCCCGGAGCGACAGGAACGATGTGGCCCATTGTCGGCAGCATCGGAGGGCAACCTGTATACAGTTACGGCCTGGCCGTGGCGGTGGCACTGGGAGTCTGCCTGGCGCTGGCCTGGGGCCGGCGGCGGGCAGCCGGCCTCGAGACCGGCGACCTGCTCAATTTCGTGCTGCTGGGCATTGCGGCGCTGCTGTTCGCCCCGAAAATCTGGGCCATCGTTCACACTATGGATTTCGGCGCCGCGGCCTGGCTGGGGCTGCTGCAGTTCTGGCGGCTGGGTGAACTCTCCGCCGGGGTGGTTGCGGCGGCCACCGCGCTGGCTTGGGCGGTTTACGCCGCCCGGCGGCGCATCCCGCTCCGACCGGTGCTGGACGCCTACCTGCTCGTGGTGCTGACGGGCTTGGCCATCCAGCGCGCGGGATGCTTCCTGGCCGGGTGCTGCTACGGGACGCCCACAACGATGCCGTGGAGCGTCCGGTTCCCAGCCGGCTCGCCCGCCGGCGACCACTTTCCCGGCCAGGCGCTTCATCCGGTTCAGCTGTATTATGCGACCGCATATCTTCTCATTGCGGCGGGGCTGTGGGGACTGGAAGCCTGGCGCCGACGGTCCGGCCGGCCCATGCCGCCTGGACTTACCGCCGGAGTGGGATTGCTCCTGGCCGGCGCTGCCCACGCGGGTGTGAGCGCATTCCGCGCCGATGCCGCGGCCGCCCCCATCATCTGGGTAGCCGGTTTGGCAGCGACCGCGTTCGGGGCACTGTTGCTTGGCTGGAGCATCCGGGGCGCCCGACCGAAATTAGCGCCCGCCGCGGCTCGCCGATCGGCGGGGCAGCGCCGGCCGACGAGAGTCACCGGCACTCCAAAACGCAAATCTTCGCTGGAGGGATGATTATGTCCAACAGCTTTAAAATCGCCCTGATCGTCGCTTTCGCCGTCCTGGTGCCGTTCATCGGCGGCGCCTGTTCGTGCTTCAATAAAATGAACCTGAGCCCCATGCGCGGCGGCATGTCCCCCGACGGCACCGGCACCATGACCATCTGGATGGGGGGCGTCCGGCCCACCGTCGAGGATGAATCGGGCAACGTGGTGACGGGCTCGTACTCGTTCCTGGACTACCACCAGGAGGGGGCGAGCTACGACATGCGGGTTCAGATCATCCATTCCAACAAGATCTCCGTGGACGACGTGGGCGGGGTGGGGATCCTCCAGTTTCCCGACGACATCACCGGCTTCGCCGCGGTTTATGACGATTACATGGGCCACAGCGGGCCGCTGGAGATCCAGGCGGGGCTCAGCACTGTCCCCATCACCTCGAATCACGCCTTGAACGCCGAACCCGGCCACCAGCTGGTGATCGTCCGGGTGCCGCCGGCGCTGGTGCCCGCCGAGGGCGCGCCGGAGCTCTGGTACGAGAACACCATGACCTTCCAGATCAACCCGGTGCGGCCCATCCAGGTCAAGGCGATCATGGCGGCGACGGTCCCCACGGGAGGCGGCGGCTACTACTACCTGCCCGTGTGCCCGGCGGTGCGGTCGTTTGCCGATGTCCCGCCGGTGGAGATTCCGGAGACGCCGCCCACGGAATCCATCCCGTTCCCGCGCCTGGCGGACCTGCCCCATCCCGGCGGCCCGCTGGTCTACAACCTGGACGAGGGCTCCATCTACGCCCTGCGCTATTTCCCGCGGCTGGATTTCAATTCGGCGGCCCACACCGAGGGCTTTGGCTTCGTCAACACCGGCACCAAGGCGTCCACGGTCACCTTCCACGCCTACGACGTGAACGGCCAGTCCATCGCTGATTCGCCGAACTGGAACTGGCCGGCCGGCGGGCAGGGCGCCTACCAGGCGGAAGGATTGTTGCAGCTTTCCCAGCCTGCCCAGGGATGGGTGGAGGCGCGGACCTCCGAGTACGACCTGCTGGGCTTCTTCCTGACCCAGTGGTTTCCGTGGGGATTCTTGGAGGGAATGGACGGCGCCGCCGTGTTCACGGAGACCATGAATATCGGCGTTATTCCGCGCATCCAGATGCAGAGCCCGTACACCACCGAGGTGCAGATCGTCAATCCCGGGTATGAAGGAATGTCGGTGGCACTGCAGAAAAGTTACGCCACCGGCGGCAATTTTCTCGGGTCCTTCCCGGTACCCGCCCGCGGCGCGCTGGTGACCGACCTGACAGCTTACGGTTCCTTCGACGGGGCCCTCTACCTCGAAAGCGGGCATCCGTTCATTGCCACCGCCACGATCCGCCACGGCAACGACTGCGTCGCCACGGCCAATGCCGTTGCGTTCGGCGACCGGGCGGAGACGCTGTTCGCCTCCCACATCGTGCTGTGGCCGGGGATCTACTCCACTTCGATCAACCTGCACAACGGCGGCAACGGCAGCGACGCCACGGCCGAGATCCGGCCGTACTACGCGAACGGCACCCCCATGGCCGCGCCATTCAACGTTACGGTCCCACGGAGCGCCACCGTGACCCTGACCGACACGCAACTCGGCCTCCCCGATGGCGCTTCGTCGGAGGGATGGCTGGAGATCCGCTCGCCGGGCAAACCGCTGGCGGGCTGCATCACCTTCGGCGACCCGGTGCGCCATCTCTACGAGTCCACGCTGCCGCTCCAGGCGGCCGGTTCGAAGAATTTCTACTACGCCCAGGTGGCCAACGGCGATGTGGGCGGGGTGGTGTACAGCACCGGCATCTCGGTGGTGAATCCCAGCACCACGACGCCGGTGAATATCTCCATCTCGGTGCACAAGAGCGACGGCACGCTGAACGGCAACGTGGTGAACCGCACCCTGGCGCCGGGCGAGAAGTACGTCCGCCAGCTCAGCACCATGGAGGGGGTCGGCACCCTGGAGAACCAGGCGAGCGGTTACATCCACGTCACCGCGGAAGCGCCCGTGCTCTCCTTCGTGCTGTTTTTTGACCAGCAGTTCAACTTCATGAGCGCGGTGCAGGCGCAGAGCAAGTGAACGGTGAACAGTGAACAGTGAACAGTGAGTAGTGAAGAGATAGGAGATAGGAGCTCCGGGTCCGTCGTGCTCGTGATTCGTAATCGTAATCGAAATTCGTGATCGTAATCGTAATCGAGACTCGAGGCTCGAAGCTCGTTCCCGTAACGCGGTCATCGGACATCGGATCTCGCGGTTCGGGGCTCGGGATTCGGGGATCGGGGTTCGGGGTTTGCTTCGCTTTTCGTATCGTCTCCCGTCTCCCGTCTCTCGTCTCCCGTCTCCCGTCTCCCGTCTCTCGTCTCCCGTCTCCCAATCTCCTATCTCCTATCTCCTATCTCCTATTCTTCATACTGTTCACCGTTCACCGTTCACTATTTACTTTTCTCCGCCAGCTCCACCGATGTGAGGAACGCCAAGCGGGCGAGGCGCTCCACCCGCGCCAATTCCACCTTGTCCACGGAATCGCCCGGGGTGTGGTAATCCTCGGTCATGGCGCTGAAGAAGAACGTCCACGGGATGTTCCGCTGGGCGAACGGGGCGTGGTCGCTGCCGCCGGCGGCGGCGCCGCGGCTGGGGCGGAGGTACAGCGCCATTCCCACGTGGCTGTTGGCGGCGCGGATGGCCGCGTCCATCGCATCGGTCTCGCTCAGCGACAGGGCCATGAACTCCTCCACCTTGATCTTGGCCATCACGTCCTCGGGCAGGCCGATCCCCCACATGCGCGACACGCGCTCGAGTCGCTCCTTCGTCCACGACCGGCCCAGCATGTCGAGGTTCACACAGGCCGCCGTCCGGTCCATGGGCATGAAGGGGTGGTCGGCATAGTAGCGCGAGCCGAGCAGGCCCTGTTCCTCGCCGGTCCAGAAGGCGAACAACACCGACCGTTTCGGCCTGGCGGCGCCCGTCGCATAGGCCTGGGCGATCTCCAGCAGCCCAGCGGCGCCTGAGGCGTTGTCATCGGCCCCGTTGAAGATGTACGGACCGTAATGCCCCAGGTGGTCCAGGTGGGCGCCGATGACCACCACCTCGTCCTTGAGCTTCGGATCGGACCCCTCGACGAATCCCAGCACGTTGCGCGAGCTGGTCAGGGCGCCGCTGACCTCGCTGCGCAGTTCCAGCGTGACGCCGGCCAGTTCCCGGGAGGCCGGCTGCAGCTTGCCGTCGATGTCGGCCTTGAGACCGTCCAGTTTCGCGTCGGCGAGGCCGACGATGTAGGCGGCCATCTCGCGGGAGACGGTCAGGGTGGGGAGTGCGTCCATGGGGAGCGGCGCGGCCGGTTCGGGCAGCTCCAGTTCCCGGTCGCCCGTGTCGATGACGGGCTTGGAGTCGTCCACGACGCGGCCGTCCAGCACTCGGGCGGCGACGTCGCGGCCGGCGGCGTCACTCTCCACCTGCAGCACGGCCAGGGCGCCGAGCTCACGCGCCGCGGCCACCTTCGGCGAGGCGGTGCGGCGGGGCCGGGCGCCGGTGTACTTGTCCTTGAGCTCCGGCTGGTGGAACGGCGAGGCCGGATCGTCGGGGCGGGGCGCGCCGTTCAGGACGAGCACCACCTTGCCCTTGACGTCGACGCCGCGGTAATCGTCCCAGCCGGCGGCCGTCTCCCGGATGCCGTACCCGACGAACACGACGGGGGCGCGAAGCACCTCGGTCCGGCGCACCCGCGGGAACTGGTAATCGAGGTCCGACTGGAAGGTACGGGCCTGCTCGGCGGCGCCGGAGCTGCGGCCCACCGTGATGCGGCTGGTGGCGGAGCGGATCTCCCGGATGGGCACCCGCTGGAAGTATGAGCGGACGGGCGGCCCGGCGGGACGGGGCGCGGCAGGACCGGCGGCGAAGGCGCCCGCCGGCTCCGCGCGGACGGGGTCCCCGGCGGGGGCGACACCCCACGCGGCGAGCAGGGCGGCGACGAACTCGGCGGCCGCCTCGTGGCCGGTGGTGGCCGTTTCACGGCCATCCAGCGCGTCGGCGGACAAGAAGCGGATCCAGACGCCGGCGTCGGCGGCGGTGATGGAATCGAAACCGGCGCGCCACGGCGCCGGCACCGGCTTCGGCTGCTCCACCAGCACGAGCTGGCGCGAGGGATCGTCGGGACGCGGGGCGGTCGCCGGCGCCTGGGCCGAACAAGAAACGGCGAGCCAAACAATCGCGATCAGAGCGACGAGAGGTTGTGTGCGCATGCGTTCTCCTTCACCAAAACGTCTGATTTCTTACGCAAGGAGCGATTCCGATGTTTTCGGAGACCGGGGCAACCGTGCGGTTGTGGGACGGCTTGACATTCAGGGCGAGAATGGTTACCGTCAAACGGTCATCGGCCGCGGGCGGACGCCGGCAACCACAGACGGCCTGACGCGGCGGGCGGTCGCGACGGCGGCTTTCGCAGCCGGAACGTCCGGCTGATTCGATCTCCCGGCGGCGGGAGCAGACACCTGGAGGAGATTCCATGAACATCCTGAACACGAACCGGTCGTGGTTAGGCCGTCTGGCCTGGGCGGCGGCCGTGGTCCTGGCGCTCGGCGCGACCGGGCTGACTCAGGGCGACGATGCGAAGACTCCGGAACGGGGCGTTGTGGAACGCCGCTTTGAGTCGCTCGACCACCGCCTCGACGTGCTGGAAAAGGCCGTGGACGACCTGCTCTGGTTCCAGCGCGTGGGCGACGTCGCCCTGGTGGACAAGCTGTTCATCGTCGGCCCCCCGCCGGCGAAGGTGAAGAACCCGACGGCCATGGGCGCCCAGAATCCCCTCAAGTTCTGGACCTACCTCTTCGTCCCGAAGTGGGCCGCCGGCGCCGGCAAGCTGCCTCTGATCGTGTTGCCCCACGGCGGCGTGCACGCCAACTTCACCACCTATCACACCCACATCGTCCGCGAGCTCGTGGCCCAGGGGTACGTGGTGGCGGCGCCGGAGTACCGCGGCAGCACCGGCTATGGCAAGGGCTTTTATGAGCGCATCGACTACGGCGGGCGTGAGAACGACGACGTGCATGCCACCCGCCTCTACGTGGCGGAGAACTGCCCCGCCGTCGACGGCAAGCGCGCGGGCATCGTCGGCTGGAGCCACGGGGGCCTGATCGCCCTGATGAACATCTTCGACCACCCGGACGACTACCTGGTGGCGTTCGCGGGCGTGCCGGTGAGCGACCTCATCGCCCGGATGGGCTATTCCGACGACGAATACCGTGACCTGTACTCGGCAGACTACCACATCGGCCAGACCGCCCAGCAGAACATCGCGGAATATCGCCGCCGGTCGCCGGCCTGGAACGCGGCCAAACTGCGTACCCCCCTGCTGATCCACACGAACACAAACGACGATGACGTGTTCGTCCTCGAGGTGGAGCATCTGATCCAGGCGCTGAAGGCGGAGGGGAAGTCGTTCGAGTACGAGATCTTCAAGGACGCGCCCGGCGGCCACAGCTTCGACCGCATCGACACACGGCTGGCCCGGCAGACCCGGGTCAAGATCTACCAGTTCCTGGCGCGGTACCTGAATCCGCCCCGGCCCATCCGCTCGCTCGAGGAACTGGACCGGGCGGCCTACCGCTGGGAGCCGTAGCGGCGGCGCGGCCGGCCGCAGCGCCGGCCCAGAAAATGATTGACAGGCCGGGGCGCTTTGGCTAAGATACGCCTTTGTTTTGAGAAGGCTGCCGTGGAGGAACCATGTCCAAGCGCTGTGAAATCTGTGGGAAAGGGCCCGTTTTTGGCCATAACGTGAGCCATGCTCACAATGTCACCAACCGCCGCTTTGAGCCGAATCTGCACAAGATGAAAGCGCAGGTGGGCGGCGACGTGAAAAAGATCCGGGTCTGCACCCGCTGCCTGCGGTCCGGCAAAGTGGTGAAGCCGACTTCCGCGACCCGCGCCTGAGCGTTCACCGCGCGCGTCACGTCTTGGAATAGTCCGCCCGTTCCACATCCCGAACATTCTTGATCGACTTCAGCATGCGGATGATTTTATCCAGCTGTTGTCGATCCGCGACCTCCAGGGCGATCTGAAACACGCCCTCCTCGCGCCCCTTGGAGTGGGCCCGGAAATCGCGGATGTTCACATCCATTTTCGTGATTTTGTTGGAGATGTCCGCGATCAACCCCTTTCGGTCGTCGGTGTAGACGAGCAGTCGGACCGGGAAGGTGGCCCCCTTCTGCGCCTTGCCCCAAGTGACCTCGATCTCCTTCTCCGGATGGTTCAGCAGCTTCTCCACGTTCGGACAGTCCTTGGCGTGCACGATGACGCCGCGGCCGCGGGAGATGTAGCCCACGACTTCCTCGCCGGGGATGGGGCTGCAACAGCGCGCCCGGCTGATGAGGATGTCGCTCATGCCGCTGACCAGCAGCTTGTCCCGGCCCAGGCTGAACACGTCCTTGACCAGGCTCTTGATGGCGCCATCCGGCGCCGGCGCCTCAGGGGCGACCCCGAGCAGATTCTCCAGGAATTTACGCGCCGACACCTTGCCGAATCCGATCTGCGCGTACAGGTCCTCGGCCTTGACCACGCCGAGTTCGGTGAGCCGCACTGAGAAGTCCGCGTGGCCCAGCACCGCCTTGAGCGACGAGCGGAACCGGTGGGTTTCCTTCTCCATGATCTTCCGCCCGAATTCGATGGCCTGCTGCCGCTCGTACTTGTTGAGCCACCCCCGGATCTTGTTGCGCGCCTTGGCGGAGATGACGAAGGTGAGCCAGTCGCGGCTGGGATGGTGATCCTTGGCGGTGATGATCTCCACGATCTCGCCGTTGCGGAGCTGGTACTTGAGCGGCACGATCCGGGCGTTGACCCGCGCCTGGGTGCACTGGTGGCCGACGTCGGTGTGAATCTCATAGGCAAAATCCACCGGTGTCGCCCCCTTGGGCAGGATGATGACATCGCCCTTGGGGGTGAAGGTGTACACCTCCTCGGGATACAGGTCGATCTTCAGGTTGGTCAGGAATTCGTGGGGATTCTGGACTTCCTTTTGCCATTCCAGCAGGTGCCGCAGCCAGGCGAAGCGCCGGTCGGTGTCGTCCTTGGTGATCTTGCCCTCTTTGTACATCCAGTGGGCGGCGATGCCGCTTTCGGCGATCTGGTGCATCTCCTCGGTGCGGATCTGGATCTCACAAGGGATGCCGGCCTCGCTCATGATCGTGGTGTGCACCGACTGGTAGCCGTTGGGGCGCGGCATGCCGATGTAGTCCTTGAAGCGGCCCGGCACGAGCTTCCAGGCGGTATGCACAACCCCCAGCACGGCGTAGCAGTTCGGGACGCTGTCGGTGATGACGCGCACGGCGAGGAAGTCGTACACCTCGTCGAAGGAGATCCGCTGCCGTCTCATCTTGGAGTAGATGCTGGCCACCCGCTTGATCCGCGCCTGGAACACCGCCGGAATGTTGTTCTCCGCCAGGATGGTGCGCAGCCGTCCCTCGACGTCCTTCAGGAGCTTGTTGCCGGCGGCCCGCCGCTTCTCGATCAGGCCGATGATCTCCTGATATTTGTCCGGCTCCAGGTGGTAGAAAGCCAGATCCTCGAGCTCGCTCTTGATCTTCCCCATGCCCAGCCGATTGGCGATGGGCACGTAGATTTCGTTGGTCTCCCGCGCGATGCGCGATTTCTGATCCGGACTCAGGTGCTTGAGCGTGCGCATGTTGTGGAGGCGGTCGGCCAGCTTGACGAGGATGACCCGAACATCGTCGCTCATGGCCAGCAGCAGCTTGCGGAAGTTCTCCGCCTGGCGCTGCTCGGTGGAGGTGAAGGCGATCTGGCCGATCTTGGTGACGCCCTCGACGATGAGGGCGACCGGATCGCCGAAGTATTTCCGGATGGTATCGATGTCGGTGAGGGTGTCCTCGACCACGTCGTGCAGGAGGCCCACCGTCACCGCGATCTCGTCCAGCCCCATCTCGGCGAGAATGTTGGCCACCTCGAGCGGATGCGCCAGATAGGGATCGCCGGAGTTGCGGAACTGGTTCGCGTGCGCCTTGGCCGAAAAGACATACGCCCGCTTCAGCAGATCGAGATCCGCCTTGGGGTAGTGAGCGGTGAGTTTTTCGGCAATGTCTTCAAAACGAATCATCTGCCCGAACCCTCCAGCCACCTCAAGGATACGAGCAGCATCCGCAAGTTGCAAGGGCATTTCTTGCCGCCGGGGGACCGGTGGAGTATAATAACCGCCCTGGAATCCATTCATGAAGATACTCTGCCTCAGCGCTTACCTGCCTGGCCGCGGACTGCACGGCGGAAGCAGCCGAATCTTTGAATTGTTCCATTACCTCCACCGGTTTCATGAACTGACCCTCCTCACCTTCCGGAGCAAGAACGACGACGATTCGCGCGTCCACGAGCTCAAGCAGATGTGTGACAAGCTGATCATCGTGCCCATGTCGGAGCGGCGGCCGTTTTACCTGTTCCCGTTTGAGCCGTTCATCGACTACATGTCGGTCGAATTCCGCACGCGGCTCCAGAAGTTGCTCAAAAAGGAGCGGTACGATCTGGCGCAGCTCGAGTACATCCAGATGGGCATCTACCTGAAGGAGCTCGGCAGCATCCCCACCGTGCTCACCGAGCACGAAGTCAATTTCATGGCCTACCGCAAGAACATCCCGTTCCTGTCGAACCCGGTGCAGAAGGTCAAGATGTACTACGATTCCCTGCAGGTCATGAAGCGCGAGCTGGAGATCCTGCAGCGGGTGGACCGGATCATCTGCATGAACCGGCTGGAGGCGGACGAGCTCCACGGCTACGTGCCCGCCGACAAGATCGATGTGCTGCCCCACGGGGTGGACACCGACTATTTCGCCCCCCACGACGCGGCGGACGTGGAACCGCTGTCCATCGGTTTCTTCGGGGCCTACCACCATTATCCCAACGTGGACGCCGTCCATTTTTTCGTTGACCGCGTGTTCCCCCTGATCCGGGAACGGCTGCCGGAGGCGAAGTTCTACGTGATCGGCATCCACCCGCCCAAGGAGTTCCACGCACTGCGCGACCGGCCGGGCGTGGTCATCACCGGCTTCGTGCCGGACATCCGCGAGGCGCTGGCACGCTGCCAGGTGATCGTCGCGCCCCTGCGGCTGGGCATGGGGATGCGGGTCAAGGTGATGGAGGCGCTGGCCATGAGCAAGCCGGTGGTCGCGACCGACCTGGCCGCGGCCGGCCTGGACGTCGTCGACGGCCAGCACCTGATCATCGCCAACCAGGAGGAGAACTTCGCCGAGAGCGTCTGCTACCTGCTGCAGGACCGCCAGTGTGCCGAGAACCTGGGCCGCGAGGGCCGGAAGCTGGTGGCGGAGCGTTACAATTACACGAGTATCGGGCAGCGCCTGGAAACCATCTACCAGCAGGTGGTGAAACACCGGTGAATTCGCCGTTGATCCATCGGTGCTTTTCACGTATACTCGGCCACTGTTTTTTCGGGGAGCGCCCATGCTAGACGCCAGCGCCAGAAAGTACCTCCGCGGCCGGGCCCACCATCTCGAGGCGGTGGTGCAGATCGGCAAAGACGGCGTCACCGACCAGGTGATCCAGGAGATCGAACGCACCGCCGACCGGCTGGAGCTGCTCAAGATCCGGGTTCGCCCCAACGCGCCGCTGGGAGCTCGGGAGACCGCGGCCAGTCTGGCGTCCCGCCTGCGCGGCGAAATCATCGGCACCGTGGGCCGCGTCATCATCTATTTCCTGCCGGGCAAGGACGAGACGGCTTTCCCCGAGATCAACCGCTGAGGCCGCCGTGGAAACCACTCCGGAAAAGCCCGGCAAGCCGTTTTACCGCCGCAAGCGGTTCTGGACCGCCGTCATCGTGGTGGGTCTGGCGGTGGGTCTCGGCTTCAATTACAAGGCGGTGAAACGGGCCGGCCAGGACCTGATCACCTACGCCGAGCGGTCCAGCCCGGTCGTCGCCGGGCTGATCCTGGGCGTGGTGGCGGTCGGCGATTCCTCGTTCCTGTCCATCCCGGAAGGGAACGACTTCCTCATCGTCTATTTCTCCATCCTGAAAGCCGAGTACATGCCTTACTTTGTCCTGATCAGCGCGGTGGGCTCGGTCATCGGTTCGGTGATCCTGTTCAGTGTGGGGCGCAAGGGCGGCGGCATGTTCCTCCAGAAGCGCTTCTCCCCGGAGCGCGTCACGAAGATCCAGGAGTGGTTCCGGAAGTACGGCATCTGGGCCATCCTGTTGCCATGCATCGTCCCGCCGCCCATGCCGTTCAAGCTGTTCGTGCTCACCGCCGGCGTCCTGCGGTTCCGCTACAGCCGGTTCATCCTCGCCACCCTGATCGGCCGGCTGGTGCGCTACGGGATCTGGGGAGTGCTGGCGGTGATCTTCCGGGATTACATCATCAATTTCATGAAGTACCACCTGCTGGACCTGGGACTGGCCATCCTGGGCGTGATCATCCTGGCCGGCGTGGGCAGCTTCATTTATACCCGGATCCGGCGGCGCTCCCAGCCGCTGGATGAGCCCGCGGCCGTCCCTCCCCCCGCCGAATGACTGCCGCCGGCGCTGCCCGCCAGCCGGCCGATCCGCATGTCCCCGCCGATGCGTCCCGGCCCGTGACGCCGCTACCCGGTTGTCCGAACAGCGGTTAGGGTTCGGTGAACCCCGGCGGCTGTTGTATAATCGGTCAGCCTGGATGGAGTGGCCATCGAGCGTCGCATGTCCGAATCACCGCGCAAGAAATTCAAAGTGCCCTGGCCCGTGCGCCTGCTGGTCTATGCCGCCCTGGTGACGGCCGCCACCTGGTGGTTCCTCAACTCGCCCCTGCTCAAATCCGTGCTGCTCAACGCCGTCAATTCCCGCCTGGCCAAGGAGACCGGCCTGCAACTGGTGGTGCGGGATTGGGATTACAACCTGTTTCGCGGCACCGTCCAGGCCCGGGACCTGGCGGTCGTCTCCTCGTCCGGTTCGTTCTTCTGCCGCATCCCGGAGCTGCGCCTGGCGCTGGACCCCGGCGATATGCTCCAGGGACGGCTCACGCCGGTGTCCATCGAGGTGATCGGCCTGGATCTGGTGCTCAACCTGCCGGCCGACGACCTGACGATCCGGGAACGGGAACCGAGCGGTGAACTCGACCTGAAGTTCCAGTCGATCATCCTGCGGCGATGCCGGGTCCGCTGCCGCGACCTGTCGATCCCGCTGGACGGCACCATCGGTCGATTCGACCTGCGGATCGACAAGGACCGCCGGCAGCCGGGCTACCAGGTCCGGCTCGACGTGGCCGACGCCCTGTTCCGTCAGGACCGGCGGCGCCTGCCGCTGGACGCGTTCGCCGTGCGGGGCACGGTGACGGCGGACGAGCTGGAGTTCAGGGAAATCACGATCGACTCGCCGCTGCTGGAATGGCGGGGCGCCCTGCGGCTCAAGACCGAGGCGCCCCTGCAGCTGGCCGCCGAAGGGAAGGGTGCGATCGGGCTGGGACTCGCCCGGCTGCTGGAACCAGACCTCCCGGTGGCGCTGGGCGGGCGGGCCGCGTTGGCCGGCCGGGTGGCGGTCCGCGACGGAGTGCTGGCCGACCTGACGGCCGAGCTTTCGGCGCCCGCGCTGGCCGTCAACCAGGTGTCGATGACGAACCTGTTTGTGCAGGTCGGGATGCGCGACGGCGAGCTGGTCACGAACACCTTCCAACTCAGTCTGGATGGCGGTGGCGCCGTGACCGGCCAGTGGGGGTTCTCGCCGGAGTCCCGCGCCATCCGCTACGCCGGCCGGCTGGCCAACCTCGAACTGGGCCAATTCCACACGGGTGGTCTGATCGGCCATCCCGTCGACGGGGTGATCGACGGCGAGCTGGAACTGGGTCTGGCGCCCGGCGGTTCACCGAAAATCCGGTGGGACGGCGTGATCGCCGGCATGTCGGTGCAACTCCCATCCAAGGTGCATTTCTATCGGGCCGAATTCATCCAGGGGCGGCTGGCCCTGAACGACGGCGAAATCAGCTTCGAGCTGGACAACGCGCTGGGCGAAGGCATGCTCATCCAAGGCAAGGGACGGGTGCGGGACGGCGAGGTGTGGGTGGATCCCATGCGCGTCTGGGTGCCGGCCGAAGAGGAGGCGCAGGGTCTGCTGGCGCGCGTCGCCCGGCTGTCGGACAAATTGAAAGCCAAGCTCGACATGGTTCAGATTTACGGCCAGACGGAATTCACCGGCCGCCTGCATCTCAAGGGGAGTTTCCCTGACGTCGACGGCCAGTTGTCCGTGGGCGGGTTGGAGCTGGCGGGGGTGCGGTGGCGGGATGTCCGCCTCCCGTTCCAACTCGACCGGAACTCCCTGCGGGTACGGGGCGGCGTGCTCGACGGAACGAGCCAGCGCGCGGGATTCGATATGAACCTCCGTCTGGAGCCGGATACCCATCTGGACGCCGTCTCCGTCGACTGCCGGGCGTTGGACTGGCAGTCGCTGGAGCGTACCCTGGAATTTGTCGGCCTGGAGTTTGGTGACTCCAAGCCGTCCGTCTTCCTGCACGGGAACCTGACCGGCACCCTGAACCTGGTCCTGCCCGAGGGCCAACCGGGCGAGGGGAGTTGGGATATTCGCATCGGCGATGTCCGCCTCAAGAACCAGCCGCTGGGCCTCATCCAGGCTGTGGGGCGGCTGGCCGGGGACGTGGCGCATTTCGACCAATTGGCGATCCGCGGGCCGGCGGTGGACCTGTCCGCCGGCGGCAGCTGGAACACCGATACGAATCAGGTGGAGGCGGCCGGGGCGCTGCGCCGCCTCGCGCTCAAGGACCTGCCTCAGCTGCGCGACGCCGGTGTCGAAGGCATGCTGGCGGGGACGTTCGAGCTGCGGGGCCGGCTGAGCCAGCCGGAGGTCGCAGCCACATTTACCAGTGATCGGTTGATGTTTCAGGGCGAACCGTTCGGCGACCTGAACCTGGTGGCTCGTTACGAGGGCGACAAGGTGTATTTCTCGCTGCGCACCGAGTACCGGGAGAACAAATACCAGACCCTGGGTGTGGTCAGCCTGGGCGCGGACCCGATTCTGGACGGCCGCGTGTTTCTGGACGACGTGCAGATCCAGCCGTTCCTGCGCCAGGCGGGCGTGCCGCACGCCGACGAGACGCGGGGCACCGTCACGGGCGAGATGTTCGTGACCTACCCCTTTAAAAAGCCCGAGGAAATGGAGGTCACGGCCCGATTCGACGAGATCGGCCTGACTTTCCGTCATCTGCAGTTGCGGAACTCCCAGCCGGTGACCCTGCAGGTACTCGACCGACGACTCACGCTGCGCAACACCGAACTTCAGCTCAACGCGGCCAAGCTGGCCATCCAGGGCGAGTTATCCCTGTTCCCGTTCGACGAGCTCCGCGTGTTCGTGGGCGGTACGCTGAAAGCCGACCTGTTGCAGCCCTTCTATCCGGAACTGTATCCCGGCGGGACGGTCAAGCTGCAGGCGACCGTGCAGGGGAAGGTGGGCAATCCGGCGGTCTCCGGCCGGGTGGAATTCCAGGACGCTGCGCTGAAGATCCGCAAACCGGAGCTGGCCCTGTCCAAGATCAACGGCGTGCTGGAGCTGTCCCGGCATTCCATCCGGACCGAGCGGATCCAGATGGACTCCACCTATGGCCCACTGGAGATCCACGGCGAGTGCCGTCTGGACCAGCTGGAGCCGGTGCTCTGGAACGTGTACGCGAGCAGCGACCGGCTCAGCGTGCCGTTCCCCAAGGGATTTCTGTCGGAGGTGAGCGGCCGCCTCCATCTCCAGGGGCGGCCCGGCCGGTCGGTGCTGGGCGGCGATCTCTGGATCGAGCGGGCCGCCCCGCTGCAGAACGTGGACCTCGTGGGCTTCGTCCAGCTGCTGGCCGGCATGGAATTCTCCAGCGGCGGGAACGGCTCCGGGAAGCTGTTCACCGAGACCACGCTCAACGTGAATCTCAAGGGCGAGCGGTCCGTCCGGATCGAAACGGACAGTCTGGACATCATCGGCAGCGTGGACCTGCAGATCAAGGGATCGCTGGACCAGCCGGTGGTCCGCGGCGCCCTGGTGGTCAACAACGGTGAGATCATGTTCCGGATGAACCGGTTCACCGTGGACCGGGGCTTGATCTCGTTCATCAATCCGGCGGAGGTCGATCCGGAACTCAATCTGCAGATATCGAGCGACATCAAGGATTACCACATCATTGTCCGGCTCGAGGGCTCCACGTCGCGGATGAAGACGCAGCTGGTATCCGTGCCCAACCTGTCCGCCGCCGAGATCGTCCAGCTCATCACATCGGGCCAGGCACCCGAGAGCACGTCCCGGGCCCAGGTGATCACGCCGTCGGGGGCGGACTACTCGGCCGTGCTCAGCCAGCTGGTGTCGGTGGCCGTGGAGCAGCGGCTGAAACAGGTGGTGGGGTTTGACACCATCTCCGTGGACGCGCAGCTCTCCGACACCGATTCCGCCAGCAGCACCCGGGTCACCGTGGGCAAGCAGGTGGTCAAAGACCTGTTCGTGACGTATTCGCGCAGCGTGTCCAGCAGTGAAAAAGACATGATTGTGATCGAGTACCGCCTGTCCCCCCGCGTGACCATCGTGGCCACCGAGGACGAGCGGGGTTATTTCGGGCTCGATTTCCGGTTCAAGCGCAAATTCTGAGGCGCCGCGGGAACGGAAGATGCGTTACTTGCTGACGATCATCGGGATGCTGCTGGCGTTGCCGGCGACGCCGCCGGGGCAGTCGCCCGCCGGTGCACCCCCGTCATCCCGGGCGGCTGCGGTGGTGTTCGAGATCGATCCACCGGAATTTGACCAGGTGGATATCGCCACTCTGGAGCGCGTGGCCGGCATCCAGACCGGCACCTCTCTCGATGTCCGCGTGTTTCAGAACGCCTGTAAAAACCTTTACCAGTTGGGCATTTTCCGGAAGGTCGCGGTCTACACCCTGCCGGCGGCGGAGGGGCAGCGCGTGATCTTTCGGTTGGCGGCCCAACCGCGCCTGCAGCGCCTTGAGCTGCGACGCGTCCGGCGCTTCAACGTCCGGACGCTGATGAAGGAGCTGGGGCTGGCCCGGGGAGACCTGCTCACCGACGCGGTCCTGGCCGCGGCCCGCGAGCGGCTGCTGGAACTCTATCGGGAGGCGGGGTATCTCGACGCGACCGGCGAATTCCGCGTGCTGCCGAAGGGCCGCCTGCAGATCGAGGTCGCCGAGGGGAAGCGCTACCGGCTGATGCCGGTCCAGGTGGAGTTGCTCGAAGGCACCCTTCTGCCGGAGGCGCGGCGCGTCGTCGGCCGGCTGAGCTACCAGTACCTGTCGCAGCAGCTTCTGGAGCGTCTGGTCCGCGACCTCCGGCGCAGCTACCACGAGGCCGGCTATCCCGCGGTCCGTATCGAGCGGTTCGAATCTCCGGGTCGCCTGCCGGCTTCGGTCCAGCCGGTCATCCTGCTGGAAACCGGACCGCCCGTCACCATCCGCGTCGAAGGGGACAAGATGTCGCCCGGTGAGATCCGCGAGACGCTGGCCATCTATCGCCTGGGTGACGTCAGCGTGTTCGCCGAAGAACTCAGTCGGAATGACCTGAAAACGTTCCTGGAGCGACAGGGTCGGGTGGTCACGGCGGTCGCCTCCCGGCGAGAGGAGGATCCGGAAACGGGACGGATTCTCCTCGTGTTCCAGGTCGAGACGATGCCGCGAGAGAAAATACCAGTGGAACTCTCGGGCAATGTGTCATTCACCCGCCAGGCGATCGTCGAGGGCACAGGGCTGCCCCTGAGCGTGCCGCACATCTCGGCCGAGACGGCGGAACCTCTGGCCGGCGAGGTGCGGGCGCTGTACAACGCGGCCGGCTGGCTGGATGCGCGGGTGAGCTGGACCGCCATCACGGAGGGCGGCCAAAACACGCTTCGGCTTGAGGTCACCGAGGGCGAACGGTATCGAGTGGGCGCCTTCACGCTGGGCGATAACTTTCCCCATCGCGAAGAGTTCGCGCGGCGGCTGGACGGGTTCCGGGACCAGCCGTACACCGCCGGGCTGGTGGAGCAGTTGCGGCAGACGGTCATCGACTTCTGCTCCGGCCGGGGGTACATCGTCGACCGGCTGGCGCTCAAGGACCAGCGCACCGACCACCGGGTGGACCTGACGCTCGAGCCGGAACTGGATGGGCCCTACCAGGTGGACAACGTGGTGGTGATCAGCCCGGGCGCCACGGTGCCCCGCGAGATGAACAAGCTGATCCGCCTGCAGGGCGGCGGCACGCTGGACATCCAATCGGTCTATCAGGCCGAGAACCGGCTGTACGGGTCGGGCATATTCGAAGATGTTTCGGTGACGGTGCCCGTCGTCCACGGCCGGGAGCAGAGCCGGAACGTGATCCTGAAGCTCGTCGAAGCGCCTCGCTATACGTTCGGGTACGGTTTCGGCTACCAGGACTTCGAAGGTTTCCGCGGGCTGCTCGAGTGGACCGACAACAATTTCCTCGGCCGGACGCTGAGCCTCGGCACCCTCTTCCGGCTCAGCGAAAAGAAAATCCTCGGCCAGGTGTCGGTGAACGACCAGGACCTGTTCTGGGGACGCTATCCTCTGACGCTCTCCATCTACGGGCTGCAGGAGGACCGGGTCTCTTTCAAGACCAAGCGGTTCAGCGTCGTCGGGCAGAGCAGCATCCAGACCGGCCGGCACACCGTCTGGCTGTTCCGGTTGGGTTTCGAAAACATCACCAACTACGACATCCAGGAGGGGCTCGATCCGGGCGAGATCGAGCGGGACGAACAGCCCATCACCCTCCCCTCCCTTGCGGTGACCTACGTCAATGACAGCCGGGACAACCTGATGGATGCCACCCGGGGCCGTCAGCGCACCTTCACGGTCATGATGGCGCCGAAAATCCTGGGCGCCGACACCGGCTTCACCAAACTGTATTTCCAGGAACAGCACAACTACCGGCTCGGGTCGCACCTGGTCGCGGCGCTCTCGCTGCGGATGGGCTGGATTCTCAACCACTCCAGCTCCGTCGATGTGCCGATCAGCGAGAAGTTTTTCGCCGGCGGCTCGTCCACCCTGCGCGCGTACGAGACGGAGCGGGCCGGCCCGCTGGACCCCGTGACGAACGAACCGTTGGGCGGCAACGCTCTGATCATCGGTAACGCTGAATTGCGCTTTCCCATCTACCGTCTCCTGCACGGGGCGCTGTTTTACGATGTCGGCAACGTCTTCACCGACATGTCGTCGGTGCGCTGGCCCGACGTGGCCCACATCGTCGGATTCGGTTTCCGGATCAACACGCCGGTAGTGCCGATCCGGTTGGACTTCGGGTTGTCCCTGAAAGACATTCCCAACGACAAGAACAACCAGTTCTATATCACCATCGGGAATCCGTTCTGATGCTGTGCCGCGCATTCATCATTCTGCTCGGTCTGGCCGGTGCCGCCACCGGCAGCCTCTGCGCGCATCCCGCCGCGTGGCCGGACCCGCCGGACGAGCCGCAGCTTCAGGACCGGATCGTGGCGGAAGTGAGCGGGATACCCGTTTCCCGGCGCGAGCTGCTGTTCGTGGCCTCCCTCATCGAGGGCCGGGTGGTGACACCCGACGAACGGTCCGTCCTCGAGGCCGCGCTGAACCGGCTCTCGGATCAGCTCATCATCCGCCAGGAGCTGGTCGACAGCATGGGGGATGCGGCGAAGACCGCCGATATCGATGCGATGGCGGCGCGGATCCGCGACCATTGCGGCGGGGCGGAGAAGCTGGCGGCGATCCAGGCGGTGTTCGCAATCACGCCGGCGGAGTACGTCGATTTGGTGGAACGCCAGGCGCTGGTGGTGGAATTTCTCCGGACCTATTTCCGGCCCTTCGTGGTCATCGCGCCGGAGGAGATCACCGCATTCTACACCGACGAATTGTTGCCGCAACTGCCGCCCGACACGTCCGTTCCCCCGGTGGAGCAGGTGCGGGACTACATCGTCCGGATCCTGGAACAGCGCAAGATCAATACCGAATTCAATGACTGGATCGCCCAGCGGCGGGTGGAAGCGGCGATCCGGATCATCCCCGAGGATTAGCCGCGCGGCCGCCGCTTCAGTTAGCCGGGCGGAGAATCGCGCGGATGTCTTTTTCCAGCGTATCGTTCGGCGTCTCGATGATCCGGCCGGCCTCCACTCCGTCCAACAGGAAGATGAATGTGGGCACCCGCTCGATGTGCAGGTCATCGGTCAGGCCGTCCGGGTCCCGCTTCGTGCGGTCCACGCCGATGTAACGGATGCGGTCGGCCGGGAGCTTCAACGCTTCGATGATCTTGATGAACCCGGGCACGTGGTCCAGACTGTCCGAGCACCAGCTGCCGAACACCACCACCACTTCCAGCTCCGCCGGCAGGGCGCCGACGGCCGCCAGCGTCTCGGCATCCGGCGTGTAGGCCGTGTAATTCGCCCGGTAGGATTCAAAACGGTCCAGAATTTCCGCGGCCGTGAGTGTGCCGCGCACGATGGGCAGATCAACGGCCAGGGCGTGTCCGCAGCATGTGGCGAGCACGACGGCCGTCAGGATTTTCCAGAACATGGCACCTCCTCGCGGTGAGTCGGGGGCATTATAACCGCCACCGTCCGCTTTGTAAATCCGGCGGCCGTCGCCGGGCGGCTGGGGTGTGCTATACTGGGCGCTTATTTCCGGCTGGCGGGTCAGGGCCGTGGATACTGCGTGCGCGTTGGGACGAGTCGAAGGCTATGAGCCGGCCGCGCTCCGAGCGTTTCTGGAGGACGGGTGGCGGGAGCTGTCCGGCCGGGGACGTGAATTTCGTGCCGGCGACCGCGTGCTGCTGAAACCGAACCTGCTCGCCGGCCGGCCGCCGGAGCGCGCGGTGAACACGCATCCCGAGGTGGTGGGCGCCGTGGCGTCGTTTTTGGCGGACCAGGGGTGCCGCCTGTTTCTCGGCGACAGTCCGTCCCTGGAGAGCACCGCCCACGCCGTGGCCGCGGCCGGCTACGCGCCGGTGATGGCGCGTTACGGCATCACCCCGGTGTCGTTCCATCGGGGGCGCGAAGTGCCCGCTCGCAACCGGAAGTTCTTCAGCCGACTGTATCTGTTCGAGGATTTCGCCGGGTTCGACCATGTGGTGAACCTGCCCAAGCTCAAGACGCACACCCAGATGGGCCTGACGCTGGGGGTCAAGAATCTGTTCGGCTTCGTCCCGGGCAAGCGCAAGGCGGCGTATCACCTGAGCGCGGGCGGCGACGAGGCGGTCTTCGCCCGGCTGATGCTGGAAATCGCCGACACCGTCAATCCCACGCTCACGGTGCTCGACGGGATCCTGGCCATGGAGGGGGACGGCCCCGGCCAGGGCACGCCCCGGAGCGTCGGCCTGATGATGATGTCCCGTAACTGCGTGGCGCTCGATGCGGTCGTCGGCCGGGTGGCGGGCGTGCCGCTGGCGCGGCACCCCATCGTGCGCGAGGCGCTCGCCGCCGGACTCCCCGGCGCCGACTGGCGGCAGACGGTTCGTTTCGGGCCGCCGGTGGAGGAACTGGCGGTGACCGGGTTCCGGCTCCCCGAGCGCGGAGACGCCCAGTGGCGGCTGCCCCGCATCGCCGTGCGGGCGTTCACCAACACCTGGACCTCGCGGCCTTGGATCCGCCCGGATGCGTGCCGGTACTGCCTGCAGTGCACGGCCATCTGCCCCGTTCAGGCGATCGCCGATCAGGGCGGGCGACAGCTCCGGGTGGACCCGGGGCGCTGCGTCCGCTGCTGGTGCTGCCACGAGGTGTGCCCCCATGACGCCATCGGTATCCGGGAAGGAGCAGGGCTTCGGGCGATGAAGCGGTACGACCGCTGGCGGCGCAAACTTCATGACAAGGACACTCCATGACGCTGAAACGGATCGCGTTGCTGCTGACGCTCACCCTCGGGCTGACGGGGGCGTTGGGCGTGCTGGTTCAGCGAGCCGGCGCCGGAGATGAGCGGGTCCGGGTTGTCGCGCCGGCGGCGCCGCCGGAGGCGGAAGCCCGTCCGCGGGCGGTGCGGGAAGCGATCCAGCCCCGCACGGTGATCGGCGACTACCTGAGCCGCTATGGCGTCTTGCCCGGCGAAGTGGATCTCCTGCTCGGCGCCGTCCGGCCGGTGTACGACCTGACCATGATCCGCGCCGGCCATTTCCTCGATTTTCAATTGACCGGCGACGGACGGCTGGAAAGCTTCCGCTACGGCATCGACGCTGATGGTTTCCTGCAGGTGGACCGCACCGAATCGGGCTGGATGGCGGTTCGGAAGCCCCATCCGTACACATTCACCGACTGCTGCGCCGCCGGGGTGATCACCGACCACCTGTTCGGCGCCATTGCGGTCCTGGGCGAGGAGCCCCAGCTGGCGGTGGCCCTGGCCGAACTCTTTGCCTGGGACGTGGATTTTTACGCTGACCTGCGCGAAGGTGACTCGTTCCGGATCCTGTTTCAGAAACGGCTCCTGAACGGGCAGCCGGCCGGCTACGGGCCGATCCTGGCTGCGGAGTTCGTCAACCAGAACCAGGCGTATCGTGCCTTCCGGTATGTCCATGCCGACGGCAAGGCTGAATACTACACGCCGGCGGGCGAGTCGGTGCGCAAGGAGCTGCTCAAGTCACCGCTCAAGATGGGCCGGCTCACCTCGCGGTTTTCGCACCGCCGCCGCCACCCCACCCTCAAGGTCTATCGTCCGCACCTCGGGATCGACATCGCGGCGCCCGTGGGCACACCGGTTCACGCAGCGGGGGAGGGCATCGTCACCTTCGCGGGCTACCGCGGCCAGGCCGGGCGGATGATCGAGGTCCGGCATGCCCACCGATTCACCACCCAGTACCTTCACCTGTCGCGCTACGCAGCGGGGATCCGGCCGGGCGCACGCATCCGCCAGGGGCAGGTCATCGGCTATGTGGGTTCGTCGGGCGAATCCACGGGTCCGCACCTCGACTACCGGATCAAGCAAAACAACGCGTATGTCAATCCCCTCAAAACCCAGTTTCAACGTGCCGAACCCCTGCCGGCCGACCGGTTGCCGGAGTTCCAGCGCCTGGTGGTCGCGTACGGTCGTGTCCTGGGTGTGGAGGGCGAGCTCCAGCAGTACTATCTGGCGCGGCTGTGGCCGGCGGACGAGGACCCGTTCTGGGCCCGGCAGGCGGCCAGGTGAACAGTGAACGGTTAAAACGGTGAACGGTGAACAGTGAACGGTGAACGGTGAACAGTGAACAGTGAACAGTGAACAGTGAACAGTTCTCCCCTCTTCACTAGTCACCGTTTACTGTTTACTGTTTACTATCCTTTGTCCTTGTCGTCATCCTTTTTGAGCGTGGGCTTGCTGGGCGCCGCATCGGGGTCTTCGGTGCCGGAGGGAACGTCGGTGTCGGTGCGGCGCTTCAGGGTGGGTTTGCCGCCTTCTTTTTTGCCGTCATCGCCGGGGCCGCCGGGTTGGCCGGACTGGGCCAGCAGGGCGTTGTCATAGGCCTTCAGCCGGGACTTGATTTCGTCGAAGGTGGATGATGTGACGATGTACTTGGGCTTGGGCGGCAGGCAATCGGCGATCTCTTTCTGAACGTAATCGATGCGTTCCGGTGTGGGCGGATGGGTGCGGAACCAGCTGGCGAACCGGCCCGGCTGCTTCTTCTCCATGGCCATCATCTTCTCGAAAAAGGACAGGTAGCCATTGGGATCGTAGCCGGCGTGCCAGGCGTACTGGGTGCCCAGGATGTCGGCTTCCCTTTCCGAGCCGCGGGTGATGCCGAGGATCTGCAGATTCAGCGACAGGCCGAGGGCGTTGCGCAGCGCGATCCCGCCCACGCCGCCCACAAAGATCGAGGGGATCGACGCCCACTGAAGCAGCTCCATTTTCGTCAGGCGTTCGGTGGCGTGCCGTGCGGCCACGTGCGCGATCTCGTGAGTGATCACCCCCACCAGTTCGTCCTCGGTGTCGGCAGCCTGGAGCAAGCCTTTGTTGATGAACAGGTAACCTCCGGGCAGGGCGAAGGCGTTCACCTCGTCCGAATCGAGCACCTTCACGTGGAAGGGCACCTTGGCATCGCTGTGGCGGACCAGCTCCTGGACCAGCCCGCTCATGTAGTCGTTCACCTCGGGCATGTTCAGGAGCCGGGCGCTCTGTTCGATCTGGGCCGCGTACTGGGCGCCGATCTGGATCTCCCGCTCGTAGGAGATGAAATTGGGAAACAGCAGGTAGACACGGCCGTTGATGTCCCGGGCGCCGATGTTCTCCACGTCGGGGTAGGTGCAATCCTTGGCCATCTCCCATGGCGGCAGCTGGGTTTCATCCGCGCCGGGCGCCGCCGGTGCGGCGCCGGCCGCCAGAGCCAGGATCAGGGTAACTGTCATTACGCGCATATCCACCTCCTGAGGTGGTCGTCACCGGTAGAGATGAACCATTTCGCGAAAAGGTTCACCGGGGGTTCGCCGGCGGCCTGCCAGAGTGTACGCAGGCGGCGGCGACATGTTTGCGGGGACCGGAGCTGCCGCCTCACATCTGGTAGCTCCGTTCCTTGCCGATCAGTTTCACCGGCAGCCGGATTTTCCGGCCGTCGCGGTACAAGGTCACGGTGACGGTCTCGCCCAGGTTTTTGTTGAGCAGGTAGCTGGTGAAATCGGCCTGGCCGGTGACGGCGCGTTCGTCCACGGCGACGATGAAATCGCCGCCGATGATGAGCCGGGAGAAGCCCAACCGCACGCGCTGCGTGCCGCCCCGGATGCCCGCCTGGCTGGCGCTGCTGCCGGGTTCCACGTAGGCAACCAGCACCCCGTTCTCCTCGGGCAGCTTCAGATAGCCGGCGAGTTGGGGATCGATGTCCTGTCCGTAGACGCCCACCCAGGGCCGGCGGACCTTGCCGTACTGGATCAGGTCGGCGACCACCCGCCGGACGGTGTCGGCCGGCACGGCGAAACCGATACCGATGCTCCCCCCGCTGGTGGTGAAAATGGATGTGTTCACGCCGATCAGCCGGCCGGCGGCGTCGATCAGGGGGCCGCCGGAATTGCCCGGATTGATTGCGGCGTCGGTCTGAATCACGTTGTCGATGATGTAGCCGGCGCGGGACTTGATGCTCCGCCCCAGCGAGGAGATGATCCCGTGGCTCATGGTGCGGGTGAGTCCGAACGGATTGCCGATGGCGAACACGTGCTGACCCACTTTCAGATCGGCCGATGTCCCCATGGGAAGCGGCTTGAGCTGGCTGGCCGGGGCCTTGATCCGGATGACCGCCAGGTCGTCAATTTCGTCAAAGCCCACCACCTCGGCAGGATACTTCAGCTTCTCCGTCAGGCTGACGAGAATCTGGTCGGCTTTCTCGATCACGTGGTGGTTGGTCAGAATGTGGCCGTCGGTGTCCAGGATCGAACCCGAGCCCGTGCCCGACTCGCGGTATGGCTCGAAGAAAAAGTCGTACGACACCTCGATGGTGGTGATGTTGACCACCGACGGACTGAGCTGTTCGTAGATGCGGATGCCCGTGGCCTCGTCCGGAGTGGGTGGCGCCGCAGCCGTGGCTTGCGCCAGGCGAGGCGGCTGGTCGGGCCCGGGAGCCGGCGGAGTTTCGGGCCCGCCCAGATGGTAGAACAGCAAACCGGTGAGCGCGCCGCCGATGAGGCAGCCGAGCACCAGGATGGCCAGCACGGAACGTTTGCTCATGACGAGATCACCCCACAAAAAAAAGGGCCAGCATAAACTGGCCCGTTCATAGTCCGTGAGCTGGTGCGGCTATTTGGGAGCCGGCGCGGCCGGTTCAGCCGGAGCCTGCTCCTCGACCGGCAGGTCGAGCTTCCATTTCTTGATCAGCTCGTCGAGCTCGCCGCTGTCCTTGAGCTTCTGGATGATCCGGTCCACTTCCGCCTTGAGCTCGACGTCGTTGGGCCGGAACACCACCCCGTATTCCTCCTGGGTCAACAGCCCACCCACGAGCTTCAGGTTGGTGAGCATCCGGATGTCGAACTGGACGGTGGGGGCGTCGCCGACGACCGCATCCAGCAGCTTCCGGTTCAGTTCGAAGAGGGCGTCATCGGGAGAATCGAACTGGACAATCTGGAGTTCGCCGGGACCCATCTTCATCAGGAACTGCTCGGCGGTGGTCTCCTTCTGCACGCCGACCTTCTTGCCCTTCAGGTCGGCCGCCGACTTGATTTCTTCATTCTCCTTCCGGACGGCGATGATCTGGCCGGTGGTGTAGTAGGGGATGGAAAACAGGAACGTCTTGGTCCGCTCCGGAGTGATGGTCACGGCGTTGACCACCATGTCCACCTCGCCGGTCTGCAAGTACTCGAAGCACTGTTCGAACTGCTTCTTGATCCACTGGGTTTTGACGCCCAGTTCCCGGGCCACCGCTTCGGCCAGCTCGTAGTCGAAGCCGGCCACACCGGTGCCCGAACCGAACTCGAAGGGCGGATTGACCGGGTGCGTGGCGATGATCAGCTTGCCTTCCTTCTTGATCTTTTCCAGGGTGTTTTTGGGAGCTCCGGGACCGCAGGCGGCCATGAGGACCAGCAGAGCCAAAATCAAGACCGGGGCTATGATTGCGAGCTTTTTCAAGTTGTCCTCCTCGACATCCCGACTCGAATCAGAAGGTAAAATGTAACATACTCTCGCCGCTAGGGCAAAATCAAGACAAAAATACCTCCGCCGGCGGCCCGGGCAACTGGCAGGACATGCACAGGGCGTCCTCGGGCGGCGAGGTGTAGTACCCGCGCCGGATCCGATCCGGAGTGAAGCCATGGTGAGTGTACAGCGCGATCGCCGGACGGTTGGAGATGCGGACCTCCAGATGGCAGACCGAGACGCCGGCGGCGGAGAGGCCGGCCTGGGCGCCTCGCAGGAGGCAGCCGCCGAAGCCGCGCCGCTTGAATTCCGGTAAAACGCCCATGTCGAGGATCTCGGCTTCGGGCGGGATCACCCGGTAGAGGATAAATCCCACCGGCTGCCGCGAAAGCAGGGGAACCAGCAGCAGGCGCACGCGGGTGGCCGGATGGCGCCAGAGGGCGTGGATCTGGTTGAGCGTGGGGGGCGTCAGCCCGGTTCGAACCGCGATCCGGTGGATGCCGGCGGCGGCAAAAATGTCCAGGGTGCGGTGAAACCGATGGGCCAGCATGATCGGATCATCCGGTGGTTTTCGGCCGGCGGATGTCGGGCGGCCGGATGTAAAACGCCTCCGGCGCCTCCGCTCCGGCGAGCGCCGTCGGTCCGGCCCGGCCGATCTCCACGGCGAGGATGTCGACCGGCCCCAGCGGGTGTTGGCCGGCCGGGACGGCTTCGGCGGTGGCGTCCGGCGCGTTGGTCCCCTGGATCAGCGGCACGGCGGAGCCGATCAGCGCCGCGCCCGGATGCGCAGCCAGCACCGCCCGCGTCCCGTCGAGGTCGCGCTCGCCGTACGGCGCGCGGAGGGTCAGCCGCCCGCCGTCCCGGTGGAACACCGCCCCGTAGATGCGGCCGCGGCGGGCGTCCAGGAAGACTCCTACCGGGCCGTCCGGCAGCGTCGGGTGCCGGGCCAGCAGTTCCATGGCGTTGCGTCCGACAACCGGAATGCCCAGCGTGTCCGCCAGCCCCAGCGCGGTGGCGATGCCGATCCGGATGCCGGTGAACGAACCCGGGCCGGTGACCACGGCGACGGCGCCTAGTTCCGCCAGGCGCCAGCCGCTGAGCGCCAGCACGCGGTCGACGCTGACCAGCAGCGTCTCGGCGTGCGGGGTGCCGGCGCGGAGTTCCAGCCGTCCACGAAGCGTCGAGTCCTCGGCCGTGGCCAGCGCCTGGACGGGCGTCGTGGTGTCGAGGGCCATGATCCGCAGCGGTGGCGCAACGTGCATCGGTCCGCCTGTGGGGCGCCGGCAGGCGCCCGGTCAATGGGTGTGGAAACCCGCGGGGAAGCCTTTCTTCGGGAACGTCCGGCGTAGCGCGCGGGCGATCTCGCGGATTTCCTGAATATCGGTCAATGGCGTGCCATGCTCAGCCAGTTCATCAAGGGAGACGGTGTAAGTCTGCGGGAACAGGAGGTTGCAGAATCGCCGCTCGAACGCGCTGACCCGGTGCAGCAGGAGCGTGATCATGGCGTTGTGCTGTCCCTTGCGCGCCATTTCGCTGTAGCGGCGCCGGATCTTGTTCCGGTCGAACTGGCCATCGAGTTGCATCGGCAGGAGGAAGCTGAGGCGGTTGGCCAGGCCGCCGCTGAGCTTGTCGATGTCTTCGAAGATGCCGCTCACGGGGTACTCCTTGTACCGCTCAGGCGGCGATGACCGGAGATAGAGCACTTCCCGGGCGGTCGTGACGAGCTTGGCGTTGGTGCTGAGCAGGTCGGTGATGAAGATCCGAAACCGCCCGCGGAAGATCAGCCGGTCGCTCTCCGCCATCTCCGTTTCGCGCGAGTTGGCGCCGATCAGGGGGGCCAGCGAGTGGGACATGTACTCGTAGTACTGCTGGCGGAGGGTGGGATTGACCCGGTAGAAATCGTCCGGTTCGTCCAGCGCGGGCGGCACACACTCGTCGATGTCTTGAACGGCCGACGGAACATTGTCGGCCGGCTCCTGCGAAAAACCGGTCGATCCGATCCAGACCCCCAGCAACAAGCCCATGACGACGCGGCAGGTTCTTTTCATGGGGCATCAATCCTTCGGCCAAAAGATCAGAATCAGCGGCACGAGCGCCAGGCGGTACCAGGCGAACGGCCGGAGCGTCGCGCGGCCGAGCAGATGGATGAAACCTTTGACCGCCAGCCACGCCGAGGCGAACGAGACCACGAAGCCGACGAGGAGGAACTGCAGGTCACCGGCGGAGAGCTGGTCCCAACTGCCGGTCAACTCGAAACAGCCGGCCGCCAGCAGGAGCGGCACGGCGGCGATGAACGAGTACTCGGCCGCCAGGCGGCGGCCGGCGCCCAGGATCATAGCGCCCATGATGGTGGCGGCGGACCGGGAAAACCCGGGCCAGAGGGACAGGCATTGGAACAGGCCGATCCCGAGCGCCTGTTTGAAATCCAGCTCGTCGAGGGTGGCGATGCGCGGGGCGGGCGGGCGGGCCTCGATGGCCAGGATGGCCACGGCGCCTACGGCCAGGGCCCCGGCCACGGTCAGCGGCGTGAACAAGTGCGTTTTGATCATCCCATGGGTGAACAGACCGAGCAGGGCGGCCGGCATCGACGTCGTGGCGAGGAGCGACAGACCCCGCCAGCCGGAGAACCGGCGGGCCGGATCGGTGCGGAGCAGCCCCATGAAACGCGGCCAGTAGATCACGACCACCGAGAGAATCGCCCCCATCTGGATGACGATTTCAAACGTGGCGGCCTTGGGCCCCTTGAAATCGAGGAGGTAACCGGCCAGGATGAGATGGCCCGTGGAGGACACGGGCAGGAATTCGGTCAGCCCTTCGACGATGCCCAGGATCACGGCGGCGGCGAGTGAGATCATGTGGCGCTCTCCGGGGCGCTCTTGGTCTGTTTTAGCTGCGCGTGCAGTAGTTTCACCTGGTTCAGCATCCGGGTGCGCTCGGGCACGTCGTATTTCACTCCGGCAAACCGGGCCTCGTCGCAGTTGTTCAGAACCTGGAAGACGCTGTCAACGCCCTCGGCGTCGACGCCGTGGCGGCGAAGGACATCCCGCAGCTCATCTTGAACCAGGGCGGCGGGCATCACGCCGGTGCTCTCCTGGATGGACCGGACGAGCGCGTCCGACAGCAGATCCCACAGTGAATCCGCCCCCCGATGGGCGGCCACCTCCTCGGCCTCCCTGAGCACGATATCCACCGACGGCGGCCGCCGCCTGAGCGCCTTGACCGCGGGTGAACGGCGTCTGAGCCATACACCGTAGCCGAACATCACTGCCAGGGTGACGGCCAGAACAATGAGGGTGCCGACGAGCGCGGGAACGGGCGCCGCCGCCCCCCGGGCCGGCGCCTGGGGTTCGGCCAGCGATGCGGCCGGGTTGTCCAGCTCCAGCACGTTGAAGTGTACCGGCTCCGTCGCCCGCCGCACATACTCCTGACGGTCGGTGTCGAACGTCACGAGCGCCACCGCGGGGAAGTGGATCTGCCCGAGCCGCTTCGGGTACAGGAGAATCTCCCAGATCTTTTCGCCGCCGAAGCGCGTCCGCGGCGGATTGTGGGACTGGTCCACGAACGGCTGGAAGCTCGCGTGGACGGCGCGCACCGACACGATGTTGAAATCCGGGTTGTCCATGGGCATCTCCGGCGGCATCAGGCCGCGGATATTGCCGGAGCCCTTGATGGTCAGGTACAGGGGGAAAGCCTGACCCAGCTTGATTTTGGCGGAGGCGTAATTGAGCGCCAATTGGTAGGCGCCCACCTCGGTGCGTGCGCGGGCGGCTTCGGGCGGCGCGGGCAACGGTCGGACGCTGAACCGGAGCGGTTCGGTGTTCAGGATCCGGTCTTCAGCCACCGCGGCGCCGGGCGCGGACGATTCGCCGAGGATCTTCCAGCTGGCGGGCTCCACGGTGAACTGGCCTGTCTCCAGCGGGAAGAGCACGACCCGTTCCAGGATGAGCTGGTGATAGGTGACTCCCTGACGGACGACGGTCTCGAGGGGGTTATCCGCCTGCAGGGGCAGCTGCTCGGCCCAGAAATGCTTGAAATCGGGTTTCTTCACCTGGACCGCCTTGCGACCAAGCCCCCGGCTGGTGAGCAGCTTGTAGGTGACCAGGATCTGTTCGCCCAGGTAGGGCGACGCCGTGCTGGCTTCGACGATGAGCTTCAGCTCATCGCCGGGCAGGATGTCCACCCGCCGCTGGGCTGACGGCAGGGTGGGGGCGGCGGCCGCCGCCGCCAGGCGCCGTTGGTTTTCCGTGCCATCGGCGTTCAGTATCTTGATGTCGATGGGTTTGGAGCGGAACTGGAAGTTGGGTAACCGGACCTCGATGGCGGGCACGGTGGTGACGCCGCTCTCTATCGGCACGTAGGACGCCACGAAGCGGAACAGGGTGACGGTCTTGCCGCCGATCCCAAAGGGGACGACGGAGCTGGTCTGGTCCACCAGGATGCAGCCCGGGATCTTCGGCCACTGGGGCGAGGACAGAGCCGCCAGGTTGACGCCCTTGATCTGCAGGGTGACGTTCAGCGTGTCCGACGGTGTCAGCGTCATCTTGCTGATGGTCAGGCGCACGTCGGGTTTGGCCTCGGCGGCGACGTCGGCCCGCAGCCAACCGGTGGTGGCGGTCAGGGCGAGCATCAGCAGGGGGATCGACAACCGCGTGCGCATGGGTCCGCTCACCAGTATGGTCCGCTGGTGTCCAGCGGGAGATGGCGCGACTGGGGCATGCGGGTCTGTTCCTGATCCCGCAGGGAATCCAGCAGCCGGTCGAGCGGCTCGTCCGGCGGGGGAGGCTGCGGCGTGGGCGGCGTCGGGGGTTCCCGGTGGCGGAGCAGCAGCTCCAGGTTCCAGCGGGCCCCGAAATCCGCGGGCGCGCGCTCCAGGGCGAGCCGGTAGGCGGCTGCGGCCGGCTCGGAGCGGCCCTGCAGATGGCGGCAGCAGCCCAGGTTGTATTGCAGGTCGCCGGCACGGGAGCCGGATCCGTCCCGACGGACGGCCGTCTCCAGGACGTTGACGGCCGCGTCGAGCCGGCCGCCCATCGCCAGCGCCGCGGACAGGTTGGCGGCGGCCAGCGCGTGCGCTTCGCTGCCGGCGGGTGATGCCTCCAGGCAGGCCCGGTAGGCGGCTGCCGCCCGGTCGTAATCGCCGCTGCGGTAGAAGGCGTTGCCCGCCTCGATCTGCCCGGCCCAGCCGCTCGCGTCGCGACAGCCGCCCAGGGCGGCGGGCAGGAGGATCACCAGAATAGCCATCCCCGCCGCCGGCGCACGGAACTCGCGGTCCCGCAGCGCGAGCAAGGCCCCGAGGATGAGCAGGGCGAGGCCGGCGGCCCAGGGCGAACGGTCGCGGGCCCGCCGGGCCTTGCCGAAGGTGCCGGACACCTGGTTTTTCAGGTTCTCGTTCAGAATTTCCCGCGCGGTGACTCCGACGGTTTCCAGCCGGTGGTAATCGCCGGCGAGGGACTGGGCCAGGGCCGTGAGGTGCTCTTCCTGAAGACGGGAGCGGACGTACCGGCCGTCGCGGTCCTTGATCCAGCTTTGGAAGCGGGTGCGCGGATCCTCGATGAATGAGCCATCGGTGGTGCCGATGCCGACCACGATCAGGTTGACGGCCTCCCGGCGCAGGGCTTCGATGACCCGGGGCGAGGGCGATTTGAAGGACTCGCCGTCCGATAGGAAGACGACCGCCAGCTGGCGGCCCGACTCCCGCTTGGCGATCATCCGTGACAGCGTGTCCATCGGGGCGTCGAAATTGGTGCCCTGACGGTTGAGCACCTCGGGGCTGATCTGGGCCAGCAGCCGGCCGATGATGTCCATGTCCGCGGTCATGGGGCAGACGGGGAATGCGCCGCCGGCGAACGCGATCAGGCCGGCGCGCGCCCCGGGCAGCTCCTTGAGGAGGCTCAGTGCGAGGAATGAGGCCGCCTTGAGACGGGACGGCGGCACATCGCGCGCGGTCATGCTGTAGGAACAGTCGAGTACGAAGTAGATGTCCAGCCCGCTCGTGTAAACGACCTGGACCTCGTCGCCCCAGCTGGGTCCGGCCAGGGCGATCAGGATGGCGACGGCCGCGGCCGGGATCAGCCACGCCCGCCCGATCCCCGTGCGCCGCCGGCCCGGTGTCTGCGGCAGGAACCGGCGGCGCGCTGCGTCGGACCGCCGCCACTGCCAGTACAGCCAGGCCAGCCCGGCGGCCAGCGCCAGCCATACCCAACTTAGCAGGTAAGCGTTCCGAAACATCATGGGTGATCCTTCAAATCCTCCCCACTATAACATACCCCCCGGACTCCGACCAACGGACTTCCCGCCTCGGTCGGGAGTCGGACGGCCGCCGCACCATCTGACCCCGCTCGCGGCCTAGGCTTGACAGAAGCGGTAAGGTAGTCTATAAAAATGACACTTCTGAATGACACGGCGGCGACATCCGTTGGGTGGGAGGCAGCCCATGCTGTTCAACAAACGCAAGAAGACCATCATCACACTCGGGATCGGGCAGGCGCCTCAGGGAGTGGACGCACCGCCCGCCCGCAGAACTGACGCGCCCCAAGCCGAGCCGGCAAAAGCTCCGCCAGAACCCGGACTGCCGCTGCGCGCCGAGGAGCCCGCCGCGCCGCCGGTGGCGATCGCCGAAAAACCGGCGCCCGTGCCGCGGCCCGAGGCGACGCCGGCCGTGGTGCCCGTCCACCCGGCACCGCCGGCGGCGGTCCCGGCGGATGCGCCGGCGCCGGAATCCGTTGAGACGGCTGCTCCTCCGCAGCCCATGGCCGAGATGTCGGCCGTCCAGGCGGAGGATATTCCCCAGCAGGTCCTGGAGGCGCCGCCCGCCGAGTTAGAGATTCAGGCAGAAGAGGTGCCGGGCGAGACGACGGGGTTCATCCAGTGCCCGTTCTGCCTCAAAAACAGCCGGGTGGGACTGACCCACTGCGAGTCATGCGGCAACCTGATTGAAAGCACGCGGTTGCCGGCGGAACCGGAGCCGGAAGCAGCGGTTCCGGAGCCGGCGGCGCCGGTCGCGTCCGGGGCTGCCCTGGTGGAGCGGCCCGACCAGGCGGACACCCATCGCCTGGCCCACCACCCCGTGCCCCAGATCCTCAAGGAAACCACGCTGTTCA
>Ga0209605_1000284_pt1 | contig 68217 bp, 64 predicted proteins | sample AD_UKC035_MetaG_FD_184408 | JGI IMG/M metagenome (GOLD analysis project Ga0209605, IMG submission 184408) | Active sludge microbial communities of municipal wastewater-treating anaerobic digesters from USA - AD_UKC035_MetaG (SPAdes) (version 2) | ecosystem: Engineered > Bioreactor > Anaerobic >...
TTACGTCTGGCGACCATAGCGGGGCGGCACCACACCTTCCCATCCCGAACAGGACCGTGAAACACCCCAGCGCCAATGATAGTAAGCACCTCGCTTGCGAAAGTAGGTCATCGCCAGACTCCTATCCCTCAAAAAAGCCCACACCACAGTGGGCTTTTTTTTTACCAGCCCAATCCTTCTGTCTACTGGCGTGGCTGAGGTATCCGGATGGGTCAGCGGTACAGGCCATCTGCCCTGGCAGGCGCCAGGCTTGGCTGGCCGGCCTGCCGGCCGTATAATGCACGCGATTCAATCGGGCGGGACGGGCGTGAGCCTGTCCCGCTTGTCGTGTGTAGCCGGGGTTTATCTTGACAGCTTTCGAGCCCGCAATTCTGGCCTTGGCCGACGGGACGGTGTTCCGCGGCCGTGGCATCGGTGCCCAGGGCACCAGTATCGGAGAGGTGGTTTTCAATACGTCGATGACGGGTTATCAGGAGATTCTGACGGACCCCTCATATTGCCGGCAGATCGTGACCCTGACCTATCCTCATGTCGGAAATGTGGGGGTCAACCCTGAAGACGAGGAATCGGACCGGGTGCATGCAGCCGGGCTCATCATACGCGATCTCCCCATGCGGCCCAGCAGCTTCCGCATGGCCGAAGACCTCTCCTCCTATCTCGAACGGCATGGCGTGGCTGCCATGGCTGGCTTGGATACCCGCAAACTCACGCGCTTGTTACGCGAGAAGGGTGCGCAGAATGGCTGCATCATGGTCGGTAGGATCGATGAGACCCAGGCCATTGCCCAGGCCCGGGCCTGTCCCAGCATGGCGGGTCTTGATCTGGCCAAGGTGGTGAGCCGCACCACATTCACGTCATGGCGGCAAGGCGAGTGGCACCTGGGCCAGGGTTTCGACAGCCCGGCTGCGGGCGCCTTCGAGGTGGTCGCCTACGATTTTGGCGTGAAGCGCAATATATTGCGCATGCTGACCCAGAGGGGATGCCGGGTGACCGTGGTACCTGCCCAGACCCCGGCCAGCGAGGTTCTGGCCCTGAATCCGGACGGCGTGTTCCTGTCCAATGGGCCTGGCGATCCGCAGCCCTGCGACTACGCGGTACGTGCCATCCAGGACATCCTGGCCGCCGGCATCCCGATCTATGGCATCTGCCTGGGGCACCAGCTCCTGGCGCTGGCCTCCGGTGCCAAGACCATGAAGATGAAGTTTGGCCACCATGGCGCCAACCACCCGGTGCAGGACTTGGCCAGCCGCCAGGTCCTGATCACCAGCCAGAACCATGGTTTTGCCGTGGACGACGCCAGTCTGCCGGCGAATCTGCGCGTAACCCATCGTTCCCTGTTCGACGGCAGTGTCCAGGGCATCGAGCGCACCGATGTACCGGCCTTCAGCTTCCAGGGTCACCCGGAGGCCAGCGCCGGTCCGCATGACGTAAGCCATCTGTTCGACCGCTTCATCGATATGATGCGTGGGGGGCAGCATGCCTAGGCGCACGGACATCCAGTCCATCCTCATCCTCGGCGCTGGTCCCATCGTCATCGGCCAGGCCTGTGAATTCGATTACTCCGGTGCCCAGGCCTGCAAGGCCCTGCGACAGGAAGGCTATCGGGTCATCCTGGTGAACTCCAACCCGGCCACCATCATGACCGATCCGGAAACGGCGGATGCCACCTACATCGAGCCCATCAACTGGCAGACGGTGGAGCGCATCATCCAAAAGGAACGCCCGCACGCCATCCTGCCCACCATGGGGGGGCAGACGGGCTTGAACTGTGCCTTGGATCTGGCCCGGCACGGAGTCCTGGACAGGTACAGCGTGGAACTCATCGGCGCAAGAAAAGAGGCCATCGACATGGCCGAGGACCGGGAGAAGTTCAAGCAGGCCATGACCCGCATCGGCCTGGCCTCCGCACGTTCCGGTATCGCGCATTCCATCGAGGCCGCCCTACAGGTGCAGGCGGGCATCGGTTTTCCTGTCATCATCCGCCCATCCTTCACGCTTGGCGGAACGGGGGGCGGCATCGCCTACAACATGGAGGAGTTCCTCGCCATCTGCGAGCGGGGCCTGGAGGCCTCGCCCACCCATGAGCTCCTCATCGAGGAGTCGCTCATCGGTTGGAAGGAGTTCGAGATGGAGGTGGTGCGCGACAAGGCGGACAACTGCATCATCGTCTGCTCCATTGAGAACCTGGATCCCATGGGCGTGCATACCGGGGATTCCATCACCGTGGCCCCCGCCCAGACCCTGACGGATCGGGAGTATCAGATCCTGCGCAACGCCTCCATCGCCGTGCTGCGGGAGATCGGCGTGGATACCGGCGGCTCCAACGTCCAGTTCGCCGTCAACCCGGCGGACGGCCGCATGGTGGTCATCGAGATGAACCCCCGGGTGTCCCGTTCCTCCGCCCTGGCCTCCAAGGCCACCGGCTTTCCTATCGCCAAGGTGGCGGCCAAGCTGGCGGTGGGCTACACCCTGGACGAGCTGAAGAACGATATCACCGGCGGCCTCACCCCGGCCTCCTTCGAGCCAGCCATCGACTACGTCGTCACCAAGATCCCCCGCTTCGCCTTCGAGAAATTCCCTCAGGCCAACGACCGCCTCACCACCCAGATGAAGTCCGTGGGTGAGGTCATGGCCATCGGCCGTACCCAGCAGGAGTCCCTGCAGAAGGCCCTGCGGGGCTTGGAAATCGGGGCCGACGGCCTGGACGAGAAGACCAGCGACGAATCCAGGATCAAGTCCGAGATGGGTAATCCTGGCGCCGAGCGCCTGTTTTACGTGGCCGATGCCTTCCGCGTGGGCATGAACCTGGAAGAGGTCCATGCCATAAGCCACATCGACCCCTGGTTCCTGGCCCAGATCGAGGACCTGGTACGCCAGGAAAATGCCTTAAAGGGCCGCAGGCTGGTAGACTTGAGCCGTGACGAGCTGTTCACCCTGAAGCGCAATGGCTTCTCGGACCGCCGCCTGGCCGCCCTGCTGGGCTGCAGCCAGCACGAGGTGCGCATCCGCCGTTGGGCCCAGGGCATCAATCCGGTGTACAAACGGGTGGATACCTGTGCCGCTGAATTCCCCACCGCCACGGCCTACCTCTATTCCAGTTACGAGGAGGAGTGCGAGGCCCAGCCCAGTGCACGCAAAAAGATCATGGTGCTGGGTGGTGGACCCAACCGCATCGGCCAGGGCATCGAATTCGACTATTGCTGCGTGCATGCCGCCCTGGCCCTGCGCGAAGACGGTTTCGAGACCATCATGGTCAACTGCAACCCGGAGACCGTATCCACCGACTATGACATTTCCGATCGCCTGTATTTCGAGCCCCTCACCCTGGAGGATGTGCTGGAGATCGTGCGCATCGAAAGGCCCTGGGGAGTGATCGTGCAATACGGAGGCCAGACACCACTCAAGCTTGCACGGGACCTGGAGGCCAACGGCGTGCCCATCATCGGTACCTCGCCGGACATGATCGACGCCGCCGAGGATCGGGAGCGCTTTCAGAAGATGCTCAACGATCTGGGACTGTTGCAGCCTCCCAACCGCTGTGCCCGGACCGAGGACGAGGCCCTGAGCATGGCGGCCGAGATCGGCTATCCCCTGGTGGTACGTCCCTCCTATGTCCTGGGTGGACGCGCCATGGAGATCGTGCGGGAAGAGGGTGACCTGCAGCGCTACATGCGGGAGGCGGTCATGGTCTCCAATGATTCTCCCGTGTTGCTGGACCGTTTCCTCAACGACGCCATCGAGGTGGACGTGGACGCCCTGTCCGATGGTGGCGAGGTGCTCATCGGCGGCATCATGGAGCATATCGAGGAGGCCGGCGTGCATTCCGGAGACTCCGCCTGCTCCCTGCCACCCTACAGCCTGTCACCCGCCATCCAGGACGAACTGCGCCGGCAGACCGTGGCCATGGCCCGGGCCCTGAACGTGGTGGGCCTGATGAACGTGCAGTTCGCCATCAAGGGTGACACGGTGTATGTGCTGGAGGTAAACCCGCGGGCCTCCCGTACCGTGCCCTTCGTGTCCAAGGCCACGGGCCGGCAACTGGCCAAGATCGCCGCGCGCTGCATGGTGGGCAGGAGCCTGCGTGGCCAGGGTGCCCTGGAGGAAGTGATCCCACCCTATTACTCGGTGAAGGAAGCGGTGTTCCCGTTCCGCAAGTTCGCTGGCGTGGACCCCATCCTGGGGCCGGAGATGAAGTCCACCGGTGAGGTCATGGGTGTGGGCGACAGCTTTGGCGAAGCCTTTCTCAAGGCCCAGTATGGTTCCAGCGTGAAGCTGCCGCGCACGGGCAATGCCTTCATTTCCGTGCGTGATCCCGAACATCCGCAGGTGGCGGAAATCGCCCACCAACTGCACGAGCTGGGTTTCAAGCTGTTCGCCACCCGCGGCACCGCCCGCGCCATCGATGTGGCAGGGGTGCCCGTGAACAGGGTGAACAAGGTGGCGGAAGGGCGTCCCCACATCGTGGATATGATCAAGAACAAGGACATCCACCTGATCATCAACGTGGTGGAGGACAAGCGCGCCGTGCTGGATTCCTTCGCCATCCGCGCCGCCGCCCTGACGCAGAACATCCCTTACTTCACCACCCTGGCGGGGGCCAAGGCGGCCTGCCTGGGCATGAGGAACCGGCGGGACATCACCGTTTATCGGTTGCAGGAATTGCACCGGCGTCTGCATTGACGCGTTTACGCGCGAGCATGATCAGAGGTAGGCATGAACAAGACCCCACTCACCGTGATGGGCGCGGAACAGCTGCGCAACGAGCTGCAACGTCTGAAAAGCGTGGAGCGGCCCAACGTCATCGAGGCCATCGCGGAAGCGCGCTCGCATGGCGATCTGTCGGAAAACGCAGAATACGATGCCGCCAAGGAGAAACAGGGCTTCATCGAAGGGCGTATCCGGGAGTTGGAGAGTAAGCTGGCCAACGCCCAGATCATCGACCCCCGGCACTTGGACGTGGATGGCCGCATCGTCTTCGGTGCGACGGTGGAATTGGTGGACGCGGAGACCGGCGACGAAGTGAAATATCAAATCGTGGGCGAGGACGAGGCGGATATCAAGGCGGGCAAGATCTCCATAGCCTCACCCATTGCCCGGGCGCTCATCGGCAAATATGCCGGTGACGTGGCGGACGTGCAGGCCCCGGGTGGTCTGCGCCATTACGAGATCGTCGACGTGCACTACGTCTGACCCACGCGCGTGACGACATTCGCACCAGCCTGGATTCAGCGATGCCTGTCTGGCTCGACCCGAGCCTCGCGGGCGGCCAGTAACGCATGAGGCGCCTGCCCGATCTGCTCGCCGCCTGGAGTGTCGCCCTGTGGGTGGGTGGCTTGTGGGCCGTGGGTTATCTGGCCGCTCCAGTGCTGTTCTACAACCTGGAAGATCGCGTGCTGGCAGGCATGGTCGCGGGCAGGATGTTTGCATGGATGGCCTGGGTGGGCATGGCCTGTGGCGTATGGCTGCTGTTGTTCCGCCTTGCGCGTGGCGGTGCCTCGGCCCTGAAACAGACCTTTTTCTGGATCGCGCTGACCATGTTGCTGCTGACCTTGGCGCAGCACTTCGGCATCCGCCCCGTCCTGGAAGAGCTCAAGCATCAGGCTATGCCCAGGGGTGTGATGGAAGGGCTGTTCCGTGACCGTTTCCAGACCTGGCATGGGGTTTCCAGCATCGTCTACCTGATTCAGAGCCTTCTGGGCTTGGTCTTGGTGGCACGCCAGGGCGGGCGCTAGCGTCGTGCCGCGAGGCTTCACATCCGGCGGCCCTGGGTCCTATTCGCCTTCTCTATAGGCGAATTTCACATGTCCGAAGCGGACGAGCAGCACCGCCAGGGTGAGCATCAGGATGGCACCGGCGATGCCCAGCATATGCCACAGGTCGAGGTTTTTCAGGTCCAGCACGAGGTAGCGTGCCAGGGCGACGATGGCGATGTAGATGGGGAAGCGTACGGGCAGCCGGCCGGACTGGAAGTACAGCCCGACCATGGCCAGGATCTCCAAGTAAAGGAAGAGCAGCAACAGGTCCGCCAGGGTGACCATCCCGGCGGCCAGCATCACGTTCACCTCGCCGATGCCGGCGATGACGGTGGCCACGGTGATGATCCCCAGACCCACGAACTCGATCACACCGAGCACCGTCTGGGCATGGTGGGTGAATATGTTCTGGCGCATGCTGGTTTCCTCTTATCGGGCCGGGTTCAGGGGTGCTGCCGTTATACTTGCTCCACGTGCCGGAGAAAAGCTCACTCCATTGGAAATCACCGTCTACCGCGACCAGGTCTTGTTCCGGGAAGCCCGCTGGCTGCCGGCGGACACCTACAATCTGGCGCGTACCCTGCAGGCCCGCAGCCCGGGCGGCGTGGTCTTCGTGCCCATTCGTTCCATGCAGGTGCTGGCCATCCTGGATCGGGAGGAATTCATCTTTCTGGACGTGGAATACAAGAGCTGGGTCATGCTGGCCTGGCAGTCCTTCCACGCCGATGCGCGGGCCGCGCTGGACGACCCGGTGGCCTACGAGCTGGTCTGCTACCAGACAAGTGGCCGTGAGGCCATGCAACGTCTGCCACGGGAATTTCACCAGGCCCTGCGGGCCCTGGCAGAAAAGGATCGCATCGCCGCACCCGCCCGGGTGCTCAAGTTCGAAGCCCGGCGCAAGTCCGACAAGGTCTGAGGCAGCGTCGTTTACGGCCTGTCAGGCCCGCGTCTCGTGGTGGTCGCCGTGCTTGCCCGACGCCACGCGGTCCATGATCGCGAACAGCACGCCGGAAAGCACGAAGGTCATGTGGATGCCCACCTTCCAGGCCAGTTGCTCGTTGCTGAGGGCCTCCACATGCATGAAGGCCTTGAGCAACTCGATACCCGAAATGGCGACGATGGAACCGATGAGCTTCATCTTCAGTTCGGCGAAGCCCACGTGCCCCATCCAGCCAGGCCAGTCCTCATGCTGGCCGGCATCGAACCGGGAAACGAAGTTCTCGTAGCCGGCGAAGACGATGATGATGATCAGGTTGGCCACCATCACCACATCCACCAGGGACAGCACGCCTATGATCACATCTCCCCCCTGGGCGGTGAACACCAGGGGCACGAAATGGATGAATTCCTTGACGAACTTCACCAGCAACAAGGCCAGGGCCAGGATCAGGCCAATGTAGAACGGCACCAGCAGCCAGCGGCTGGCAAACAGGGTATGTTCCAGTCGGTTTTCAACGTGTTTCATGTCAAGGGTTTCCGGTTGCGGGTGGCCGCCAGGCTGGCCAGCACGGAGGAGACGAGGATCAGGGCGACGATGCCCAGGGCCAGGCCGATGGGTACCTTGTAGAGATCGACGATGAGCATCTTCACGCCCACGAACACCAGCACCAGGGCCAGACCGTATTTCAGCAGATGGAAGCGACCGTTCAGGTCCGCCAGCAGAAAGTAGAGCGAGCGCAGGCCCATGATGGCGAAGATGTTGGAGGTGAAGACGATGAACGGATCGGTGGTAATGGCGAAGATGGCGGGAATGCTGTCCACGGCAAAGATCACATCCGAGGTCTCGATGAGCATGAGCACCAGGAACAGCGGCGTGAACCAGCGCACCCCATCCTTCATGACGGTGAATTTCTCGCCGTGGTATTCATGGGTGATGCGCAGGTGGTCGCGCAGCCACCCGAGCACCGGGTTCTTGTTCAGATCACTTTCGGCATCGGCGAAGATCAGCATCTTGAAGCCGGTGACCACCAGGAAGACGCCGAACAGATACAGCACCCAGTGGAACTGCTGCACCAGCCAGGCGCCTGCAAGGATCATGATGGCGCGCATGACGATGGCGCCCAGCACGCCGTAGACCAGCACCCGGCGCTGGTACTGCGATGGCACGGCGAAGAAGCCGAAGATCATGATGAATACGAAGATGTTGTCCACTGACAGGGACAATTCGATGAGGTAGCCGGTGAGGTATTCCAGCACCTTGGCATTGGCCACCGTCCGCCCCGCCGTACCGTCCAGCCACCACCACAGCAAACCGGCAAAGCACAGGGACAGCGTGACCCACACCCCGGTCCAGGCCAGTGCCTCACGTGCGGACACGGTGTGGGCCTTCTTGCCGCCCAGCACGAACAGGTCCAGGGCCAGCATGGCCAGGACGAAGAGGATGAAGCCGACCCAGAAGGCCGGCGTGACTACGCTGGCGAGTTCCATTTAGCGGCGCAGCCCTACGTTGGCCGCTTCCAGGGCGGCGATGCGTTCCTCGATGGGCGGATGGGTCATGAACAGGCGCTTCAGGCCTGCCCCCACTCCCCCGGTGATGCCGAAGGCGGCCATCTTGTCCGGCAGGGGCGCGGGATGCAGCCTGCCCAGGCGTTTCAGGGCGTTGATCATGTTCTGCCGGCCCGCCAGCTCGGCGCCGCCCCGGTCCGCGCGAAATTCCCGCTGACGAGAGAACCACATGACGATGATGGAGGCGAGGATACCCAGTACCACCTCGGCGATGATCATGGTCACGAAGAAGGCCGGGCCCTGGCCGCGCTCGGTCTTGAACACGACCTTGTCCACGGTATGGCCGATGATCCGGGACAGGAACATGACGAAGGTATTCACCACGCCCTGGATGAGCGCCATGGTCACCATATCGCCATTGGCGGCATGACTCACCTCGTGGCCCAGCACCGCTTCCGCCTCTTCCCGGGTCATGCCGCGCAGCAGACCCGTGGACACGGCCACCAGGGAGCTGTTCTTGCTCATGCCCGTGGCGAAGGCGTTCACCTCCGGCGCATCGTAGATGGCCACCTCGGGCATTCTGATGCCGGCTGCCTGAGCCTGGCGCGCCACGGTCTGCACCAGCCACAGTTCCTCCGGCGTGCCTGGGTCGGTGATGACCTGGGCCCCCACGGACATCTTCGCCGTCCATTTCGACAGGGCCAGGGAGATGAAGGCACCGCCAAAGCCCATCACGGCGGCAAAGATGAGCAGGGCATTGAGATTCAGCCCCTGTGCATTCAGGTAGGGCTCCACCCCCAAGAGGCGCATGGTGATGGACAGCACCAGGACGATGGCCAGGTTGGTGGCCAGGAATAGGACGATGCGTTTCATGGACGCTCCATAAGAAGATTCTTGCGGTCCATCATGCTAGACAGGAAATGCAATCAACAAAATTCGAATATTTCTGAATGAACATTCATTGACGACGAACATGCTCAACTACCGGCAGTTGCACTACTTCTGGCGCGTGGCCAAGGATGGCAGCCTCGCCCGGGCCAGCGAACGCCTGCATCTCACACCCCAGACCCTGTCGGGGCAGATCGCCCAACTGGAAGACGCCCTGGGGGTACGCCTGTTCCGACGGGTGGGCCGGAGGCTGGAACTCACCGATGTGGGACGGTTGGCCGTGTCCTACGCCGATGATATCTTCCGCACCGGCAGTGAACTGGAGCAGGTGCTGCGCTCCGGTCCTGCGGGACGCCCCCTGAACCTGCGTGTGGGACTGGCCGATGTGGTACCCAAGTCCATCGCCTACCGGCTGCTGGCCCCGGCCATGCAACCGGGAGCAGCGGTGCACATCATCTGCCGGGAAGGCAAGCTGCCCCGCCTGCTGGCCGAACTGGCCATCCATCGCCTGGACCTGGTACTCTCGGACAGCCCCATGCCGGCGGACGCCGAAGTGCGAGGCTACAGCCACAAGCTGGGGGAAAGCCACGTGGCCCTGCTGGCGCGACCCGAGCTGGTGCAACGCCTGCGGGGTGATTTCCCGGCCTGTCTGGAAGGCGCACCCCTGCTCATTCCCGGGGAGGATGCCGCCATGCGCGGCCGGCTGCTGCGCTGGCTCGGCAGCCAGAACGTGCATCCCCGCATCATCGGCGAATTCGATGACAGCGCCCTCATGCAGGCCTTTGCCCAGGCCGGCAGCGGCATCTTTCCCGCCCCGGCCCTCATCGCCGACGACCTCTGCCGCCAGCACGGCATGCGGTGCATCGGTCAGGTCGAGGCCGTGACGGAACGCGTCTACGCCATCTCGGTGGAGCGCCGCCTCAGTCATCCCGCGGTGCTGGCCATCCTCCAGGCCGCCAGCCAGGGGTTGTTCGCGGTGGAAGAGGTCATCACCGACGATCAGGGTGGTGCATGATGCGTGGGATGTCCCGCCGAACGTGACAGCCGTGACTTTCCTGCGTCGCGTCATCCAGCATCGGCGCCTCCTTGAGCCATGACCGGGCAGGCTAGTCCTCTTCTCCCAGTTCCGGGTTCCAGCCCTTGGCGCGGGCGATCCGCATGGCCTTTGCGTAGATTTCGGCATGTCGCTGGCGCAGCCCATCCGGCAGGCGGCTGGGCAGGTTGCCGTACTTGTCCCATTCCCCTTCCACCTGGTTCATGAGGGCCTGCATGCGGCCCATGTCCCAACCCGCGCAGTCCTCGCTTTCCGGAATGAGGCCGAACAGCCAGCCATCCAGCACGATGCGCCCCAGCTGCGTCATGCCGTGCTTGTCATTGTTGAAGCCTAGGTATCGGTTATCCATGGCGTGTGGCCCTGGGCTCGGATGGCGCGGTCAGCGCGTGAGGCCCGCGTACAGCAAGGGCAACTTCTCCGGCAGCCGTTGCACGTGGTCCACCACCATGTAGTTCTTCTGGCCGAAGATGCGGGACACATAATCATCGGCCCGGGGGTCCAGGCTCATGCAGTAGGTGACCACGCCGTGGCGGGCCACCTCCTCCACCGCCTTTTTGGTGTCGTAGCGCAGATACTGCGGGTCGCGCACGTCGATGTCCGCCGGCTCGCCGTCGGTGATGACGATGAGCAGCTTCCTGGCGGAGCGCTGCAGCTTCAGGTGATGGCCGGCATGGCGGATGGCCGCCCCCATGCGCGTGGACAGCTGGCCCGTCATGCCCGCCAGGCGGGCCTTGGTCTCCTCGTCCCAGTGTTGGTCGAAGTCCTTGAAACGGTAGTAATCGACCTCGTGCCGGCCATCGGAGCAGAAGCCGTGGATGGCGAAGGGATCCCCCACCCGGCTGATGGCATCTGCCAGCAGCACACAGGCCTGGCGGGTGAGGTCCAGCACGGAATAATCCTGGCCCTGGACCTTGTCGTTGGTGGATTCCGACAGGTCCAGGAGCACCAGGATGGAAAAGTCGCGGGTTTTGCGTAGCGAGCGCATCATGATGCGGGGGTCGGGTGGATTGCCCAGGCGGATGTCGGTGAAGCTGGCGATGGCGGCGTTGATGTCGATCTCGTCACCGTCCACCAGCTTGCGGATGCGCTGCACGCCTTGGGGCTGCATGGCATCCAGGAGGAATTTCATGCGATGGATCTCCCGCTTGTACTGGGCGGTGATGTCCTGGATGAGTTGCAGTTCCCCCATACGCGCACGCCTTTCGAACACCGTGGCCCAGGCGGGGCGCTCCAGCTGGATCTGGTAGTCCCACTCGGCGTAATGGAAGGGGTCGGAGACCGGCTCCTTGCCCTCCAGGGAGTTGATGCTCACGCCTTCCTGGTCGAGATAGAACTCGGTGGGCAACACCCAGATCTCCTGGGCGTCGTCGGTGGCCAGTTCGTTGTCCACCTCGTTCACCATCTCCATGAGGCTCACGTACTTGCGTACCTGCTTGATGTTTTCGTAGCCCGCAGCGGCGGCCTTGTTGAAGTCGAACTCCGCGAACTCCCAGAAATAGCGGTTGTCGTCGCGGTAGGGCGCGCTGAGCACATCGGTACGCGGATTGAAGGGGATGCCCTTTTCCCGGAAGCGGTGCGCCAGGGTGACGCCGATGTCCCAGGACATCTGATTGTCCCGCAGGCGGTCAAGCGCCACGGCCTGCGCGAACAGGGCTCGGCCTTCGGCAATCCAGGCATCCTCGTCCACATAGTCTTCGTCCAGCAGGGCCCTGGCCAGACGGTCCAGGTAATCCCCCATGCTGACGCTCCGCGCCGGGTTGGCATCATGCAGCCGGCTCCACATGGCCTTCAGACCGGGAAAACGGCGAATCGACAGGGCCTCCACCCGGGCATCCTCGAGCACGGAAATGACTGCCATCTGCATAGGAGTCAGGGCCTCGGCGGAGATGGGTGCGCGGGTTTCCACCACATGCGCGGCACAGTGGGCGGCGGCGGCACGGTAGAGCTCCAGGCCGGATACTGCTTCCTCGCCTTGCCGCGCAAAGTCATCGAAGGCGTCCGGCAGGTGCAGCAGATAGTCCTCGATGTAGGGCTTCAGGCCTTCCCGCGTCTCATAGTCGCCAGCAGTGGGGCGCATGAAGAAATCCCGCGCCCAGAGGGCACGCAGGTACATGTTGATGCGGCGCTGCACGTCCACCAGCAAGGTGCCCTTGCGCTCCTTCTGCAAGATCGCAAGGGATTCCTTGCTCTCCAGGCTGAAGTAGCGGATCTGCTCCTCGTAATTGGTGCGGTGGGCATGGGCCCCCCAGTTGGCCCAGCGCCGCAGTCCCCCCAGAGTCAGGTTCTGGAACAGCACCTCCAGCTTGTCCAGCATGGGGCGCACGCCCCGGGGGGCCCGGGCGATCAGGGTGTTGATGAACCGCAGGTACTTGCGGAAGAGTTCGGCGTCCCCCAGGCGGTTGGCCGCCGTGGGCGCGGTGGACAGCAGCAATTCGATGACCGCGCCGGAGGTCTTGGAGGCCAGGGTCAGGGCGGTGGTCACCAGATCGGAGACCACGTCCTCGCCCACCTCCTTGGCCACCATGGGGGCCTGGGTGATCCAGGCCTCCACCAGGGCATCACTCCGCCCCAGGCCACGGATGGCCGATACACCCTTGAGATAATTGTCCAGGCCCCGCGGGCTCAGTGTCTTGGTGGCCTCCGGCCAGTTGGCGTGCAGGGTGGAGCGCACGGCCTCGGACAGGTCTTGCAGAAGTTCGGCATAGTCTTCGAGTCGTATGGACATGACGGGCTCCGGGATAGGGTTAGGGGCGCGGGGGATGGGCAGCGCGCGGATACGCGCCATTCCACGCCTGCCGCTTATCCTGGGGTACTGGAAATTCCACGGGTGGGCGGTTCAAACACACCCACATGCGGTGTATGGATGACGGGATCTCTTCCGTTGGTCGAAACGCCAGACGCGGTCCGGTCGGTGTGTGGATGTGGCTCATTGCCCAGCCGGCATGGCAAGCGTCCCCCCTGCGCCGGCCGCAATGATTCCGGACGCCGGAACCTGCATGCCGAAACGGGGCGTCATGCCGTGGCCGGATGCCATTCCGGGCGCCGAAACTTGTCATTCCGAACACAGTGAGGAACCTTCGGGCCTGGTCCCATTTCCAGACTCAGAAGAACGTGCTCACCGCCGCGTCCAGGGCATCGCGCATGTCCGGGTCGTCGGTGATGGGCCGTACCAGGGCCACTCGGCAGGCAGCCAGTGGGTTTACACCCCTGGTGATCAGGGAGCCGGCGTAGATCAGCATGCGTGTGGACAGGCCCTCGTCCAGGCCGTGACCCTTCAGATTGCGGGAACGCTCGGCAATGGAGACCAGCTTGCCGGCGATGTCGTGGCTCACCCCGGATTCGTGGGCGACGATCTCGGTCTCGATGTCATGGGCCGGGTAGGTGAAATCCAGGCCGCCGAAACGCTGCTTGGTGGACTGCTTCAGGTCCTTCATCAGGGACTGGTAGCCCGGGTTGTAGCTGATGACGATCTGGAAATCGGGATGGGCCTGCACCAGCTCGCCCTTCTTTTCCAGGGGCAGCACGCGACGGTTGTCGGTCAATGGATGGATCACCACCGTGGTGTCCTGGCGCGCCTCCACGATCTCGTCCAGGTAGCAGATCGCGCCGAAGCGGGCGGCGATGGCCAGCGGCCCGTCCTGCCACTCCGTGCCGGAGGCGGACAGCAGGAAGCGGCCCACCAGGTCGGAGGCGGTCATGTCCTCGTTGCAGGCCACGGTGATGAGGGGCTTGCCCAGACGATGCGCCATGTATTCCACGAACCGGGTCTTGCCGCAGCCTGTGGGGCCCTTGAGCATCATGGGCATGCGTACCGAATAGGCGGCTTCGTACAGCTCGACCTCGTCGGCGACGGGGCGATAGTAGGGTTCCTTGCTGATGCGGTACTGATCGATGATCGCGCTCATTGCAGTCTCCTGGGGGGGCGGGGCTCGGATTACGGGACACGGAAAACCGGAAGCGTAGAACCCATGGGCGGGCAACGTTTCTCGTTTTGCTTCTCGCCAAGAAAAAGCCCCTGCCACGCGTGTGCGCGGCAGGGGCTGAAGTTCGACCCGCCGCGGGTTAAACCGTCTTGCCGCGGTAGATCACCATGGCGGCACCCTGGGACTGCTTGAAGTTGTCATAGCCCACCAGGCGCACATGGTTGTTGGGATTGGCCTTGTGGCAGGCATCGGCTTCGGCCAGGATCTTGTCCACGTCGGTCTCGCCGAACATGGGCAGCTTCCACATGTACCAGTAGTTGTCCATCAGGTACTGGGGCTCGGTGTGCTCGATGGCCGGATTCCAGCCCTTCTTGACGATGTATTCCACCTGCTTGCGGATGTTGGCCGTGTCCATGGCGGGCAGGTAGGAGAAGGTCTCGAACTTGCGGCTGGTCGGGTCGGAGAGGCGGGAGTTGTAGTCTTGCATTGCTGTTTCCTTTGCTAGAAGGCGTTTCGTTTGGCGGATGACGGCCTCCGCGGGGTCGCATCCCGGCCGCTCAGGCGGCGGAGGACCCCTGTGCCGTTTTCCAGGGCCGTTATTTGTGGGCCACGTCCAGCTTGTCCACGGTATCGAACTCGAACTTGATCTCCTTCCAGGTTTCCATGGCGATCTTCAGTTCGGGGCTGTTGGCGGCGGCCTTGGTCAGCACTTCCTTGCCTTCCTTCTCGATGGCCACACCCTGGTTGCGGGCTTCCACGCAGGCTTCCAGTGCCACCCGGTTGGCAGCCGCGCCCGCGGCGTTGCCCCAGGGATGGCCGAGCGTGCCGCCACCGAACTGCAGCACGGAGTCGTCACCGAAGATGGTCACCAGGGCGGGCATGTGCCACACGTGGATACCGCCGGAGGCCACGGCGAAGGCGCCGGGCATGGAGCCCCAGTCCTGGTCGAAGAAGATGCCGCGTGAACGGTCTTCTTTGATGTAGGACTCGCGCAGCAGGTCGATCCAGCCCAGGGTGGCGTCACGGTCGCCCTCCAGCTTGCCCACGACGGTGCCGGTGTGCAGGTGGTCGCCGCCGGACAGGCGCAGGATCTTGGTCAGCACGCGGAAGTGGATGCCGTGGTGCGGATTGCGGTCGAGCACGGCGTGCATGGCGCGGTGGATGTGCAGCAGCATGCCGTTGTCGCGACACCAGTTGGCCAGACCCGTGTTGGCGCAGAAACCGCCGGTGATGTAGTCGTGCATGATGATGGGTGCGCCGATTTCCTTGGCGTACTCGGCCCGCTTGTACATCTCTTCCGGGGTGGGGGCGGTCACGTTCAGGTAGTGGCCCTTGCGCTCGCCGGTCTCGCGCTCGGACTTTTCGATGGCCTCCATGACGAAGTCGAAACGCTGGCGCCAGCGCATGAACGGCTGGCTGTTGACGTTCTCGTCGTCCTTGGTGAAGTCCAGACCGCCGCGCAGGCACTCGTACACGGCGCGGCCGTAGTTCTTGGCGGACAGGCCCAGCTTGGGCTTGATGGTGCAGCCCAGCAGCGGACGGCCGTACTTGTTCATGATGTCGCGCTCGACCTGGATGCCCTGGGGCGGGCCACCACAGGTCATGACGTAGGCGATGGGGAAGCGCACGTCCTCCAGACGCAGGGCGCGCACGGCCTTGAAGCCGAACACGTTGCCGACCAGCGAGGTGAACACGTTCACCACCGAGCCTTCCTCGAACAGGTCGATCGGGTAGGCGATGAAGGCGTAAAAGCAGGTGTCGTCGCCCGGCACGTCCTCGATGTGGTAGGCACGCCCCTTGTAGTAGTCGAGATCGGTGAGCAGGTCGGTCCACACGGTGGTCCATGTGCCGGTGGAGGACTCGGCGGCCACGGCGGCGGCGGCTTCCTCACGGTCCACGCCGGGCTGTGGGGTGATCTTGAAACAGGCCAGGATGTCGGTGTCCTTGGGGGTGTATTCGGGCATCCAGTAGGTCTGCCGGTATTCCTTCACACCGGCGCTGTAGGTCTTCACAGCCATGTATCGCTCCTTACAGGGAAGTGGGTCGAAACGCCGGACCGATGCGCGCCGATCCGGGGTGGCTGAATCATGGACCGACAAAAACATAAATAACAGTCACATTTTTCTATTCATATCATAGACTTTGATCTATTCATTTCTGTTCGATGCCGTGCGTCGCCATTCCACCTTCCGCCAGCTGGAAATCTTCGAGGCCATCGCCCGCCTGGGCAGCTTCACCCGCGCGGCACAGGAGCTCTATCTGACCCAGCCCACGGTTTCGATGCAGATGAAGAAGCTCAGTGACATCGTGGGCGCACCGCTGGTGGAGCAGATCGGCAAGAAGGTTTTGCTTACCGAGGACGGGCGTGAACTCGCCCAGGCCAGCCGCGAGATCTTCGCCATCCTGGACCGCTACACCACGTCGGTGGCTCAGCGCCGGGGTCTGGAAAAGGGCCGGCTGCGGCTCATGGCCATCACCACCGCCTCGTATTTCGCCCCCCGCCTGCTGGGCGAGTTCGGCAGGCTGCATCCGGGCATAGACGTGTCCTTGCGCGTGACCAACAAGGAACAGGTGCTGGCCAGCATGGCCGACAACCTGGACGACCTCTATCTGCTGGGTACGCCGCCGGAGGAGATCGACGTGGTGGCCACCCCCATCATGGATAATCCCATCGTCGTGCTGGCGGCACCGGATCACCCCTTGGCGCGGGAGAGGCGCATCTCCCTGGAACGCCTGGCCCGGGAGCCCTGGATCATGCGGGAGGTGGGCTCCGGCACCCGCAAGGCCATCGAGACCCTGTTTCAGGAACGGGGGTTGGAAATCCGTCCCCACCTGGAACTGGGCAGCAACGAGGCCATCAAGCAGGCCATACTGGTGGGTCTGGGCATCTCCGCCCTGTCCAGCCATGCGCTGGTGTTGCATCAGCCAGGACAGTTCGCGGTGCTGGATGCCGAGGGCTTCCCCATCCAGCGCCATTGGTATGCCATCTATCCCGCGTCACGCCAGATCACCGTGGTGGCGCGTGCCTTCGTGGACTTCATCCTGCAGCGGCACGAAGACCTGTCCACACCCTCCGGAGCATCGTGAGGCTTGACCGAAATCCATGCGACCGCACGCTTTTTGCGTACCCGCGCGGGCTTGTGCCCTGGCGCCCAGAGGACCCATTCGTCGGGCGCGCGGCACCGTGGATGTTTTGACTTTGCCCAGCACGGCCGGGCTCATCCTTCAACCGCGCCGGTTTTGACGACATGCCGGCCACCTCTCAGGCCCCGGATGGAGGGGAGTTCATGGGCCGGTGTTGAGCAGGCCTTCATCCAGCAGGCGGTCGATTTCCTCTTCCGCCCGGGCCCAGTCCTCCGCCGGGTTGCCATAGCGAAAGCCGCGCCGTTCGGCGATGTAGTAGGCGGCCACCTCGATGTAATGCCGACGTTGTTCGGGTGTGACCCTGGGGGCCGCGGTATTTTTACGTGTGGTCCGCGTTGGTTGTGTGTCGCGGGCTGCCGATTTGCTCAAGAGGGATGTGCGCGCCGTTGCTGCGCGGTTGTGTGCTACACCCGTCCTGCCAGCCGGGGCGGATCTTTTCGGTGCGACGGTTGCAGCGGCGGCGGCGCTACGTCCCGCCGTGGCCTTGCTGGTGGTCTTCTGCCTTGCCGTGCCCTTGGCCGGAGTGCCGGTGGTCTGTACGCCCGGGGGATTGGAGGGTTTCTTGCTGGACATGCTGGAGGTCTCCCGTGAATGACTATGGTAGAAACGTCAGAGCCTACAGGTCTTGACAACACTGTATGGGGTCATTATCGCACGCGAAATAAAAACGTCTGCCCGACCTTGGGGGGGCATGATCGGGCAGACGGGACTGTGTGGGGGAAGGGCAGTCCTTGCCGGGATGCGTGGCGGAGCACGCCTGGCTGGCATCCTGGCGCAGGGATGCGCTGATCGCTGAGGGTGGAGTCGGGCCCCCCTGCCGCTTGGATGCGGCATGCCATGCACACTGGCGCGGAAAGGCTTCCTCTCGTCACACAGGCCCGCATCGACCGTGGTCTAGAGGCACGGACGTCAATCGGAGGCACGCGGTTTGCGATAATCCCGGGGCCTACTTTTCCGTCCGTTTACATGACCCCTCAGGACTTGTCATACGCCATTGATGCGGTGGAGCGCTGTCTGGACTTCAGCCAGCCCGCGGATGGGCAGCTCTCCGCATTCTTTCGCCACTCTCCCAAGCTCGGCAGGCGTCAGCGCGCCTTCGTGGCCGAGACGGCCTATGGCGTGCTGCGTCGCCTGCGCAGCCTTGAGTACCTGGCCACGGCCGGCAGCGGGCGTAAGCCCACGCCCCGACGCCTGGCGCTGGCCTGGCTGGCCCGTTTCGGCGGACACAATCTGCGGCAGCTGGAGCCCCTCGTGGGCAAGGGTGACCTGACCTGGCTGATGGACGTCAAGGCCGCGGACCTGAGCGGGCTCGGCGAAGCCCAGCGCCTGGATCTGCCGGACTGGCTGCATGCGCGCCTTGCCGAGCAGTACGGCGGCGCCTTGCCCGGACTCATGGCCAGCCTGAATGTGCCCGCCCCGCTGGATCTGCGCGTCAATCCGGCCCGGATCGGCCGGGAGGAGGCCTTGGCCGCCCTGCGCGCGGACGGCATTGCCGCGGAGGCGACCCCTTGGTCCCCCCTGGGACTACGCCTGCAGGGCAAGCCCGCCCTGCAGAGATATCCACGCTATCTGGATGGTAGTCTGGAGGTGCAGGATGAAGGCAGCCAGATCCTGGGCCAGCTCCTGGCCCCCCGCCGGGGCGAGATGGTGTGCGATTTCTGCGCCGGGGCCGGTGGCAAGACCCTGTTGCTGGGGGCCTTGATGCGTAATACGGGCCGCCTGTATGCCTTCGATGTGTCGGACAGGCGTCTGGCCCGTTTCAAGCCTCGCCTGGCGCGCTCCGGTCTGTCCAATGTCCAGGCCCAGGTCATTGCCCACGAGCGCGACGTACGGGTGAAGCGTCTGGCGGACAGGCTCGACCGGGTGCTGGTGGACGCACCCTGCTCCGGTCTGGGTACCCTGCGCCGTAATCCGGACCTGAAATGGCGCCAGACCCCGGAATCCGTCATGGGGCTCGCCCGGCAGCAGCTTGCCATCCTGGAGGCCGCCAGTCGGCTGGTGAAGGCGGGCGGCCGCCTGGTCTATGCCACCTGCAGCCTGCTGACGGAGGAAAACGAGACCGTGGTCGCGGATTTTCTGCGTGCCCATACGGAATTCCGGCTGGTACCCGCCGGCCAGGTCCTGGCCAGCCAGCGCATCGCCCTGGAAATGGGTGATGTCCTGCGCCTGGACCCGGAGCAACACGGTACGGACGGCTTTTTCGCGGCGGTGCTGGATCGCGGCCCGGCATGAGGGTCGGGCTGTGCATCCTGGGCCTGGCGGGCATGGCTTCCCTGACCGCCGCCGAGCCTCTGGACATCTCCGCGCGGGGCATGATCCAGCTGGCCTTCACCCCGGGGGACGATGCCGCCGGCCTGGTGGTGGACGCCATCCGGCAGGCCAGAAGGCAGGTGCTGGTACAGGCCTACAGCTTCACGCACAGGGACATCGCCGAGGCCCTGACGGATGCGAGACGTCGGGGCGTGGAAGTGCTGGTCCTTGCCGACCGGCAGCAGGCGGAAACCCTGCGCACCAGTCTGGTGGGCTGGCTGGCGCGACAAGGCGTGCCGGTGTGGGTCGACGCGGAACACGCCGCTGCGCACGACAAGGTCATGGTCCTGGACGCGGGCACCTCCCAGGCTACCCTGATTACCGGCAGCTTCAATTTCACCCATGCCGCCCAATCCCGTAACGCGGAAAACCTGCTGGTCCTGCGCGGCAATGCCCCCCTGGCGGAGGCCTACGCCGCCAACTGGCGGCGGCACCGTATCCATAGCCTGCAATTGCGCCCCTGAGCCGTTCAGGGGTGCGTGGATTGCATGTCGAGCTGCCGCGCCAGGATACGCAGACCACGATCGATGTCCCGGATCGCGGGATGCTGGTCCGTGTATTTCAGCCGCAGACGGGCCCGTTCGACTTCCAGTTGCCGCATCTGGCCCTGGATTTCCTCCCGGCTGAGGTAGGACTTCTCCAGTGGAGGCCGCTCCTCCAGGCTTTGCACCCGCCGCTCCAGTTCATCCAGGCGTCGTTGCACGCCGGAGGCATCCATCTGATCGGCGGTGGCGGGGGGGTGGGTCGTGGCACAGCCGGCAAGCAGACCCGCCAGTGGCAGTGAGCACAGCCAGGCAAACAAATAACCCCGCCGGAGCGGGGTTATTGCCGTGGCGACTGTCCGGCGTCTGTCGCCCGTCCGTTTCACTTGAGCTTGGTCTCCTTGTACTCCACGTGCTTCCGGGCCTTGGGGTCGTACTTCATGATGCTCATCTTCTCGGGCATCGTCTTCTTGTTCTTGGTGGTGGTGTAGAAGTGACCGGTGCCGGCGGTGGATTCCAGCTTGATCTTGTCGCGAACGCCTTTTGCCATGATGCCACTCCTCAGGTTGTGCCGCAGGCACGCAGCTCGGCCAGGACCGCGTCGATGCCCTTCTTGTCGATGAGGCGCAGCGCGGCGTTGCTCACGCGCAGGCGCACCCAGCGGCTCTCGCTCTCCACCCAAAAGCGGCGGTTCTGCAGGTTGGGCAGAAAGCGGCGCTTGGTCTTGTTGTTGGCGTGGGAGACGTTGTTTCCCACCATCGGCTTCTTGCCGGTCACTTGGCATACACGGGCCATGATTCGTACCCCGGAAAATCTGTTGGCAAAAAAGGACGCAATTTATAGCACGCTTGCCACGCGCGGGTCAAAGCCAGCCCCGTTCGGCAAAAGACACACCCTGACTGCCGGCGACAATGAAATGATCCAGCACCTTCACGTCCACCAGGCCCAGGGCTGTCTTGAGCTGCTCCGTGAGCCAGCGGTCCGCCTGCGAGGGCTCCGCCACGCCGGAGGGGTGGTTGTGGGCCAGGATGATGCCGGCGGCATTGTGGGCCAGGGCCCGCTTCACCACTTCCCTCGGGTAGACCGAGGTCTGGGTGAGGGTGCCGCGGAACAGCTCCTCACGGGCCAGGACCCGGTTCTGGGCATCCAGGAACAGGGCCATGAACACCTCGTGGGGCAGTCCCCACAGGTGCAGGCGCAGGTAGTCCCGCACGGCACCCGGCGCGCCCAGGGCATCCCCCCGGGCCATCGCCTCCCCCAGGGCCCGACGGGCCATCTCCAGCACGGCCTGGAGCTGGGCGTACTTGGCGGGGCCCATGCCGGGAAAGGCGGCGAATTCGGCCCGGCTGGCATGGAACAGCCGGGTGAGGCTGCCGAAGTGGGTCAGCAGGTCCCGGGCCAGTTCCACGGCGCTTTTCCCCGCCACTCCCACACGCAGGAAGATGGCCAGGAGTTCGGCGTCGGACAGGGCCGCCGTGCCGCGCTGCAACAATTTCTCTCGAGGGCGCTCCCCCTCGGGCCAATCGGTGATGGCCATGGCTACCTCCCTGTTTATTTATTGGGAAGCGGCATTCTCCAACAGGCTGATCCAGTGCACCACCGGCACGTCGGTCCCGGCAGCCAGATGCATCCGGCAGCCGAGGTTGGCGGTGGCGATGATCCCGGGCCGCGCGGCCTGGATATGGCCCAGCTTGCGCTCCCTCAGGGTATGGGACAGCTCGGGCTGGAGCAGGGCATAGGTGCCGGCGGAACCGCAACAGAGATGAGGCTCGGCGAAGGGCACCAGTTCGAAGCCCGCGCGGGCGAGGATGTCCTCCACCACGCCCCGGATCTGCTGGCCATGCTGCAGGCTGCATGGGGGATGGAAGGCCACGCGGCTGGAGTGCGGGGCACGCATGCCGTCCAGGTCCTCCCGCGCCAGCACCTCGGACAGGTCCCTGGCCAGTGCCGACACCCGTGCCGCCTTGGCGCGGTAGTCCGGATCGTGGCGCAGGTGGTGGCCGTATTCCTTCACCAGGCTGCCGCAGCCGCTGGCGGTGAGGACGATGGCTTCGACCCCTGCCTGGATATGGGGCCACCAGGCGTCGATGTTGCGGCGCATGGCCTTCCGCGCGGCCTGTGCTGCGGCCATGTGCTGGTCGATGGCTCCGCAACAGCCGGCCCCCGCCGCGCTGATGAGGCGTATGCCCAGGCGGCCCAGCACCCGCGCGGCGGCCACATTGATCTCCGGCGCCAGGCCCGGCTGCACGCAGCCCTCCAGCACCAGCATGGTCCGCGCATGGGCGCCATCGGGGCGGATGCAGGGCTGCACGGCGGGCGGCACGTGGGACTTCAGGGGGGCAGGCAGCCAATCCCGCACCCATCGTCCTACCTTCAAGGCGGGCTCGAACAAGGCGGGCGTGGTGAGGCCCGTGCGCACGGCCTGGCGTTTCAGCCTTTCCCAGGCAGAGCGGGGTGCGCGCTGCTCCACCATGGTCCGGCCGATGTCCAGCAGGCGGCCGTACCGGACACCCGAGGGGCAGGTGGTCTCGCAGTTCAGGCATGTGAGGCAGCGGTCCAGGTGCAGGCGGGTCTGCGCCGTCACCGGCCGGCCCTCCAGCATCTGCTTCATCAGGTAGATGCGGCCCCGGGGGCCGTCCAGTTCATCCCCCAGGAGCCGATAGGTGGGGCAGGTGGCGTTGCAGAAACCGCAATGCACGCAGCTGCGCAGGATGGCCTCGGCCTCCCGGCCTTCGGGGGTGCCCAGCAGGTCCTGGGGCAGTCGGGTTTCCATTACAGGCCCTGGTACAGCACGCCGCGATTGAGGATGCCCGCCGGGTCGAAACCGGCCTTGAGGCGTTGGTGCAGGGCCATGAGGGGGGAAGACAGGGGCTGGAAGACCTCGGTCTGGCCATCGTGCCCCCGGAACAGCGTGGCATGGCCACCCACCGCCGTGGTGGCGGCATGGATGCGGGTGGCCGGTGCATCGCTGCGCAGCCAGCGCTGGGCCCCGCCCCATTCCGTGAGCCAGGTGCCGGGCAGGTCCATCCCGGGGGTGGCGGGGGGCACGGACAGGCGCCACAGCGGTCCATCCGTCTGGAAGAAGGGCAGGCCCTGTTCCCGGACCAGGGTCCATACGGACAGGTCCGCCACCTCCTCGCCCCCCAGGGCCTCCCGGGCGGCGTTCACCCCGGCATGGGCGCCGGAGAGCCGCACCCACAGGCGTTCACCGTCGTGCAGGCTGGCGGAAAGGGGCCAGGGCTTGCCCTGCCAGGCGGTGAGCCGGGCCAGGGCGGTTTGCGCATCGGCCTCCTGCACCAGGGTGATTTCCTTGGCGGGCCGGGGCAGGACTTTCAACGACACCTCCAGGACCACCCCCAGGTTGCCCAGACTGCCGGCCAGAAGTCGGGAAACGTCATAGCCCGCCACGTTCTTCATCACCTGGCCGCCAAATTTCAGTATCTCACCCCTGCCGGTGAGCAGCTTCACCCCCAGCACCGCGTCCCGCACCGCACCGCCCCAGGGCCGGCGGGGACCGGAGAGGCCGGCGGCCACCATGCCGCCGACGGTGGCGGAAGCCGAGAACTGCGGCGGCTCGCAGGGCAGCATCTGGCCTTGCTCGGCCAGGGCCGCCTCCAGCTCCGCCAGAGGGGTGCCGCACCGGGCGGTGACCACCAGCTCCGTGGGAGCGTGGTCGACGATGCCGGCGTGCCCCTTCACGTCCAGGGGCTCGCCCGCCAGCTTGCAGCCGTAGAAGGCCTTGCTGCCGCCGGCCCGGATGGCCAGGGGCGTCCGGTCGGCCAGGGCGGCACGAACCTGATCCCGGATGTCGAGGGCGCAATCCATCAAAACCTCGGCAGTTCGGGAAAGGCCAGCCTGCCGCCGTGCACGTGCATGCGGCCAAACTCTGCGCAGCGGTGCAGGGTGGGTATCGCCTTGCCCGGGTTGAGCAGGCCGGCGGGGTCGAAGGCAGCCTTCACCGCCATAAACTGGGCCAGTTCCGGGGCGGCGAACTGGCTGCACATGGCGTCCAGCTTCTCCACGCCCACGCCGTGCTCGCCGGTGACCGTGCCGCCCACCGCGACGCACAGTTCCAGGATACGGCGGCCGAATTCCTCGGTGCGTTCCAGCGCACCGGGCTGGTTGGCGTCATAGAGGATGAGTGGGTGCAGGTTGCCGTCGCCGGCATGGAACACGTTGGCCACCTTCAGGCCGTATTCCTCCGACAGGCGGCCGATCTCTCCCAGCACCCGGGCCAGGTGCCGGCGTGGGATGGTACCGTCCATGCAGTAATAGTCCGGGGAGAGACGCCCCACGGCAGGGAAGGCATTCTTGCGCCCGGCCCAGAACTTCATGCGCTGGGCCTCGTCCTGGGCGGTGCGCACCTCGGTGGCGCCGGAATCCAGCAGGAGCTGGCGCACCCGCAGGATGTCCTCGGACACCTCGGCGTTGGTGCCGTCCAGCTCGCACAGCAGGATGGCAGCGGCGTCCTGCGGATAGCCCGCGTGCACGAAGGCCTCGGCGGCGCGGATGGCAGGGTTGTCCATCATCTCCAGGCCCGCGGGAATGATGCCGGCGGCGATGATGGCCGCCACGGCGGCGCCCGCCTGCTCCACGTCATCGTAGACCGCCAGCAGCACCTGGGCCCGTTCCGGCCGGGGCAGCAGCTTCACCGTCACCTCGACGATGACCCCCAGCAGGCCCTCGGAGCCCGTGAACAGGGCCAGCAGGTCCAGGCCGGGGCCATCCAGGGCCTGGCTGCCCAGGGTCAAGAGCTCTCCCTCCGGGGTGAGCATCGTCACCGACAGCACGTTGTGCACGGTGAGGCCGTACTTCAGACAATGCACGCCGCCGGCGTTCTCCGCCACGTTGCCACCGATGGAACAGGCGATCTGGGACGACGGGTCCGGCGCGTAGTACAGGCCGTAGGGTGCGGCGGCCTCGGAAATGGCCAGGTTGCGCACCCCGGGCTGGACCCGGGCGGTGCGGTTGGCGGCGTCGATCTGGAGGATCCGGCTGAATTTGGCCATGGAGAGCAGCAGGCCGCCCGCGATGGGCAGGGCGCCGCCGGACAGGCCCGTGCCCGCCCCCCGGGCCACCACGGGCACGCCATGGGCGGCACACAGCCTCAGGATGGTGCGCACCTGCTCCACCGTCTCCGGCAGGGCCACCGCCTCCGGCGTCCTGCGATAGGCGGACAGGCCGTCGCACTCATAGGGGCGGCAGGCTTCGGCGCTGGAGAGCACCCGGCCGGGCACGGCGGCCCGCAGGGCGGAGAGGAAATCGGGCGGCAGGGGCATGAGGCAGGATGATGCCAGTTCCCCGGGGCCTCAGGCCGCCATGGGCCTGGCTTCCTTGCGGCTCAAGCGCAGAAAGGCCGTGCGCAGTGCATCGTCACCGCCCACGTTGCCGGGGAAGATGGCCACGGGCATGCCGGGGAAGCCGGGGTGGTCGTCCGGACAGCGCACCACGGACACGCCGGGCAGGATCTGCCCCAGCACCCGGGCGGAGGCCAGGGCCAGGCCCTGGGACAGGGTGTCGTTGCTGGTGATGCCCCCCTTGCTGATCAGCCAGCCGGTGGTACGCGGCAAATCGCGTACCACGTCCATGAGCAGCGCCGATACCGCCTTGCCGAAGGCCAGGCGGGCCACCTCGTCGGAAAAGGCACGCTCCTGGCGGCTGGTGAAGATCACCGGCGTGGCACCGCGGGCATGGATGCGCCGGGCCCGGTCCAGCACCTCGGCCAGCAGGGCATCCCGGTCGGCCGAGGGCCGGTCCGCAAGCAGCCTGTCCACATCCACCTCCACCGGCACGGCATCCGGCTCCCGCAGCAGGGCCTGGAGCTGGCGGGTGGACTTGCGCACGTGGGAGCCCATCACCACCGCCCCAGGGTGGCCGCCCCGCACCCATCGTCCCATGCCCTCCGGCGCCACGGGCTGGGGCGGCAGCCTGGCCAGGGCGGTGAGCAGGCTGGCGGCGCTGCGGAACAGGAAGCGCTTGCCCCGGGCCACGGCCAGGAGCACGTCGGCCGCGAAGCGGCTCATGTCTTCCTGGGTTTCCGCGTCCACCACACAGCAGGCGTTGCCCTTGAGACTCATGAGCCGGTCTGCCACACCGGCACGGATATCCCGCAACAGGAAGCGCTCCACCTGGGCCGCCGGGATGCGGCCCCGGGTCTTTTCCGCCACGTAGTCCGGCAGGTGGCTGGTGGAGTAGCCGAACACCGAATCCCTGGCGAATTCGGTTTCCGAGGTGGGCACGGGCTTGCCGTCCACCAGCAGGTAATGCGTGGAATCCCGGGTGATGCGCCCGCCCTCGAAGAAGGCGGGAGTGAGGAAATGGGCGTCGAAGCCGCCCAGCTCCGCGGTCATGACGTCGGTCTCCACCGGGTAATGGCCGCGTAGGGTGGAATCGGAGCGGCTCACGAACAGGGGATGGATCATCCGGCCTTCCGCCGCCAGGTCCGCGAGGGTCAGCTTCAGGTTGCCGCATACCTCACGAGTGATGGCCTCCGCCTGCCCCGCTCCCAGGGCACGGGTGTTGGTGAGCACGAAGAAGATGGGTGACGGGTCCTGCAGGGCCTGCCTCAGGGTGGCTGCGTCCCAGCGGGTCAGTAGCAGGCAGCCATGCACCGTCTGCGAGCCGGTGGGGTCGTCATCCAGGACGATGATCTTGGTATCCGCCATGCTGCGCCCCGCCTCAGCCCGCCAGCATACGCACCCGCTCGATCATGTGCGCCGCGGTGATGCCGTTGAACTCCATGATCTCCGCCGGGCTGGCGGTGGTCTCGCCCCGCTTCCAGGCGAAGGTGTCCCGCCTGGCTGCCCGGGTGCGCAGCAGCACCGGTTCCAGGCTGGCCGCGGGGCCGCCGCTCACGGCCAGCAGCACATCGCCGTCGAACAGGGCGTTGAAGTGGTCGTCGTCCATGAAGGCATTGTCAGGCTCGCTCACGGTGTCCCAGGCCACGTCCGTGGGCCGGTAGATCTGGCGCGGATTGACCACGGCGACGATGCGCACCCGCCAGCCCTCGGTTTCCAGCCTGTCCTTGGCCTCGAACACCGGCAGGAACACCATGTCGCCGGTCACCGCAAACACCACCGTGCCCCTGTCGCCCGCCGCACTCTCATACAGGCAGGCCGCGCCCTTTTCCACCGCGTCCCGGGCCTCGTCCATGCGCATGTGGACCGGCAGCGGAGACTTGGAGGCGATGATGACCATGCCCTTGTTGTGGCTGCGGGTGGCGTACTCGTAGGCCGCCTGGATGGCATTGGCGTCCGGCGGGAAGAGCATGAAGACGTTGCCGTTGCGCATCTGCGCGGCGAAGTAGCTCTCGATCTCCGGGCGCTGGTGGGTCCAGCCGTTGCGGCCCTGCTCCAGGGCGCCGGCGGTGAACATGCAGACGATGGACGGCGTCCTGCGGCGCAGCTCGGCCATGGCCTGGGTGACGGTCTGGACGATGGGCCAACCGTTGACGGCGAAGCTCTCGTAGCTCAGCCACAGGGCGCGGCAGCCGAACAGGGCCAGGCCGGCGGCCAGGCCGGCACAGGCGTCCTCGTTCAGGGGCTCGTACACCTGGCCGTCGGGCCGCTGGTTGTAGAGGGCGTCCTCGCTGGGGTGGCGGATCTTCAGGGCGTCGTTGATGTTCTTCATGGCCGAGGCCTCGTTGCCGTCGGCGTTGGTCACCACGAAGCGCTCGTCCTGCCCGCCCACCCAGGCCACCAGGGCGCCCATGGCGGTGGCGGGCACGGCCTTTTCACCCAGCCCGAACTCCTGGACGGGGAAGGGTCCCAGGTCGGCGATATCCAGTACGGATTCGGTGACCACCGTCCTCGCCGCGGGACCGCCACCGGCGCGCACGCAGTTCTCCCGCACGATGGACCAGGCATCGGCACTGAGGGCACGGCGCTTCAGCCCCTCGACGATGTGGGGCGCGTCCAGGGTATCGGCCGGATACAGGTTGTGGGCCCTGGCCCCCAGGGCATGCACGCCGGCGCCCTTCAGCTGCTTGAGGATGAAGGCCGTGAGCTTGCCGGACAGGGCAGCCTTGGCGGCCCGGTCCAGGCCCTCCAGCACGGCCCGGGCGAAGGCCAGGCGCGCGGCGTGGGAGAAACGGGTGGAGTCCACATAGGCGCCGGCCTGGCCCGCGTCGTCGAAATCCCTGGCATCCACCAGCACCACCTCCTCGAAGCCGTGGCCCTTCCAGTAGGCTTCCATGTCCGCGTTGCGCATGCGGGACACCATGGAGTGGTGTTCCTGGCTGTAGCCGTTCCAGATCAGGGTGGGCAGGAAATTGGTGGCCTCGGGATAGGCGGTGTGGAAGTGCATCATGGCATTGAGCACGTAGGGCTCGCCCATGCCGCCGTCGCCGATGGTGACGGGGAACAGGGTGCCCGGGTGCAGCAGGGCGCCGGCCATAGCGAAGTGCTGGCCCTGGCCCAGGGGGCCGGCGGGGGCCAGCAGGCCGGGGATGGCGCCGGACAGATGCCCCAGCAGGCCATGCCTCTCACGGAAGCGGGCCATCATGTCCGCCATGGTGCGGATACCCATCTCCTCCAGGGAGGTGTCCAGGAACATGGCACTGTAGAAGCCGGGGGCATGGTGGCCCACCTCGGTGACGATGTTGGTATGGCCCAGCATCACCAGGGCGGCGTAGGCCTCGGCGCTGGAGGCGAAGCCGCCCGGGTGGCCCGAGCCCTTGGCACCGCATACCTGCAGGGTGACGTAGCGCAGGGCATCCGCCAGGAGCAGCGTCTGGAAGGCGGCGGCGTCATCCACGCCGCGAATGCGGCCGGTTTCGGCCTGCACGGCGGGCCGGGCACCCAGGTCCTCGTGGCCGGGCCAGGGTGTGCCGAAGTAGTGCATCCCGGCGCAGAAGGCAGGGGGGGGTGCAAAGATGGATGCCTGGACTTCGAGGACGGCGTGCATGGTGTGCTCCGGTGGGGAATCAGGGTCGGCCAAATCCTAGCGAAGCGCACAACTTTCCACAAAGCAGAATTAATTCCATAATGTGAAAAACCATCATGGAGCCGCCATGCACGACACCGCCCCTTCCGCCCCCGCCTCCGGCATCCAGGTCATCGACCGGGCCGTGGCCCTGCTGGAGGTGTTGGCCCGCTACGGAGAGGGCACCAGCCTGAAGGTGCTCGGACTGGACGCGGGCCTGTCTCCTTCCACCGCCTTCCGAATCCTGGCCGCCCTGCAGGTCCATGGTCTGGTGAACAGGGACGGCGCCGGCCGTTATCTGCTGGGTCCAAGGCTCATGCGCTGGGCATCGCGGGTGCGCATGGACGATGACCTGCGCGCCACCGCCCGCCCCTACATGGAGCGCCTGCGGGACGCCCTGAAGGAGACCGTGAACCTCACGCTGCGCCAGGGGGACGAGGTGGTGTACGTGGAACGGGCCATTTCGTCGCGCATGATGCGGGTGGAGCAGGTCATCGGCAGTCGCGCACCCCTGCACGTCACCGCCGTGGGCAAGCTCATGCTGGGGGAGGACGGCCGCGCCGCCGTGGTGGACTACGCCAGGCGCACCGGCCTGCCCGCCTTCACGCCCAACACCCTGGACACCGTGGCCGAGCTGCTGCAGGACATCGACCAGTCCCTGGCCCGGGGCTATGCCCTGGACGATGAGGAGGCGGAACCCGGCGTGGGCTGCATCGGTGCCCTCATCCGCGATGCCGAGGGCCAGGCCGTGGCGGGCCTGTCCGTGTCCGCGCCCCGGGAACGCCGCCGGGACGACTGGATCGGGCAGCTCACCACGACCGCGGCGGAAATCTCCGCCGCTCTGGGATACCGCAGCTGAACTACAATTCCCCCGTTGTTCAGAGGGGTAGTGCTCGTGGAGCCCAAGCTCAAGCGCATCATCCTGGGGGTGACCGGCGGCGTGGCCGCCTACAAGGCGGCGGAGCTGGCCCGCCTCATGGTGAAGGACGGCCTGGATGTGCAGGTGGTGATGACCGCGGCGGCGCATCATTTCGTCGGCGCCGCCACCTTCCAGGCCATCACCGGCCATCCGGTGTTCACCGACCTGTGGGACGAGCGGGTGGACAACGGCATGGCCCACATCGACCTGACCAGGGGTTCGGACGCCATTCTGGTGGCCCCGGCTGCCGCCGACTTCCTGGCTAAGCTGGCCCAGGGCCGGGCCGACGACCTGCTCTCCACCCTGTGTCTGGCGCGGGACTGCCCCCTGCTGGCCGCCCCGGCCATGAACAGGCAGATGTGGGAGGCCCCTGCCACCCGGCGCAACGTGGCCCTGCTCAAGGCGGACGGCGTCACCCTGCTGGGGCCGGACAGCGGTGCGCAGGCCTGCGGCGAGATGGGCTTCGGCCGCATGCTTGAACCCGAGGACCTGCTGGACGCCCTGCAGGCCCGCTTTCAGCCCAAGCTGCTGGCGGGCCTGCATGTGGTCATCACCGCGGGCCCTACCTTCGAGGCCATCGACGCGGTGCGGGGCATCACCAACTCCAGCTCCGGCAAGATGGGCTACGCCGTGGCCCGGGCGGCCCTGGAGGCCGGCGCCGAGGTCACCCTGATCTCCGGCCGGACCTGCCTGAAGCCACCCGTCGGTGCGGACTTCATCGCCGTGGTGAGCACAGCGGACATGCAGGCGGCGGTGGAGTCCGTCATCGAGGCGGCAAACATCTTCATCGGCGTGGCGGCGGTGGCGGACTACTACGTGCTCAACCCCAGCGAGCAGAAGATCAAGAAGGACGCCCACATCCTCACCCTGGAGCTGGCGCCCAACCCGGACATCCTGGCCAACGTCGCCAGCCGCGCCGAGCCCCCATTCTGCGTGGGTTTCGCCGCCGAGAGCGAGAACCTGGAGGAGTATGCCGAGCTGAAGCGCCGCCGCAAGCACCTGCCCCTCGTCGTCGCCAACGACGTGCACGCAGCCGTGGGCAGCGACGCGGTCCAACTCACGCTCCTGGACGAGAACGGCAGGCACGTGCTGGAAGAGGCGGACAAGCGCACCCAGGCCCGGCGCCTGGTGGCCCATCTCGCCAGGCTGTACAACAGCCGCTACCAATAAGACGGGAGCACCCGATGCAAGTCGACCTGAAGATCCTGGACGAGCGCGTCCGCGACCGGCTTCCCCGCTACGCCACCTCCGGCAGCGCCGGTCTGGACCTGCGCGCCTGCCTGGACGCGCCTTTCACCCTGAATCCCGGCGAGACGAGGCTGGTGCCCACGGGCCTGGCCATCCACCTGGAGGACGCGGGCCATGCCGCCGTGCTCCTGCCCCGCTCCGGCCTGGGACACAGACACGGCGTGGTGCTGGGCAATCTGGTGGGCCTCATCGATTCCGACTACCAGGGCCAGCTCATGGTGTCCCTGTGGAATCGGGGCCAGGAGCCCTTCACCGTGGAGCCCTTCGAGCGCATCGCCCAGATGGTCATCGTGCCGGTGGTCCAGGCCACATTCCGGGTGGTGGAGGAGTTCGGCCAGAGCCAGCGGGGCGAGGGCGGGTTTGGCAGCACCGGCAAGGGATGAAGCCCTCCACGCGCCATGAGGTAGCCAGCACCCTTTATGGCAATGCGGCTAGTACTTCCTTGATTTCACGCTGAATCGAGGAGGGCGTCTCGTCTCGCTCCTGAAGCTTGTCAGCCCAGGAGCGCCCAGGATGCAAGGTATCCCAGCGTGGCCTCAGCCCAGCATGGCGTCCCTTGCCCGGATCGTGATTTCCAAATCCATCCACGAGGGTGTTCCAAATGGGCGAGAACCTAGCGATGAGCAAGGATTCGCCCAAGGGAATCCAAATATCGTCGACGGTGAGGTAGCGACAACCGAAGTCTTGAGAATCAAGATTCTGGACTGCCTCGATGCTCTCCAGATGCTCGCGAAGTCGCTTGTACAGCACCTGCCCCGGCCTGTCGCCAAGTCCCGCTCCACCTTTCCGGCTGCCCGCCGGGACGGCTTTCCCTACGTATATCGGCAACGACCATACCCCTCCGCGATTACGCTCGGCGATTACGCGATAAGCAGGAAATTCGCCTGTGTAATAGATGGCGTAAACACCCGCTCCAACGAATGGCTGAAGTTCCGTGATGGGCTTAATCGGACGAGTCAGTAACGCGTTCGCCACGCTCTCCCCAAGATGACGTTTATCAAGGGGGTTGAAAGGGACAATATCCGCGCTCATGCGACTTTCTCGCGTTCGCGTCGCACGTTCTCGCCATCAACTACTCGTCTTGAGAGCAGACGATCCAACACGCCACGCGCCACGACCGCGCCCAGCGCCACGGGAACGGCGTTACCTAGTTGCCTCATGGTTTCGCTCCATGAGCCATGGAATACATAGCCATCCGGGAAGGTTTGCAGGCGCGCGGCTTCCCTCGCGGTGAAATAGCGCATGTCCCCATTTGGGGTCACCAGCATGTTTTCTCCGCCTGGAACTCCGTGATCGCCCGCCTTCAAGGTTTTCGCGGGCATATCCAGCGGGCTCCCCGTATGCCCATGGTAAGCACGCGCGCCTTGTTGAAGACGATGGTTGTGCATTCCCCGTGATTCTTGTCCAGGTGGAGGCAAGGTCGCGATCGCGTCGCGCACGGTTCGCCACGGTTTCTCCATGGGAAGGATCAGGGAACAAGAAAGCGCCTCCACGCGGCGCGCCCAGGCGGGAGCCAGCATCGGCCTATCCTTTCGGGCGATGCCATGCCGCTCCCAATAATCACCGCTCACCCACTGGTCATATAACAAGGCGTCAAATGAATGGGTGCGTTTGGGGAAATGCCATTCAATATCCAGATCCTTCCTAAACCCCACGAAAATGACGCGCTCCCGTTTTTGGGGCACGCCATGGTCGGCGGAATTAACAAGCGTCGCGACCACGTTGTATGAGACTGCTTCCCTTGCCTGACCAGTCTTCATCTGTTGCAGGCGTCGAAGATGGTCTTCCCAGGATTCATTGCCCCGACGGTTGGCTTCTGGAAACTCCAACCCAAGCAGGATGTACTGGAAATAATTGGCGAAGCTCGCGCGAGTGAGGCCTTTCACGTTCTCCACGATGAAGGACTGTGGTTTGATGCGACCAATGATGGAAATCATTGTTGGAAACATATCCCGTTGGTCATCATGCGCGCGATGTTTTCCGCCGAGGGAGAAAGGCTGGCATGGCGGCCCGCCGCTCACAATCTCGATGTCCTCGGGTATCCGGGAAAGATCGAATTCGCGGGCATCCATTTCATGGACTGGCCAGTCGCTGACTAGGGGAAAGCCCCGCTTCTGGTTCTCCCTGATGGTATCGCACGCCCAGCGATCCCATTCAACGACCGCGAGCGGCTTGACTCCCGCCATGGACAACCCCATGCCGAGACCACCAGCTCCCACGAACAATTCAAGCGCTCTCGCCGTCATCGAGGAACTCCTTGATTTTCAATTCCAAACGCTCCCTATCGCGCACTTCGCATTCCCAAACAATCAGGCATCGCCACCCCAAGGCGGCCAACTCGCGTTGATTCCGTCTGTCGCGCGCGCGATTCGCCTCCAGCTTTGGGCGCCAAAAGTCAATTTTACTTTTCGGCCAGCGTGTCAGGGGACACTGTTTTCCATGGCGGTGCCAAAAACAGCCATGCACGAATATGGCCTTGCGTCGGCGCGGGAACACGATATCGGGGCATCCTGGCAAGTCTCGCTGGTGCAAGCGATAACGATACCCCATCCGATGAATGAGACGACGAACAACAAGCTCTGGCTTACTGTCCTTGCCGCGAATCAGGGCCATGCGCGCCGAACGCTCAGGCGGGCTGAGTGTGTCCGTCATACCCAGGCAGTCTAGACGTGATAGTCGGCGGGGCGTTTCCCTGTAATCGCCGCATCAGCACTGCTCCCAGGGCAGACCGTCGAAGCGCCAGCCGTTCCGGGTGGAGCGGTGGTGCTCTTCGTCCAGTTCGCCCTCGAAGCCGTAGAGCACGTTGAAGACCTCGGTGATGCCGTGCTTCTCCAGATACTCCCCCGCCTCCCTGGAGCGGTTGCCGGAGCGGCAGATGAGCACCACCGGCCGGTTGTGGGAAGCGGCGATGCGCACCTCCGCCAGGAAGCGGGGGTTCAGGTCCCAGTTCTCGCCCTCGTACCAAGGGATGAGGATGGCGCCCGTGGGATGGCCCACGAACAGGAATTCCCATTCGGAACGGCAGTCGATGAAGACGGCGTCGGGATGGCTGGCCAGGTAGCTGGCGGTTTCCTTGGGGGTCAGGTGCCGCATGTGGCATTCCTCTCGCTGGGCCGGGGTGTCAATCCTGGCGCCTATTGTTGCAGCACCCAGGAGAGGATGGTCTTCAGCTCGTCATCGCTCAGTTCCGTCTGAGGTGGCATGGGCACCTTGCCCCAGACGCCCTGGCCGCCCTGGCGCACCTTATCGAACAGACGTGCCGGGGCCCTGGCGTCGTGCCTGTATTTCTTGGCCACGTCCTTGTAGGCCGGGCCGATGACCTTCTTCGCCACGCTGTGGCAGGACAGGCAGGCCTTTTCACGCGCCAGGGTTTCCCCCTTGGAGACGGCCTGCGCGGCCAGCGGGCAGAAGGCCAGCACCAGGGTCAGGGCCAGCGTGTGGGACTTGTCGCGATATGTCATGTTCGTCACCTCTTGCGTGTGCCGGATGGGGGGCGGATCACGGGCGTAGGCTGCCCGAGACTCCAGCCTAGACCAGGATGGCCGGGACGTCGCGGCGCATGCGGGATGGGCGGGTTACAATGCCCAGCCCTTAAGCAGTGCCCGAACACGCCATGCCCGATCGCAGCGAAGATCTCCTCGCCCTGGCCGCGCGCCGCATCCTCATCCTGGATGGCGCCATGGGTACCATGATCCAGCGCCACAATCTGCGGGAGGCGGACTATCGCGGCAGCCGCTTCGCCGACTGGCCGCGGGACCTGAAGGGCAACAACGACCTGCTGAGCCTCACGCAGCCGGAGCTGATCCGCGACATCCACCGCCAGTACCTGGAGGCCGGCGCAGACATCCTGGAGACCAATACCTTCAACGCCAACCGTGTTTCCATGGCCGACTATGGCATGGAAGACCTGGTGCATGAGCTGAATCTCGCCGGTGCCCGGCTGGCCCGCGAGCTGGCGGACGAATATACCGCCCTGGACCCGGACAGGCCCCGCTTCGTCGCCGGGGTACTGGGTCCCACCAGCCGCACCCTGTCCATTTCCCCGGACGTGAACGACCCGGGCTATCGCAACGTCAGTTTCGACGAACTGGTGGCTACCTACACCGTGGCCATAGACGGTCTGGTGCAGGGCGGCGCGGACCTGCTGCTCATCGAGACCATCTTCGACACCCTGAATGCCAAGGCGGCGGTCTTTGCCCTGAAGCAGTACTTCGCTGACAGCGGCCAGAGCCGGCCCATCATGATCTCCGGCACCATCACCGATGCCTCGGGCCGCACCCTGTCGGGCCAGACGGTGGAGGCCTTCTGGAACAGCCTGCGCCACGCCGAACCCTTGTCCTTCGGCTTCAACTGCGCCCTGGGGCCCAGGGAGCTGCGCCAGCACGTGGCCGAGATCGCCGCCAAGGCGGACTGTCTGGTGTCCGCCCACGCCAATGCGGGCCTGCCCAATGCCTTCGGCGGTTACGACGAGACGCCGGAGCAGATGGCGGAGGCCATGGAGGAATGGGCACGTTCCGGCTTCCTCAACATCGTCGGTGGCTGCTGCGGCACAACGCCGGAGCACATCCGCGCCATGGCCGCGGCCGTGGCCGGCTGCGCGCCGCGGGCCGTGCCCCGCATCGAACCCAAGCTGCGCCTGTCCGGCCTGGAGGCCTACAACCTGGGCACCGGAGACCTGTTCTGCAACGTGGGAGAGCGCACCAACGTCACCGGATCGGCCAAGTTCAAGCGCCTGATCCTGGAGTCCAGATACGACGAGGCCCTGGAGGTGGCCCGCCAGCAGGTGGAGGCGGGGGCCCAGGTCATCGACATCAACATGGACGAGGCCATGCTGGATGGCAAGGCCGCCATGGTGCGCTTCCTCAACCTGCTGGCGGGGGAGCCGGACATCGCCAAGGTGCCCATCATGCTGGACTCTTCCAAATGGGAGATCATCGAGGCGGGTCTGAAGTGCGTGCAGGGCAAGGCCATCATCAACTCCATCTCCCTCAAGGAAGGCGAGGCGGCCTTCATGGCGCAGGCCACCCTGGCCCGGCGTCATGGCGCGGCGGTGGTGGTCATGGCCTTCGACGAGAACGGCCAGGCGGACACCTATGCACGCAAGACCGAGATCTGCCAGCGGGTCTACACGCTGCTCACGCAACGCCTGGGCTTCCCGGCGGAAGACATCATCTTCGACCCCAACATTTTCGCCATCGCCACGGGTATCGAGGAACACGCCAACTACGCTGTGGACTTCATTCAGGCCAGCCGCTGGATCCGCCAGAACCTGGCGCATGCCCACGTCTCCGGCGGCGTGTCCAACGTGTCCTTCTCCTTCCGCGGCAACGAACCGGTGCGCGAAGCCATCCACACCGTGTTCCTCTACCACGCCATCCAGGCGGGCATGGACATGGGCATCGTCAACGCCGGTCAGCTGGGGGTATATGACGAGATCCCCGCCGAGCTGCGTCAGCGGGTGGAAGACGTGGTGCTCAACCGCCGCCCGGATGCAGGGGATCGTCTGCTGGAGCTGGCCGAGTCGGTGAAGGGCCAGGCCAGGGAGGCCATCGAGGACCTGGCCTGGCGGGATGCCCCCGTGGACGAGCGCCTCACCCATGCCCTGGTGAAGGGCATCACCCAGTTCATCGAGACGGATACGGAAGAGGCCCGGCAGCAATACGATCACCCGGTGAAGGTCATCGAGGGCCCCCTCATGCAGGGCATGAACGTGGTAGGGGACCTCTTTGGCTCCGGCAAGATGTTCCTGCCCCAGGTGGTGAAATCCGCGCGCGTGATGAAGCAGGCGGTGGCCTATCTCACGCCCTACATCGAGGCCACCAAGACCGAGGCCAGCTCCAAGGGCCGCATCCTCATGGCCACGGTGAAGGGGGATGTGCACGACATCGGCAAGAACATCGTCGGCGTGGTACTGGGCTGCAATGCCTATGACGTCCTGGATCTGGGGGTCATGGTGCCGGCGGACAGGGTGCTGGACACGGCGGAGAGGGAAAACGTGGACATCATCGGCCTGTCGGGCCTCATCACCCCTTCCCTGGAGGAAATGGCCCACATCGCCGCCGAGATGCAGCGCCGGGGTATGCAAAAGGCCCTGCTCATCGGCGGTGCCACCACCAGCCTTGCGCATACGGCGGTGAAGATCGACCCGAACTTCGCCGGCCCCGTGATATACGTGAAGGACGCCAGCCGGGCCGTGGGGGTATGCACCCAACTGCTCTCACCGGAGATGCGGGACGCCTTCGTGCAGCAGACCAAGGCCGACTACGCGGACGTGCGCCAGCGCCATGCCGCCCAGCAGAAAGAGGGCAAGCGCATCAGCCTGGCCCAGGCCCGCGCCAACAAACTGCATACCGACTGGGCCAGCTATGTGCCGCCCGTGCCTCGGGACCTGGGGATACGGATGCTGCGGGAATATGACCTGGCCGAGCTCATCGGCTACATCGACTGGGGACCCTTCTTCCAGGCCTGGGAGTTGCGCGGCCGCTACCCGAAGATCCTGCAGGACCCGGTGGTGGGGGAGGAGGCCGGCAAGCTGTTTGCCGATGCCCAGGCCATGCTGCGGCGGATCGTCGGCGAAAGATGGGTGGAGGCCCGGGCCGTCGTGGGTCTCTTCCCTGCCAACACGGTGCAGGATGATGACATCGAGATCTACGCGGACGAGACGCGCGCGCGCCCCCTCATGACCTGGCACGGCATGCGCCAGCAGATGCCCCGGCCGGAGGGCCAGCCCAACTGGTGCCTGGCGGACTTCGTCGCCCCGAAGGACAGCGGCGTGCGCGACTACATCGGCGGTTTCGTGCTCACGGCCGGCATCCGCGAGGATGTGAAGATCCGCGAGTTCGAGGCCGCACACGACGACTACCAGGCCATCCTCTTCCGTGCGCTGTGCGACCGCCTGGCTGAAGCCTTCGCCGAACGCCTGCACCAGCGCGTGCGCACCCAGTTCTGGGGCTATGCCCCGGACGAGGACCTGGACAACGAGGCGCTCATCGCCGAGGCCTATCGCGGTATCCGTCCGGCGCCGGGCTATCCCGCCTGCCCGGAACACACGGTGAAGGGTGCCCTGTTCGAACTGCTGCGGGCCACCCCGGAAATCGGCGTGAGTCTCACGGAGCACTATGCCATGCTGCCCCTGGCCTCCATCTCCGGCTTCTACCTGAGCCATCCGCAGAGCCGCTACTTCGCCGTGGCCAAGATCGACCGGGACCAGGTGGCGGACATCGCCCGCCGCAAGGGTTGGGACCTGCCGACTGCGGAACGCTGGCTGGCGCCCAACCTGGGCTATACACCCTGAGGCCGCGCAGATTCATGCAGCGGCAGGCGCAAGGGTGCCATCCGCCCGGATCCCCCGCCACCCCGCCACCGGAAATTCCCGGCTTGCCCCGTGTCTGGAGCCGTCGCCATGAACAGCATGCCCTTCACCTCCGCCACGGGGCTGGAACAGACCTTTGCCGAGGGCCTCGCGCAATTGCTCGGCGACTGCGCGGACCTGGGGGTGTACATCCTGACCCTGGCCAACGCCGCCCATGAACCCGGGCTGTGGGCACGTCTGCATGCAGACCTGGCACGGTGTCATGCCCGACACGCGGAAGAGATCACCGCCGGCCTGCGCCAGGGGCGGCGCCTGCAGGCACCGGAAGACGACCTGCTGGTATTCCTCAAGCTCATGGCCATAGGCTTCCAGCAGGTGTGCACGACCATCAGGCGCCGGGCCGGTCCCTGGGGCGTGCAATTCAATCCCATGCGTGCCCTGCGCCCGCCCCGGGCCAGCAGCGGCAGGGTGGAGGGGCTGCGGCGCCCTTTCGATCCGGCGGGTTTTCACTTCAACAAGCCCTTTCTCGCCCGGGAGGTGCTGTGGGCCGGCAGCCTGGCTGCCAAGCCGGTACGCCTGCTCTACAACAAATTTCCCCTGGTCCGCCTGCATGGCCTGCTGGTACCCGAGCCCGAGGCCCGGCGACCGCAATGGCTCACACCGGAGATGCACGCCTGGGCCTGGGAGGTGGTGACGGCGCTGGGGCGCGATTTGCCGGATCTGGGTCTGGCCTACAACAGCCTCGGGGCCCAGGCCTCCGTGAACCACCTGCACTTCCAGAGCTTCGTGGCGGCGCCTTCCCTGCCCCTGCTGGCGCCTGGCTTCACCCACAACGGTGGCAGCCGGGCCTATCCCTTGCCCTGTCTGGTGGCGGACGGGGTACGCGAATCCTGGTTGCTGCTGGATGATCTGCAGCAGCGGGCCACGCCCTACAACCTGGTGTATACGCCGGGGCGCGTGCACATCCTCCCCCGTCGCCCGCAGGGCGGCCAGGACCTGCCGGCCTGGTGCGCGGGACTGGCCTGGAGCGAGCTGGCCGGCGAGATGACGGTGTTCAGCCGGGAGGACTACGAGACCCTGACGGAACCGGAGATCGTGCGGGCGCTCTCAGCCATGCGTCCGTGACGGCCGTACCTTGGGCCGCCGCATTCCCCCTATGCGCACAACATCCTGCATGGCATCGTTGTCCACATGCCCATACCGGTGACCCTCCTCCTTCGACGCCTGGTCCACTACGCCTTCCACCTGGTGGTCGGCGCCGTGATCCTGATGTGCGGCGTGGCCCTGGTGCTGAAGTTCTGGTTCATGCCCAATGTGGACCACTATCGTCCCATCCTGGAGCGTGCCGCCAGTCAGGCCGTGGGGGTGCCGGTGCGGATTGGCACCCTGCGCGCGGACTGGCAGGGTATCCACCCACGCCTCGTCCTGGGCAACGTGCGCCTGACGCCCGCCAGCGGGGAAGCCCTGGTGTTGCCCAGGGTGGAGGCCGTGGCCTCCTGGTGGTCCCTCTATGTCCTGGACCTGCGCCTGCGCCGCCTGAGCGTGGAGGACGCACGGGTGCCCCTGCGGCGCGCGGCCGACGGCATCATCTATCTGGCGGGCATCCCCATCAACGGTGCCGGAGCCCCCAGCCCCTTCCCGGACTGGCTGCTGCGTCAGCCCCGCCTGATCATCAAGGACGCCCGGGTGCGCTGGCTGGACGAGAAGCTGGCGGCCCCAACCCTGCAGTTTTCCGACGTGCGTCTGCTGCTCGAGAACCGTTTTGGCCGGCACCGTTTCGGCGGCATGGCGCTGCCATCCGATGCCGCCCGGCAACTGGACCTGCGCGGCGATTTCCGCGGGGATTCGATCCACGACTTCCGGTCCTGGTCCGGCACCCTGTTCGCCCAGGTGGGTGGCGCCCGCTTCACCAGCTGGGGCCAGTGGGTGCCTTGGGCCAGGAGTTCGGTGAAGGGCGGAGTCGGAGACATGCGTTTCTGGGTCGACCTGAAGCACGGCAAGGTGCGCGGTGTGACCGGTGATGCCCGCCTGACGGGCGTGAGCGTCAGCCTGAGCCCGGGTCTGCCCCCCCTGAGCTTCGAGTCCCTGGCGGGCCACATCGGCTGGGAACGGGGTGACAGCAAGTCCCCCAGCCACACCTTCTATGTGGAGCGCCTGCGGTTCAAGGCGCCTCATGCCGAACCCGCCGAACCGGCCAGCCTGCGCCTGACCCTCGTGCCCGATGGCCGGGGCGGCTACCGCCGTGTGGATGTCGTGGCCGGCAACCTGCGCCTGGAGGCCTTCACTGCCCTGTCCAGCGCCCTGCCCCTGCCCAAGCGCGGGCAAGGCCTGATCGAGGCCCTGGCACCCCGGGGGCTGGTGGAGAGCGCCAGCGGCCATTGGGCAGGCAAGAACGATTACAGCCTGCGCCTGCGCCTGCGTCGGGCCGGTGCCCAGGCCTACGCGGACTTCCCCGGTATCGCTGGCCTGGACCTGCGGCTGGAGGCCGATCAGGATGGCGGCAAGGCGCAGGTGAGCGGGCAGGGCTTCCTTCTGGACTGGCCGCACGTGTTTCGCCACGCCATCGCCCTGAATCGTCTCGACGCCAACGCCAACTGGCGCCGGACGGACGATGGCCTGGCGCTGAACTTCCAGGCCGAGCAGCTGGCCAATGCCGACCTGGAAGGCACGGCCAGGGGGCACGTACAGATCCCCGCACAGGGTTCGCCCAGGGTGGACATCCGTGCCCACCTCAGCCGTGGCGAGGCCGTGGCGGTGCATCGCTATCTGCCGCGCCAGGTGCCCGAGGGTACCTACGACTGGCTGAAGCGCAGCCTGCTGGCTGGCCGTTCCGACGATGTGCGCCTCACCCTGCGGGGCGACCTGCGCGATTACCCCTTCGATCAGGGCAAGGGCGAGTTCAGCGTCAGCGTGAACATGCTCGATGGCGTGCTGGACTATGCGGCGGGCTGGCCGCGCATCGAGGGCATTCGCGGCAGCCTGCGCTTCCATGACAAGGCCATGACCCTGCTGGCCCATACGGGTCGCATCCTCAACGCCCAGCTTGGTCCGGTGAAGGTGGTGATCCCGGACCTGTATTACACGCCCGAGGAAATCCTGGAAGTGGAGGGGCGCGCCACGGGGGAGACGCACACCTTCCTGGAATTCATCCGCCGGTCTCCCCTGGACCGCTATACGCATCACTTCACCCAGCCCTTCGCGGCCCAGGGCAGTGGTGCGCTGAGCGTGAAGCTGCGCCTGCCCCTGCGGCGGATCGACGCCGGCACGCTGGCAGGCACCTATACCTTCCGGGAAAACAGCGTGCGCGTGGGCGAGGGACTGCCCGATCTGGGCAAGGTCAACGGCAGCCTGAGCTTCACGCAGCAGACGGTACAGGGCCAGAACCTGCGCCTGCGGGTGCTGGACATGCCGGCCGTGCTGGACCTGCGCAGCCAACGCGGCGCGGGTGTGCACGTGCGGTTGCGGGGCAGCGCCAGCGCCGCGAACCTGCGTCCCCATCTTCCCGCCCTGTTGGCCGGGCGCCTGACGGGCAGCACATCCTGGCAGGCGGAGCTCGACCTGGATGGCGGCCAGGCATCCGGACTGGAGGTGAGCTCCGACCTGATGGGCCTGGCCCTGGACCTGCCGCCTCCTCTGGGCAAAGGCGCGGCGCAGAGCGTGGCCCTGAATGTCAACCACAGGACCGATGCCGACGGCACCGAAGTCGTCACTGCGCGCTATGGCGGTCTGGCGCGCATGCATGCCCGTTTCCCGCGCAACAGCCAGGGTCGGGTCAACATACAGCTGGGCGGCGATGCGCCGGCCGAGCCCACGGAGGCCGGTCTGTGGATCGCGGGCACGCAGCGTGCCCTGGACCTGGACGCCTGGCGGGCCCTGGACTGGGACACGGGCATGGCGGGCGCGGGTCCGGACGCCTTGCCCTTCCGCCAGGCCAGCGTGCGCTTCAATGAATTGCTGCTCCTGAACCGCCGCTGGCACGATACCCAACTGCGCCTGCAGCCCGCGGGCAAGGGCTGGAACTTGCAGGTGGCCGGCAGGGAGGCCACGGGCGAGCTGGTCACCGTGCCCGATCCCAAGGGTCTGCGCCTGATCGCCAAGTTCAAGCGCCTGAACCTGCCCGAGCCGGAAGGCAGGCGGCCGACACCCGCGCTCGACTCCACCGGGCCTTCCACCCGCCTGCGCCACATGGATCTGCACATCCAGTCCCTGGCCTGGAAACAGCGTGAACTGGGGGAGTTGCGCCTGCGGCTTTCGCCCGTGAAAGCCGGGTATCAGCTGGAGAATTTCCTGTTGACCCCCGCGGAAGGCCGGCTAGAAGGCAGCGGCCAGTTGTCCGATCACCCCATGCGCCCCTCGCGCCTGAAGTTGAAGCTGAGCAGCCCCAACCTGGGTAGGTTGCTGACCCGTCTTGGGTACGAGGACGCGTTGAAGGGGGGCGGCACCGAGGTCAGCGGCAGCCTGGGCTGGATGGGCGGGGCGGAGGATTTCGACCTGCGCACGCTCGCCGGAAATCTCGACCTCAGTATCCGACAGGGTCAGTTTCTCAAGGTCGATCCGGGGGCAGGCCGTCTCATCGGCGTGCTCAGCCTGCAGTCCCTGCCACGCCGCATCAACCTGGACTTCCGCGACGTGTTTTCCCAGGGATTCGCCTTCGACGAGATCAAGGGGCAGATGCATATCGAGCGCGGTTCCGCCTACACTCGCGACCTGCGCATGAACGGACCCGCCGCCAAGGTCAGCATGAGCGGTATCGTCAACCTGCCGGCGGAAACCCAGAACCTCCTGGTACATATCCAGCCGCGCCTGGAGGACACCGTGGCCGTGGCCGGTGCCCTGGTGGGAGGCCCCGTGGTGGGGCTGGGCACCCTGCTGGCCAGCAAGGTGCTGAAGGACCCGATCGGTCAGGCGACCGGCTTCGATTACGAAGTGACCGGCACCTGGGCGGACCCGGTGATCCGCAAGCTGGCACGCAAGCAGTCTTCGGTGGACGGGGAGGACGCGTTCCGGACGCCCTGAGCCCGCGCGCCGTGTGCATGGCTTGCCCGGGCGTGAATTCCTTGTGTACCCTCGGGGCCTGCCCCTTCGTCGACAGGATCCGCCCGTGACCCCCCCCGCCAAGCCTGCCGTCAAATCCTCCAGCTTTGCCAAGGCGCGTACGCATACGGTGCGCAAATCCACGCAGGACCCCGCCAGCATCGTGCGCATGGCCGCCGTGCAGATGGCCTCCGGTCCCAATGTGGCGGCGAATCTGTCCGAGGCGGAGCGTCTCATCGACATGGCCGTGGCGGCGGGCGCCCGGCTGGTGGCCCTGCCGGAATACTTCGCCATCATGGGCATGAAGGACACGGACAAGGTGGCGGTACGCGAAATCCCGGGCAAGGGCCCCATGCAGAAATTCCTCGCCGGTCAGGCCAAGAGGCATGGCATCTGGCTGGTGGGTGGCTCGGTACCCCTGACTTGCGAAAACCCGAAGAAGGTGCTCAACAGCTGCCTGGTGTATGACGACAAGGGCAGGCAGGTGGCCCGCTACGACAAGATCCACCTCTTTGGCCTCGACCTGGGCACCGAACACTACAAGGAGCAGACCACCATCGAACCCGGCAACACCGTGGTGGTGGTGGACACCCCCTTCGGTCGCCTGGGTCTGTCGATCTGCTATGACCTGCGCTTTCCCGAGCTGTACCGCGCCATGGGCGACGTGGACATCATCCTGGTGCCCGCCGCCTTCACCGCCACCACCGGCAAGGCGCATTTCGAAACCCTGGTGCGGGCGCGGGCCATCGAGAACCTGGCCTACGTCATCGCCCCGGCGCAGGGCGGTTACCACATCTCCGGCCGGGAGACGCATGGCGACTCCATGATCGTGGACCCCTGGGGCAATGTGCTGGATCGCCTGCCGCGTGGTTCCGGCGTGGTGGTGGCCGGTATCAACCGGGCCTATCAGGAAGGCCTGCGCAAGAGCCTGCCCGCCCTGAAGCACCGTACCCTGGACTGCACCATCGGCACGCCGGTGGACGTGGTCAAGGCCTGAAAACCGGGACGCCGCGCCGGAGACCGAGGACGGGGCAACCCCCGCGCCCGGGCTCCCGGTTTCCGGTCCCCAACACGCATACGCCATGTCTCCTGCCTTCACCACCGCCGAGCGCCTCCTCCTGTCTCCCAACGAGGTCGATGCCGCCCAACTGGAGGGTATCTTTGCTCAGCTCGCCACACACCGCCTGGACGATGCCGATCTCTATTTCCAGTACAGCCGCTCCGAGGCCTGGAGCCTGGAGGAAGGCCAGGTCAAGTCTGGCAGCTTCAACATCGAGCAGGGCGTGGGTGTGCGCGCCGTGGTGGGGGACAAGACCGCCTTCGCCTATTCCGGCGATATGCGTCTGCCGGCCATACGGGAGGCGGCCCGCACGGTTCGGGCCATTGCCGCGGCCGGCCAGTCGGCCACCGCCCGGGTGCCTGGCCAGGTACACGGCCATGTCCTGTACTCCCCCGCCGATCCCCTGGCTTCCATGAGCGAAGCCGACAAGGTGGCCCTGCTGCACCGGCTGGAGGACTACGCCCGCAAGCTGGATCCCCGGGTCAGTCAGGTCATCGCCAGCCTGGCCGGGGAGTATGAAGTCGTGTTCGTCACCCGTCTGGACGGTCGCAGCGCCGCTGATGTGCGCCCCCTGGTACGGGTCTCCCTGCAGGTCATCGTTGAACAGGAGGGGCGCCGGGAACAGGGCTCTGCCGGCGGCGGCGGCCGCCTCGATTACGCCTACTTCGACGATGCCCGTCTGCGCGAATATGCCCATCTGGCGGTGGAGCAGGCCCTCACCAACCTGCGTGCCCGGCCCGCCCCCGCCGGTAGCATGACGGTGGTGCTGGGCTCCGGCTGGCCCGGCATCCTGCTGCACGAGGCCATCGGCCATGGCCTGGAGGGGGACTTCAACCGCAAGGGTTCCTCCGCCTTCTCCGGCCGCATCGGCCAGCGCGTGGCCGCGGACGGCGTCACCGTGGTGGATGACGGCACCCTGCCCGACCGGCGCGGTTCCCTCAACGTGGACGACGAGGGCACCCCCAGCCAGCGCACCGTGCTCATCGAGGACGGCATCCTGCGGGGCTACATGCAGGACGGCATGAATGCCCGTCTCATGGGCATGGCCCCCACCGGCAACGCCCGCCGGGAATCCTTCGCCCACCTGCCCATGCCGCGTATGACCAACACCTGCATGTTGACCGGCGGCAGGGACCCCGAGGAGATCATCGCTTCGGTGAAAAAGGGCTTGTACGCGGTAAATTTCGGTGGCGGCCAGGTGGACATCACCAGCGGCAAGTTCGTGTTCTCCGCTGCCGAGGCCTACATGATCGAAAACGGCAGGATCACCCATCCCGTCAAGGGCGCCACCCTCATCGGCAACGGCCCCGACGTGCTCACGCGGGTCTCCATGATCGGCAACGACGTGCGTCTTGACCCGGGTGTGGGCACCTGCGGCAAGGAGGGTCAGAGCGTGCCCGTAGGCGTGGGCCAGCCCACCCTGCGCATCGAGGACCTGACGGTGGGCGGCACGCACGCCTGAGACCGCCGCCCCGGGCCGGTCGTCGGGATGCGGCCTGCGTGCGCAAGCGCGCCGGACGGATCGCCGGCCTGCCGTGGCATGGGGGAGGTGCCGAGCGGTGTGGCAGCAACACGGTGATCATGCGTCACGCCCCGAGCACTCCTCACCGCGTGGAGTTTGTGGAGTTTGCGACCGCGCGCAGATGATGCGGCAGTGCCGCGTGTCAACTAACTGCCGTGCAGGCTCTTGAAATAGGTGATCACGTCACCGATGCCCCAGTTCACGCCCGTTGGGTCATATCGACCCCCGCTGTGGATGACCGCGTTGAACATGTCGACCACCTGGGTGCGGTCAATGGGGAACTTGGGATAGCCGTTGGTCGCATCCGCGGCATTCATGTAGGCGGCGATGGCCTCCTGGCCCAGCTCGATGCCACGGCTCGCGTCAAAACCGAGGTTCTGCCGGACACGCAAGGTCCGGTTGATGCTGGACGGATCCCAATCACCCTGCAGCACGTCCAGCACCGTGGGGTTGCCCGTATTTCCGTTGCTGGTGTTGTAGCGCTCGAATGCGTTCGCGAACTTGGGGTTCTGGCTGTTGGGTGTATTGGCAAAGTTTCGCGGGTTGTTCGCGTTGTTCACGAAGTCGCTCTTGCTGGGCCAGGCGCTGGGCGGCAGGCCTGCGTAATGCCCGGGGCTTCTGCCCAGGGTGGAGCAGGTCACCTTTCCGGGCCGCGAGATGTTGCCGGAGACCTGCCCAGAGATGGTGCAGTTCCATGCGTCCTGCGCCAGCACCCGTCGACTGGCCAGCGTGCCAATCACTACCGGCGCGGCCAGGCCGGCCTGGGTGAGCTTGCGCCGGCCTTCGTTCACGGAGGTCGATGGGACAGCATCCTGCTGCGCGTGGGTGTGCTTGGGGTCGTTTGTCATGGTGTGTCCGCCAAATCAAGGGTTTGCCCGAGTCGTTAATCTACTAGCAAGTATTGTGCCCCGTCTGGTTTTCCCCGGCAAAACCGCGCATTAGCGGGGTCGGGCCGATTCGCGCCGGGCGAGCCAGGGTGATACTGTAAAAAAAACCGACAATGCTGTGTGGATCTCATGACGTTTCCGGTTCCGCGCCACGCAGGGCCAGCCAGGCCTTGTAGCCCAGATGGGGCAGGAGCAGGTGGGGTGGCATGCGCAGGGCATGGGCGCGCACGAAGAGGGCGAATTCCGCCAGGGCCTGGCCGGGGCGATGACAGGCACCATGAAACGCGCCAAACCCGCGCATGAAAAGGGCATCGCGCAACGGCCACAGGGGTTTGGCATGGCAGGCCTGTGCGGCTTCCAGCAGGGTATCCGGCACGGGGGTGCGCAGCAGCCGCTGGGCATAACGCAGGGCCAGGGCGAGGGGCTGCTCGAGGCGCAGCTCCCGGGCGCGCCGCCACAGCCCGTCCCACCAGTCCGCTTGGAGGGCGCCGTGGCGCAGCAGGGCATCCAGGTCCACCAGGTCGCGCAGGCCGTGCCGCCATTCACCTTCGTGGAACAGGTGGGTGGCGGAATGCAATGCCAGGTCCGCCAGACAGGGCAGCCGAAGAACCTGGAAGCCGGGCAGGGGACGTGCAGCGGCGATGATCTTCTGGGGGTGGGTATGCAGGCGCGCGGTCTCCGGCAGCAGGTTGTGGTGCACGTCCAGCGTCGTTTGCCGGCGGATGTGCACCAGGGGCGGCAGTTCGTGCATCCAGCGGCGATAGTAGCGCTGGTCGTAGGCGGAATGGTGGTGGCCATGCCAGCCGTGCAGGCGCAGCGCGCCCTCCGCCTGCTCCAAGGCGGCCTTGGGCAGCAGGATGTCGATATCGCTGAAGATGCGCCCCCGGGCCGGGGGCAGATCCGCCACTGCGTAGGCCGCGCCCTTGAGCAGGAGCACGGGATGGCCCAGACGGGCCAGGGCCTGATCCAGCTTGCGCGCTTCCCAGCCCACGGCACGCAGCTGGCGTTCCGCCACGCTGCGGGCACCCTGGAACCAGGCTGCCACCGGCGCGGGCGGGGTCAGCCGCAGATCGGCGGCCTGCAGGGCCAGACGCGAGAGCAGGCCGGCCTGACGGGCCTGGGGCAGGAGCCTGTCCCAGGCGGCCAGATCCAGCATGGCCATGTGCCGTGGATCGATCAGGACGCCGAGCAGGTCGTCGCACGCAGGCTTCACAGCACCAGCTCCGCGAACAGCTCCAGGGCATCCGGCAACCGGTCGTAGGTGAAATCCCGGCACTCGCAGGTGTCCATCAGTCCTGCCACCAGCTTGAAGCCCAGGGACCCCAGCAGGCTGTAGTTGAAGGCATGGCTGGCCAGGTGCAGGAAGGCGGCCGATTTTGCATGGGGCGTGAAGCGGGCCTCCGTCCTGGCCTGCCAGCGCGGAAAGACCACCCAGGCCGGCCGCGCGGGCAGGGCGATATTTTCCAGGCTCGGGGTGGTGGGGCGCAGGTGGGCGACGCTGCCCTTGTGGGTGTCGTGGGCCACCCGGCCCATGACGGCATGGCTGGAATGGTCCTGGATGAGATGGATGGAGGCATTCTTCAGGCTCACGGGCCGGGCCAGGCCGCGGAGCAGGCCGTCGTCCCGGTCGATGAGGGCGATCTCGTCGGACAGCAGACGCCAGCCGTCGAGCATGAGGGCGGCGGTGAGGGTGCTTTTGCCCGCCCCCGGGTCGCCGGGCATGATCAGCGCCCGGCCGCCGCGTTCCAGCACGGCGGCGTGCAGCATGAGATATTGGTGGGCATGGCCGGCTATGCACCAGTTCATGCCCCATTCCAGCATGGCGAAGCACTGCTCCAGGGGCAGCGGTCTGAATGGTGTGTGGCCATCCAGCCAGAACTGGACCTGGGGCCGATAGAGACGGCGTAGCCCGTTCAGGGCGTCGATGCGCACATGAAAGTCGCTGAAAGGCCCTTCCGCCAGGGGGAAATCTGGGTAGAGTCTGGACAGCCCCCGGGCGATGTCATGCAGACGAGTCTGGATGTGGAAGGTGAAGGGACCCGTGGCGATGCGCAGGCCCGTGGCCAGACGATCCTCGATTTCTCCCAGGGCCAGGTCCTTCAGACGCACGCCACCTGCTCCACGCATTCGTGCCTTTGCAGCACGCGCAGGATTTCCGCCAGCGCGGCCTGGATTTCCACGTCGCTCAGCGGTGTGTCCATCTGCCGGTTCAGGGTTTCCGCCAGGGCATCCTGCGGCAGGGTGCCGGCCGCCGACAGCAGATCCAGCACGGCCAGGGCGGCTTCGGACACGCGCAGGGTCTCGCCCGTGCCGGAGTGGTACAGTACCCAGTCCTCACCCCCGCACCAGCGCTGGAATTCCACCCCCGGCGGGATGCGATGGCAGGGCGGGGGGCTCATGCCTGGAAAGGCCACCGGCCCACTGTGACGCGCTCGCGCCCCGCCAGGTCGTGCAGGGTGGCGATGGCTTCGAAGCCGGTCCGGGCCAGGTTCCGGGCGCAGAACGCGGCCTGGTCGCAGCCATGCTCCAACAGCAGCCAGCCCCCTCCGGCGAGGTGCCCGGGGGCTTGGGCGACAATGGTCCGGAGCGCATCCAGCCCCAGGGTGCCGGACACCAGGGCCTGGTGGGGCTCGTACCGCAGGTCGCCCTGGCTCAGATGGGGGTCGTTCCACGCGATGTAGGGGGGGTTGGAGACGATCATGTCGTAGGGCCGGGTATGCGGGCCATCATACCAATCGCTCGAATGCAACCGTAGGTTGCCGGTTCCCAGGCGTGCGGCATTGGCCTGCGCGACCGCCAGGGCAGCGGGGCTCGCATCCGTGGCGGTCACTTCGCAATCCGGCCGTTCCAGCGCCAGGCTGATGGCGATGCAGCCGCTGCCCGTGCCCAGGTCCAGGATGCGCGCGGATTGCTCCCGGGGCAGACGGGCCAGGGCGGCCTCCACCAGCAGCTCCGTCTCCGGCCGGGGGATGAGTACCGCCGGGCTGACCTGGAACAGGCGGCCGTAGAACTCCCGCTCTCCCAGGATGTAGGCTACGGGCTCGCCCCGCGCACGGCGTGACACCAGGGCCTCGATGGCCGGCAGCAGGTCCGCGCGCAGGGGGTCGCGGTCATGCGCGACGAGCCAGGCCCGGTTCACGCCCAAGGCCCGGGCCAGCAGGATCCGGGCCTCCAGGCGGGCGGTGCGGCGCTCCAGGTTCAGTGCCTCCGCCAGGCGGGCGGTGGCTTCGGCGAGCAGGCCGGCCACAAGGGGCACCCCCCTCCTGTTTATCCCCGTTCCCGCCCCATCGGCGGACATGGGGCGTACGATCCCGGCCACCTTCAGTCCTCTCCCGCCAGGGCGGCCAGCCGTTCGCTCTGGTATTCGCTGCCGAGGGCATCGATGAGTTCGTCCAGCTCCCCGTTCAGGATGGCGCCGATCTTGTACAGGGTGAGGTTGATGCGGTGATCCGTGACCCGGCCCTGGGGAAAGTTGTAGGTGCGGATGCGGTCGGAACGATCGCCGCTGCCAATGAGGTCCTTGCGCGTGCGGGCCTCTTTCGCCTGGATCTCCCTCGCCCGCATGTCCTTCAGACGCGCGGCCAGCACTGACAGGGCCTGGGCCTTGTTGCGGTGCTGTGAACGGTCGTCCTGGCACTCCACCACCAGGCCCGTGGGTAGGTGCGTGACGCGGACCGCGGAGTCTGTCTTGTTGATGTGCTGGCCACCGGCGCCGCTGGCGCGGAAGGTGTCGATGCGCAGGTCGGCAGGCTGCAGGTCGATTTCGCCCGCTGCATCCGCCTCCGGCATCACCGCCACGGTACAGGCGGAGGTATGGATGCGTCCCTGGGTCTCGGTTTCCGGCACCCGCTGGACACGGTGGCCACCAGACTCGAACTTGAGCCGGGCATAGGCGCCTGTCCCCGTGATCCGGGCAATGAGCTCCTTGTAGCCTCCCACCTCGCCCTCGCTTGCGGACACCACCTCGACCTTCCAGCCCTGGTGTTCGGCATAGCGGGCGTACATGCGGAACAGGTCCCCCGCGAACAGGGCGGATTCGCTGCCGCCGGTGCCGGCGCGAATCTCCAGAAAGAGGTTGCGCTCGTCATCGGGGTCCCGTGGCAGGAGCAACACCTTCAGTTCCTGCTCCAGGCTTTCCTGCCGGGCTTGGGCCGCCTCGAGTTCCTCCTGGGCGAAGGCGCGCATTTCCGGATCGTCCAGCATTTCCTGGGCGGTGTGCAGATCGGTGCGCGCCTGCTGCCAGGCCAGATAGTGCCGCACCACCGGTGCGAGCTCGGCATGTTCCCGGTTGAGCCTGCGGTACTGCTCCATATCCGCCGTGGCGTCGTCGCAGGCCAGCAGGGCATTCAGCTCCGCCAGGCGGTCCTGCATGTGGTCGAGCTTGGCCAGGAGGGTGGGCTTCATAGGATCCGTTGCTGGGGGCATACAACCCATGGCGGGGCGTTTCGCCACACATCCCGCGCGTTGCGCCCCTAGCCCTGGTGCAGGTTGTAGAGGCGGGATACCAGCCGCACGAGGTCCTCACGCTCGGCTTCGGCCGCCTGGTTTAGGGCATGACAGGGTGCGTGCAACATCTTGTTCAGCAGGCCGCGGGCCAGAGCCTCCATCACCTGGTGCGGCTCTTCGCCCCGGGCCAGGGCACGCTGGGCCTTTTCCAGCTCATGCCGGCGCAGGCGCTCGCCGTGATCGCGCAGGCCACGAATCGCCGGCACGGTCCGGCGGGTGTCCATCCAATGCATGAACTCGTACACGCGCGCGGAGATGATGGCTTCGGCCTGCGTCACGGCGGCCTGGCGGCTGTCGTGCCCCTGACGCACCACCTCGCCCAGGTCGTCCACGGTGTAGAGGAACACGTCGCTCAGTTCCCCTACTTCCGCTTCGATGTCCCGGGGTACGGCCAGATCCACCATGAAGATGGGCCGGCGCTTGCGCTGCTTCACGGCGCGCTCCACCAGCCCCAGGCCTACGATGGGCAGGGGGCTGGCGGTGGACGTGACCAGGATGTCGAATTCCGCCAGCAGGTCCGGCAGGTTGTTCAGGGCTGCGGCCTCGCCGCCGAGCTTGTTGGCCAGGTCCCGCGCCCGTTCGATCGTGCGGTTCACCACCATGATGCGCCGGGGGTTGCGGGCCGCGAAGTGGGTGGCCACCAGCTCGATCATCTCGCCCGCGCCGACGAACAGGGCCGCCTGACCGGCAATGCTGGGAAAGATGCGCTCCGCCAGGGTGACCGCGGCCGCGGACATGGATACCGTGTTGGCACCGATCTCGGTGGCGGTGCGCACCTCCTTGGCCACGGAGAAGGTGCGCTGGAAAAGCTTGTTGAGCAGCAGACCCAGGGTGCCGGCGTCCTGGGCCTTCTCGGCCGCCTGTTTCATCTGTCCCAGGATCTGGGTCTCTCCCAGCACCATGGAATCCAGGCCGGAGGCCACGCGGAAGGCATGGTTGGCGGCCTGCTCCTGGGGCAACAGGTAGAGATAGGGTTTCACGTCCCGGGCGGGCAGGCCATGGAAGCTGGCCAGCCAATCCGCCACCTGGGTCGGCTCCTCGGTATTGACGTAGACCTCGGTGCGGTTGCAGGTGGAGAGTATCGCCGCTTCGTGCGCGAGATGCCGCTCCCCGGTGACGTCGGCCAGGGCACGGGGCAGGATGTCCGGCGGAAACGCCACGCGTTCACGTATGGCGACGGGTGCGGTGTGGTGGTTTACGCCACAGGCGAAGAGCTGCATGCCACTGCCAAAGCATTGAATCGACGCTGCGCATTGTAGCGCCAAGGCCCGAATTGGAGATGCACGGGTGTCAAACAGGCCGGACCGGACATCTCCGAGTGTTCGTCCTCACAGGGGCAGGACCGAGTAGGTCACGCCCAGCGTATGGCTCTGGCCGGCGGGGACCGTCACCACGTTGTCCAGGGCATTGCCGGATTCCACGCACACCATGCCGCGCCAGCCGCCGCGGCCGTCGATTACCGGTCCCAGGTCGCCCATGGCGGCGGCCTTGTCCGCCCAGGGCGTCCACACCACGGTGGAGCGTGAGCCGGACTTTTCCACGACGATGCGGCGCCGCAGTTCCGGGTCTTCGATGGTGCAGGTGGCGGCGGTATCGACATAGACCCGATCCACCTCGCCACCGCAGGTGAGCGCGCCGGTCTGGGTCTTGCGGGCGCCACCGTCCACCTTGTCCACGTACTCGCAGCCCTCCAGGCCACGGATGACGATGCGGCCGATGTCGCCGATGTGGAAATAGGTATGCAGGGCCTCGCCGATGAGGATGTCCGCGCTGCCCATGTTGCTGGTGGTGAGTTCGATCCGCAGGTTCTCACCCACCACCGCCTTCAGCTCCAATCGGCAGGGGTGGGGCCATTGGGTCTGGGACTGCCGTGTATCCAGCCACTGCAGGAGGATCTCCGTCTCGCCGGTGGCCAGCTGTGCGCTGCCGGTTACCTGCCACGGCATGGTGCGGGCGAAGCCATGGGCGGGGAAATCGGCTTGTGTGGCATGCGGGCCGAACCAGGGCCAGCATACGGGCACACCGCCACGGATGGACTTGCCCGGCGCGAAACGTGCCTCTTCCGACAGCCACACCACGGGTTCCGCCTGCCCCCTGGGATGGAATGTGGTGATGTGGGCCCCCTGCAGGCACAGGCCGGCAGTGCCCAGGGCGTTGTCGATCTCGGCAAACGCCAGCTCACCCGGTCCCCGGGTGAATCTCAGGCTGGGCAAGGCAAAACGGGCATTGAGGTCGGCGGGGATCTGGGGGATGTGCATGGGGGATCCTCCTGATGGATGATCGTTGGAATGCACGGCTTGGAAACGGGCCGTGCCTGTACCTGCCTATCCGCCCGCCACGGCACCACAGCCCAATCGCCTGTCGACAGGGCCGCCCGCGTATCGCCTCAACCCCGCCGCTCCACCTGTGACACGTCCCGTACCGCGCCATTGGCGGCGGAAGTGGCCATGGCGGCATACGCGCGCAGTGCGGCGGAGACCTGCCGACTGCGGTTGACGGGCTTCCAGGCACGGGCGCCACGGGCCTCCATATCGCCCCAGCGCCGGGACAGCTCTTCCGCGTCCACCTTGATGTGTATGCGACGGTTGGGGATGTCGATCTCGATGATGTCACCCTCCTGTACCAGACCGATGGCGCCACCCTCCGCCGCCTCCGGGGAGACGTGGCCGATGGACAGGCCCGATGTGCCGCCGGAGAAGCGGCCGTCGGTGATGAGGGCGCATTCCTTGCCCAGGCCCATGGATTTCAGATAGCTGGTGGGATAGAGCATTTCCTGCATGCCGGGCCCGCCGCGAGGCCCCTCATAGCGGATGATGACCACGTCACCTGCCTGGATGCGACCTGCCAGGATGGCGTCCACGGCCGTGTCCTGGGATTCGAATACCCGGGCGGGACCGCTGAAGGTGAGGATGTGCTCATCCACGCCGGCGGTCTTGACGATGCAGCCCTCCAGGGCCAGGTTACCGTACAGCACGGCCAGTCCGCCGTCGCGGGAATAGGCATGGTTCAGGTCACGGATGCAGCCCCGGGCCCGATCCAGGTCTAGGCTGGGGTAGCGCCGGTCCTGGCTGAAGGCCACCTGTGTGGGTACCCCGCCCGGTGCGGCCTTGAAGAAATCAAGGACGGCCTCGTCCTGGCTGCACGTCACGTCCCAGCGCTCCAGGGCCTCCCCCAGGGTCTTGCTGTGTACCGTGGGGCAGTCGCGGCGCAGCAGGCCGGCCCGGTCCAGTTCACCCAGTATGGCCATGACGCCCCCGGCCCGATGCACGTCTTCCATGTGGTACTCGGCGGTGCTCGGGGCCACCTTGGCCAGGTGCGGCACCTGCCGGGACAGGCGGTCGATGTCCTGCATGCCGAAATCCACGTTCGCCTCACGGGCCGCCGCCAGCAGGTGCAGTACGGTGTTGGTGGAGCCCCCCATGGCGATGTCCAGGCACATGGCGTTTTCGAAGGCCGCGAAAGTGGCGATGCTGCGCGGCAGGGCGCTGGCATCGTCCTGTTCGTAATAACGCCGGGTCAGCTCCACCACCAGGCGGCCCGCGCGCAGGAACAGATCCCTGCGCGCGGCATGGGTGGCCAGCAGTGAGCCGTTGCCCGGCAGGGAAAGCCCCAGGGCCTCGGTAAGGCAGTTCATGGAGTTGGCGGTGAACATGCCGGAGCAGGAACCACAGGTCGGGCAGGCGGAACGCTCGATGTCGTGCACCTCGGCATCGGTGTTGTGGTGGTCGGCCGCCTCCACCATGGCATCGATGAGGTCGATCATGCGCTTCTGCCCATGCCACTGCACCTTGCCCGCCTCCATGGGACCGCCGGAGACGAAGACCGTGGGGATGTTCAGACGCATGCAGGCCATGAGCATGCCGGGCGTGATCTTGTCGCAGTTGGAAATGCACACCATGGCATCGGCGCAATGGGCGTTCACCATGTACTCCACGGAATCCGCGATCAGGTCCCGGGAGGGCAGGCTGTAGAGCATGCCGCCGTGGCCCATGGCGATGCCGTCGTCCACGGCGATGGTGTTGAACTCCTTGGCCACACCGCCGGCGGCCTCGATCTCCCGCGCCACCAGCTGGCCCATGTCCTTCAGGTGCACGTGGCCGGGCACGAACTGGGTAAAGGAGTTCACCACGGCGATGATGGGTTTGCCGAAATCCCCTTCCGTCATGCCGGTGGCCCGCCACAGGGCGCGGGCACCAGCCATGTTGCGGCCATGGGTGGAGGTGCGGGAACGGTACTGGGGCATGTGCACAACCTTCGGTCTCTATAATTCGCGGCATTTTATCGCAGCCGGCCGCGGCAAACCCCGCCCACCATGCTCGTCTATCCGAAGATCGACCCCATCGCCCTGCAGCTTGGACCCCTGGCCGTGCACTGGTATGGCCTCATGTACCTGGCCGCCTTCGCCGCCGTTCTCGTCCTGGGCCGGCTCCGCATCCGCCACCGGCCGGACCTGGGCTGGCGCAACCAGGATCTGGACGACCTGCTGTTCTGGGGCGTGCTGGGGGTGGTGCTGGGGGGGCGCCTGGGCCAGGTCCTGTTCTACGAGCCGGGTTATTACCTGCGGCATCCGGCCGAGATCCTTGCCGTATGGAAGGGCGGCATGTCCTTCCACGGCGGACTGCTCGGCGTGCTTCTGGCCCTGTGGGCCTACGGCCGCAAGACCGGGCGCGGCTTTCTCCAGGTGGGGGATTTCGTCGCGCCGCTGGTGCCCCTGGGCCTGGCCTTCGGCCGCATCGGCAACTTCATCAACGGCGAGTTGTGGGGGCGGGCCGCTTCGCCGGACCTGCCCTGGGCCATGGTCTTTCCCCACGTGGATGCCCTGCCGCGCCATCCTTCCCAGCTCTACCAGGCCGGCCTGGAAGGCCTGACCCTGTTCCTGCTGCTTTGGCTGTATGCCGCCCGCCCCCGGCCCGTGGGAGCCGTCTCGGGCGTCTTTCTGGTGGGTTACGGCGTGTTCCGCTTCATGGCCGAGTATTTCCGTGAGCCGGATACGGGCATCTTCGGGCATTCCTACCTGATCAGCATGGGCCAATGGCTTTCCCTGCCCATGATCCTCACCGGCATCTGGCTGCTGACCCGCTGCCGGATGCATTAAGGGCGCGCGGCCGCATTGCTCGTCTTCCGCGCATCCGCCGCGTGGGATGCTAGGCGCGCACGGGGTTTTTGACGCTATACTTCGCGCCGGATTTGGGCCGATAGCTCAGCTGGGAGAGCGCCGCGTTCGCAATGCGGAGGTCGAGGGTTCGATCCCCTTTCGGTCCACCAATCCCTTGGGTCTGGATAGTCTCCAGGCCCTTTTTCTTGCCTGAAATCCCCGCGTGGCGCGGGGCTGCGGCCATCCGTGCTGCGGGTGGCCACCAGCCGAAACGCTCGAAATCGGCCACTTTCTCGGCCAGAGCCGTCTCTATTCTCCGTTTGGCCTGCGGGTAGGCGCAGATAGTGGTCTTGCAAAATCAACAACTTACGCTCGATGGTTATCGTCAACCATGACCACCGGTCAGGCGACAAACCCCGCTACCATCGCCCATTGGGCCATCCAGAGGGAAACGGTGCCCCGTGCTGCGAAAATGTCGATGATGGCCAACAAGAAGAAAATCGCCGCCGATCTGCAGTCTGCGCCGTCCGGGCAGAACCCACTGAGCATCGATCTGTACGTGGAAGTACTGGCCGACTACGAGGACGAGCTCAAGGCCTCGCCGGACAAGGACACCGATGACGCCCTGCTGTGCATGCTGGCGGATGACGGTGATGTGGCGATGATGGTCATCGACTGGGACGGCAGCATCTACCGGAACGAGAACCGGCATCGGCAGCGGGCGCATCGAGGGCGTGCGGGTGAAGTACACCGGCGACTCATTCACCACGCGCCAGCCCTGGGGAGTGACGTGAATGGCCTGCCACTGCTCATCGGCCAGATCGATCAGGTAGCCGTCGTCACAGCGCGCAGCACGGACGTGGATGGATATCTCCTCGCCATCGTTGATGCCTGCGGCGGCGAGTGTGGCCAGGGCCGACTTCATCGTGGCCTCCGGCACCCCCATTTCCTTGGCACGCCAGTAGGCGGCACGCAACCAGTCCTCGAAACCCGAGGAATACACCCGCCACACCTCGCGCCGATCAGGCATCGGGATCACCGCCACCGCATTGCGATCGGCGTCGTGGTGCAACTGGCACTGCGCCCGGGCCAAGGCGACCAGTTCATCGAGCGCGCTGGCATCATCACTGGCGGGCAGTTCGGCGCGCACCAGCTTGTCGAGCACCGTCACCGAGCAATCGCGGTTGGCCTTCTTGGCGGCATTGCGCAGGCGCAAGTAGCTGGGCAAGTCCGTGGCCTTGAGGATCGAGAAGGCGCGCACCACGTCCTCCTCGGCCAGCACGCCCACGTCATCCACCAGACGGATCAGTGCCGCTTCGATCACCGCGACGGGATCGACATCGGGTGTGGGGCAGGATTCGCCACGGACGTCATCAGCGACAACGGCCTCGCCAGCCACCTCGACCCTGTGATGGTCGTGATGGTGGTGACGGTCGTTGGCTACTGCTCCGTCCGGAGAAGGAATGGACGCGCTCATCGTCACCGCCCGAATCAGCGCGAGCGTTCGATGAGATGGCGAATATCCTCAGCGCGCCAGACCGTGGTCTTGCTGCCGAGCTTGATTCCTTGGGGGAATTTGCCTTCCCGGATACCCGCCCACCAAGCCGAACGGCTGATGGGGATCAGGGACAGAATCTGCGGCAACCGTACAAAGCCGGTTTCGGGCAGGGTTGGGCGAGAGAGCTTCATGGCGGACATCCGTGGTGATTGATGGATGTCGCCAGTCTGGTTCAGACGGGTATGGCAACCCGCCGAACTTCAGGTTAGTTTCCTGAAGTTCAGGAATCACGCAGACGCTGCGGGATTTCCTTCGAGAAGGTTTTGAGGGCAGCGCCGACTTTCTTGTGGAAGGACGCGTAGCCTCGTACTTCCTCGTCAAAGAACTGCTTTGCCAGATCGTTGACGGCCTGGCCAATGGCTTCTGAATTTGCGCGCTCGCCCGCCCAGTATTTGCCTGCTGAGGCTGCCAGCAGATGTGCCATCAGCGCGATGGCCTTCATGCTGTTCATCTCCGCTGCTTCACTGCCATCGGGCAGCACCGCTTGGCGGGCCTCGTCGAACAGGAACGCCGGGCGATCCTCAAACGGCAGCTGCTCGAACCAACGGCGCAGGCTAGCCTTGTGAATCACCAAACGATCCTTCTGAAGCAACTCATCGATGGGCGCGCCTTTGAATACCTGGCCACGGGCAGTGACGATGCCCAGATCCTCGTACTCCAGACGTTCGGTACGTAAGGCGGCAACCAGTGCCGCGCGCTTGGCGCTCATGCACTAGGTCTCGAAGTTCAGGCTGGCGAGTTCGGCGGGCTCCACCCCGCACCACAGGGCAATGGCGTCATCGATCCGGATGTGGTCGGCCAAGTCCCAGTAGCGCAGGCAGTTGTTCGGGGTGGGCATGGATACCTTCTTTCGGAATGGAGGAAGTCGGGTCTTGCCAAATCTTGCCAAAGAACCCACACTTGCGCCATGAGCACGATGAACATCTCCCTCCCCGACACCCTGAAGTCCTTCGTGGATGAGCAGGTCAGTCAGCGCGGCTACGGCACCAGCAGTGAGTACGTGCGCGAGTTGATCCGCAAGGACCAAGATCGCTTGCAACTGCGTGGTTTGCTGTTGGCCGGAGCGGCATCCAGCCCGGCGGCACCTGCCGATGCCAGTTACTTCGAGGGGCTGCGGGATCGGGTACGCAAGGCTGCCAAAACCAACGCCAAGGCGTGAAGCGCAAACCTGTCGTCCCGCGTGAGCAGGCCAACCGGGATGTCGATGAGGCCGTTGCCTACTATCTGACGCAAGCCAATGAGGCGGTGGCGCTTGGTTTCATCGATGCGCTGGAGAAGGCCTACGGCCACATTGCCCGTCATCCGGCAACGGGCTCTCCCCGCTACGCGCACGAACTCAACTTGCCTGGCTTGCGCGCTTGGTCACTGACACGCTACCCATACCTCGTGTTCTACGTCGAGCGCCCCGATCACATCGATGTCTGGCGCGTGTTGCACGGCCAGCGTGACATCCCGGTGTGGATGCAGGAGCCCGACACCGTGTGACGGTCGGGTTGCCGGGGGATGTCTGCGTGCTCGCCGGTGTAAACAATAAGCAGCGACCATCACAACCATCACCATCGTCACGAGCAGCCACCGATCCGTGATGGTTGTGACGGTGGTGATGGTCACCCCTTATTGTTGTGGCCAGAGAGAACGCTGATGCCCTCACCAATCGTGACCCCATCGACGGGGAGTACGAACGCGGCATTGCGCCCCGTCCTCACGAAACGGCCAGGAACCAAAGCTCAGTGTTGGCGTGGGCTTTCGGCTGATTTGCCACATGGATTGCCAAAATCGGCCCACCAGCGAACCCGATCCGGTGACCGTGGAAAGGCCAGTATTGACGGGGGATTGCGACTGTTGGCGATCAAAAAACAGGCAAAACGGTGAGGGTGTGCAGAAGCGCTTTGAGCGCCCTCTGACGCATCGGCAGGGGCCTCCAAATACTGGACACCCTTGGCGGCAGATCAGACCACGCGATATACCCGCTCGCCGCTGTCGTTGTGTGCCAGCACCACGTTCAGGCCCAGCTTCTTGCGCAGCATCCCGGAAATCGCGCCGCGCACCGTGTGCGGCTGCCAGCCAGTGGCCAGTATCAGTTGCAGACTGGTTGCACCCTACGGGCGGCGCAGCGTCATCACCAGCGCGGCGAGCTTGGTGCCGGGGCGGACCGGGATGCCCTCCAGAAGTTGAAGTTCGCCGATGGTGTCCACCGGCTGGACGTGATCCGGCGGTGCGGGTCGTTGCTGTCCGATGGCCGCGTAGCCCGCGTCAGTCAGCACGTGGCCATCGTCTGCAGGCTCGATCCAGCCACGTTGCAGTAGCGCAGTCAGCACCTTGGCCCGCGCGCCGCCGCGCAGGGTGTCAGGCGGAATCACGCGCCCATCGGCGCGGCGAGCGGCGGTGCGCAACAGCAGGCTTTGGACCGGGGAGAGTTTGGGCAGCGTGTCCATCGTTGCCCCCTCACTCGGCTTCGCCGTCGAAGATCGCCAGCAGGTCATCCAGTGCCTGATCCACCCGCCCAAGGTCGCCGACGTGGCCCCAGTGGATGGAGTCCGGGTCGTGGCCGAAGTGTTCGTCGGCCAGGTGTTGCAGCCGGGCCAACTTGATGTGGATGGCGGCGGCGCGGGCGAGATAGGCGTCGATGGCGGTGGGCTGGGTGTTCATCGCGGGGCTCCTTGGTTGGTGGATGACGCCACCATTCCCGCGCTGAACGATCAAGAAGCCAAGAAATAGATACTGCCCCCAGCATCGCTCGCTCGTCTGTGGCCCTTCAACCTGATAAATTGCAACCTTTACGATTAAAACCGACTCTATGCCATCCGAACCCCTGTTGATGGAGCGCTGCGATGACTGCTGAACCTTGGGTGTCCGTGGACCAGATTGCCGAGCATCTGGGCGTCACGCGCGATTCGATCTACCGCTGGATCGACCGCAAGGGCCTGCCCGCACACCGCGTCGGGCGGCTGTGGAAGTTCCAGGTATCCGAGGTGGATGACTGGGTGCGCGCTGGGGGCGCGGATGAAGAACAACGCAGCGATGGCCAGCCGCCGTCGCGCAAAGCTTGAGGGGATGGGCGCCAATGCCAACATTGAACTGGATCGGCAAAGAAGCCGTCGTCAAACACCACAAGGACGTGCCGTTCCGTCTGCTGGAGCCGGTGGCCGATCTTTCCTGCGGTGCCGACAATGGCAAAGGCTCGGGCAACCTTATCGTGCAAGGCGACAACCTGCACGCCTTGAAAGCCCTGCTACCGCGCTATGCCGGGCAGGTGAAGTGCATTTACATCGACCCGCCCTACAACACCGGCAACGAGGGTTGGGTGTACAACGACAACGTCAACAGCCCGGAGATTCGCAAGTGGCTGGGCGAAGTGGTAGGCAAGGAAGGCGAGACGCTGGACCGGCACGACCGCTGGCTGTGCATGATGTATCCGCGCCTGGTGCTGCTGAAACAGTTTTTGCGAGAGGATGGCGTAATTCTTATATCCCTCGATGGCAACGAACACCGTTATGCGGAGGTGCTACTCGACGAGATTTTTGGTGTTTCGAATCGCATTGAAACCTTCATTTGGAAGAAGAGTTACGGCGGCGGTGCAAAGTCAAAACAGGTTGTCAACCTTCACGAGTATGTTCTTTGCTTCGCGCGCAACAAAGAGCAGGTCGGGAAAATTGAGCTTCCGCCGAGCGACGATATAAAGCGCTACTACAAATATCAGGACGAGAAGTTCGAGTCTAGGGGGCCATACCGCTTGCAGCCTCTAGCGACAAATAGCATGGATGCGCGTCCTAATCTTCGCTACCCAGTACCTTTCGATGGTGAAGAAATCTGGCCCGAGAAGCAGTGGCAGTGGTCAAAGGATCGCGCTCTGGCTGCGTTGGCGGCAAACGAGCTTGTCATCAAGAAAGTTCGTGAGCGATGGTCGGTGAACTATAAACAGTACCTTCGCGACGCAGATGGTGATGAGCGTGGCTCGAAGCTCTACTCAATCATTGAGTCTATCTACACACAACAGGGAACAAACGAACTTAAGGCCATGTTTGGCGATGGCAAGACATTCGACTTCCCCAAACCTCCCTCGCTTGTAGAGCGGTTCATTCAAGCCTTTGCCCCTCCAGAATCGCTCGTCTTGGACAGCTTCGCCGGCTCTGGCACCACAGGTCACGCCGTGCTTAAGCAAAACGCCGAGGATGGCGGCAACCGCCGTTTCATCCTGGTGGAAATGGATGAAAACATTGCCCAAAACGTCACCCGCGAGCGCGTCAAGCGCGTGGCCGAGGGCTACACCAACGCCAAAGGCCAAGCCGTAGAAGGCCTCGGCGGCGGCTTCCAGTTCTGCCGCTTATCTGCCGAACCCTTGTTCGATGCCGACGGCCAGATCCGCAGCGATGTGCAATTCGCGCAACTGGCTGAGTTTGTCTGGTTCGCCGAAACCGGCACCGGCTTCACCGGCACCGCCGATTCGCCGCTGCTGGGCATCCACGAAGGCCGCGCCATCTATCTGCTCTACAACGGCATCCTCAAGGACAAATCGGTGGGCGGCGGCAATGTGCTGACCGGACCGGTGTTCGAGGTGCTGCCCAAATTCGCTGGCCCGAAAGTGATCTATGCCGCCGCCAACCGCATGGGTGCCCGCACCGCGCGTGAAGGCATCACCTTCAAGCAGACCCCTTACGCGCTGGAGGTGTAAGCCATGTCCGGATTCGCACCGAAAATCTATCAACAGCAAGTGCTCGACAGCGTGGAAGCCTATTTCAAGGCCTGTCACGAACTGCCATCACCTTCAATTGCCTTCACCGCCACCACTGAACGCCTGTGGGGGCGCGGTTTGTCGTACAACCCGCTGTCTGGCTTCCCGTCTGACATGCCGTACTTCTGCCTGCGCGTGCCCACTGGCGGCGGTAAGACCTGGCTGGCGGCCAAGAGCGTGGCATTGGTCAACACCCACCTGCTGCGCTGCGAGCACAGCGTGATTCTGTGGCTGGTGCCCAGCAAGCCGATTCGTGAGCAGACCATCAAGGCGCTGAAGGATCGCAGCCACCCCTATCACGCCGTGCTGCGCGAGGCGGGCCCGATCACGGTGCTGGATCTGGAGGAAGCCAAGAGCGTCACCCGCGCCACGTTGGATACCTCGACCACGATCATCGTCGCCACGCGGCAGGCGTTTCAGGTGGAAGAAGAAGAGTGCCGCAAGGTGTACCAGTCCAGCGGTACGCTGATGCATCACTTCGACAACCTCTCCCCCAGCCAGCGTGATGCATTGCTGACTGATGGTGACGGCAGCGAGCGCACGACCCCGTATTCACTGGCCAACGTGCTGCGTCTGCGCCGCCCGTTCGTGGTGGTGGATGAAGCACACAACAGCCGCACCGAACTGGCCTTCGACATGCTGGCGCGCTTCCGCCCCAGCGGGGTGATGGAGTTGACCGCCACGCCCGATCTGGAGCGCACGCCGACCAACGTGCTGCACAGCGTGTCCGCCGCCGAATTGAAGGCGGAAGAAATGATCAAGCTGCCGGTGGTGCTGGAAACCGAACCCAACTGGCAGCAGTGTCTGGCCGATGCCATTTGCCGACGCGATGCCCTGCACAAGCTGGCGGATGAGGAACGCCGTGCCGGGGCTGCGTATTTGCGCCCGCTGGTATTGATTCAGTCGGAACCACGCCGCGCCGGCATCGAGACACTGGATTTCGAGAAGGTGAAGAACGAGCTGATCACCAACCACGGCATCCCGGCCAGCGAGATCGTGGTGGCCACCGGCGAGGAAAAAGGTCTGGAACAGATCGACGCCGATTACAAGCTGGGCATTGCCGATCCGGCCTGCCCGATGAAGTTCGTCATCACCCAGAAGGCGCTGGCCGAGGGCTGGGACTGCCCCTTTGCCTACATTCTGGTGAGCATGGCCTCGCTGTCGTCGGCCACGGCGGTGGAGCAGTTGCTGGGGCGCGTGCTGCGGCAGCCCGGTGCCAGTCATCGCCAGGCGAAGGCCTTGAACCAGTCCTACGCCTTCGTGGTGTCGCGCAACTTTGCCGAAACGGCGGGTGCTTTGCGGGATCGCTTGGTGGCCGGTGCCGGTTTCGAGCGGCGCGAAGTCACCGAATTCGTTACTGCCGCCAAGGCCGAACAGGCACGGCTGGATCTGGAGGGGCACGCCGGGCGTGTTATCGTTCGGCCTGTTGCGATTACCTTGTCTGAAAAGCCCGACCTGAAGAGCGTGCCGAAGCCGGTGCGGGACAAGGTCAGCTGGGACGGCAAGCTCAACACGCTGACCATCAGCACGCCGCTCACGGAAGATGAAGCCGAGGTCCTCAAGGCATCGGTAACCTCGGAAACCGCTGCGGCGGCGATTGTGGAAGCCGCCGAAGTCAGCCGTACCACGGCCATTGAGTTCTTCCAGACGCCCGCTGAATTGGGCGAGCGCTTCCGCGTGCCCCAACTGGCCTTGCGCGTGCAGGGCAGTCAAGGTGAATTGGCGCTGTTTGATGACCCGGAGGTGCTGGAGTATCCGTGGGACCTCTCGCCCTACGATGCCGCACCAACAGCCGACGACCTGACGGCATTGAGTGCGGCGCTAAAAGTGTCGGAAGGTGGCGAGATCGATATCGATGATGGCGGCCGCGTCGTGTCCCGCTTCCTGCCCGATTTGCAGCGCGATCTGGGCCTTGTCTATCAACCCGAAAACTGGGATGAAGTCCGCATTGCCACCTGGCTGTGCCGCAACCTGCCCGAGCCATCACTGACCCACGCCAGCAAGCAGACGTTTGTCGCTGCGTGGCTCACCGATTTGCTGCGTCGGGAAGGCTTCACGCTGGCGCGCGCCAACTTGCAGAAGTTCTTGATCCGCAATCTGGTCGAGGCGCGCATTCGTGAGCTGCGCAAGCAGGCCGTTGGCAAGGCTTTCCAACAGGCACTATTTGGTGACGATGCGGCCACCCGCGTGGCGGTGACCGACCAATACGTCTTCGAGTTTCACGCCCAGGCCTACGCGCCCAGCCGTGACTACGACGGGCGCTTTGGGCACTTCGATTTCCGCAAACACTTCTACGGGCGGATGGGCGACTTTGACAGCAAGGAAGAGTTCGAATGTGCCTGCCAATTGGATATGTGGGCGCAACAAGGTCGAATCCAGTTCTGGGTGCGCAACCTCGTTCGGCGCGAGGGCAGTTCGTTCTTCCTGCAGAAAGCCGATGGCCGGTTCTATCCCGATTTTCTGTGCCAGTTGCCGGGCAGTGCAGACAAGCCCGGAGTGATTCTGGCGGTTGAATACAAGGGCGCAGATCGCTGGAACGGGGCTGAGGATGACCGACTGATCGGTGGCCTATGGGCCAACCTGTCGGAAGGTCGGTGCCGGTTCGTGATGGTCAAGGACAAGCGCTGGGATTGGGTTGAGGAGAAGCTGAAGTGAAACCGAATACCTGCCCCCAGAAAATCCAAGTCTGGAGCACATGATGAAACTACGCCGCCTGCGTATCCACAACTTTCGCTCGATCATTGATGCCGATATCGAGGTGCACGACTACACCATGATTGTTGGCGCCAATAACACTGGCAAAAGCAATGTACTGGCGGCGCTGCGAGCGTTTTACGAGGACGTGAAATAGTCCGCCGAGGATGCGCCTAAGGTGGGCAAGAGTTCTGACGAGACTTGGGTCGAGTTGGCATTTGTGTTGACCGATACAGAATGGACAAGCCTGGCAGACAGGTACAAGGAAGGCGTGACCGACCAGACCCTGACCGTGCGGCGCTACTTTGTCTCCGGGGATCGCTTCAGGGCTAATCAAAGCAACATCTATGGTCTGGTCAATGGTGAGCCCGAGGACGCATATTTTTACGGTGCCAAGAACATCGGCACCGCCAAGATCGGGCGCGTAATCTACATCCCCGCGCAAACGACTGCTGCCGACCAAATGAAAACCTCAGGCCCCTCACCACTGCGTGACATGCTTAATTTCATGCTCAAGCGTGTGGTGTCGGAAAGCGTCGCCTACAAGGCTGTGGAGGACGCGTTCGGCAAGCTCAATGAAGAAGCCCGTGGCGACGATGGTTTTCTGGCAAAAATATCCAAACCGATCAACGAAGCCATTGGCCACTGGGGCGTGCGCTTTGATATGTCGGTCAATGCAGTATCGCCGGATGACATCACCAAAAATCTGGTCAAGCACGCCTTTGCCGATGCCATGCTGGGCGATGCCGCATTTGCACTAGATCGCTACGGCCATGGGTTCCAGCGCTCTTTTTTGTACGAGTTGATCAAACTCGCACCCTCGTTTGCGGACATAAAGACGAGTGACAAGAAAGAGTTTGATCCTGACTTCACGCTGATTCTGTTTGAGGAGCCAGAAGCTTTCTTGCATCCAGCCCAGCAGGAAAACATGGCTTTCCACCTGCGCCGCCTGGGTGCGGAAGCTGGACAGCAGGTTGTCATCACCAGTCACTCTCCGATTTTTGTTGGCAAGGTAGCCGATGATCTTTGCCAGATCGTCCGGGCGCGGCGCGAAGGTGGAATCACGGCCTTGGGGCAGATCGGTAGGGTGATCGCCAAGGACGTCTTTGCAGAAGGGCTGGCATTTCGGAAGTGCTTGGAAGGCTTTGTGAATGACACTGCAATTCATGACGATCAGAAGAAGGATGCCTGGGATCTCCTGAAAGCAGCGCAACCCGATGAGGAAATCGCCACACAGGAGGAACGCTTCCGGTATCAGTTGTGGCTGGATTCCGAACGCGCCTCGATGTTCTTTGCCGATCGCGTGCTGCTGGTCGAAGGGGCCACGGAAAAAGCGCTGTTCGGTTGGCTGCTGACGCGGGACTGGCATGAACTGACCCGATATCGTATCGTCGTGGTCGATGTGATGGGCAAGTTCAACTTCCACCGCTACACGGCGCTGCTAGAGCAGTTCGGCATTCCCTACGGTCTGATGCTTGACGACGATCAGGACAAGCAGCACCACAAGGCGATCAACGAAATGCTGCGCAATCAGACTGGGCAGCATCGCCTTGCGCCAGCCGTGTTCATCCCGACGCATATGGAGTCCTTCCTTGGCAAGGCATTGCCTGGACGAAATGACCAAAAGCCAGTGCAAGTCCTCCGTGAGCTTGAATCAGGTGGTCTGGCAGCCGACAAACTCACAGCTCTGAAGGCCAAGTTCTGCGAGGCACTGGCGCTGGGCAGCAAGATTGAAGCTAATGATGTGCTCGTTGGCAGCCCACTTCCCGCTTTCCTGAATCAAGGGAGGGCGGGTTGATGGTTTTCAGTGCCACTTGGTTTCTTTTGGAGCAAGAGGGGCTACTGGCCCAAGCCTGCCTGTGCAATGGCCTGACTGCCCTGCGGCATGCCAACCTAGGTGACAAGAAAGGGCTTTTCTATTCGGCTTTCTTCGAGTTGTCTATTGGCTTCGAGCGGACGCTGAAACTGATTTTGATCCTTGACCACATGGCGCGGAACCAACTGGATCCACCAGACAGTAAGACTGTTGAGGATTACGGCCACAAACTGCGCGCGCTCTTCGATAGCGCCAAGGCGATTTGCGCCAAGCGTGGTGTTCCCGCGCTGGATGCGTTTCAGCCGGATTCATTGCAAAACGCCATCCTGGGATTTCTTGATGATTTCGCACACCCGGGCGGGCGCTATTCCAACATCAACAAACTGACAGATCACAAGCACCAGGCGATGGCTGACCCCCTCGTGAAGTGGGGCGAGATTGCTAGTCGGATTATGAAGGAGCACGCCACGCCGGGTCAGCGCAAACGTGCTGAGTTGAACGGACAGCTGGCATCCACAGCCTTCGGTGACGCCGCTGCCAGCCTGATCAGTGATATGAATCAACAGCAGATGGATGTCGCTCGCTTGTTCATTCGCGCTTCGGAACTGGATTCGGCGGCTCGGCATGCCATCTATGCGCTGGTGACATTGATCGCTGCCCTGCGCGAGGTGATCGATTCACTGTGTGATAGTGCCTGGAAAGCAAGCCCTGCTGGTAGGTCGGGTATGCCTGACGTACCTGATATGAAGGAGTTCTTCCGATCGTGTCCCTGGACGTGGTGTAAGAAGCGATCAGAAGGTCATCGACTCTGGCAAGGTTGGGAAGCCGATCAGCTTGCGACCGCGGGCAAGCTGACGTTGGGATTCTCGCCGAGGTCGGCGAGGGTTTCCAGGGTCATGTAGCGTCGCTGGAG
>Ga0209605_1000286_pt1 | contig 67870 bp, 53 predicted proteins | sample AD_UKC035_MetaG_FD_184408 | JGI IMG/M metagenome (GOLD analysis project Ga0209605, IMG submission 184408) | Active sludge microbial communities of municipal wastewater-treating anaerobic digesters from USA - AD_UKC035_MetaG (SPAdes) (version 2) | ecosystem: Engineered > Bioreactor > Anaerobic >...
GTACTTGATCAGGCAGGGTATTTGGAGTCGAAGTCAGAAAGGGATCCAGCCAGATCAAGTACGGCCCGTTTACGGTTGGGGGCGCAATCAATTTCCTGTCCACGCCCATACCCCATGAGATCGCGGCAGGGGTAAATCTTTCTGTCGGAAATTTTGGAAGGAGAGTGGTGCATGCCACTGCCGGGCAATCTTTTACCCACGGAGGATTTGTGGTGGAAACCTTCCAGAACAAAGCCGATGGATTTAAGAAACTGGACAACGGAGGCCCGACGGGTTTTCTCAATCAGGATTATCTGGCCAAAGTGCGGTTCAATACTGCGCCCGGGGCGAAAATTTATCAAGCGGTGTTGATCAAAATCGGGCAGTCGGAGGGCAAGGCCGACGAAACCTATCTCGGTCTCACCGAGGGTGATTTTGAAGCCGCTCCCAACCGGCGGTATCATGGATCTCAAATGGACCAAATACGGACCAAACAACATCAGTATTCCATAAAGTACAGCATGATTCCTGCCCGTTTCCTCAACGTGTCGGTCACGGCCTACAAGTCGGATTTTAAACGAAACTGGTATAAACTGGATCAGGTAAAATACGGCACCGGATCAAAAACGGCCATTGCAGCCATCCTGGATGACCCGGACACCTATGCTCAGCAGTACAACCTGCTTAAGGGCCTGACCAGCCCTAATGCCGATGCCTTGTTTGTACGGAATAACAACAGAGAATATGTTTCAAAGGGGATCCAGGGGATCCTCGGAATAAATATTTCGGATGGCGCCCTGGAGCAGGATATTGAATTCGGGTTCCGGTTTCACCATGACGAAGAAGACCGCTTCCAGTGGGACGATGCTTATGCCATGGATAACGGGGTCATGAAACTCCACCAAAAGGGGAATCCGGGTTCTGAAAGCAACCGGATCAGCAAAGCTGCGGCTACCGCGTCCTATGTGCAATACACCCTGAAATCAGGCAATCTTAAAGTTTTGCCCGGCATGAGGTATGAAAAGATCACGCTCAGCCGGGAGGACTTTGGAAAAGAGGACCCTTCCCGCACCGGGTCTTCGTTAAAAGAGGCGGTCAATAAAGTGGGAGTCTGGATTCCAGGTATCGGGTTGGAGTATGAATTTAATTCCTTCTCCATGGTCTTCGGGGGCGTTCACCGTGGGTTTTCGCCTCCGGGTGTCGCGGACGGCTCCCTGCCGGAAAAGGCCATCAATTATGAAATCGGCAGCCGGTTTACCCGGAGGCCTTTCAATGGTCAGGCCGTTGTTTTTCTGAACGACTATAAAAATCTGCTGGGTTCGGACCTTGCGGCATCCGGGGGCGGAGGGGTTGGTGACCTATTCAATGCGGGCAAGGCCTTGATTTATGGTGTGGAAGCCGAAGCCGGGCTGATCCTGACCGGCTCAGGCAAAAACTGGAGCATGCCGTTCAACCTGGCATATACCTATACCCGGGGTGAATTCAACAGCGCCTTTGAAGCCGCCAACGAAGATTGGGGCAAGGTGGAAAAGGGAGATGAAATGCCATATATCTCCGCACATCAACTCGTTTTTAATGCAGGATTGGAGCGTAGGCGTTACAGTATTCATCTGAGTGCCAAATACAACAGCCCCATGCGCACCGTCCCCGGGTCGGGGAGATGGATCGAAACCGAACGCATTGACCACAACCTGGTCTTTGACCTCGCCGCCGATCATACCCTGAACCGGCACCTGAACTTATTCGGCAGCATAAATAATTTGTTTAATGAGGTCTACGCCGTAGCCCGGAGGCCGGCGGGTTTAAGGCCGGGAATGCCGAGGGGAGTCATGGTGGGGATCAGGGCAAAACTCTGAAGACCGGGTCGAACAACGGGCTTGCCTCTGAATGAAAAAATCCGTGGACAACGACTTGCGCCTGAATGCGGATTACTGATTCCCGCCCAAAGTATCCATCGCAGCCCCAGTCCCTGTCTTATTCAATATGGCCAGCACATCCCCAGTGATATCATCTGCCGGATTTCCGAGCAGGATTTGCCCGCCCCGTACATAACTGAAGATATAATGGTAACCTTTTTCCTTCTTGAGGCCTTCGAGGGCTTCGATCAATACTTTCTGCAAACGGTCATTGATGGCCGTGCCTTCATCCACGATTTCCTTAGCCAGTTTATCCCTTTCCGCCAGCAGGGCTTGTTGTCTTGCGCCCAGCCTTTGTTCCTGGTCCTGGATTTCTTTTGGGGTAAGCAGGCCGCTCTGAATCCTCTGCTGGATGGTAGCGACTTCGTTTTCGAGGGCACGGCCTTTGACCCCCAGCCGGGTATCGATATCCAGTTGTTTTTTGTCCAGGGCGTCCTTTTCCTTCCTGAATTGGGTAAAATTCTCCAGCACGGAATCGGCATTGACGTATACGATCCGGAGAGGGTTGCCTTCGGACGGGGAGCCGGTCATGATTTGGCCGGAACCCGACTTGTCGTAAACTTTAAAATATAGATTTGCAACGGCAAGAGTCAGGACACCCATTATGATCCAAGGCAACGATTTCATGAAAATGTATTTAATTTAAGTCGCACAAAGGTAATACAAACGGCCATAACCGCTTATTCAGTCATGCACCGTGAACCACTGCTCAGCTTTACCCCGAAAGGAATCTACTGTTCGCGGGCCGATGTTTATATCGATCCGCACCGGCCGGTCCACCGGGCCCTGATCACCCATGGCCACAGCGATCATGCGATTGCCGGCCACCAGTATTATCTCTGTACCCAACTCACGGCGGCCATTCTCCGCTACCGGTTGGGTAGTTTTTACCAGATACAAACCCATGATTTTGGAATCCCCCTGGATATCAACGGCGTCCGTTTTAGTTTTCATCCGGCCGGTCATATCCCGGGCTCGGCCCAGGTGAGGGTAGCTTACCGGGACGAGATCTGGGTCGTGACCGGGGATTATAAAACGGAAGCCGATGCGCTCTGTGAAAATTATGAGTTGGTGCCCTGCCACCACCTCGTCACCGAGTCCACCTTTGCCCTTCCTGTTTACCAATGGCAGCCGCAACCGGTGATCCTCGGAGAAATATTGGATTGGTATCAAAAAAACCAGGAACAGGGCAAATCCACCTTATTGCTGGCCTATGCTCTGGGTAAGTCCCAACGACTGATCCACCTGATCCCCCCGGAGATCCCGGTGTATACACAGGGTTCTGTAGAACAGACCACGGATATATTGAGAAAGGCCGGCCTCAAACTCAGGAAGACCATTCCATTATCTTCCAGGCTGACAAAAAAAGAAATCCAAAAGGGCATTACGCTCACACCGGCTTCGGAAATCAACAATCCCTGGGTGAGAAGCCTGATTTCACCGGTCACCGCCACGGTTTCCGGTTGGATGACCCTGAATACCATTAGGAAGAACCAGGCCGCTAACCATGGTTTTGCCTTGTCCGATCATGTGGACTGGACCTCGCTCAACCAGGTCGTCAGGGCTTGCGGTGCCCGGAAAATCTGGGTTACCCATGGGTACACCGAGGCTTATTCAAAATGGCTGAAAACCCTGGGGTACGAGGCTGAGGCGGTCAGGGAAGGTTACCGTTTTGAAGCAAACCGTTCTGCGGAAAATCAGGAAAGGGCCGGGGAGGACTGATATCATGCTTGACCATTTTGCCTCCCTGTACCGGACCCTGTTGCTGGATAAATTCCCGGAAAACCGGATCCTTGCCCTGGAGGAATTTTTACGAAAGAATGAAGAAATGGAGAACAAACTGGCCCTGGACCTCCTTCATGCTTATAAAATCAAACCTTTGGTTCGAAGATCCCAGCTCCTCGAATGGCTTCTGGAATACACCAAACTGCCTGAATGGTTGATAAAAGAAAGTCACGACGTCACGGGCGACTGGTCCGAAACCTTCAGCCTGATCATCGGGAATCCCCAAATCCGGAGTTCGGGATATAGCCTTCGCCGTTTTTTGGATGAGATCGACCAGTCCAAAAACAAATTGGAGAACCTGCGCACCCTGACCCTTTCTTTTTGGGATAAACTATCAGGTCCTGAATTGTTTTTTTTTCATCGACTGGTCCTTGGTACCTATAAGCCTCTTTTGGAACAGGGGTTCCTGTCCCGGTTCCTTTCAAAACAGTATCGGGTGGAGCAGGCCCTGGTGAGTTTCAGGTTGAATCGGCAGTCCCTCGGACCGGAAAGTTTCAGGGAATTAATTGACCCGGTTTGGCAAAAAACGGAAGCCCGCGCCAGACCTATTCCATTCCGCGAAATATCTGCCCAAGATCCGGAATCAGGATCAGGAGTTCAGGAGGCTAACTGGATCGCGGAACCCTTTGTTTCCGGCATCCGGGTGCAGGTTCATTTAATAAATGCAGAAGTACATTTCTGGGCTTATGGGGAAGAATATATGCCTTCTCCGATCGAAGACCCCCTCTCTTTTTTTGGGTTTTTACCGGAGGGCACCGTCCTCGAAGGAATACTGACCGGCCCCCCGGTTGTAAAATCGCAGGTCAAAGGGGAAAAAAGGAAAGGAGAATCCGGCTGGAAGTTTTTGGCTTTTGATCTCCTGCAATTGGAATACCAGGAATTAAAGAGCCATTCCTTATCCAGCCGGAAACAAAAACTCGATGAGTTGTTTAAGGACCCGGTCCGGTTCGGTATCCGGGTAATCACTTATAAAGTTTTGCAAAACCTTGAAGACCTGCCTTTGCTTGAATCTCCGACCGGCTGGGTTCTGAAGTCCCTGGACGAACCCTATCACCCGGAACAAATACCCTGGATCCGGATCAAGCCGCCAGGCCGGCAGGTCAACGCCGTATTGATGTACGCCGAGGCCATTCCTGCCCGGCTCTCCGTTTATCAATGCACGTTTGGAATCTACAATGAGGATCAGACGCTGGTACCCGTTGTCAGGCTGATCCCGGAGGGCCTCCCCGATCCATTGGTCACCCGCCTGCATTATTGGATACAAAACAATACTCTCCAGCGTTTTGGTCCGGTACGCGTGGTCCGCCCTCAACAAATTTTTCAGATCGGGTTTGATGATGTGATTGAAAACCAACGGCTTAAAGCGAGACTGACCCTTAAAAATCCAAAGATTCTCGCCTGGCTGCCGGACCGGGAGAAAAGCCTGGAAATAGGTAGTCTTGACCAGCTTAAAAACCCGACGGATCCCTCCGTTTTCCCAATGGAATGATGGGGTATATAGACCATCACTTGCTTTAAATATTATTTTAATATATAATCTATTATAAAACAGTCATAATCGTTGTTTTTTGTCTTTATCGAAGAAATCATTCTTTTCATCTACAAATAGGACGAAATGGTATAGTTTACGGGTTTGCATTGCCGGATTGATTCAATTTTGCGGCAATATGATAAAGCAGACCCTTCTTTTTTTGACACTTATTAGCTGCCTGGCCACCCGGACCAATGCCCAATTCCCCATGGGAGGAGGTGCCGCCGGCCCGACAGTCACCGGAAAGATCACCGGTAATATCATCGACAGTACCAGCCGGGAGGTCGTCGAATTCGCAACGGTGGCCCTTCGCAGGGTGGGAAGCACCAAAGACATCAACGGCACCCTCACCGATGAAAAAGGCGGATTTAAACTGGAGAACGTATCCAACGGGAAATACGAAATCGTGATTTCTTTTCTGGGTTATGAAACCAAGACCATCAGCAATATTGAGCTGACCCCGAAAAAACCCGATGCCCAGGTCGGCACCATCCTCCTGGCCGCAGAAGGCGTGGCCCTTCAAACCGTCACCGTGGAAGACCAGGCCAGTCTGATTGAAAACAGGGTGGATAAAATGGTTTACAATGCGGAAAAAGATGCCACCTCCGCGGGCGGTAGTGCGGTGGACGTACTGCAGAAAGTACCCATGTTGTCGGTGGACCTCGACGGAAACGTCAGCCTGAGGGGAAGCACCAATCTGCGCATCCTCATCAACGGCAAACCCAGCGGCATGTTTTCCTCCAATGTGGCGGACGCCCTCAAAATGATCCCGGCGGACCAGATCAAAAGCGTGGAAGTCATCACCAATCCTTCGGCGAAATACGACGGGGAAGGAAGCGGGGGCATCATCAACATCATTACCAAAAAGAAAAACGCGGAAGGAACCAGCGGCAGCATCAACTCCGCCCTGGGGACCCGGCAGAATAATTTATTTCTCAACCTCGGGGTGCGCAAGGGCCGCTTTGGATTAAACGGGGGCGGGGGCGCTTTCTGGGGATGGCCCGGGGAAGGGACCAACTCTTTGGACCGGACCAATTTTGTCGGAAACAAAACGGTCAAAACTTCAGAACTGGGTGTCAATACCACTTCCCGGATCGGCTACCACGGCAATATCGGAGCCGATTATGATTTTAATGCGTTCAACAGCATTTCAAGCACCTTCCGGGCCAATGGTTTTGGCATGGATCGCAATTCGGTGACCAATGTTTCCGTGGATGACCAGATCCTGAATCAAAAACTGCTTTACGGCAGGATCAACGAAAGCGACATTCTCCGCGGCGGTTTCGACTGGAGCACCGATTTCAGAAGAACCTTTAAAAAGAAGGACCAGGAATTCGGCCTTGCCTTTCAGTGGTCCAACAACCAAAGCCTCACCGACAATATTTTTATCACCGAAAATAACCCGGAATACAACTTCAACCAGAAAAGCGACAACGATGGGATCAATAACGAATACACCCTCCAGGCCGATTATACCCATCCCTTCACCTCAAAAATTAAAATGGAAGTCGGCGCCAAATCGGTGTTGCGGGACATCAACAGTGACCTGAATTATTTTAATTTCGATCCCGATCAGCAGGTTTACCTGCCCGATGCCGGCCGCACCAGTGTGTTCAAATACAGCCAGGATGTCATGGCCGGTTATGCTTCCATGACGGCCGGATTAAGCAAAACCATCAGCATGATCGCAGGGGTGCGTTGGGAAAATACCAAGATTCACGGCCGGTTTACGACAGGGGCCGGGGATCCTTTCTCCAATGACTACAATAATTTCCTGCCCAATATCTCTATCTCCAAGCAGATGAAAAATTTCAGGACGATCAAACTGGGCTATTCCAAGCGCATCCAGCGCCCCAGCCTGTTTTTCATCAATCCTTTCCAGGATGCCCAGGATACCCGCAACATCACGGTGGGAAATCCCCTCTTGCGGCCGGAGCTCACCGACCAGCTGGAACTTGCTCTGACCACTTACCTGAAAGGGTCCATGGTCAACCTCTCCTTTTATGCTAAACACACCGATGACATCATCGAAAACCTTACGGAGATCCGCAACGACGGCACCTCGGAGGCAACTTTTAAAAATGCGGGGGACAACTATTCCTATGGAGTGAATGCTTTCAGTTCGGTCAATCTTTCCAAAAAGTGGACCCTGAGGGGCAATGTCAATATCGGGTCGTATAATACCAAAAGCGACCTGACCCAGGAAAATTTCAGCGCCGGCATCCAATACAATGCCTTCATCATGTCCTCCTTTGATTTTAAAACCAAGGGACTGAAAGCCGATTTGTTCGGGATCTTCAATTCGCCGCGGAGGTCCTTGCAGGGCACCACTCCCTCCTTCTCCATGTATTCCATCGGTTTGAAAAAAGAGATCCTGAAGAAAAAAGGCTCCCTCGGTTTCAATACGGTAACTCCCTTCAACCGTTACCGCGCATTCAAGTCCAGCATCCAGGGCGACAATTTTATCCAGGAATCCAATTTTAAAATTCCCTTTGCCTCCTTCGGCATCAATTTCAGCTATCAGTGGGGCAAGATGAATTTTAACGCCCCCCAGAAAAAACGGGGTATCAAAAACGATGACCTTAAGCAGGGAGACGGTGGTGGAGATATGGGAGGAGGAAATAGGAATTAATGGAGGCTGAGGTTTAGGTTTAGGTTGAGGTTAAGGTTAAGGCTGAGGCTGAGGAGAGAGTATTCAGAAAAGTGTGTCAAAGTTTAAAATTGATTTATTAACAAATTAAACAAACTTTGACAATGAAAAAGAAATTAGAACTATCAGAGGACCAGGAAGAAAAGTCTGGTTTTGACTACAAGAATTTTGAAAAAGAAGCGATACGGGGTTTGACTGAGGGCAAGGATTTAATTGGAAAGGATGGGGTATTAACGGGGCTGATCCAGCGAATCGTAAACGCTGCGTTGGAAGGAGAATTGGACAACCATTTGACCGATGGTCGCAAATTGGGGAGGAAAAATCGACGGAATGGTCATACGAGCAAGCAGCTTGACACGAGTTTAGGGACGGTAGGTATTAAACCACCCCGGGATCGGGAAGGTAGTTTTAACCCCCAAATTGTGGGTAAGTGGGATCGGCAGCTGGGTACGGGGCTGGACGAACAAATCTTGTCCTTGTATTCGATGGGAAACAGCATTTCGGACATTCAACAGCAGCTGCAACAGATCTATGGATTAGAGTATAGTGCCGGGTCCATAAGCATGGTCACCGAACGGGTAATGGAAGAATTGCTCAACTGGCAACAGCGGCCCCTGGCGAGTATGTATGTGATTGTATATTTAGATGCGATACACTTTAAAATTCGGGAGGATGGCCATATTCAGACACGTGCTATTTATACGGTATTTGGGGTTGATGTAAATGGGGTTCGGGACGTACTGGGGCTGTATTTGGGAGATCATGAGGGGGCACACCACTGGGGCTTCATATTGGAGGACATTCAGAAACGAGGGGTAGAGGAGGTTCTTCTCTTTGGAGTGGATGGCTTGAAGGGCTTAGGCGAGGCTATCCAGCAGGTATATCCCTTGTCCTTTGTACAACGATGTATCATTCATATGGTTCGGACAAGCGTGCGATTTGTAGGATCCCAGGATATTAAAAAAGTATGTGCGGACCTGAGAAAAGTATACAGTGCGGCCGATATTAAACAAGCAGAAATGGCCTTAGAAGTATTTGAACAAACCTGGTCAAAAAAATACAAGGAAATAGCACCGGCCTGGAGGGCAAATTGGACCGAATTGATGATGTATATGCAATTTGGGAAGGAGATCCGGCGAGTCATTTATACGACTAACGCAGTGGAAGCCTTACATCGTCAAATGCGGAAAGCGACTAAAACCAAAGGGGCCTGGATCAATCCCAAAAGCCTGCTAAAACAGCTATATTTGAATTTAAAATTCAATACAAAGGGGTGGAAAAGAAATGTGTTTAACTGGGCTTCCATCCAGCGTGAACTCATTGACGTTTTTGGTAACAGATACACCAAACACCTCCAATGATGGGCTCACAAAAATTGGCCAGGGCAGGCTGCTTCGTCTTCGGCCTTCGGCCTCAGACTCAGCAGCCTGCCCTGAAGTACCTGACACACTTTATTGAATACACCCTTTTTAATTCCTTAATTTATTTCTTAATTCCTTAATTTCTCATACTCATCCAGCACCGCCCGGACGCTTCCATGCACCCGCAACTTTTCCACAGCCTCTTCATAGGGTACATTCAGTTTCTGCACGATCATGTGCGCAGCCCGGTCTTTCAGCTTCACATTCGTCATCTGCATGTCCACCATTTTATTGTCCAGCACCCTTCCAAGCCGGATCATGACTGAAGTGCTGATCATATTTAAGATCAATTTTTGGGCCGTCCCGGATTTCATACGCGTACTCCCGGTCACAAATTCAGGGCCCACCACCGCGACGACCGGAAAGTCGGCGTTTGTTTCCAATGGCGAGCCTGGATTACAGGTGATGCAGCCGGTGAGGATCCCGTGGGCGCGGCAATCGCTCAGCCCCCAAACGACGTAGGGCGTGGTCCCCGAGGCTGCGATTCCAACAACTATGTCCTTGGCGCTGATGTCCCAGGCCTCCAGGTCCAGCCAGGCCTGTTTGGGATCATCTTCGGCGTGTTCGACGGAACGGCGGATAGCGGTGTCTCCCCCGGCAATGAGCCCGATGACCAGGTCAAAGGGAACGCCGTAAGTGGGCGGGCACTCGGAAGCATCCAGGATGCCCAGCCGGCCGCTGGTGCCGGCGCCGATATAAAACAAACGGCCCCCCTCCTTCATTTTGGCTACGATCGCCTCCACCAGGGCTGCGATCTGGGGAATGCTTTTCTCCACGGCCAGGGGCACAGTCTGGTCTTCCCGGTTAATATTGGTCAGGATTTCCTCCACGCTCATTTGTTCGAGGTGGCGGTAATGAGAACTTTGTTCGGTGATTCGGTCGGTCATACTCTGTTTTTATAACCCAGTAAATTCGGTGAAATGGGTGACGGATAGGAAACCAGCCAGAGGCCGGCAAAGGTGAGCAGCCCGTTCAGGATCAGCAATTCAAAACTGAATTTGTATCCCCAGAACAAGTCCGCGGAATATTTATTCAGAATAAAGGTGATGAGGGGGGATGCCACGCAGATCCAGGGCACCCATGGGTCGCGCACCTGTCTTTTTACAAAAAACCCAAAAGCATAAAGCCCGAGCAGGGGACCATAGGTATATCCGGCCAGGGTCAGAACGGTGTCGATGACGCTCCGGTCGTTCATAAACCACAAGACCAGGACCATCAAAAACAGGATCATGCTGAAGGCAAAATGCACCCGGGTACGGACTTTTACGATGCGGTCCCCGGCCACCCGGTCCCTTTCAAAACCCAGAAAATCCACACAAAAAGCGGTGGTCAGTGCCGCAAGGGCGGAATCGGCGCTGGCGTAATTGGCGGCGGTCAGCCCCAGGATAAAAAAGATCCCGATAATCCCGCCAAAATGCTGCAAGGCAAGCGTGGGGAACAATAAGTCCGGCTGGGCTTTCATCACCCCCGCGATTTCCCGTGTGGGGACTTCGATCCCTTTGGCGCCGGCATAGAGAAACAACAGGGCTCCCAGAACCAGAAACAAGGCATTGGCAATGACCATGATGATGGTGAAGGAAAACATATTCTTCTGGGCATCTCCCAGGTTGCGGCAACTGAGGTTTTTTTGCATCAGGTCCTGGTCCAGGCCCGTCATGACGATGGTGATAAACATGCCTCCCAGGAATTGTTTGATAAAGTGTTTGTTGTCACTCCATCCGCTGTCAAAGAACAGGGTTTTAGAGTATTCCGATTCCCTGACATTGGTGAAGAGGTCACCCGGGCCCCAGCCCATGCTCTTGCTGATCAGGATCACGGAAATGATCAGGGAAGCCAATAAAAAAAAGGTCTGGAAAACATCGGTATACACAATGGTCTTGATGCCGCCCCGGAAGGTGTACACCCAGATCAGAAAAATGGTGATGAGGGTGGTCAGCCAGAAGGGAAGCCCCAAGGGACCGAACACAAACTGGTAGAGGACCAGGGCCACCAGGTAGAGGCGGCAGGCGGATCCCACCGACCTGGAGAGGAGGAAAAAAGCCGAGCCGGTCTTATACGATTTCCATCCAAACCTTTTTTCCAGGTAGCCGTAAATCGAAGTGAGGTTGAGCCGGTAGTACATGGGCATCAGGATCAGGCCGATCACCATATATCCGAATATATAACCGATGACCACCTGGAAATAAGAAAACTGGTTGGCCTGTACAAACCCCGGCACCGATATAAAGGTGACCCCGCTGATCGAAGCCCCTATCATGCCTATGGCGACCAGGTACCAGGGAGCATTACGTCCGGCGAGAAAAAAATTTTCATTCGAAGCGCTGCCCCGGCTGGTCCACCATGCGATCCCGATCAGCATGACAAAATAACCCAGGATCAGGACCAGGATCCAACCCGGCGATATGGCTTGCATGGCAGTCATCTATGCGCTTTAAAAAATGATGGGCTAAGGTAAGATAATATTGAGGGTTGTGAACTGGGGGTTGAGGAGTGAGGGTTGAGGAGTGAGGGTTGAGGAGTGAGGATTGAGGATTGAGGAGCCCACAAGCGGTTATCCGCTTTTTGCTCCTTTCGCCCTTACCCCTTCGCCTTTAACCGTTTTACTTCAAAATTCACACAAATGACTGTTATCCTTCAGCCATTGCTCGCAGGACTGGTATCCGGGCATGGCTTTGGCGACCAGGGCCCAGAACCGGGGGCCGTGATTGTGTTCCACCAGGTGGGCCAGCTCGTGGATGATGACATAGTCCATCACCTCCCTGGGCGCGAAAAGCAGGCGGGCCGATAGGTTGATATTTCCCTTGCTGCTGCAGGAGCCCCAGTTCGACTGATTCAGTTTGAGACGCACCGTTTGGATGGGACGGTTATAGGTCATCCGGTTCAGTTCCCGGACCCGGGCCTCGACCATTTCATGGCAATCGTTGGCGATGAGGCGGCTGACCAGATACTTGATGATCTCATTTTTTTCCTCTTCCTTCCCGGGGGCGAGCTTCAGTTCAATCAATTGCCCTTTAAGTTGAGCCTTGCTGGTCTTGCCCTCGTGTTCCAGCATATACAGCACATATTGCCTGCCGGCGACCCGGATGGTCTCGCCGTGCCGGTAGATGCGGGTATAAAAATGGTGGATCAGGCCCGGTTTACGTTTGAGCTGGTCGATCACCCATTTTTTACTGTTTTCAATGTGTTTGTTATTCTCCGAAGCCGCCAAAGTCCAGGGGAGGCGGAGGGTGACGGTTTTACGGCTGAAGGCGACCCTTACGGTCCTCCTTCTCTCGCGTATGATGACCAATGGAATACGATGGCCGGTATATTCGATATACGTTTCTTCCTGAAGCGGGACCATGTATGCCCGGCTAAATTAACCTTTTTTCCTTGCAAATTCTTTCATCGTATCCACCAGGACCTGGACGCTCTCCGTGGGCATGGCATTGTAAATGGATGCCCGGAAGCCTCCAACCGAACGATGGCCTTTCAAATTGACACAACCGGCATTTTTGGCTTCGGCGGCAAATTCGTTTTCCAGGGTTTCATTCTCCGCCACAAAACATACGTTCATCAGGGACCGGTCCTCGACAGCGACCGTCCCCTTGAAGAGCGGATTTGCGTCGATTTCATCATAAAGCAGTTTCGCCTTGTGCCGGTTGATCTTTTCCATGGCCTCCAGGCCGCCCAGTTTTTTGATCCAGCGCAGAGTCAGCATGCTTACATAGATGGGGAATACGGGCGGTGTATTGTACAAAGAGTTCTCGGAAATAAAGGTTTTGTAATCAAGCATGGGAGGCAGGTGGTGCGTAAGGTCGGTGCGGACCATGTCCTTCCGGATAATGACCATGGTCACCCCGGCGGCTCCGGCGTTTTTCTGAGCCCCGGCATAGATCAGTCCGAATTTGTCCACCGGAATAGTCCTGCTGAATATGTCCGAAGACATGTCGCAGACGATCGGGACCGGCACCTCCGGCCAGGAATGGATTTGCGTGCCGAAAATGGTATTGTTACTGGTCAGGTGAAGAAACCGGGCATCGGCCGGCAGGGCTCCCAGGTCTTTGGGAATGAAAGAATAATTCTTATCCTTGGATGAAGCGATGACTTTAATTTGCCCATAAGCTTTGGCTTCCTTGATGGCTTTATTAGCCCAGGTCCCGGTATCGGTGTAGGCTGCGGTATCCCCTTCATTGAGGAGATTCATCGCCAGCATAAAAAACTGGGAGCTGGCCCCTCCGGTGGTGAACAATACGTGGTAATCATCAGACAGTCCCAGCAATTCTTTGGTCAGGCTTATGGCTTCGTCCAGAATGGCCACAAAATCCGATCCGCGGTGGGAAATTTCGAGGATCGAAAGGCCTGAATGATTGTAATCGAGGATGGCCTGGGAAGCCTCCTGGAGCACCGGCGCCGGCAATACGGCCGGGCCCGGGTTAAAATTGTGTTTTTTCATAATTGCACACCTAAAGGGTTATCGGTTTGGCAGGCAAAGGTAGGTGAATGGTCCATCTGTGCCGGTAGGAAAGTTGGGCCGGGATTGTTATTTTAAAAGGCCTGGGGGAGAATCTCTAAATTAGCTCATTCAAACCTTTCCGCCATGATCCGCCGCTCCATCCTGACCTTCGCCGCATCCGCAATCCTTTTTCACCAAATCCCAGCCCAGGACCCTGCCAATTATGATGAAGACCGGGCAGGCCAATATGTCCTGCCGTCCCTGCTGGTCACCGAGGAAGGCCATCCCATCCGCTCTGCGGAAGAATGGGAAAAAAAACAAAGACCCGCCATTCTCCAAAAATTTGCCACCCATGTTTACGGAAGGATGCCCGGCCGTCCAAAAGATTTTCATTTTAAAGAAAATGCCCTGGAACCCAATGCCCTCGACGGTAAAGCCATCCGGAAGGAGATTACCTTGTATTTCACCAAAGGCGATCAGGGCCCAGCGCTTCCTCTCCTGGTGTACCTTCCAAAAAATCATAAAGGCCCGGTCCCCGTATGTCTTGGCCTCAATTTCCAGGGCAATCATTCCACCCAAACCGATCCGGGCATAACCATCACCGACCAATGGAAAAGCCTGCATCCAGGGACTACGAACCCCGAGCGCGGTGGGCAAGCCCGCCGCTGGCCCGTGGAAGAAATCCTGTCAAACGGTTTTGCCCTGGTCACCGCTTATTATGAAGAACTGGAACCCGACCTTCCCGAAGGCTGGCGGACAGGAATCCGGACCACTCTAAGCAAGGAATTGGAAATTAAACTCCATGAATGGGGAGCCATCGGCGCCTGGTCCTGGGGACTGAGCAGGATCATGGATTACCTGGAATCGGAACCGGCGGTGAACCCGGCTCAGGTCGTGCTCACCGGTCATTCCCGACTGGGCAAAGCCGCTTTATGGGCCGGAGCCAACGACCGCAGGTTTGCCATAGTGGTTTCCAACGATTCGGGCGAAGGCGGAGCGGCCCTGGCCCGCCGCAATTTTGGAGAAACCGTCCAGCGGATCAATACCGCTTTTCCGCACTGGTTTATTGAAAAATACAAGACCTACAATCATGCGGTGGACCAACTCCCGGTGGATCAGCATATGTTGCTTGCCCTCATGGCCCCCCGTCCCCTCTATGTGGCCAGCGCTTCCGAGGACCTTTGGGCTGATCCCAAAGGGGAATTCCTGGGTGCCCTGCATGCCGGGCCGGTATATGCCCTTTATGGCCAAAAAGGCCTGATGACCGAACAGCAGCCCCCCATTGGCCAGCCGGTGGGTGAAACCATCGCCTACCATATCAGGGCGGGCAAACACGATATCCTCCTTTATGATTGGAAACAATACCTCCGCTTTGCCAGCCGGCATTTTAAAACGGGTCAGACCAAATGAAGATGAAAATGACCTGGGTGAAGTTTTTGCCGGTAAATACTTCGGTTACACCTCTGTTCCTGGTTCTGGTTGCAAGCGCAATAATCTTATTTTCATGTAAGGCGGACCGGGGAGAAAAGTATATGGTTTGGGATACTTACCGGGGCAGTCCCGATGCCCTGCAATATTCTGCACTTCACCAAATCGATACTTCCAATGTGCATCTGCTCCAACCGGCCTGGACCTTTCATACCGGGGACTCCGGCAACAGAACGACCATCGAATGCAATCCCATCATCATCGGGGATAGGATGTATATTACCTCACCCGGCCTGGACCTGATCGCCCTGGATGCCGCGAGCGGACAGGAAGTCTGGAGATATGAACCGGCTGAATCCGCTACAGGAGGCGGGATCAACCGGGGCCTGACCTATTACAAAACCAAGGACAAGGCCTGCCTCTTCCTTCCCGTCGGACATTACCTCTATGCGATCGACGCCGGCACCGGAAAGCTTGTGGAATCTTTTGGGGATTATGGAAAAATTGATTTGAGAATCGGTCTCGGAAAGGATACCGCCAAATTGTCTGTTTCCCTGACCACCCCCGGGATTATTTTTAAAAATCTGATCATTATCGGTTCTGCCACCGGGGAAGGCTACGACGCCTCGCCCGGCCATATCCGGGCTTACGATGCCGGGACCGGGGAGATGGCCTGGATCTTTCATACGATTCCCGGGCAAGGCGAAACGGGTCATGAAAGCTGGGCCTGGATGGAAGGGGAGAATTATGGAGGAGCCAATAACTGGGGCGGCATGAGCCTGGATGAGAAAAAAGGAGTCGTATATGCTTCCACGGGATCGCCGACTTATGATTTTTATGGGGCAAACCGGATTGGTCAGAACCTGTTTGGCAATTGTATCCTTGCCCTGGACGCCGCTTCAGGAGTATTGAAATGGCATTACCAGGCCGTGCATCACGACATCTGGGACTATGATCTTCCTTGTGCCCCCACCCTGGCCGATATTTCATGGGAAGGCAGGTCCAGGGAGGTTCTGCTTCAGCCAACCAAGATGGGAGAATTGCTTGTCCTGGACAGGCATACCGGGGAGGCCCTGCTGGATCCGGAAGAAAGATCCGTGCCGGCTTCCGGGGTGCCCGGTGAAGCGGCCTTTCCCAGTCAGCCTTTCGGGCAGGGCATCCGGCTCACCCGACAGGGTTGGGATACCAGCTATTTGACCAATATCTCCGATTCGGCCCGGGCCTTTGTTTTGAAAGAATCTGCGCAATACCAGGGAGGAGGATTGTATACCCCTCCGAGCCTCCAGGGAACCCTTGGAATGCCGGGTACCCGGGGAGGAATGTTGTGGGGAGGCATTTCATTCGATCCGGTCCAACGCATTGCCTATGCCAATTGCAATGATTTCGCCATGATTTTCCAACTTCAGAAAGTAGTGCCACCCGGCGGTGGAGAGGCCTCCCTGCTCGCCAGAGGCTATAATACCTATATGTTGAACTGCACCTCCTGCCATGGCGCCGACCGTAAAGGACAAAACCAGGCCGTTCCCATGTTGACCGGCCTTGGCAAAAAATATTCAAAATCCGCATTGACCGGTGTCATCACCCGGGGAAAGGGCCTGATGCCCGCTTACAGCCAATTCTCCGAACCGGAGTTGGATGCCCTGGCTGCCTTTCTGTTGGATGAAAATACCGGATCCGGAGATCATAGCACTGTAAATCCGGACGGACCCGGTGAACGATCCGAAAGATTTGTACTCAGAAGTTATAAAATACTCACCGACAAGGACGGTTATCCAGGGGTACGTCCTCCCTGGGGCACGCTGAATGCGGTGGATATGAATACAGGCAGGCTAAAATGGCAGGTTCCCCTGGGTTATTATCCCGCCTTAAAGGAAAAAGGCCTGGGCGCCACAGGTACCCAGAATTTCGGCGGATGTGCAGTTACAGCCGGGGGCCTGGTATTTATTGGAGCTACGGCGGATGAAAGGTTCAGGGCCTTCCGGGCTTCGGATGGCAAAGAACTGTGGTCCTTTCAATTACCTGCCGGCGGTTATGCCACACCCTCCGTGTATCAGGTTAAGGGGAAACAATATGTCGTCATTGCCGCCGGTGGCGGGAACCGGAATGGGACGCCTTCATCGGATGTATATTTAGCTTTTGCCTTGACGGAATGACCTATCCTGCTTGATCGGGCCTTTAATAGAAGATGCTGCCTCCGGCAGACACTGAAGGGGTACCAACTGTTATTCATGAGCCATTCACAAGTGGACGTAAGAAAACATAAGTACATTAAGTACATAAGTAATTAATAAAATTAAAGGGCACCTCTAAATACCCTGAATGAGTTTGAAAATTAGCTCTTTTGTCCCGATGGGTTCGGGATTAGACAAAGCGAATCGAAGGAGCATAGCAGGGCTCTCTCCCGAACCAATCGGGACAAAAGAGCAATTTAGGCTATTGATTTAAAAAGCCGATCAAACCATGAACGGGTATTTAGAGCTGCCCTAAATTCTGATTAACGGGGCAGAATTGCTGAACCATTCGACGGAGATTAAACCTAATATTTTGCTTAGAAAGCAAATTATATGGATGAAATCAGTTAAATTAGGGAGGCATCATAAGAAAATCATAGATAGATGGAACCATGAACATTCGAACAATTATTTCTGGGTTGATCATAAGCCTTACCATCGTATCTTGTAATTGGGACAAATTCTTATTCCCTTCAGGGCCTAAATTCAATATTGAATTGTTTGAACAAAGTCTATTAGACAGCATGACAGGTCAGGTGCCCGGCTTTGCTTATACCATAAATCAAAATCAGATCATGTATAGCATGGGTGTCCGGGGTTTTGCGGATGAAGCCAATCGGATACCCTTCACTCCCGTCATGCGAATGCATATCGCCAGTGTGAGTAAAACAATCACCGCCGCTGCAGTCCTGAAAATTTTAGCGAGAAAACCGGGCGCAAACATAGATAGTAAAATTTCCCGCTATTTACCTTCAGGTTGGGTAAGGGGGCCAAATGTTGATTTACTCACGTTCAGACATTTATTAACTCATAAATCCGGTTTTATTCAATCGGGAGGCAACGACGAATATGGGGCTCTAAGATCAATGATTGAAGGAGGCATAAACAAAGCGGCTCTGGGTAACCATTATGAATACAAAAACGCAAATTATTCATTGTTTCGAGTCATTCTTCCCATACTGGCCGGAAAGAAAGATAAATCGCAAATCGACGCTTTCGGTGCTGCCGTCTTTTATTCCTGGGTGATTCATGAGGAAATATTTAAACCAATGGGCATACCTGATGCCTTTGTCTTCCAACTTCCGGATTCACCGATGAAGTACTATAATTGCGTCTCGGACGTTACCGGCGGAGGAGGGGATTATCGTATGAGAAGCGGAGCTTATGGCTGGCATCTTTCGGCATTTGATTTAGCTGCATTCATGGCCCATCTCCGCTACAATAACGACATCCTGGCACCGGTAACCCGCAAACAGATGGATGACGGCCTATTAGGCTGGGAAAATGAACATGGCTCGGCAAACGGAGAACATGGAACTTATTTGTACCATTCCGGGGGATGGCACGCAGGCGATGATCCCGCGCCCGGACTTAGAACATGCATAATGAAATATGCAGACACTAAAGTCGAGGTTTCATTGCTGATGAATTGCGTGGACCACCCCAATCCAAATATTGCAAGCCCCCGCAAATTACTCAGAATCATTTTTGACAATTCATGGGAATGAAAGTTTTTCCAGTCTTCTTCATTTCGTACATAAAAAAGTATAATATACCAAATTAATCAAAGAATTCAATCCATCTTCAAAATATATCATATTTGTTTGAGTTGACTCATACGATCCGAGGCTTCGGATTGAATTTCCTGCCATACCGCTGTGCTTTGATTTTATGCAAAGCACGCTTGACACGGTTACAATCCAGATTCAATTATGAAATCAGTTCGTTAGTTCCGAGGTCTCGGAACCCGTAATTACCCCAAGGTAAGGGGGGGTGGCAGTATCCCGGAATGCGGGGTCAGTATCCCGGAATGAACACCTTAAGTCCTTAAGTGGGGGTAAATATCGCGGAATGCCCTTTTTTACCTTTTTACCGAGGGGTCAGTATCGCGGAATGGGGGTCAATATCCCTCGGAACAGGGGGTTAGATGGCCCGGAATATACATACTTAGTCAAAGATAAAATTACGCTCTGATTGTTGATTTACGATTTACTTAGTGCAAATAATTACACCAAAACCTGGAGCATTCAATTTTTTAAGAACTGTATTTTTGAAACCAGCTTTTTTAGTGAATGTGTCAACCTCATTTTTTGAATAGGTCTTTCCGCCAGCCTGATGTAATAAATTCAGAGCCATATATGAAGTGGTAGCTTTTGACATTTGGGAACTTCCTCCAATCCCTTTTATCTGGTCAAGTATTACATATATTCCTCCACTGTTTAGCGATTGATAAACCTTTTGAGCAAGCGTCTCGTTCTCTGACGGATTGAGTCCATGAATAATGTTGAAAGCAAGAATGACATCAACATTTTTGGGGAGTTCATCTTTCATAAAATCTGCTGGGAGAAATGAAACCGTTTTACCTGAATTATATTGGGCGATGCATTCGTCAGCGTATTTTTTCACAGGAGGTAAGTCAACAATTGTAGATTTTAAATTTGGATTTCGGTTGCAAAGTTCAATACTGTATAACCCATGTGAACCACCAAGGTCTAACATTTTTTGAGCACTTTTTGCTACTGGTATTTTTCCTGCAACTTCTTTATAATTTGTGCTTGAAATATCTATCATGGCTCTAGAAAACAATTCCCACTCATAATCCGTCATTTGTTCAAGCATATTGGAATTCGCTGTTCTCCCAAGCCGAATGGTTTCGTCTAAATTGATATATCCTTTATACAAATAATCACAGAATAGAATAAAATATCGGAAATTATGAGGCGATTTTGGCGATAGATTTTTGTAACCTCTTTTTGTAAAGGCATAATGACTGCCTTTTTTTTGAACGTATCCTAAAGCGTCTAAGCAGTCAAGAATTAGTTCGGCTCCTACTTCACTTACATTAGCTGCATGGGCAATAGTCCCGACCTCTTTATACTCCATTGAAAGCTGGTCAGCAATTTTCAATTTTATTGAACTACCCAAGGCAAAACCCAGACCTACGGAGAATGAAGCGTCAGCAAACGGATGTGGGATAACATCGTTTGCAAGAAGCATTTTTTCTATTAAGGAGAATTTGTAAATCATCTTTTGGTCGTTTTATGATTTTTCCAGTGAGAACGAATTTCTCATAACAGCAAAACCAATAAATATAGCCCATAGCGGCGCTAGAAAAAGAAACAGGTTGAGTGCAAGGTCCGATACCTCCGATAATTCAAGCATGTTGCCAAAACCATCCAACAACGAGATGATGCCTACAGCAACGGTAAACCATCCCAAGAATGATTTCACCCGCTTAATATAAACACCGATGCCAATCATCCATACACCACAAACCAAGGTATCAAACAAATTCCAGATTCCGTTCCCTACCATCAGCGAAAAGCTTTCAAACAACAGTTTGATGGTTTCTTGTTGCTCGTGTGGGGAACCGGGATATTTGGTTAAAAAGGCAGGCCAAGTTACAGCGAGTATTGCGGCTCCTATTGCACCTGCCATTACATATGCAGTGCCGCAGAAAGTAAATAATTTTCTCCATGCCGACTTATTTAATAACCATTCATGCATAAAGAAAATGAAAGGAAGCAGCAATAGGTAATATCCAAAAAGGTCTGTAATCATACTCCACCTGAGCATGACAATGTTGACATCGGGCATAGAAAAAATCAGCGATGGGTTTGAAAAGAATTCAAAGTTGAAACTTACTGAGCCGGCCACTAAAAAGTAACTGGTAAATCCGATGATACCAGATAATACAGTTATCCCGCCGACGGTTCTTTTAAATTTGACAGCATTCATCATATCTGTATATAATAAATTAAAAATTTAAAGCAAATTTAGAAACAGAGTAACTGTGAAAATTGTATAATTCGGACATTTTTTAATCTATCCGAAAATATGCCCCGGTAAGCCGGTAACAGATGCTTGATATTCCTTTGGTGTCAGGTCTGTGTAGGATTTGAATTCCCGGATAAAATGTGATTGGTCATAATACCCAGCTTCCAAGCCAATTTGAGTAAGTGATAAATCAGAACTGTGCAATAGATGTAGAGACGAAAGATATTTGTTATAGAGTAGAAATGCCTCCGTGTTCATTCCCAGCCATTCAGTGGTTATTCGTCTCAATTGCCTTTCAGAAATGCAAGCTCTATTACCGAGTTCTTTTACCGTCATGGTGTTAACATTTGGGAAATAGAACCAGTTGTAAAATTTTTGAAGCGCTGCTAAATACCTTGAAGTGGAAATTTTATGGTATAGCCATTTCCTAATGATTTGCACTTGCCTTTCAAACGCCCTTTCTGAAAACAACTGATTGTATAAATCACTCAATGGTTTACATACTTGCGAACTCTCAACAATAGCATCATTGAACTCCATAGCCGGAATTTCAAACAAGGCCTTTAGTGCGATGACATTTAGTTGAATGCCCACAAATAGTTGTTGTCCGTTCTTGATTAATTGGAATGGTTTAAAATTGATACCGTTGATAAAACATGGAGGCAAGGTTGTCCTTACATCTGCTACCGAGTTTAGATAAATGATTTTGTCTGATAGATTGAAAATTAGTTCAACAGTTCCCTTTGGCAAAATGGTCTCCGTCAGGTTGTGATTATTAAATTCTTGAAGTCGCCAAATGCTCTTGATAAAATACTTTTCAGTTTCAGTTGTAGGAAAATATATGTCAGTGGAGTGTGTCATTGCTTACTGTTGGTCGGTCTTTTAGTCTTGTGCATAAAAGTTCACAGCTATACGCAGGCAGGGATTTTAACCACTGAACTTCCTACGAAGAACTTAAGAACTTAAGAACAGAACTTTAAATTTAACACTATCCTGCGATTGCAAGGTAATGTTATTAATCCTATCATCCTCGGTTAAAAAGGGTTTATCACTGTCTATTCGTTGCCCTTGCATCACCTTTTCTACCTGTGAATCCGCAGCAATATAGATTTTGGAACCGATTGGCACATCAAATTGTATCTTTTGAAAAGGTAAAAACCATCTAACAATCGTGTTATTTCCTCCTTGTTGGAGTTGGTAGATAATGAAAATTCGTTTTTTTGGAAATAAGCTATTGTTTTTCAAACAAAATCGTATTTGCGAAGAGTCTGCGATTAGGACTTCTATCTGATAAGGGATTGATTGTCTATTGGCCTTCGCTTCTCCGAAGTTAAATGAGAAAATTAATAAAACAATCGTTGTGATGGTTGTCATTCTTTTGGCCATCCTTTTATTAATATAGTAGTCAAGGCTAAATTTCCCTGGTCCAAAAAGTAGGATACAAAGGCACATAATCATGAAAAAGAATGATAGTAATCCTGCGTTTCCAATATCTCCTTTATGATAGATAAATGTTGCTGTAAAAGTTACCAAAATATTCAGCAGTGCGGCAGGTTGGGTAAACAAGCCAAGCATCAGTAATATACCGCCAAAGAATTCAGATATTACCGCAGCCCAGGCAAAGAAGGTTGGAAACGGGAAACCCATATTAGCGGTATCTTGAATGAACCAATCTTGAGGTCCCCAAATACCGTTTTTTGGAAAGAACTTTTCGAAGACTGTGCAAAGTGCAAGTCCTACAAAGAAACGAAGGAGTAAGAAGCCGATGTTTTGACTAATAGAGTTTTGATGATTGCCACCAAAAAGGAAGGCTTTGATTTTGCTATTCATAATTACTACATTAATTGGTGAGTGGTAAAAATGAGAGCTAACATCCGCTTGATCGCTTCAAATGAAGATTTGGGACATGTCAAATCAAGATTTGGGACAAGTTTTAGTGCAATTATTAGTCGGATACGGTTGTGTCCTGCGTCGTCATCTTGACGAATTCGGAGGGTGTTACTCCACACGTGGACTTGAATACCCTGTTGAATGTGGATTTGGAATTAAAGCCACACTCATACGCAATACTTGTGAGGGTATAGGTCTTGTTTTGCCCTTCTTTGATTTTTTCTTTAAAAGCTTTAATTCGGAATTCATTTACATATTGGTTGAAGTTCAAGTTCGTTCCTTTGTTCAATATGGAAGAACATTGTTTTTCGGAAATCCCAAGATAGTTCGATAGCAGTTCAAGAGTTAAGTCAGGATTAAGAAAAATCTTGTCGTTAGTCATTAACAATTTCAGCTTTTCTAAAAGTTTCGACAATTCATATTCGTCAATATTCGCTTCTTGTCGGCTGGGTTTTGAAATAAAAATCTGTAAGGGATAATACTGTTTGAATCCGTTTATCGAAATCCAAAAAACAAAAGCAGAAAGCGTAAATGTATGAACTAAATAAAATGGAAAGCCAGGCAAAGGGTTAGCAGAGGTATTGTATTCCATCAATGAAAAACAAAATTCCATGATAGCTATCAATAACATTCCAGCCGAAAAATTAGAGAGCCATTTTTTTATATCTTTTGTCCAAAAATATTTTTCCTGGTCTTGGCCTTGTAAAAAAAGCAAAGCAAGAACAGTATATCCCACCAAAAAAATTGGGAAAAGAAATGATTCTATTTGAAGGTACATCCGAAATGCATTTTCGTCATAGAGCATTGATTTGAATGCAACGGAACGGAAACCAATCGAAAAATAAACGAAAGCCTGTATAGTCGGAATGACCAAATGAAGTAAATCAGATTTATTTAAGCGATAACTGAATTTTGACTTGATGAAAAGGTAAAAAAGCGGGGCAACACTCAATGAGTAATAGATAGGAACAAAGTAAAGTTGCTTGATTCGGTTGCTGATTCCTGATGTAACTAAGACGTCATTCAATAGGGTCAATCCCGAGAGAATGAGCAAGCAAGCCAATAAGCTTATGGATATGTGTTTCTTATCTTTTTGAGATTGCAACATAATACCGATGAAAATTGATACGGCTATTCCCACACTGCCTATGGCAATGACAATTAAACTCGATATAGGAAGTGTAATTTCCATTGGCTTACGGTATTGTCGTTTTTTCTAAATAAGGCATAACGGATTTGAGATTGAGGCAGGCAGAGAATTTTCGATGTCTGCCAAGAGTAAACAACTTATGCCAAATTTACGGTTTTTTCTTGAATGAAAGATGCTTGCTCTACTTGATTCAATCTCATGTTATGCCTCGTATTTTTTAACTGACTGTAAGCGTAATTGAATTTAATTTCATACTTACATCTTTTATAGCTTTCATAACTTTCTCTGTCTGAGCTTCAGATGCTTTTTTTGTGCCTGACACATATTGACGAAGTAAGCCTGGGTTTAGGTTCCCTGTTTTAGCCAATTGGCTTATATTAACTTCTGGAATCAAATCAAATACAGATTCTAAATCAACTTCAAATTTTAGTTTGTAACCCCTACTTAATATCTTTTTAAGATCCTTATCTTCCTTTTGGGCTATAGTGAGCATTTTGTCTAAATTTAATTTAACCTCCTGATAATTTTTTCCGCCAGCAACACAGCCGTCTATTTCTTTAATATATGCAAAAAATGCATCTTTATTCCTTTCGATAATCGCTGTTAATTGTTTCATACTACTTCTTTATTTTTGCCTTTTTCAATATACTTATTTCTGTACCTTTTGGTAAATCTTTTGATCCATGAAACGGAATTACTATAATTCCAGCAATTGTTTCATGTTTGTAAATTTTATGACTTCCACTTTGTCTAATAAAATACCAGCCCTTTTGATTCTATCAGCTTTTCAAGGTCAAGGGCTTTCATAAGTCAAAGGTAGCATATTAGCTACTTTAATTCAAATAAATTTAATATTTTTTTCAATATGAGGCATAACATTTATAAAAGTATCCGACAGGCCCAAAAAAAATCTCAAACCTTCAGGATGCCCATTAGGGACAGTCGGTATACTTTTGTGATCCTTCCTTTATTCATCGGCTTTAAGCGAATACAAAAGGATTTGGCCGTTTGTAGCCGTTTGTATCTGTCTGTACGCGTTTGTACCCGGGATTAAAGCAGAATAAAAAAGGCCTGGATAAGTGGGAATACAGTTCGTGGATACCGATTTACCTGACGAAACTCTCGGCCAAGACCTTTGTCAGTGGTACATTGTCCCGGTCTCTGCTTGATGCAATTCCATACCGTCACCCCTCAAATAAATGACCGTATAGAATGGCATATTTTATGCGTGGTCTCTCCCGGCCTTTTTTCAGGGTCCGGCCAGTAATTTTCCATCCATTCAGATGCTGTGGACGATTTTTATTCGGGGAAATTCTTCGAAAGTTTAATCCGGCTGATCTGCCGCAAATGCCGGTCGGTATGGGCGAAATGAACCACCATCAAGGCATGGATGCTGCGTCTTTTTTCGCTGCCCCAGCGGAAAGTATAATGGGCCTTTAGATCATAGGTGGTATTCCTGATAAAGTCAATAATACGATCCCTGCCGAATAAAAAGAAGTTAAGATTCTCCTTACCGTCCATGAATCCCAAAGGTTCCGCGTTCCATTCCGCTTTGTGCGGGCTGGGATCATTCATCCAATGGATATAGGAGCTGTCCGGCAGGGCGTTTTTATCCATTTCCGGTTCAGGGTTTGTACTGAGCATGATGTCCGCCTCCTGCATAAATATCCTTTCATACAATCCCAAATGTTCCAGGACCTGGCCTATGGACCATTTGGCGGAATCTTCCCGGAAGGACCATTGCCGCAGGGTTAAATTTTGTGTTTCGTTTATGATTTCCTTCTTCGTTCGTTCCAGATGGCTGACTAAAAAATCACGATCGGATTCGGTCCACAGCCGCTTGGTTTGACTGAATCCATCAATGGGAATAACAGCTATGGTGAGGCATAGGATCATTAATACAGGGCCCGTCATAGTTCCCTTATTGAACAGGCCATTTTTATAAAATCGCATATATCCAATCGAAATAAAATATTGGCAGTATTGGTTTATAATCGAATCAGAAGTCCGACCCCTCCATCCGATCCGATATTTTTAAGTTTATTTAAGTTCTGCAAGTATCAATTTTTTCTGTTTCAAGGTATTCTTCATTGCTTTTTCCCTTATTTTAGGATCCTCATTATGTATTAATTCAAAATATTCCGTGGGTACCACTTGCCAGGATAATCCATATTTATCTTTACACCATCCGCAAGAACCTTCTTCACCGCCATCAGCAGTAAGTGCATCCCAATAATAATCCGTTTCGGCCTGGTCTTTTGTATTGATCACAAATGAAACGGCTTCATTAAATTTGAATAACGGACCAGCCGCCAATATGCTAAACTCCATTCCTTCTATTTCAATGACCGCAGTTTCTATCCCTGCATCATTTCCGCTTTCGTCAATGTTGAACTTTCGATAATCTTTCAACTTACCATTTTTAAAAATGGATAAGTAGTAATCTGCCACCGCTTTGGCATCTTTCTCCACCCACAAATAGGGCGTTATTTTTTGATTGGTTTCAGCCATCGTGTTGTGTTTCATATTGTTAAAACAGGAAGTGGTTAAAAAAGTTACTGCAACTGTGATTGCAGTCCAAAAGATCATTTTATGCTTCTTCATTTAATACCTTTGTTATTATTGATCATACGTTTTCTAATTATTAGAGGCCCCGAAATATACCGATTTAATTCTTCATGATTTTTTAACTCTTCAAATAAACCCATAAAATCCGGTCTCCTCTCAGCGGCGCGGCATTCGATGAAGTATCTGTTTTAGCAAGCAGTCAATCGGCCGTTTCAATCCCATACCGCAGGGCCTCTTCGAGAACCTCCAAGTTTATATCCTTTAAGGCTTTAAACCGGATGCAATACCCGGTCACCTTCGCCTTGCCCAGTTTTTCCCCAAACGTTTTGGCCAGATAGGTCTTGTCCTGGATGCCGAGAATATAGACCGAGATGCCGGTTTTATTGGCGCTTAGCCCGATTTTAAAGCAATCCGCTGTTTTGCCATTCGCGTATTTCATAGTGTGAAGCCCATAACCTATGGTAGGGTTGGAAACCGTCTGATTCTCGGTGTTTTTGCCGTCGAAAAACCATAACCTGGTTTTTGGCGCTATTTGAAGGATTCGACGGTGCAATTCCTGCAGTTCACTCCGTTTGGGTTCAGCCTGGTCTGAAATATGGTTTTTGATTTGTTCTTTTACGTCCATAATGATTGCATGTTAAACAATAACGGGGGATTATTTTTTCATTTCATCCATTTTTAATGATTCCGACCGCTTCCGGGATTCCAATGCCAGATCAAGGTTGGCCAGGCTCGCCGTGAATCCTTCTTTGAAGCCCAGTTCAATCATCTTCTCCATCCGGGCCAGGGAATCATTATAAATGGTCACGCGCACCGTGGTTTTACCATCCTTTTCACTGAAGGAATAATCCCATTCGGAACCCGGCAATTCGGGGTTTTCATCCTTATCCGCAAACGCGTTGAACAATTTGAAATGGGTTTTTGGGCTGATGGATGTGTAAGTTTGAATTAACCAACGTTCATGTCCTTCCGGGCTCACCATGGCGTAAAACCTCCGCCCCCCCACCCTGAAGTCCATGTATTTTGTCCTGGCCGTAAAGGGTTTCGGCGCCACCCATTGGTCCAGTATTTCCGGTACGGTAAAAGCTTCCCATACCAGGGACAATTCGGCATCAAACTCGCGAGTGATGAATACCTTTTTAGCCGCCTTGTCCACGGTAAAATCAAAAAACAAAGAGTTCGTCATTTTTTTCTTTTTTTAAGGGTTAATAATACTTGGTCTAATTGATCGAATTGGGTTTCCCAAATCTTCCTGAATTGGTCCAGCCAGAGATCCAATTCATGCATTTTTTTCGGATTAAAATGGTAATAAATTTCCCTGCCGGCATACTCGGGTTTGATCAATTCGCACTCGTGCAATACTTTAATGTGTTTGGATACGGCCTGCCGGCTCATATCAAATTTTTCAGCCATGGCATTCGGGGTCAATGCCTGGACGGCAATCAAAGACAAGATCGCCCTGCGGGTGGGGTCCGCGATGGCTTGGAACAGGTCCTGTTTCATATTTTTATGTTTATTATGCAACTCACAGGTTGCAAATATATATGCAACTTTTGAGTTGCGCAAATAAATTTGAAAATATTTTTTCTGAAGAAACCTTTGAGGGACTTATAGGGTGTATGTCTATCCCGCGCATGCAGGTGCAGTTTTACATTTTCGGATAAACGAGACCTGGAAGGTTTTACTTCGTATTTATGTGGGTTGAAACCTTCCAGGTCTTGTTATACACCTAAAACAGACCTGTATTTTGACATGCACCTGACTTAAACAGCGATAGGGGGATTGTGTTCAAGGTTATATTTTTAATCCTTTAAACCATAAGACCTTTCAGAAATCTGACCGGTATGCGCTTTGTATTTATTTTAATCCTCGCTGCCCTGAGCCCCAATCCTGTAAGTTCTCAGGATCTCTACTTCCCTCCCCTTCTTGGCAATGCCTGGCAGACCCTGGATCCCTCCACCCTCGGCTGGTGCCCGGACCGCATAGACTCCCTGTACGGCTTCCTGCACCGGGAGCAAACCAAGTCTTTCCTGGTATTAAAAGACGGCCGGATCGTCCTTGAAAAATATTTCGGGACCTATACCCGGGACAGCCTCTGGTCCTGGTATTCCGCGGGCAAAAGCCTGAAAGCGGTATTGGTTGGGATTGCCCAGGAAGAAGGATTTCTCGACCTCGATGACCGGGTGTCCAAATACCTTGGACAAAACTGGACCAGCCTGCCGGCGGAAAAGGAAGATAAGGTCACCATCCGACACCAATTGACCATGACTTCGGGGCTGAATGAACTGTTCTTTTTTTGCGTCAATCCAAACTGCCTGGTTTACACCGCCGACGCAGGCACCCGCTGGGTTTATCACAACGGCCCCTATACCCTGACCAAAGCGGTGCTTGAGAAAGCCTCCGGCCAGGCCCTCAACCCGTACATGACCTCCAAAATAAAGTTGAAAACCGGTATGGGCGGCCTCTGGATCTACACCGGGACCAATAGCCTGTATTACAGTACCGCGCGGGATATGGCCCGCTTTGGCCTGCTTATACTCAATAGAGGAAGATGGGGCAATACGACCGTGATCCAGGACACCGCCTTTTTCAACCAGATGATAAGCAGTTCCCAAACGCTCAATCCATCCTATGGGTACCTCTGGTGGCTCAATGGAAAATCATCCTTTATCGCACCCACTTCCCCGCTCAGTATTCCCGGGCCGATCGCCCCGGATGCACCGGCGGACGTGGTGGTGGCCGGGGGGTCCCAGGGACAGCTGGTCAGTATTTCTTTTTCAAAGAATATGGTGATGATCCGTCAGGGGGTCAGCGGGGAAGAAGACCTGGTGCCGCTGGATTTACACAATGAGATCTGGAAAAAAATAGGGGAATTAAATTGTCCTTCGACCCCGGTGCACCAACTCACCCGCAAAACCATCCGGATACATCCCAATCCGGCGAGGGACAAGGTCCGCATCTCCATGTCCGATGCCCGGGGGATGGAGGCCAGGATTTATGACCTGAACGGACGGAGGATAAAAATTTTTCAAAATCGGGAGGATCTGGATTTAGAAGGCCTGCACGAAGGCGCTTACCTCCTGGAAATCATTAAAGGAGGATCGCGGTGGTTTGAAAAAATAATCCTGAGTCCGGGGTATTAAAACCACATCCAAGAATTTCCTACCCGGCCCTTAAACAAAAAGAAATAGGTTTGGTGAACACTCTTCGGGCTGGTTTTGTTTAACAGGTCTAAAAATTCAATATGCCACAGAAAAAGATCATCACCATTTTCGGCGCCACCGGCGCCCAGGGGGGCGGGCTCGCCCGTGCCATTTTATCGGATCCCAACAGTGAATTTGCCGTAAGGGCAGTCACAAGGGATGCCCATTCGGAAAAAGCCAAAGCCCTGGCTGGATTAGGAGCGGAGGTTGTCCAAGCAGACCTGACCGATCCTGAAAGTGTGCGCAAAGCCATGGAAGGGGCTTATGGCGCTTTCTGTGTGACCTTTTTCTGGGAGCACTTTTCCCCGGAGCGTGAAGCCCAGGATGCAAAAGTGATGGCTGAGGCTGCCAAAGCCACCGGCCTGAAGCACGTGATCTGGTCCACCCTGGAAGATACCCGGGACTGGATCCCGGTACACGATGACCGGATGCCCACCCTGATGGGCAAATATTCCGTGCCTCATTTTGATTCGAAAGGAGAATCCAACGAGTTGTTCACGAGATTAGGCGTCCCGACGACCTTTATGGCGACCACCTTCTACTGGGAAAATATGATCTATTTCGGGATGGGTCCAAAACGGGGCCCTGACGGGGTCCTCGCGATCACTTTCCCTATGGCAGACAAAAGATTGTCGGGCATCGCGGCGGAGGATATCGGCAAATGCGCTTACGGCATTTTCAAAAAAGGGCCGTCCATGGCCGGGCAGACCGTAGCCATCGCCGGCGAACACATCACCTGTGCCGATATGGCAGCGGCCATGACCAAAGCTTTTGGGGAAGAGGTCAGATACAATGCGGTGAGCCCTGCGGTTTACCGGAGTTTTGGATTCCCTGGTTCGGAAGACCTGGGCAATATGTTTCAGTTTTACCAGGAATTTGAACAGATGTTTACCGAGAAGCGCGATATCGCCAAAACGAAAGAACTGAATCCGGAATTGCAATCCTTTGGCCAGTGGCTGGCGGCCAATGCCAAAAGGATTCCGCTGAATTAAAAGATAATCAATCAAAGCATGAAGCCGGATTTGTCCTTAAATCCGGCTTTTTAATTTGTAACGGCCGCCGTTTTTTGAGCCTGGATGGTATTTAAAATTTTATCCAGGGCTTCTTTTTCACCTACGGCTGAAAGGGAGAAATAAATGACGTTACCCGCTTTCCCCTGATCGATGGTCCTGAGGTTGGGTTCTGATTTATGGATGCATACACAATCTGAACCGGGGTCCTGGACACAATGCCCCTTGCAATTTTTTTTACAGATGGTGCAATCCGAATACGATCTGCTTGAATAAATGACAATCTGTTTTACCTGATCCGGTTGGATACCGAATCTTTTAAAATTAGCCACCAGCCAGGTTTTCAGCCCAGCCTCATCCGGAGGATTGATTTTTTCGAGATCCGCCAGCAACAGCCGGGCATTCACAGCAGTGAGCAATGGCTCCGGATAGATCAACCTGTTGATATTGCTTTTTGACAAATTCAAATTGGAAGTCAATGGAGCGGCAGGTTTTTGGGCCAGGCAGATCCCGGCAAACATCCACAGCCCGAGGATAAAATAAGATCTCATATTTGGGGTTTATTTAACTGAAAATACGATAAAATCAGGTCGCATTCAATTTTAAATCCAAACGTGGAAAAAGGAGAAAAGGAGAAAGTATTCCAAGTTAATCCCACGGTAAATGGTTCCGTCGGTAAAGTAAAATCCGGCTCCGGTTAAAAATTTAAATTTTCCGTGATCCGCCTGCCTTCCTTTCTGAAGGTATCCAGGTACAATCCTATTCTTTCTTTTGCCCTTTCCAGATCCTGATTATTCAGATTGAGGTTGAGCAGGTCTATAAACCAGGGAGCCTTGATTTCTTCCGAAACATAGGCTGCCGCGATCTCCCGAGCAATCGGCAAGGTGGTGGTCTTCGAATCGTCGTGCACGTCTTTGTCACTTGCGGAGAGCAACTTTTGGTATTCCTCATCCAGTAGGCGGATGAATAAATCTGAATCAAACCGGCTGCCTGCCCTGATCCCGGAGGCTTCGTCATCCTCTGTCAGAACCGCGCCTTTATGCACCCATTCCCAGAGGATGCTCAGGCGGATTTCCCCGGTGGCCATGTCTTCCATGAGATAAAGGATATCCTCGTCTCCGAAAAAATCGGCTGGCTTCAGGGCGGCGGCCTGCATGCCTTGCAGAAAGGCATTGCCGTATTGAAGGGCTACGGAAATCAGGTTGCGGGCGCCCCGGATGGACCTGGGGGCGGGTTCGAGAAGGACAAGCCCGTCCGCATCTGCCTGGGTGTAAGTGAGTGGCGGGAAGGCCCTGCCGGCCTGGTTCAGGGCTCCGGCTTTTTCCCAAACCGGCCTCACGATATGCACCATCTTCCAATGGGACACCCATTTTCCGCTTGCTCCGTCATGTTGCTCCCGTTGAGCGCCTGCCACTGCTTTTTTCATTCCGGCCGAAACCCCTTCGGCAGAACCCACCGGGATGTTGGGTTCCATGCCCCCCTGCCAAAGGGCATAGCCGCCTCTGAGATCGGGAGTGTTTACCGCCCGACGCACGCGGTCTTCGTAGTTGCGCATGTAGCCATAGGTCATGGTAATGGCTTCGATATTGGGATTGATGAAGGACGGGTCCCAGGCCATGGCATCGGCAACGCTGTTGATATAATCCCAACGTCCGGTATTGAAGCCAATAAAATGCTGGCCCAGGGCGGCCCGGATCTCCATCAGCTGGTAGGTAGCTTCCAGTTGTTCCACCAGGACGTACACCTTAATGGTACCGTGCTGCAGCCCGAGCAGGTTTTCTAGGGCGGTGAGCATATCATTCCATAAAGCGGCTTCCCCTGCGGTTTGAATTTTCGGCAGGTAAAGGACGATGGAAGAACCGGCCCCGGCAAGGGCCTCGTGATTGTTGACCACGTACAATACCAGGTCCACGATGGAAGCCGCCAGGCCCAGGCCACCGGCTTCCCGGATATGCCGGTCATCGAGATGAAGGCCGCGCGCCCTGAATATTATAGTGGTAAATTTTAATTGTTGCTCCCAGTCGCTGATGATGGCCCTGCCAAAAAAATCCATGGACCAGCGGTTCATTTCTTTTGCCACCTGTTCCGCCACTTTTAGGAATACGGGGTCCCGGTGAATCGCCAGCTTGAGATTCCGCTGGTTGTCCAGCGACATGGTATTGATCTGCCCGAGGGCATCTTCTCCGTCAAACATCCAGCCATCCGCGCCGGAAAGCAAGGCATAGGCTACATTACGGATGCTGCTCTCCAGGGGGGCTTTGGGTTTGGCAGCCGGTCCGGTGCCCTGGATCCATTGCCGCTGGAGGTCCCCGGGTATGGCCGATCCTTCAAATCGCCCTTCGCGGGCATCGCCTACCCGGATCGAAGTACCCGGGATCAGGCTTTCGGGATCCAAAAAACCGATCCTCTTTTGTTTTTCCTGGCGTTCCGACCTTCTTTGCATCCGGAGATCCATGATTTCTTTGATGTCCCGGTTGAAAGAGGCCATGGAAGAAAGCCTGGAAAGCGCTTCCGGGGTATAAACATCGGGATACAGGTCCTTGAGATTGTCCCGGATGATCAGATTTTCGGCATGCATAATTTGTACTTGATTCAAATAAAATAAAAAAATCTTAGCTGGGGTTCAGGGCTTTCCCCTTTCCTTGCTTTTCCGGTTTGTCAGGTAAACCGTCATCACGAGAAGCAGCACGGCCAGGGCCATGATCATGAGGTAGGTAAAGCCATGGGTTCCATCCGCTACCGCGGCCATCGTCTGCCCATCCGGTTTTGTGTAAGAGGGAATGAGCCCCTCCCAGGTATAAGCCTGGAGGGTGGTCAGCAGGCAAATGACCAACAACATGATAAAACTGTGTTTCAGGGTAAAACGGAAGAGGTCCGATTCCTTGCCGATGAGGCCTACGGCCGCCGCACCAATGGCTATGGATTGCGGGGAGATCATTTTCCCGGTCACCCCGCCCGAGGCATTGGCGCTCACCGTGATCACGGGGTCTATACCCAGGGTATCCGCGGTCGTGGACTGAAGTTTGCAAAAAAGGGCATTGGATGAAGTATCCGAACCAGTGAGGAAGACGCCCAGCCAGCCCAGGATAGGTGAAAAGAAAGGGAACAGGGCGCCCGTGCCGGCCAGGGCAAGGGCCATGGTGATGGACATCGCGGAATTGTTGGCAATGAAGGCAAATCCGACCACGGCAGCAACGGTCAGGATCGGGAATCTCAGTTGTTTTAAGGTAATCCGGAATATTTCAAGGCCCTGGCGATAGGTCAGTCCGATCAAGGGGATTGAAATCAGGGTGGCAAAAAGCACGGCCGTTCCCGGCGCAGAAAGATAATTGAATTCAAAAGCCCGGATAACCAGGGGGCTGCCGTCGTTTTTCAGAATAGCCCCATTCAAGCCAGGGATATCAAAACGGAGCATCCCCAGGTGATTCAGACTGTCTTTTACGGGTTGAAGTCCCCAGGCCACGATCACGATCGTCATGATGATAAACGGGGACCAGGCTCTCAGCACCTGGCCGGCGGAATATTTAAGTGAACTGTCCAGGGTTTGTTCCGGTTCTTCGTTGAAGCGCCAGACCGTTGAGGGCTTCCAGTATTTCAGCAGGATCATCAGGCAGAAGATTGAAGCGATCCCGGCCATTACGTCAGGCAGCATGGGGCCCAGGTAATTTGCCGCAAACCATTGGAAAAAGGCGAAAGACAGGCCGGAGACCACGATGGCCGGGAAAACCTGCAGGGACTTTTTGAACCCGGACATCAGGACCACGAGGTAAAAAGGAAGGACGACGGAAAGGATGGGCAGCGTACGGCCCACCATCTGGGAAATGGCCATTTCCGGGATTTCTGAGACCCGGCCTGCCATGATGATCGGGGTGCCCACGGAACCAAAGGCCACCGGCGCCGTATTGGCAATCAGGCAAATTCCGGCGGCATAAAGAGGATTAAAGCCCAGGCCTACCAGCATGGCCGCGGATATGGCAACCGGAGCGCCAAAGCCCGCCGCCCCTTCCAGGAAGGCTCCGAAAGAAAAAGCGATCAGCAGGGCTTGCAACCTGCGGTCCGGAGTGACCGAAGCCATAAAATTTTTGATGATTTCAAATTGGCCGGCCTTGATGGTCAGGTTAAACAGGAATACCGCGCTCAGGATGATCCAGCAAATCGGGAACAATCCATACAGGGCGCCGTGCAGACCGGAAAGGAGGGAAAGTTTCAATGGCATGCCATAAACAACCACCGCGATCACGATCGAGAACAAAACGGTGAGCAGGCTCGCCTGGTAGCCTTTCATCTTTTTGATCAGCAGCCAGAAGATGAGAATTACCGGCAGGGCGGCCACCAGGGCGGACCAGGCGATGTTGTTTAAGGGGTCGGTATTTTGGGTCCAGGTCATGGATAGTATGGATGAGGTAAGGTAATGCCCGGGGCGTCGTGAATTTAAGGAATGATGGGGAATTCCTCTGCTTCTAAGGTGGCTTCCACCTTGCTTCCGCACTTGCTTCCCTAGGTGAAAGCCACCAGAACTCCACGCTGCTTCCGCACCAGCCATCCCGAGGTGAAAGACACCGAGCGGCGCAAGTGGTTGTCACTTAGCGCAAGCCTTGGGCGAAGCATGTGGCAATCACTTAGCGTAGCCACGCGACGAATCCAAGGTGTCTTCCACCTGCTGCGCAATGGCTCCCCCAAGTGAAAGCCAACGAGCGGCGCAAGTGGTTGCCACTTAGCGCAAGCCTCGGGCGAAGCATGTGGCAATCACTTTGCGTAGCCAAGCGGCGAATCCAAGGTGTCTTCCACCTGCTGCGCACTTGCCATCCCTAGGTGAAAGCCACCGAGCGGCGTAAGTGGTTGCCACGTAGCTCAAGCCTCGGGCGAAGCATGTGGCAATCACTTTGCGTAGCCACGCGGCGAACCGGCTGCGCACTGGCTTCCTTAGGTGAAAGACACCGGACTTCCACTCGTTTCCGCACTTGCTTCCCTTGGTGAAAGACACCGAGCGGCGTAAGTGGTTGCCACGTAGCGCCAGTGCTAAGCACCGCAGGTGGCAATCACTTTGCGTAGCCACGCGGCGAATCCAAGGTGTCTTCCACCAGCTGCGCAATGGCTCCCCCAAGTGAAAGACACCGGACTTCCACTCGTTTCCGTACTTGCCATCCCCAGATGTGATCCAAAGGTGTCTTCCACCTGCTGCGCACTGGCCATCCCTAGGTGAAAGACACCGAGCGGCGCAAGTGGTTGTCACTTAGCGCAAGCCTCGGGCGAAGCATGTGGCAATCACTTTGCGTAGCCAAGCGGCGAATCCAAGGTGTCTTCCACCTGCTGCGAAATGGCTTCCCGAGGTGAAAGACACCGGACTTCCACTCAATTTGCATAAATTTGGGATTACACACTACACTAGAATGAGATACCAGTCGCATCAGGTTTATCATATTTTTAACCAAGGGAATAACCGGGAAAAAATATTCTTCGAACCATGTAATTATGAATACTTTAAAGCAAAATTGAGGAGATATGTATGTCCAAACGCTGACCTCCTGGCTTATTGTTTGATGCCGAATCATTTCCATCTATTGATTTATACTTCGGATTTATCCGTGCAAGAGTATAAAAATTCCGGGCTTCAAAACATCTCCTTTGCCATTAGCCAGTTATTGAGTTCATATACTAAAGGGATTAATCGACGGTTTAACCGGACAGGGTCTCTATTCAGGTCAAAAACGAAAAAAAAAGATGGTTGGAATAATGACAATGATTTTCGGTCCATCGCTGAGTTCGAAGGTAAAGCACTCAGCCATGTAGAAAATGTTTATGCTTTGAGGGTTTTCAATTATATCCATGAAAATCCGGTAAAGGCCCGTCTAGTTAGGACTGCCGAGGAGTGGGTATATTCATCGGCCCGTGAGTTTTCGAAGGTAGAGGAGAAACCTCTTTGCAATATTGAGCGGGCAAAATATCTACTTGGAGTTTGAATTTGAAGGTTTCTGCCACTTGCTTCCAAGCTTGATTCCAAGGTGTCTTCCACCCCGTTTTATTCCAAGGTCGTTAGGTGGCTTCCGCCCGCTTTGCATTCCCCAGGAAAGGTCTAAAGTGGCTTTCACCCGTTTCTGCACTTGCATTCTCCAGGTGAAAGCCACCGGGTTTTTTACTTACTGAGGCGCCTGCAAGGTGGCTCCGCCCGCTTCATTCCCAAGGTGAAAGCCACCGGGTTTTCTACTTACTTCGGCGCCTGCAAGGTGGCTTCCACCTGCTTACACACCTCTTATCACCTCCACCCAGTGTTTGGCTTTGACCCCGGTAAAATGTTCGATCTGGTGACGGCAGCTGAAGCCATTGGCGACCAGGGTCGTACCCGGTTTTCGGTTATTGACCGCTGGAAAGAGGATTTGATCCCCGATTTTCCGGGAAAGGTCGTAGTGCTCCTTTTCATATCCGAAGGAACCGGCCATGCCGCAACAGCCCGACGGAATTTCGCTGAGGGAATTCCCGGTCTGCCCGAAAACCTCTTTCATTGCCCTGGTGCCGTAAAGCGCTTTTTGATGACAATGCCCGTGGATGAGGATATCCCCGGCAATGGATTTAAACTTCTTATTGATATTTCCGCTTTCCAGTTCCCTGGAAAGAAACTGATCGATCATCAGGATATGGTCCTTGGCCAATTGGGCCAGTTTTTCATCTTCCACCAGGTCGGGCAGATCATCGTTGAGAGCGGAGGCGCAACTGGGTTCGCAAACTATGATCTTTAATCCCTGCTCCATATAAGGCCTGAGTTTTTCCAGTGTAGCCGTTCCCGCGGCCTTTGCATCGCGAAGAAAACCATGGGAAATTTTCGGCCGCTGACAGCAACCCACATTGGCCAGGATCACTTCATAACCGCAGGAATTGAGCAATTCCAAGGCGGATACGCCAATGTGGGGCTCATGAAAATTCAAATAAGTATCCGCAAACAGTACCACCTTTTTTTGAGCCGGGGGATTGACTTTATTCTTATTCTTTTCAAACCATTTATAAAAAGGCTCCGTTGCATATCCAGGAAGGATTCTCCTGGAATCGATCCCCGTACATTTATCCATAACATACCTGAACAAAGCAGAACCTTGTATCCCATTGACTACCCGCGCCGGCCATCCTGCCAGCCGGACTGCCATGGAGGAGGAGTCGCGGATAAGCCTGTCCCTCCAGGTAGTGCCGTGTTGATCGTAGTAGATCTGGGTGACGTCCCCTTTCAATTTCGCCATATCCACATTGCTCGGGCATTCCGATTTGCAGGCCTTGCAGGACAGGCAAAGGTCCATGACCTGGTGCAACCGTTCACTGCCGATGCCCTCCTCGTCCAATTGGCCCGACATGGCCAATCTCAAGGCATTGGCTCTGCCACGGGTCGAATGTTCTTCATCCCGCGTGGCTTTAAAACTCGGGCACATGGTACCCCCCAGCATTTTGCGGCATTCCCCCACCCCGGTGCACATATGAACCGATTCCCGGAAACTGTTTTCCTGCCGGTAGTGATAAACGGTTTTAACTTCCCGGTCCCTATATGCTGTACCGTAACGCAAATGGTGCTCAATAGTCGTGGAGTCCACGATTTTTCCCGGGTTCATCCGGTTTTCAGGGTCGAATAATTTTTTTATGCTGCGAAAAGCTTCATATAAGGTCCTTCCGAAAAACCGCTCATTGTAGGCGCTTCTGACCAGGCCGTCGCCATGTTCCCCGCTCCAGGAACCTCCGTATTTGACGACCAGTTCGAAGGTCTCGTCCGTGATGTGTTTCAGGTTTTCAATATCCTCCGCCTGGCGGAGGTCGAGCAGGGGCTGCACATGGATGACGCCCACGCTGGCATGGGCATACATGGACACCTCCGTATGGTATTTGGCACAGATCTTCAGCACCTGGTCGATGTATTCCGGAAGCACCTGGGTGGGAATGGCGGCATCCTCTATAAAACTCAGGGCTTTTTTCTCACTTTTTATACCCATCATCAGGCCAAGCCCTTTTTTACGTAAGGTCCATACATCCTCAAAAGCCGGGCCTTCGGGAAATAAAGGAAAGGCATAACCCAAACCGCGCTGATGCAGGTCTGCGATCATATCCCTGGCCCTTTGCATGACCGATTCCCGGGTATCCCCGTAGAACTCGACGATCTGGATGGCTGCGGGATCGCCTTCGATCAGGTAACAAAGATGCCGGGTGGTCAGGTTTTCCGCACTGAGATGGAGGACGGTCCGGTCCAGGATCTCAATGGCAGAGGGCTGGTAAGGCAACATGGGCTCCACCGCCCGTATGGATTCCAGCAGGTCCGCAAAATGGGCGACGACCACCGATTTGAATTTCGGCAGGGGGACCAGGTTTAATTTCAGTTCGAGGGTGACCGCCAGGGTGCCTTCGCTGCCGGTGATGAGTTTAGCCAGGTTCCACCGATCGGTATAAACGAATTCATCGAGGTTGTATCCGCCTACCCGCCGCATTACCTTGGGAAACCGGTTCTTAATTTCTTCCCTGTTTTTCTCTATAATTTCCTGGAAACCCCGGTAAATCTGCCCTTCCCGGCAGTGCTGGCTCGTTTTGCGACGGTACTCTTCCGGGTCGAGTTCCCTGAGTTTTAGTACCGTCCCGTCGGCGAGCAATACCCTTGCCTCCAGCACATGGTCCACGGTTTTGCCGTAGAGGATGCTTTTGGTGCCGGATGAATTATTGCCCACCATGCCGCCTACATTGGCCCTGCTGGCTGTAGCGGGATCCGGGGCAAAATGCAGTTTGTATTTGGCCAGGTATTCATTGAGTTCATCCCGGACCAGGCCGGGCTGTACACGCACCCATTTTTCCTGTTCATTGAATTCCAGGACCTGGTTCATATACTTGGAAAAATCGAGGACGAGCGCGTCGCCGACCGTCTGGCCGGCCAGGCTGGTCCCACCTCCCCGGGGCAGGATTTTCAGTTTGTGCTGCCCGGCGAAAGCCACGGCCTTTTTGACATCCTCTTCGTCCCTGGGAAGGACGACGGCCACCGGCCAGATCTGGTAAAAACTGGCATCCGTGGCATACATCCCCAGGGAATACCGGTCGGTCAGCACCTCGCCCTTGATGTTTTTCGACCATTGTTTGATATTCAAATCCGGAGGGATGATGGTACTGGCTGACATGATGGATGATTAATTCTGAAAAGGAAAAGTAGTGAAAAAGACGGTTCCGTAATCCAAAATACATTTTACAATAAAAGTAAAGATTGCCGGCAGGCCCTCGTGGTCAGGCTTAATCAAAAACCTCTTCTGATCTGGACCACCAATCCGGATAAAGAGGCGCCCGTTTTACCACCAAATCTGTTTACCGTCTTCGTAGGTAAAGATGCGTTCTTCTTTGTCGTCGCAGGCCCGGCAGTGCAGCCAGTACAATCCGTTGGAAGGAACCTCCTGAAATTCCAGAGGCAATCCGTTGCATTTTTGACTGCCCAGGGATTCCCATCTCCCTTTCCAGTAAAACAATTCGTAAGATTTGCCTTCCTGGACGGTCCGGGCATCATGAGCCGGCAAATAACGGATCTTGCGGATAGATTTGGGTGAGCCAAGGTCCAGACTTACCCAATGAGACCGGTTGGTCTCCTCCGTCATTTTAATGGTCTTGCCCGGGAAGCCGTCAAAGGCCCTGGAAGGTTCAGGCACATTTCCGGCAGGTATACCTGTCAGTGGTGGACCGCTCTCTGAATCATAAAATTCAAGTTCTCCCAGACGGAACAGCAAGGGTTCATCAAAGATCAGGCGAACGTACCTGAATTTTTCAGGCCGGGTCAAGGTTACGGTCTTCCAGGTGGAATCGTAACTTGCTCTCCCTTTCTGATCGAGATCATTCACCAGAGCTCCCCGGTAAATCTTTACCGGCGCCTGGATTTGATGTAATACCACCGGCTGACTGAAGTTTGAATCCGCAGACCCTTCCAGGCGGGCCCCGGTCATTTGATTGGCGAGATTATATTCCCAATTGCGCTTGAAGAGATCCACTCTTTTCAGAAGCACGGATTGCCTGTTTTTTTCATCTGCCTCCGGGTACCAGATATTTCCATGCACCGGCAACACAAAGGGTGGCCCGGCCGGTTCATATTCGCCGAGCCGGTAATACATGGGCATGTACACGAGTCCCCTGCCCATCTGCGGGAAGGAAGCCTGTCCATCCTTAACCCAGTCTCCGGCGACCGCGGTCCAGTTCCGCCATTTGTAAATACAGAGGAACACGGGTTCCCCCTCCCGGCCCAGTCCATGGATTCTGAGATTGGCCACTTGGGTATAACCTCCCGTGACATCGATGATCCTTGGATTTTGCAGCAATTCCGGAATGTCCTTCAAGCCGGCTTCCATGGCACGGGCGGCATAACTTCCCTGTACCAGGTCAAAATGCCTCCGGAATACCTTGGCCAGCCTGAAATCTTTTTCGCGGGTATAAAACATGTCGCCGGGCCTGGTGCCGCCCGCCCCTTCAAAATAAAGGTAGCTCGAATCCGACGTGATCAAGGCGTTCCATACATGGGACCCGTGCATATTGCCATACTGCGGAATATAATCCACGGCAACCGGAATACCCAATGCCCTTGCCGTATAGGCTCCCAGGTGGGCCATTTCGGTACAGGACCCTTTGCGGCCTTCCATCAGTTGGCTGAAACCAAATACGGAAGGATAGAATCCATAGTCATCGGTCCAGTCAAACCATCTTTGTTCATCCACCAGGGCGCAGCAGATATCCGTCATCGTTTTGGGAACCACCGAATCGGTAAGCAAGTGACCATAACGGTCGCGAAGCGTTTTACGCCATACTTCCGGATATTCGTTGTGGTTTTTATAAGGCAGGATGTAATTACAAAAAGCATCAAAACTTACATCACCGGACCAAGGGGCCGATCGCCATGCTTCAAAGGCCTGATCTATGTTCTGGATCAGGTATTCGGAGGTCAAGGTCCGCAAATCAGGAATTTTCTCAAAGGATTTCCAGTCGGGTTTGCCAATTAATGAATCCACGGACTTCCTTAAGGGACCCACTTCCTCAACCGTCTTTCCGGCCATCGCTTTAAAAAAGACAGGATCAAACTGCTCCTGCCATTTACTCCGGAAATGAATCAGGTCTTCCATATTTGCCAGCAGAAAGATTGCAGCTTTGTATTTCAGGCTGTCGGAAGGGGCGAAGGCATAGTGCTCCAATACTTTTTCCAATTCGGGCCGGTTACTACCTGCCTTGGCCAAACTTCTTTCGAGCCTGGATTCCATTCCGCTCCCGCCGTTCCGGCAAGACAGGATCCCTACTTCTGCGAGCAGGATGGTTAAAAATACCAGGCCGTATAAAGACCCTTTCATAAGTAAAGGAAAAAAAGGAATCTAAAATTAAACAAAATTCCTGCCATATCAATACGCCCTGGTATGATAAAAGCCAACCGGTGATCCCCTATTTTACAATGAAAACGCCATATACCATCCGCCCGGTTTCGCCCCTCGTCCCCCGCCTACGGCCAGGGCGATATACTGTTTGCCCGATACTTCGTAGGTAATGGGTGTCGCGAATCCGCCTGCAGGTAACTGATATTCCCATAAGACTTTACCTGTCCTTTTGTCAAAGGCCCTTATTCGTTCATCCCGGGTGGAGGCGATGAAGACCAGGCCACCCGCCGTGACCACCGGACCGCCATAAGTTTCGGTCCCGGTGACGGGTATCCCTCTTTGAGTCAGTTCGGGAAACTCACCCAAAGGCACGCGCCAGAGGTATTCACCCGTATTGAGGTCGATGGCATTTAAGGTGCCCCAGGGGGGGTTGACCGCATTATACCCGTTTTGATCCACGAAGCGTTGCCAAACCTTGATCATATAGGGGGGCTCGTAAGGAAAGTCTGGTCTATTCTTTTCCTTCATGACTTCAGCAGTTCTTGGAGCAGGCATCACGGAGCCTTCGGTTTCCAACAAATAAGCTGCAAGGGCTTTCCTTTCCTTTTCCGATAAATAAATAAATGCGGGCATCCGGGCATTGCCGGTCTGGATAAAGGAGGCGATATCCTCTGCGGATCGTTTCTTGCCGATATCCACGAGGGTCGGCACCAGGTTGCTGTTCCCCCTGCGGTCGGCTCCGTGGCAGGCGGCACAATTCCGGAGATATAATGAATGGCCGGGGGAAAGGGTGGCGGTTTCTTTATCCCGGGAGGCCTTATCGATCATGGTGAGTTCCCAGGGAGCTTCATTGGCGTTTTGATAAAGGATGCCCTCGGGGTCCACGGCCCCTCCACCCCATTCTGCGCCCCCGCTGTATCCAAACAGGATGGTACCCGCCTCTCTGGGAGGTTGATGCCTGTTGGTCGTAGGTGGAAATTCCTGCAGCCGTTTTTTGACAAAGGCATGGGATTCGGGGGATATGTCCGTAATGTCGGCCTCCGTAAACAATTGGCGAATCAGCGGCCGAGGTTTGGCCGGAGTGATTTGGCTGGGGTAAGGATGTTCCCCGGGCAGGCCCTCCACCGGTACCGGGTGTTCTTCCAAGGGAAAGACCGACTCCCCGGTATCCCGGTCCAGCACATAGATATAACCATCCTTGCCTGCCTGAACCACCACCTCCCGCTTTTTTCCGTTTTGGGTGATGGTAGCCAGGTTTGGCGGGCAGGGAAAATCCCGGTCCCAGAGATCATGCCGGATGGCCTGGAAATACCATTTGAGTTTACCGGTTTCCGCTTCGAGAGCGATGACACAGTTTCCGTATAAGTTGGCCCCTTCCCGGTCCCCGCCGTAATAGTCCGATGAAGGGGATCCCGTGCCGAAATAAACCAGGCCTCTCTTTTCATCCAAAGACATCCCGCTCCAGTTATTGACTCCCCCGAATTTTTTCCAGGCATCGGGAGGCCAGGTTTCATACCCGGGATCGCCGGGTTGCGGGATGGTGCGGAAGACCCATTTGAGTTTGCCTGAGTTCACGTCAAAGGCACGGATATGGCCCGGAGCCGCATCGCCCCCTTCGGAAACGCTTGAACCGATGACCAGGGTATTTTTAAAAATAATCCCCGGGGAGGTGGCAGTGACATGGAGCTTATTGACTTCATGATCCAGGTTTTCACCCAATCCCGCATGCAGGTCTACGCGGCCGCTATCCCCGAAAGAGTTTATGATTTTGCCTGATCCGGCATCAATGCAATAAAGATGATATCCCGCGGTGTAATAAATCCTCTGGTCTTCTCCCGATTCCCAATGCATGACTCCCCGGCTGGCATGGCGTCTGAGGTTTTCCTGGGGAGGCGTGAATTTCCAGAGTTCGGTTCCTGTGGCCGCGTCCAGGGCAAACAGGTTTAATTCCGCGGAGGTGCCGTAGAGCACGCCATGGACCACGATGGGCTGGCATTGGATCTCGCCGCCGGAACGGGGCCGCCCGGTGTCCGGTGGGTTGTTGGCGAAATAGGACCACGCGATTTTGAGTTGGTTCACGTTGTCCGGAGTGATCTGGTCCAGGGAGGAATACCGGGTATTGGCTTTGTTACCCCCATAAGCGGGGTAGTCCTTGCCGGTTCCATCTGCTAAAAGGTTTGCATATGAATCGGGCTTTTTACAAGCGGCAAACCACAGGATTCCAGATAGCGTGATGTAATGAATGATTTTCATGCCTTATTTTCTTGGGAAATCGATTCGAAAATACTCAGGATTTCGGGGATGTGAACATTAGTGAAACAAATGATGCCCTTTCAGGGCGAATGGGGTCATGTTGATTTCCCTAGCAATGGGCGGGTCCGCCCCTTGCTAGGGAAATGAGGGCCTTTCAGGCCGAATGAATATCTCCGCACGCTCCCAATATCTTCGCGAAACTTGCCAGGATGACGGACCCCCAGTACCCCGCCAAGCACAATTCGGATGGAATAACTATAGAACACGGTGGGAAGCCCCTGGTAGACAAACGCATGCTGATTTGCAATCGGGTAGTCAACTCTCATTCATCTGGTTTTTTCACATATTCCCGCCCTGTAGGGGCTACATTCCCCGCAGCATTGGGCGGGAGGCCCAATGCTGCGAGGCCGCGCGTTGAACCCGCCCTGAAAGGGCCCTATTCCCGCAGGCTTGGGCGAAATGCCCAAGGCTGCGGGGCTATGTGCTAAACCCGCCCTGCAAGGGCATTATTCTAATTGCATCATACATTCAATCCCAAACAAATTTTTCATTAAAGTCCATCTCATGTTCTATTAATATATCGCGATATTCATCCTGCCAGGAACGCCCGGAATGATGTTCCCGTTGTGAACGGATGTATTGCACCACGCGGTCCACATCCTTGGAATAAACCGAAAAGGCGCCATACCCGTTTTGCCAATAAAAATTCCGGAATTCCTGACCTACAGTCTTAATCCATTTTGATGAATGCCCTTTGACCTCCTCCATGAGTTTCATGATCGTTATCTGCTTTGACAACAAGCAAAGGATATGAACATGGTCCCTATAACCTCCTACCGTTATTGTCTGGCAACCGAGCCGATTACAGATCCCTCCGATATAACTGAATAATTCCTGCTCAATTTTGTCCGTTATGAATGCCTGACGATGTTTGGTAGAAAATACGATATGGGTATAAATTTTCACGAGGGATTGTCCCATGGGGCAGGTGTTTAGGAGACAAAAATAATATCCATGTCAAAACTAAATGATGCCCTTTCAGGGCGAATTGCGTCATTGATTCTCTAGCATTGGGCGAGATCGCCCAATGCTAGAGAATGAGGGCCTTTCAGGCCGATGGTGCTGCCTGACTAGGATTAAATCACAGGAAACAATCCGTTCTTGACTAAAATTATAGAAGCCCTCTCTAAATAGGCCAACTCTGAAAGGGCTTCATTCCACCAACATTGGGTGAGATGAGCATTGTTGGGGCCCATCCGTTCTCATCGCCCTGAAAGGGCTCTATTCCCGCAGCCAAGGGCGCAACGCCCATGGCTGCGGGGTCATATGCCATATCCGCCCTGAAAGGGCATCATTTTTCCTTAATCCCTGATGGCACAGGTATAAAATTCATATCGCACCTCCCATTGGAACTCTTCTCCCGGTTTCACACTGATCCGGGTGAAAGGTTCTGGACATAAGGTCATTTGGGTGGCCCAGAAGGCCAGTTTCATCAGGGGCTGATCAGAGGTGATCCGGACGGCGGCCCCGGTTTTATGGTTTTCAATACGGATATCATAGTCCCGGGGATCCTGCCCAAACCCTTCAAGGGCCCCAAAATAGAGGCTTTTGTTTTTTTCAATAGATTTATAAAAAACAATTTCATTTTCCCGGATACCTCCCAGTTCGTTCCCTCTCTGAACCTCCCCGGTGATCTTAAAAGGGAATTGCACCACAAAGTCGGGGCCTGTCACCTGGCTGTCCATCACAAAAAAATTATGATTGTACACATTGGTCTCTATAGCCCTGTTGCCGGTATTTTTCAGGGAATGCGAAAGCACCAGTTCGGGTTTTCCTTTTTCCAGCCTTACCGTTTTTTGATAATCATAGGCATAACCCAGGCCATGCAGCTTATGCCGGAAAACCACCTGGTCCGTTTTTTTCCGAACCTTCCATTTGCCCGGATCTTTAATGGGATAAGTCGTGGCAATAGAATACTTTTTATCATCCGGCCGGGTCAAGACCCCGATCCCAAGTATCAGGAAGTCTTCACCGGGGTTGGCGGTTTCAAAGTCAATGGGATAAAACGCTTCCACCGGCCCCATGATGGCATCGTGCAGGGTCGGGCTGTAACGCTCGAACCATTGCCCGAAATACTGATGCCCCTGAAATTCCAGGGAAGGCATGACCCCGGACCAATCAAATCGGGAACCGCGGTAATACCCCTTGTCTTTATCCGGAAGATAAAAGCCGGCTTTGATCAAGCCATTGGAAATGGATGCCGATGGAAACTGGCCCTGGGCTCCTACCCGGACGGCCAACAAGACCATGAATAAAGCAAGATATGATTTCATAATTTTTTACCAGCCCATTTGGCCGCACTCTTTCGTTTACACCCTGATTAACTCCACAGCCTGTCGTAAGACCTGACCTCATTCCATTGAGGAGTGGGCACAAAATAGCTGGGATCTTCCGGATGCAAATGTTTCTTCATTTCTTCCTCATTCAATTCAACACCCAGGCCGGGCGCGTCGTCCGGAACGTTGGCGTAACCCTTTTCATACAGAGGTTGTTTCCCCACCATTTTCACTAGGTTGGGCCACCAGGGGTTGTCCACAATCTGGTTGGGCACTTCCAGGGCCAGGGCATTTTGAGTAGCCGCGGCGCAATGTACATTGGCCATAAAACAGACCGGGGTACCGGCAAAATGCTGCACCATGGGCGTATCTTTTTCTTCCGCGTAATCCCCGATCTTCTTGGTCTCCAGGATACCTCCGGAAGAACCCATGTCCGGCTGGATGATGTCCACGGCATGGTGATCGCATAAATTATTAAAGGCTTCCTTGAGATAAATGTCCTCCCCGGTCATGGTGGGCGTATTGATCGTATCGGTGATCTTTTTTAATTGTTCCGTCTGATCCCAGGGTAAAAAGTCCTCCAGGGAGGCCAGGTTGAAGCGCTCCAGCGCATGGCCCACCCGGATGCAGGTATTGATATCGAAATGCCCCTGGTGGTCGGCGGACAAGGGCACCTCATAACCCACCGCGTTGCGGATGGTTTCCACATATCTGGCCAGTTCCTCCAGTCCTTTATCCGTAAGCTGGACCGAAGTAAAGGCATGCCGTGTATTCTGGTAGTGCAGGTAGCTTTGGGAGCGGGAAGAGGAAACCCGGTCGTTGAATCCGGGGATGAATTTGGTATTTACCGTAGTGCCCGGGATCTTGGCCACCTTCTCAATTCCCGGGTGCATCTTGAGCCAGGTGAAACCCTGGACTTCCATCCTCCGTTTGACATCCGCTTTAAATTGTTCGAGGTCCATTTCGGCCAGGGGCCGGCCCCCGGAATTCGGGATATAGGAATACAAGCGGATCTTATCCCGGTAACGGCCTCCCAATAAAGCCCAGACGGGCACCCCATAAGCTTTGCCGGCCAGGTCCCAGAGGGCCATTTCCACTCCGCTGACCCCTCCGCCCATCCGGCCATGCCCTCCGAATTGTTTGATGATCTTGAAAATCATCTCCACGTTACAGGGGTTGAGGCCCAGGATCCGGCTTTTCAGGTAAAGGGCAAAACGCGCATCCCCGCCATCCCTCACTTCACCCAGGCCGTATATGCCCTGGTTGGTATCGATGCGGAGGATGACATTGCGCGCATTGGTGGCCCCGGTCCCGTTGCTGATGGTGGTATACCTCATATCGGTGATCTTCAGGCCGGTCGGCGCGCTCATCCGGCTGACTTTGGAACTTGCCTTTTCGATGGTTTCTGCCGCGGAGAGATGGCCCAGCCCGGTCAGGGCAATGCCTCCCAGGGCGGTCTTTTTCAGAAAATCGCGCCGGGCGGGCAGGGTGGCCGGGTTATTGATTTCTCCGGTGATGGCTTTGGCCCTTTCTGCCTCCTGGTTTTTATTGGATTGGATGAGTTGATGAATTGCTTTTTTCATGGCGACGATTAAATTGAAGGTAAAATATTGTTTGACTAACTAAAAAATGAATCACAATATAAGATCCTCCTGTCCGGTTGATTCGATCCAATTCCGTGGTCTGGACTCAATAATTAGAAATGGCTTATAAAAGGTGCTCACAGTGTCAGAAATCCAATTAGTAGCAAGCCCCGGAATACCAATTACCCGATGGCTACCAGGTCCTTTTACTCATCCTCTGATCCAGCTCCGCCTTGGTCATCTTACCCAGGTCCGGGCGCTTTTCCAGCCACTTCAGAAATTCCGCCTTTAATTCTTCCGTCCACTGGCTGTCGATCTGGCCCGTGGAATATTTTCCGGTCCGGACCATTTCATAACCAAACTGGTCTTTGCGGATCACAAATTCCGCCGTGGAGACCACTTCTTCGGCCATATGAGCGGGCACAAAAAGAACCCCCGTCCTGCGCGCAATGACGAGATCACCGGGAAGGACCATCACCCCACCGATCCGGACCGGGGTGTTGAGTCCCATCAGGACCATCTCTTCAAGAAAGGAGGGATGGAAATCCCGTACAAAGGCATTGAAGTTTTCCATATTCGAGATTTCCTGGAGGTCCCGGGATGCCCCGTTGAAGACCACGCCGTTGCCCGACTTGCTGTAAATGGAGGTAGCCAGGGTGGAACCCATCAGGGTCCCGCCGCCGATTTTTCCAAATCCGTCCGCCACATAGACATCGCCCTTTACCAGGGTTTCAATAGGCCAGGAATTGGTATTTCCCTTCCTTCCGTCGCGGGAGGTTCCGCGTTCCTTGATTTTTCTCTCCACATCCGGACGGCTGGGCATGAACATGGCCGTCATGGCACGCCCGATCACCGGCAGGTCTTCTTTGACCATTTTCCAGCCGCCTTCAAATTGATTGACATAACCGTAGTTTTTTAATACCGTCCAGGCATCGTCGATGTTGATGCGCCTGGCCCGGTCCAGGAGATCGTCGGGTATTTTGGGCCTTCCGTCCGCAAACCGTTCTCCCTGCCACTCGGAAGTGAGAAAGATGAGTTCTTCCCTGGAAATGGTTTGAGCCTCGGTGGCATTCCATGTTAATAGACAAAAGGAGCAAAACAAAATGGTGAGACTGAATTTCATGTGGTTGATATTAAAAAATAGAAATTGTGGTCTTGGTTTAACAATATTACCCGGGCCGTTATTCTCCCCGTTTCAGGTAGGCTTCGATGTCTTCTTTTGTGACCGGGAGTTGTTTCGGGTATTTTGCAAACCAGGCCCTGAATTCATTTTTGATCTCCTCGCTCCAGTCGCCGTGGATCTGCCCCGAAGGGTATTTGCCCTGCTGGAGCAGCAAGCGTTCAAACTCGTCGCGCAGGCCCACCAGGGTGGAAGAGGAAACCAATTCTTCCACGAGGTAGGCGGGAATAAAGACCACCCCGTATTCATTCGCAAAAACCACATCACCCGGAAATACGGTCACCTGGCCGATACGGATAGGTGCATTGATGGAGGTGGGCGTCATGTCCCGGATGAAAGAAGGATCATGCCCCTTCACCCAGGCATTGAATCCTTTGGTATCTTTTAATTCCTGCATATCCCGGACGGACCCGTAAAAAATCACGCCTTTGCCGGTTTTGCCGACGATGGCATTGCCCAGGCTGGAGCCAATGAGGGTTCCGTCTTTGATCTTTCCGAAACCATCGGCCACATAGATATCCCCTTTGGTCAGGATGTCGATGGGCCAGATGTTAATGCCGCCCTTCTGCGACCGGCCTTCCGCTTTTCCAAGGGAGCGGACCAACGTATCGAGATCAGGCCTTGAGGGCATAAACTGAGCGGTGACTACCCGGCCGACCATAGTCTCCCCGGGTTTAAGGATGATCCAGTCCTTTTCGACCTGGTTGCGAAATCCTTTCCGGCCCAGGAAACCCCAGATCTGTTCCAGAGTGGCCGACTCCAGGCTCTCCAATACAATATCGGGTACCTTGGGTCTTCCGTCTGCAAACCTTTCCCCTTTCCAAAGAGGGGTCAGCGCTTTGACGTATTCCGGCGGGGCGCCCAGGTGCTGGGCTTGCAGGAGGGCCGCGCTTAAAAGCAACCCAAGAGCGAAAAAGATTTTATTTTTCATACATACGGTTTTAGAATCAGGTTTGAAGATAGGCATACCCGTTAATTTAAAAAGGATTTTAGTGCATCGATTCCCTCATCCAGCCGGGTGAGGTTGTTATGCCTTCCCCCGGGTACGATGCGGAACTGGTCCCCAGGTTTCAGTAGGGGTTTGAGCCCGAGGGCCGAAGACAGGGGCACTACCGGATCCTGGGTGCCGTGCAGGATCAGGATGGGACAGGTGATGCTGGCAAGCCTTTCGTTGTTCCGGAAGGCATGACGAAGCGGAATGATATGCAGCATAAAACGGAAATAGGCCGGGACCACGTTTTTCAGTTCATCGAAAGGGGTTTCAAGCACCAGTTTTTGAGGAGCGTGTTTAGCAGCCAGGTGAGTGGCCACCCCGGTACCGAGAGAACGACCGTAATAGATCAGAGGCTTTTCGGGAAAATGGGTCCGTGCGTAGTCATAAACCGCTTCGGCATCTTCATAAAGCCCCTCTTCTGAAGGTTCTCCATTGCTTTTACCATATCCCCGGTAGTCGAAAATAAGGACCTCATAACCAAAGTTGATGAGGAATTGAACAAAACGTCCCCACCGGTCCAGCGAATGCCGGTTGCCATGAAAATACAGGACCAGTCCTTTGGGGGTCCCTTCCGGTTTAAATAAAAGGGCGTTGAGGCGGATATCCTGCCCGGCCGGAATATAAAGCTCTTGTGCGGCATGCCCAAACCGGTGATTGGGGTCCAATACCTGGCGCTGGAAAATAAAGCGGTCCTGCATGGAATAGATGATCCCAAATCCGATCAGGTAAAGCACAAAGAGGCCGAGAAATAGGCGGAAGAGCAGTCTGGAGGCTTTATACATCAGGCGGGTAAAATTAAGGGTATTGGTGGGGTGCTTGCAAGGTGCGGCTTCCGTAATTCAGATAGGGTAAACCGTGGCTAAGTTACATCTCGAGGTGTGTGGAAGCCGAAGCTAAGCTTCATCCGAACGGCTCTGACCCCATGAAAAATTGTAATTCATGATTAATCCTACCAGGCCGAAGCAAAGCTTCGTCCGAACATGCTGCTTCGTCTTAACGGTCCTCCCGGTACAAGGCTGTTTTCGGCAAAATGCCCGGGTCATAGGTCGATCCCGCCGCCACCTGAACCATGGTGATGCGCACCCGGGTCGGGAAAAACCGCTCATGGTCCTGTCTTTTGTGGGCATGTCCCTGACCTCCGCTGTCATCCTTGATCACCAGGTCCATTTGTTTGATGCCCTTGGACCAGATGATGGATTCATTTTCCCAGAAAGAAGTCATGGCGATATCTTTTTCATAGATGCCTTTATCCGTATACAATCCGGTGCCGGTGCAGCCGTATCCATTGCCCTGTCCTTGATTGGGGATATAACAAAGAGTCCAGGTGGTGGGCGCCCCTCCCTGGGGCTTTTCGATCACTTCCAGCCGGATGTGCACGCTGCCATTCCGGTAGTCCACCGGCGAGGTCCAGTCCGCGGGCCTTTGGGTATTGAGCATATCGCCGGTAACGTAATAATGGGATTTGCTCGGTTTGGAATGGTCCGCTTCTTCCTTGGTATAGGTAAACTCGACATCAAAAAGGAGGAATTGGTCATTGGTCGCGTCGGAGCGTTCAGCCCCGGTCAATAAAAGGATCAGCAGGAATTGGAATGGAAACATGGCGCCGTGTTAGGATTCAAAAAGAGGAATCAAATTTAACCGGACAAAATTATTCATTCTGTCCGGTTAGCGGATGTTTGATTTGGAAACCGCCGGATCCGGGTCAAACTGGGCCCTTCAACAGCCGGCTGGTAACAGACAATCTAAACCTATCGGTTCTTAAGCCGGTTTGACCTTGTTGTGCCTCATCCACAGATAACCGACGGCCAGAAGGCTGAGGATCTGGAAAGCGATAGCCCAAATGGGGACATGTATGCCGTCTGCCAGGATGTGTTTAAGGGTGACGACCACAACAATGGCAAAGCCAAGGGTAAAGACCCACAATACCTGCGAATTAGACCGGGTGGCATAAGCAAGCAGTCCGAAATTAAAAGCGAAGGCGGCCATTATCTCCATGAGGTGTTTGGCTGCCATATTGCCCGGTTCGCCCAGATCCCCAAAGGCATCCATAGCTATTTTTCCGCCCATAAAATAAAAGGCCAGTGCCTGTACCATCAATAAAATGGCCAGTGCGGTAAATACATTTTTCTGATTCATTTTGAAAACATTTAAAAGGTTTTTTGGATAAACGGGCGCTTCATGGATGTCCCGGTTTTGATTTAGGGCTCAAGGCATATTCCTGAGAAATAACCGGCAAATGTTTTCAATGGATCGAGCCTGCTTGACTCACTCCCTGACCGAAACCGAAGCTGGGAGAAAAGCGGGAAAAAGGACTATAATTCTCTCTGAAGATAGGAAATTCAGGATGAACTTAAAAATTAATTGTTACAGGCCGGAGCCAGGTCTTGACCCAATAGGGTATTAAGGGAATGAGATTTGACTGCAAATGGCCGGAAATAAAAAAGGGTTATGTAAAGTTTACACAACCCTATGATTCCGTGGAGAATAAGGAACCAGAACCTTTATTCTTAATTAATACTAATATCGCTTAATATCAACGCTTTATGCAATTTTTATGACTAAATTCTTGTAATTTAGTGCATAAATTACGACAACTATTTCGACAACTAAAGTTTTTACTCAATGAACAGACCAAAGTTTAATTTAAAGAATAAATCCGAAAAAGAGACCCTAATCTCAATGATTTTTCGTCCGTTGAAGCAGCGTCTTGTCTATTCAACCGGATTAAAAATTCCCCCTAAATATTGGAATGATAATACTCACCGGGCCAAGGCAACCCAGGATTTTATTGATTACCAATTCATAAACCATGAATTGGATAAATTAGAATCCCTGGCTCTATCAATAGCCAAGCAATACATCTCACAAAGCAAGATCCTGACTTCACTTGCCTTCAAAGGGGAAATGGATGCTTTATATCATGGGAAAATCAGACATTCAGGGGTTAAAGATTTCAGTTCTTTTATGGATAAGTTTATTGCAGAACGCAGTAGATCTCCAAAATATAAACCTAAATCAATAGCGGTTTACCAAACAACAAAAAACCACTTCAATAGATATGCCAAAGGTAAAGTGGTTTATTTTGAGGATCTCAGTATTGAATTTCTCTTAGGATTTATTCAACATCTCTACGACAAAGATTACTCCAACAATCATATCAATAAGATAATAACAACCATTAGAACAATGCTCAATGATGCAACAGATAGAGGATTTAATAAAAATATGGATTATAAGAGCAGAAAAATAACCGTTTCCAAAACCGAGACCGATAATATATATTTCACAGAATCCGATCTCAAAAAATTGATACTTCTGGACTTATCAGGTAACCCAAGACTTGATAAAATACGTGACCTGTTTATTGTCGGCTCCTATACTGGTCTCCGGTACTCAGATTACTCCATTCTCCAACCACAGAACTTGAGGTTTCTCGATGGAGTTAAAGTTTTTGATACCACCGTTACGAAAACAGGGGATCGGTTAATTATTCCGCTTCACCCAATTGTCGAACCTATACTGCTCAAATATAGTAATAAGCTACCAAGACCTATCAGCAATCAGAAAATGAACGATTACTTAAAAGAATTGTGCAAAATGGCAGAGTTAGATGACATAATCATAAAGAGAGAATATAGGGGAGGGAAAATGTATGAAGCTTCATACAAAAAATATGAGATGGTAGCATCCCATACGGCAAGAAGATCCTTTGCCACGAACGCTTACAAGGCTGGTGTACCCATGCTTAGCATTATGAGGATTACGGGGCATAAGACACCAGAAATCTTCCTGAAGTATATTAAATTCGATAATGAAGAAAATGCTTTATTGATGGCCCGGCACAGTTTTTTCAATGCTATTTCTAACTAAGCCAATTTGTTTCAATATTTTATTATTTCCTTAACAATTTAGGAGGAACCCACCCTCAATTAATCACGTTAATTTCAACGCCTAAAGGGCATAAATAATTTTATTTTTTAATCATGAGCTTAGGTATCTATAGAGTACTCAAATCTTTGAGTTGCCAACCGTTCACATTGTGTTACGGTGGAGAAGCCAATTCCAGTAAAATGGAGTGTGGGCGGATATCAAAAGGTCTTTCAAAACAATGTCTATGTTTTACAATTCAGGCCAGTTTGCCGATTTCTTAAAAACTGAAGTCAAGGCAGCTATTAAAGAATTCTTTGCAGAAAAGGGTTCTAGTTTATTTTCCACAAAGAGTCTCCCGGACCATTCAAGGTACCTAACCCGATCTCAAGTAGCAACCTACCTTGGTATTGCAGTAAGTACTGTTGATTATTGGGCGAGGATCGGAAAGCTCAATAAAATTGATTTGAGCGGATCACCACGATTTGACAAGTCAGAAATTGATGCAAACATCAACACTTTCCGAAAGTACAATCGACCAAACACTACTTATTCACTTTAAAATAAATGCGATGAGTAGTAGCAAAAAAATGACGGTCATTGTGCCAGTCCCCAAGAGGATTTGTAATATAATTACCACCGTATTTGGTAATACAACCAAAGGTGTAAAAGCATTATCCATTATAAAGGAAATGATTTTCCAACATCAAAAATGCTTTGCACCCATGTTACATTATTTACCTTATGATTATAAAACCAAGAAAAAGCTTTTGGGTGGAAGTGAGTTCTATCCTATTTGGAATGAATTGGAAAAATTAGAAATTTTAGAACCGAAAGTATTGCCCGGAAATAGAGCTTACAGTTATTCTGGACATATATGCAAATCTTACCGCATTTCTCCGAAATGGTTAGATGGTGATGTTATGTATCTTGAACATGCCAGAAATCTGAATGATTTCAAGGTTGACGATGAAAACATGTGTAGGTTGATTGAAAATACATTAAAATATGTTAATGTTTCGACTTCCGATGGGCAGATTAACAATAAAAGTGATTCTTTAAGTCAAGATTATATTGATAATAAATTTAAAATTACAATGAAAGGAATTAAGTACAAATATGCAAAAATTTCATATAAAGAGAGCTTAAGTTCTGAATACATTAAGCCCTACTTGTCATTTGAGAAAATAAATATATCGGAAAGCTACAAAGGTGGTTTAAAACTACTTAACTTAAAACACTTTTATATAAGTAAATCAACAACAAATGGAAGAATAAATTACAATCTTACAAATTTACCTTCTGAATTGCTAAAATTATTAGATTTAGATAATAATTGTTTATGTGAAATTGATCTTAGTTGTAGTCAACCATTAATTTTATCTTATTTAATTAAAAGTATAATAAATAATAATATGGAACCTATCTCTGCGGATAGGTTCCTAAATCAATCAATTAAGAAACATCTTTCTCCTCCCTTATTGTTTTCCTCCAATATACCCCCTTCAGATAATACTTCTAAGTCAGATATTGAAGTTTTTATGGAAAAAACTGAGGAGGGACAATTGTATGAATACTTTTCCACCCAGTTATTCGGTTCATGTAATGAGACAACACGAAAAGAAGCAAAGCTTAGCTTTATTTCATCATTGTATTCAAAAAGTGAAAGCAGAAATGTAGGAAAGCTCAAGTTTGCCAAAGTTTTTCCAAAACTCACTAAGTTGCTCGATTCGGTTAAAATCGATATGATTGAAACCTTTGAAGACCATCTGAAAAATGGGAGTTTTCCTGAGTTGAATAAATATACTTTTTCCAATAGAAAGGGGAATAAAGATGCCAAGAGTGCAGGCAACGATTTTCTGGCCGTTAAACTTCAGGAGATTGAAAGTACCATATTCTTAGATCACATTTTGCCTGATCTATACAGAAGTGGTCTTATGGTTTTACCGAAACATGATGCAATTCTGTGCAGACAAGAGGATCTTTCCATTGTTATGGAAATAGTTACCACCCATCTCGACAGGATTTTTGGTGCAGGCAATTATAAAAGTAGGACTAAAGTATTGAATGAGGTACCAAATTCATGTTCTAATTTATCAAGCGCAACCATAAAAAATGAAAGGACCAAAGAATCTTCAGATATGGACTCTCAAGAGAAAAATTTACTTAAACAATTTAGTTAATTTGGTCATATTAATTCAGAGGAAAGCCCAGGATCGACGATCTCCTACGGATTGGTGCTAACCAGCCAATTGGAATAAAGATCGCTCAGAATGGCTGTAATGAAGCCATAAAAGGTTTGATTGAATTCTTAAGAATTTATTAACACTTTACTGATTTGCCTGTCTTAGGACAGAAAAACCTTCATTTTGGCAGGTTTTTATCCTCATTTACCTGGATGGATAGTAAAATGTCCAACGGCCAAATTTCATATCTTCGGAACTCAATTTAACCAAGAATACTTCATGTTTGAACAAGCTTTCAAAAATATCGATGATATACTCCATAAGGACGCAGGATGCAGCTCCGAATTGGACTATGTAGAGCAGACCTCCTGGGTCTTATTCCTAAAATATCTGGATGACCTGGAGAAAGATAAAGCCACTGCTGCCCAACTGACAGGGAAGCCTTATAAAAACATCGTTTCTCCCGAATACCAATGGTCCAAATGGGCAATGCCAAAGGATAAGACGGGTAAACTGAATCATCACAGAACCTTGACCGGGGACGACCTAAAGGACTTTGTTGACCATAAGCTTTTCCCTTACTTTAAAAGGTTCAAAACCTCTGCCGACAGTGCTGATACCATTGAATACAAGATCGGGGAGATTTTTAGTGAGCTCAGGAACAAAATACAAAGTGGATATAACCTTAGGGAAGTTATCAACCGCATAGATGAACTTAGGTTCCGCACCCATGTCGAAAAGCATGAAATGAGCCACCTCTATGAGGATAAGATCAAAAACATGGGCAATGCCGGACGAAATGGAGGGGAATACTATACTCCACGTCCTTTGATCAAAACAATAGTTAAAGTAGTTGCACCTAAAATTGGGGACAAGATCTATGATGGAGCTGTCGGAAGTGCTGGTTTCTTATGCGAGTCTTATGAATATCTCAGGCACAGCAAAGGCAAGCCGGAAAACCTTACTTCCAATGAAGTTGAAACGCTACAGAAAAAAACCTTTTACGGCAAGGAAAAGAAATCCTTAGCATATATTATTGGGATCATGAATATGATCCTTCATGGTATAGAGGCACCCAATATCATACATACCAATACCCTGGCTGAAAACATTTCTGACATCCAGGAAAAAGATCGGTTTGACATCGTTTTGGCGAACCCTCCTTTTGGAGGGAAAGAACGGGCAGAAGTTCAGCAGAACTTTCCCATCAAATCCAGTGAAACTGCCTACCTCTTTCTGCAGCATTTTATAAAGATCCTGAAGGCCGGGGGAAAAGCTGGGGTAGTCATCAAAAACACTTTTCTGAGTAATACCGATAATGCATCAGTCAGCCTGAGAAAGTTATTATTGGAAAGTTGCAATCTTCATACCATTCTCGATCTCCCCGGAGGCACATTTACAGGTGCAGGAGTAAAAACTGTTGTCCTATTCTTCGAAAAAGGAGCATCTACCAGGAAAGTATGGTATTATCAATTAAACCTAGATCGCAATCTTGGCAAAACCAATCCTCTAAGTGAAAATGACTTAAGTGAGTTTATAAAGCTTCAAAAATCACTTTCCAACAGTGAAAACTCATGGACAATTGATATCAAAGCTATTGATAAGTTTACTTATGATCTTAGTGTTAAGAATCCAAATAAAAAAGAGAAAACTGGTTTAAGAAAACCACATGAAATATTAGAAGAAATGAAAAGTCTGGATAGTGAAAGTGCAGACATTTTAAATTCTATTTTGATGATTTTATGAAACAAAACTGGCAAATAAAAAAAGTAGGTGAGGTTTGTGAAGTAATTGCCGGACAATCTCCTGAAGGGAAGTATTACAACAATGAGTTAAAAGGGTTACCCTTCTATCAAGGAAAGAAAGAGTTTGGTGAAAAGTATATTGGTGAACCAACAACATGGACGACGCAAATAACCAAAGAAGCGGAAGCAAATGACATATTGATGTCTGTTAGGGCTCCGGTTGGACCAATTAATTTCTCTACTCAAAAAATATGTATTGGCAGAGGCTTAGCTGCAATAAGAGCTTCAAAATTAATCGACAAAGAGTTTCTCTTCTATTTCTTACTAAAACATGAAAATGAAATAGTAGGAAATGCGGGGGCAGTGTTCGATTCGATCAACAAATCTCAAATTGAAGCAATTGAAATCCCGGTTCCACCCCTCTCTGAACAAAAACGCATTGCATCCATCTTAGATTCAGCCTTTGCCACCATAGACAGGGCAAAAGCCAATTCTGAACAAAACCTCCAAAATGCCAGAGAGCTTTTTGAGAGTTATTTGCAGTCAGTGTTTGAAAATAATGGTGAGGGATGGGAAGAAAAGACTTTGGGGGAAGTCATTGATTTAGTTTCAGGTCAACATATTGATTCAAAGGAATACAATTTTAAAGGAAAAGGAATTGGATATCTTACTGGTCCGTCAGATTTCGGAGTCATCCATCCTGTAGTTTCAAAATGGACGGAATTTCCAAAACAATCCGCAATCAAGAATGATATACTAATTACAGTTAAAGGTTCAGGCGTAGGCAAAATTAACTTAATGTCAGAAAGTGAGTTATGTATAAGCAGACAGCTAATGGCGATAAGAGCAAAGACAGTTAATGTATCATTTTTGTATGCTTTTCTTTCTACTAAATATTATTACTTCCAATCTTTATCAAACGGGGCTGCAATTCCAGGAATTACCAGAGTTAATGTGCAAAGTTTAAAAATTAAAATTCCACCTATAAGACATCAACAAGTCATCGTTCAAAAAATTAATGCCTTTTCCTCTGAAACCAAAAAACTGGAAGACATTTATCAAGCCAAAATCAATGATTTAGAAGAGTTGAAAAGGAGTTTATTGAAAAAGGCATTTAGCGGTGAGTTAAATTAATTCTAAATTATTTGCAATATGCGTGATCAAGAACTTAAAGATCTTTTAAACGATTTGACTAAAGCTTCAACCGAAAGTGAATGGGTTGAATTCAAACTGAACTTTCATTCAATTGAAGAAATTGGCATGTGTATATCAGCATTATCAAATAGTGCTTGTATACAGAACCAACCTTTGGGATATCTGGTCTTCGGTGTAGAGGATAAAACACACAATATAAAAGGCACCTCATTTAAGGCTAAAGAATATAAAAAGGGAAATGAAGACTGTGAACATTGGTTAGCTACCCGTTTAAATCCAAGAATTGACTTTTTGGTATTTGAATTTGATTATGATGTTAATCGTCATATTTCTATTTACATTATACCTGCTACAAAAAATCGACCTGTTGAATTTCTTCATCAAGCATATATAAGAATAAACACAATTATTCGGAAACTTAATGAGTTTCCCGAAAAACAAGCTAAGATTTGGAAAAAAGACTTTCCACCTTTTGAAAAGGAAATTGCCAGAGATAATTTAGTCGCCTCTGATATTATCAAGTACCTTAGCACTGAGACATATTTTGACTTGATGAAACTACCATATCCATCCATACAACAAGCTGTAATTGACAAGTTAATTGAAGAGGGGATAGTTGTCAAGAATAAGGGATATGCCATTACAAAGTTGGGAGCTTTATTATTTGCAAAACAATTAAAGGACTTTGAAAGCGTTGAACGAAAATCAGTTCGCGTAATAGTCTACAAAGGTAAAAACAAGGTTGAAACTGAACGAGAGCAAATGGGTGTTAAGGGTTATGCTTTGGGTTTTGTAGGATTGGTAGATTGGATTAATAGTCAATTACCTGCAAATGAAGAAATTGGAAAGGCTTTGAGAAAAGACACTAGAATGTATCCAGAAATTGCAATTCGAGAGTTGGTTGCAAACGCACTCATTCATCAAGATTTGGCTGAAAAGGGCTTTCCGATGATTGAGATTTTTAGTGACAGAATTGAAATTTCAAATCCTGGAACTCCACTTGTTAAACCTGAACGATTTATTGATGCCTATCAATCTAGAAATGAAAGTTTAGCTGATCTCATGCGAAGAATGGGATTTTGTGAAGAGAAAGGAAGTGGATTAGATAAAGTTATTTTTTATAACGAATTGTTTCAACTTCCACCTATAAACGTTACCGCCTCGGAAAACAGGACAAGGGTAACGATGTATTGCTATAAATCTCTAAATGACTTGGATAAAAAGGAAAAAATAAGCGCATGTTATCAGCATGCTTGTCTTAAGTATGTTTCAAACGAAAAAATGACAAATCAGAGTCTAAGACAGCGATTTAAAATCGAAGATCACAATTATTCTATTGCTTCTCGCATAATAAGAGATGCTGTAGTGGACGGAGTGATCAAAGAAGATGATCCGGAAAGCAAATCAAGAAAATATGCAAGTTATATTCCATTTTGGGCTTAAGTTTGGTATGTGATGGTTATGTGATAGAACGCTACTTTTTGTAATGTATATAGTTGATTATCAATTACATATTATGTGATGGTTATGTGATAGAACTTAATAGAAGAAATATATGAATGAGGCCGAAACCAGAGCAGAACTCATAGACCCCAAGCTTAAAGGTTGTGGCTGGGGCGTTGTGGAAGGTTCCAAAATACTTCGTGAATACTATATCACGGCTGGTAGAATTCAAACCGGAGGTATAAGAGCCAAAAGACTGAAAGTAGACTATGTATTGGTTTATAAAGGTCTTAAACTGGCTATAGTTGAAGCCAAAAGTGATGAACTGGAAGTAGGTGAAGCAGTTGCCCAGGCGAAACAATACGCTCTAAAAATGGATTTGGAGACCACCTATGCTACTAACGGCAAATCGATTTATAGTATCTCTTTAAAAACTGGAGTTGAGGGTTTGGTAGATAATTATCTCAGCCCTGAGGAACTTTGGAATAAAACCTTTGCGAATCAGAATCTTTGGAGGGAGAAATTCGCTTCAATTCCATTTGAAGACAGAAGTGGGACTTGGCATTTGCGATATTACCAGGAAATCGCAATCAATAATACATTAGAGGCTATTGCCAATAAACAAAATCGTATTTTATTGACCCTGGCTACAGGCACAGGTAAAACGGCAATTGCTTTTCAAATAGCCTGGAAACTCTTTCATGCCAGGTGGAATTTAAAATACGACGGAAGTAGACGGCCTCGTATTTTGTTCCTTGCGGATAGAAATATTTTAGCAGATCAAGCTTATAATGCCTTTTCGGCCTTTCCAGAGGATGCCCTTGTAAGAATAAAGCCGGATGCGATCAGGAAAAGAGGAGCTGTGCCCACAAATGGCAGCATTTTCTTTACCATATTTCAAACATTCATGAGCGGTACGGATAGTGAGGGAAAATCCGCTCCCTATTTTGGCGATTACCCTCCTGACTATTTTGATTTTATTGTTATAGATGAATGCCATCGGGGTGGAGCAAATGATGAAGGCAATTGGCGGGCAATAATGGAATACTTCTCCCCTGCCGTTCAACTCGGATTGACAGCCACCCCAAAACGATTGGACAATGCCGATACTTATAAATATTTTGGAGATCCAGTCTTCATCTATTCTTTAAAGGAAGGAATCAATGATGGATATCTCACTCCATTCAAGGTCAAACGAATAAAAACCACTCTTGACGATTATATTTATACCTCCGATGATCAAATTGTTGAAGGCGAGATTGAACAAGACAAACTGTATACAGAACCGGATTTTAACAAGAAGATAGAAATCTTAGAGCGGGAAGCAAAGAGGGTAAAGATATACCTGGATGAAGTCAACCAGTCCGAAAAAACACTTATTTTCTGTGCTACGCAGGAGCATGCAGCCATCATCCGTGATCTTGTAAACCAGTACAAAAAATCAAAAGATCCAAACTATTGCGTTCGAGTCACGGCCAATGATGGGGAAATAGGTGATCAGTTTCTCAGAGAATTCCAAGACAACGAAAAAACTATTCCAACAGTCCTTACAACTTCTCAAAAGTTATCAACCGGAGTAGATGCCCGAAATATCCGGAATATCGTGCTTCTGAGACCTGTAAACTCAATGATTGAATTCAAACAAATTGTGGGCAGGGGAACCCGATTGTTTGACGGAAAGGAGTTTTTTACCATTTACGATTTTGTCGATGCCTATCACCATTTTGCAGACCCGGAATGGGATGGTGAACCTGTAGAACCAGATGTACCAAAACGACAAGGAATTGGAGAAGAGAATCCACCAAAGGACCTTCATGAACCAGAGGAAGAAGAGGTCAAGCGTGAACTTCCACAAAAGATTAAAATCAAATTAAAGGATGGAAAGGAACGAGAAATTCAACATATGATTTCTACATCCTTTTTGAGTTCAGATGGAAAACCTATCTCAGTTGAGGAGTTTCTGCAAAACCTATTCGGTTCCCTGCCTGAATTCTTTAAAAGCGAAGAAGAACTTCGAACCCTTTGGAGCAATCCTTTGACCAGAAGAACTTTATTGGAGAAACTGGACGAAGCTGGCTTTGGGAAGGAGGAACTAACGACCTTGCAAAAGCTTATTGATGCCGAAAAGAGCGATCTCTTTGATGTACTGGAATATGTATTTAACAGTGACTTCAAACCTATCACCAGGGAAGCAAGAGTTCTTGCAGCCCAGGCTACTATCTTTGCCTTGCTCAATGACAGGCAGAAAGAGTTTATTGAGTTTGTATTGAGTAAGTACGTTGAAACAGGAGTAGAGGAACTCGACCAAGATAAACTACCTGTACTTCTCACTTCTAAATATCAATCCCTTCCGGATGCCGGGGGGAAACTTGGGGATCTGACGAAGGTGAAGGATTTGTTTATAGGGTTTCAGAAGTTTTTATACGAGAGGAGAGTAGGATAATTTTGTATTAGAATACATTTACATTATTTTTATAAATACCATAATTAAGATAATATGAAACTTTTGATTTTCATAATAACGTGTTTGACTACTACCATAGTTAATTCTCAAACTCCATTAAATAAGCTCAATCTAATATTAGAATTTTATAATAATGGAGATTATCATTCAATTTCTGAGATATTAAAAGATAATGGATTCAAATTGAACACTGTTATTCCTAGAATCAAAAACGGTTCTGAAAATATTCTTGAGAATTTGACATATATTAAAAAAACTGAAGTCAAGTTAATATGCCGTATATGTCCAAATGAATATGAGCCTAAAATTGCAAATGAATCATTTTCAATTGTCAAGGATATTAACTTGGCTAACCTTGGACCAATACCTACATCTCCATATAATGATGATAAATTTGTTAAAATGGTGAACATCATGAAAACAGATGAAGACTTCCTCAGGTTATATCGAAACACCGTTGGTGAATACATGTCGATAGAGGATTATATTTGGTCATATCTAGAGCCCCGATACGGTAGCCTGCCTTCGACTCCTCTTGAAGTAATTAAAATTAGTTATGAGGAGTACATTCCTTTTGGATCAGCTATGGATATACTGAGTTTGTATTCGAGAACTATAAAAATACTAAGTCCTTATAAAATCTTAAGTAATCCCACTTTTTATATTGAATATACAAAAGATGATAAAGACTTAGGCTGGGGAAAATACTATTATTATTACAAAAATAACAATAAAAGCGACAAACTAATTTCTGATTATAAATACATACTTCAAGAAATTGATATTGAATTTCTTGGGGTTACTGATCTCAATTCATCCAATTCTGGACACGATATTAAGTTAAAAACTAATATAAAAGTTAGAAATAATAGGTATTATGAGGATAAAATAGGTTCTTCAGAGCAAGTTCCCATTTATCATGGACCTGGTGGAATTTACCAAGTTGTTATCGAGCTAAACGGCAGTTTAAAGACTCGAATTACATTTGATACAGGTGCTGGGGATGTAATTCTCTCTCCAGAAATTGCAGATTTATTAAGAAAATCGGGAGCTTTGTCTGCATCGGATTATGTTGGTAAAAGCACCTATAGCTATGCCGATGGAAGCATAGAGTCATTACAGCAATATCTATTAAAATCTATAAGAATTGGAAATAAAACAATACAAAATGTTATTTGTGCAATAGGAAATAAACCCAATTCTTCATCCCTATTAGGTCAAAGTTTTTTAAAAAGATTTGGGGCTTATGAATTTGATTATAAAAGAAATTTGTTAATATTTAAATAACTTTATAACTCTAACCTCTCTCTAATTTTTTAAAGTTCTCTTATTAATCATTTAAAGAATTAAGGTAAGAATAAACGATCAATCAACTAATCTTAGTTGCAATAAAGTTTAATATATTCATACGCATTAGGATGACCTAATTCGCCTGCCTTACTAAAATCTAAACACCCATTTTCCTTATTACCTGTTTTTATGTATGCTTTGGCGCGTTCAATATAATTTTCTGGGGAAGGTTTTAATTTAATTGCAAAATTCAAATCAAGAATTTGTCCCGTGAAATCATTCAATTTTGCTTTTGCATAACTACGATTAATATATGCCTCGTCGTAGTTAGGATTTATTTGAATTGCTTGGTTATAATCTAAAATGGCTCCTCTAAAATCCCCCAACTCTATTTTTGCTAATCCCCTTAAAAGAAATGGCTCGAAATTATTTGAATTTAGTAAAATTGCCTTAGAATAGTCAATAATTGCCCCTTTATAGTCTCCTTTCTGATATTTAATACTACCAGCATAAAATAATTCTTTATAAGTTTGGGATTGGAGGGAAGAATGTAATACTAAGTAGACCAATATTAACAAGTGTGTCTTAAGGTAATATCTCATTATATTAATTTTAACTCTGAAACTAATTTATTATTATTCAATGTATACGAAATATTTTAACTAGGTCCAAAACAATTATAACATAATGTTGGCTATTTATATAATCATAAATACTATATATAATCACATAGCGAAATAGATTAGTTATATAGCTTTATAACTTTAGTAATTCTCCAAACATTATTAATATCTTCTAACTGGAAGTTGTATATAAAGATGCCAGATAATCCAGTCTTTGCATTATTTGAATAGTATTTGACATTAAAACTTGGCGATAATGTCCCAATATCCTCTTTTATTTCATACACTTTCAAATCAGATATCGTTCCCCAGCTTTGAATAAATATTGAAAATTTTTTCCATTCAGGATTGCGTGTTAAAGCAAATGCTACTGAAAAATCACCTTGTTCAAGACTTCTAAAGAATAGATTCACAGCATCAAGAGGGCTGTTAATGTTACCTAATTTATAGTCAGTAATCTTAGGCAATGTCATCTTAATGATTTGCCATTTATAATCAATTTTCTTTAAATGATAATCCCATTCATATTTCTGGGGATATGCTGCATTTACTCCATAGGCGGTATATTTTACTCTTAGTACTTTGTCCCCAAATCCAGATGAATATCCCACATCAGAATCTATAACAATGTCCTCCAATGCACGGAATCCTCCCCAAATACCTTGTGTTGAAAAAGAATCTTTTGGCTCCCATTTTGGGTTTAATGTCATTAAATATGCCTTGTCAAAGTTTTTGGCATTAATATATCTCAGGAAAGCCAATATAAATTCATTTGGGTCTGATGATTCATTCATGCTTGCATTAAGCTCCGTTCTATTTGGTCTATTATCTGCAAGAACATTAAGATTTGCATTTAAATTATTTATTTGATTTGGATTATTGGGAATTTCGTTAGGCTTAGATTTTTCAGCAGAGGGTTTATTATGATTGTTATTGTCTTTTTCATTTAGGAATTGATAAATAAAAAATCCTACCAATAGCATTGAAAGTAGCAGGACAATTTTGATATTGTTATCCGAATCGTCATTTTGTTGTCTTTTATCTTTTGGCCCTGATTCATATTTAGGCCAAGGAAGTTTTGTTTGAGAATTGGAATCAACACTAATAGTATTTTCACATGAATCATCTTCATCACTAATATTTTTAGTTTTCATCTCGTGTTGACTATAAACCAAAGCTCCGAATCCAGTCAATAATATTATTAAATAATAAAGAATTGTGAATTGAGGATTTAAATACATACCCCAAATTGTATAGCAAATGTATAGGAGTACGCTTACTATATAAGGCAAATTGTCGGATGGAGTTAACCAACTGGTAAATTTTGCCATCCCTACAATAGCAGCCATATTCCCAAATATAAATAATCCAAGTCCAGGAATCGAAGAAGACCAATCCTCTGCAAGAATTGAATTCAATATGACTGCTATACTGTAAGAAATATATCCCACTACTGGCGTAAAAACATAAGCGGAAATTTTTCGCATAGAATCATAGATTTATTTGTAACAATAATCACAAGCATCGGGTCTAAGAATAACGGCATGTGCAGAATCTAATATAATGATATCACCTTTACATGCATTCAGTCCTCTACAATATTGAGAAGGATTTTTATAATCTCTGTGATGGGATTTGGCATATTTTCCAGTGCAAATCAAATAATAAGCAGATTCAGGGGATTTAGAATCGATCGAGAATATAAATAATACAATCGATAACAGGATTGAATATAATCCCATAGTACATAAGTTGTTATATTCAAATTTAGTGGGTTTTGTTCGAATGATTCAAATTATCTATCTCCATGACAGCCTGTGTCTTATACTGCTTAATTAGAATTATTCTTTCATCAATAAGATTGAAACCTCGTCTTAAGAATTCGGAAATGTGCTCAGCCAGAATGACATCACCTCCTTGGTTTGATTTTGGAAGTATTTATGGGAGTTCTATTTGCTGCCTCCAAAGGCAAATTCTATACGATTATCTTTAAAATATTCATTCATATGCATGGTCTCAGGTAGATCCATCTTTCCTCCCCTCCGGTTAATCCGATTTTTCGATTATCCCCCCTATGAACCTCTACAATCTGCATTTTAACTTTCAGTCCCAATTAAGTTAATTTAATTAACTTTCAGCTTGATGGAAAATTCTTCCTCGGCAACATTGAATAATTGGGCACTGTTCGGAAAATGGTTGTTAGTCTTACCGAGCAATTTATATTTAGTTAAAGTTGAAAATTAGACAACCAATACGACATCCAAAAAATAAAAAAACCTCATATATCATTGATATACAAGGTTTTAAACTTAAAATAGGGTGGAGAATAAGGGAGTCGAACCCTTGACCCTCTGCTTGCAAAGCAGATGCTCTGGCCAGCTGAGCTAATTCCCCTTCATTTCAATTTTCTCTTTTGGGTAGCCCCGCTTGACCCT
>Ga0209605_1000297_pt1 | contig 67027 bp, 57 predicted proteins | sample AD_UKC035_MetaG_FD_184408 | JGI IMG/M metagenome (GOLD analysis project Ga0209605, IMG submission 184408) | Active sludge microbial communities of municipal wastewater-treating anaerobic digesters from USA - AD_UKC035_MetaG (SPAdes) (version 2) | ecosystem: Engineered > Bioreactor > Anaerobic >...
CGAGAAAATATTACCAGGTTTATTCGTTCGACGGCAAGAAGACGATCGAAGTGAGGAAAGGGGCGTCAATTGCGGTGATAAGTCCCAATAACACAAAAATCAACTATGATATTGCTGATCGAATTACTAAACAAATAGAAGAAAAAGGCTTCTTGCGGGCAATGAGTCAGGAAAAAATTCAGAAAGCAATACCGGAATATCCCCAAAACATTATCTTTTTTGAGTTGGACAGTGATTCGGAAAATCGTGAAAAGCCGTATATTTCTGACGATCTAAAGCTCATTTTGGACCAGTATCAAAAGAAATTAAAGGTGGACTACATATTGGTTATTTGGAACGAATCGTTGGAAACAATCACATATCATCCGAATAATAACCGTTTATATATAATGCCCGTTTTTGATCGTCTTATAGAATACCCTTCGGGGAAGATCGTGTCGTATTCATGTTTTCAGCAATATCGGATGTGGTATCCGAAATCATTATTGGGAAAATATGAAGATGAAGCCGTGATCGATCAGATGATATCGGATTTAGCGGAAGGTCTTATGAAGCGGTTCCATGTAGCAGCAGGCTTTATTCCCTATGTTCCCGATAAAGCTCCCGAAAAGGGATGTTGTATTTTCTAGAGAAACGATGCAATAATCATATCCGGGGGATCCTGTGAAATCAACCCACGTGCTTATGTCGTTATGTATAATAGTGTTTCTATCGTCCTCATGCTCGTCGTTTTATACGGTTGTCGATTCCAGGTATGCTCCTACGGGGAATAGGATCGTTGTCATTGCGGGTGAAACAGGGACGGGTGCGGAACTGGCGGCGTATAAAATCGCCGAGGCCTTGTCGAAAACGGGATGCTTCGATGCAAAGTTTTTAGACGCGCAATCGCGGGTGTCTCTTGATATCTCGAATAAGGTTGCCGGTCCCTATAAAAGCGGTTATATAAGCGTCATTGTGGATTTTTCCATGACCGATCGTGGCGCGGTGTCGATGATCGGCGGAAAGCTGGGAAGCGATTATATCTGCATGGTATGGGTCGCATCGCGCGAAGTGCATCAGTATGTCATGAATAAAGTACGGCTGTTTTTTCAGGTATTCGACTCCTCCGGTTCAAAACTGCTTGGAAACGGCGAATACGAAGTGGTGTATATGCAGCCCGGTCATGCGTCGCTAGGCTTTGCTCCTCGCAGTTTTGAGGAAGCGATGAGCGGCGTTTCTCTGGATATCGCAAACGCTATTGTAAAAAGACATGGCAAAACAAAATAATCACGTTTGCTTGTTACATCCTCCGTATTGCGGCTCGCATACTATCTGTCCGTAGCATCGAGGCCGGAATAAGCATAATGAGTGCATATAGATTGTTGGCGGCGTTCTTGCGTGTGGTGGCAATCGTTGTCGTTGGTTGCTCCAACACCATCAGCGAGTTTCACGACTCCTCCGGCGGCTTGTCCGGTGACGCCGGGAGCGCCGGGAGCGTCTTCGGCCCCTCGTCCCTGTCCGGATCAATCGCGATCAACAACACTCAGCCCGTCACCTACTCCCTCGACGCGACGCTCGACATCGTCGTTTCCAATGCGTGCGACATGCGCTTCAGCAACGACGGCGCGTTCTGGACGCCCTGGGAGCCGTATGCCGTCTCCCGGGCATGGGCCCTTGCCTACCGAATCGGCGAGACGCGCGCGTATGCGGAGTTCAGGGACGCTGCGGGCAATGTGTTCGTAACGTCCGATGCCATACAGTTCATCGACCGGGTCATCGCGTCCGACCCCGCAGCGGGCTCGAACCTCGGCCGCTGCGTTTCGGTGTCCGCCGACGGAGCTCTTGTCGTCGCCGGGGCCCCGGGGGACGTGGCCGGGACGGGGCCCGGCCGGGGATCGGCCTATGTCTACCGCTGGGACGGCCTCGTCTGGAGCGAAACGAAGCTCACGGCCTCCGACGGGGCCGTGGGAGATAACTTTGGGTGCGGCGTCGCCGTATCGGGCGACGCGTCGACTATTGCGGTCGGCGCGGCGTATGCGGACATCGGCGCCGCCGCAGACCGCGGCGCCGTGTATATCTTCCGCTGGAACGGCTCCGCATGGGCGCACTCGAAGCTCACGGCCTCCGACGGCGCGGCGAACGACCGCTTCGGGTGCGGCGTGGCCTTGTCGTCGGACGGGAGCACGCTTGTCGTGGGCGCGTTCGGGTGTCTCTCCACCCGCGGGGCCGTCTACGTATACCGCCGTTCCGGGGAGTCGTGGATCGAGGAGAAGATCGTCGATCCCGACGGCAAGGCCGACGACTTCTACGGAAACAGCGTCTCGGTCTCCGCGGACGGGGGCCTTGTCGCGGTCGGCGCGTTCTACTACGACAACATCGTCATACCCGGTCTCGACGTCCGTCCCGATCAGGGCGCCGTTTTCGTATATCGGTGGAACGGCTCCGCCTGGGTCGGCTCGATGATTACCGCCGCCGGGGGGAAGTCCCACGACCGTTTCGGGAAAAGCGTCTCCCTGTCGGCAAACGGAGGCTCTCTCGCCATTGGCGCCTGGGAGGTCGACGTTTCGGTCTTACACGACGACCGCGGCTCCGCGTATGTATACCGCTGGAACGGTTCGTCCTGGCAGGAGCATATCGTTCTTCCGCCGGACGGCATCGACGGCGACCGGTTCGGAAGCGGCGTTTCGCTCTCCGCCGACGGCGCTTCGCTCATCGTTGGGTCCATCTATAACGATATCGCCGGGAACGACGACCAGGGCTCCGCGTATCGCTTCGAATGGAACGGGAGCGGTTACGTCCACACGAAGAAGCTCACCGCGCTCGATGGGGCCGCGGGCGATTATTTCGGGGTGAACGTTTCCCTCTCCGCGGACGGCGTCACCGCGGTCATCGGCTCGTACAAAGACGCGGTGACGGTGCCGAATCAGGGCTCCGCGTATATCTTCAGGAGCAATTGACCGCCATGAACATCGCCCGTCTCTCACTGCTTTCCATCCTTTTTGTGATCGCTGCTGCCGTCCTGTATTCGCAGGGCAACGATCCCGTTTCGCCGCATGACGGCGCAAACAATGCGACAGGTGAAACAAAACGGGACGCCCCGGATGCCGGACCATCCATTAAAAAGGAAGAACCGGCGAATACAGACACCCGGGCCACGGAGCCGCATGATTCAGTCATAGAGGACAAGGATTCACGTCCAAAGGACGTTCCGCCCGGGAAGAACGATGCCGCCCCGGATAAACCAACGGACGAAACGGTGCGTGAAAAACCCCCTGTAGAAAGGCTCGAGAAGCCGGAGGTAAAACCGGCCGAGGAGCCCAAGAAAGAACCGGAAGAGAAGAAGGAGCATCCGGTCGAGAAAATCGAACCCAAAGCGCATGAAAAACCGGAACCGGCGAAAAACGAGGCGCCCGGTATCGCACAGAAGATGTTCGCGGGCTTTACCCTTGGCTACGGCTATTCGTATCCCGGCGGAAAAATCTCCGGCGTCGGTGACCAGAAGCTCGAAACGACCTATGGATATGCTGTGGGCGGCGAATTCGGCTACATGGTTCTCGACTGGGGCGCGGCGGTTATCGCTCTCGACTATGCGAGCAAGCCCGCCTCCGTCAGCCGATCCTTCATGGGCATGCCCCAGGAGAGCAACTACGCCTTCACCTTCCTCGACATCTCGGCGCTGTTTCGCGGATGGTACTCCTTCGCGGACATCCGTCTGTTCAGGCTCTACGGAGAGATCGGGATGTTCTACGGGCTCAAGTTCGGGAAGTGGACGCTCTCGGACAAGATCGGCGGCACGGTGCGCGAACACGACCTCTCGTCCGTCTCGCCGGGCACGGTCCGGAACGAATGGGGTCCGTGCCTCGGTTTCGGCGTCGTCTATGTCCATTCCCCGCGCGTGAACGTCAACGCCGGAATACGGATAAAGGCGTCAATGCAAAACGCCTTCGAGGGCGAGGACGAGATCAAATCGAATACCATACTGTTCGTCCTTGGCGTTCTATACCGGTTTTAGCCCGTCTTCGGTTCCGGCTCATCAGTCACAGTTTCGAGCGGTAAAAGCCTTGTTGTCGGATGCGCGACGAATAACGACCCTCCCCACCCCTTCATCGGTAACAAACGGCCGCCCCTATTTCCCGTCATGAACCAATGCAATCACGGACCCGTATCCATCGCACCCGTCCGCCGTGCGGTTTTTTCCGCCCCTCCCCCTGGCCGCCCCCCCGCTCGCCCTTCGGGCTCCCCCCCGGCTTACCCCCTCCCCGGGGAATCGGTATAGCGTTTTTGGCGGGGGGCGCTCATCAGGGGGAGGGGCTTGCGCTCCGGCCCGCCCTCGCTGGCGGGCCTGCGCGCAAAAAAACCGCACGGCGACCTATCTGGTACCTCCATGCGGCCGTTTGTTTTCATAGCCCGCCCCGGTATCACTGAACTCCATCGGTAACCGAAACGATCAAAGCTCCACGGAACCTCCGCGAGCGGTCGCCTCTGGCACTGCGCCTGCTTACGCACGCTCGCGCCAGTCCGCACATCGCCTCCGCGTAACCGCGGAAGCGAAATGCGGACCGGCTCCCCCTGGTCGGCCATGTACGTATCGCATGCCGCAATGAAACACAACGTCCCCCACGCCCCCGCCCGCCCATAATCGGTAAATTACAACCGGCAGGGAAGGGTGGGGCGCTCGCCGCTCGTTTTCCAAGCAGTTCCGTTTGTGCATCGCCGGTTGCCAACCCGCCTCCGCGGCCGTCCCGTCCGCTCCGGCGGGATGGCGTGCGGGCTGCGCGGCTCGGCATCCGTGCCTCCCCGTGCTCGGGCCTCATGCCCTCGCACCCGCACCGGCATACAGCGCGCACCCCATCCCTGCCGGTTGTAATTTTTAATCGTCCCCTACGGCGTGGAATATCCGCAGTTGTTCTTTGTGTGCCCCTCCGTCAACCCCCCCAAGGCTGAGGGGGTTGTCTCCGGGGTGTATTTTTTAACAGCGGGGCAGGGCGCTGTCGCCGAACATCTTATCGGCGTGCGTTGGTGGGAACTTGCGAGGTGAGGCCTTTGATCTTATTTTGAAGATATAAAATTAAAAATCTGCTTTTCCAATTCTCCCGACGACACGCAATTGATTTTCCCGCTTGATAATAGTTCTAAAGGACAATTTAAACAACGGTATCCGTAATAATGAGATATGGCGCTGAAGAATGAATTAATAGTTACTTTCGTGGAATAATCGCCCATCTTTTTAACCAGTATGTTAAAATTTCCGGAGTGGTTTCCAATGCGAATCTCACCTCCCGAAGAGGGTTCACCTTGCCCGCAATCCATAAAAAAGGTGGGATTCGTCAGACTGTACTCGGTGGAAATAAATCCTGAATTTTTATCAATATGCTTTATCGGCATATTATGTGTTGCGAACCATTCGACGGTCTTATCCCAAACCGAATTAAATGATTTCTTGAAGATCATCTCTTTTTCGATAACGCGGACGATAGGAGCCGTGTATTTAGGCGGTGTGCTTACGCATGCGATAGAAAGAATAATTACCAAGAAAACAACCGAAAAAAAAGCCAGTGTTGCCCGAAGCTTATCTGTGTTCACCTCACTTCTCCTTTTGAAAATATAATCTGCAATGATTTTCGCATTATTAAGCCCGACGGTATGCCGATAATCGATCCCAATATAAAACGGCTCATGTTCGTATCGAAAGATTCCATTAATGAAACCAAGTTTGCAAATAATGAAAAGAATAATATGGCGAAAAGCGTTTTATAGGAAAAATTAAATCTCCTTGCCGGATTAATCGTTAAAAACAGCAACAAGAAGAAATAAATTCCGGTACATCGAGCGCATAAAAAGAATTGAAAATCCCCTATAAAAAATGACCGCTCCGGATTTTGGTGACAAATAAAGCTCAATAGGTATCGTATTTCACCAATCAAAGGAGCGATCCTCGTAGTAATTAATTGTTAAGTTTACTGGATGCATAAAGAAAAGTCAACTGTTATCTTACCGTGGTAAAACTCCTCAACCTTCTCACAACACGTCAAGCACCCACTCATTAGGGGCATCAAATTGCACAACGCAATGTAAAAAACCACGTCCCACTTTTAAATTTGCTTTTTTAGCCTTAGGCGAAACGGAAAATTCTTTGATGTACGGTATTGACCCTCTGTCAATTCCCAAAGGGTGTGGGATGTCTCCTGTTTGTGTTTTTTTAACCGCGGGGCAGGGTGGGGCTGGCTGGTGGGGTCAGCGGTCTTCCGTGGGATTGATCCCATGCTTCAGGCAGTATAGGGCCGACTTCCGCAAAAAGTCCCCAATCTTTATCCCGTTGTCAATGCAGTAGTGCGCGAGCTCCTTGTGCTCCTCCTCGCTAAGCACCACGGTCGGCCGCCGCACGCCGTCGTACTGGTTCTTTTTCTCCGCTTTCCCCATGCCGTGAAGGTCCCCAGTAGCGGATATTAATCAATAAAAAAACGTGTAAACGTTAATTATTACTATTGACGTGTAGACGTGTAAACGTGTATTGTAATTACAGATCAAACTATAGTGGAGGAGGGCGTTTATGAGCGTCATATTGAAGTCACATGAAGAGATTCGCGCTTTGGCCGGCGGGCTCATCCATCATCGGGACCGGATCCGCGACATCCTGGAGGTTTCGAATGCGTATCGTCGGGTCAAAAATGGGGTAGGGAGCTGCATCGAAGAAGATGGGGGTAGCCTGGAGGAGGTGTTCATCTGCTGGCTCATGTTCCGCATGTGGGTCGCCAACAAGGTGGCCTTTTCCATACAATATGGAATCGAGGTAAACCTGCCCGAGGTCCTCACCGAAGTCACGCCATGGAACGCTGACCTGCAGGGACTCGCCGCGGATCTCCGCAATCTCAACTACAATATCTTCACCAACGGCGGCCAGTGCTGGATGGACCATGAATGGCACTCGCTCTTCTGTGAGATAACGGATCGCATCACCGCTGATGCGGAACTCCGTGTTTCCGGAGGGGTGTTATGAACCAGCAGCAGTCAATGTTTGAAGACGCCGATCTTGTCTTTTCGTATACCAGGGACCAGTCGATCGCCGATGGCGTGCTCATTGATGTAACGAAGATGGCACGTGAAGCGGGTGTCCGCTTCCCCGTGGCCGTGACATCAACCCTTTGGGATTCATATATCGTTCCCATTGATGCTTCTGGGCTGCACTGTCAGTCCATCGATGGCCGCCTCTGGGACACGCTCTGGCTCTTCCGTCATGCCGCTGTCGGATTCTCCGGCAGTACGCTGTTCTTCGAGGTTCCCTACCTGATGAAGGGAAGGAAAATCTCACGTGTGAAGCTCAAGGCCATCTGCGGTCCGGGAGACACTCCGGATCCGGTCATAACAATCATGTTGCCAGAGGAGGATTAAACGAACAGCCCGGCATATGCCGGGCTGTCGTGTCAATAGTATGGTGTTGGTTCAACATTAAAAGGGTAAAAAAATACCCTTTTATACCCTAGACGAAAATGGCCCGGATTATTATATTACCAATAATTCTCGACTTCGGAGTTAGTCCATGAGTGAGACATATTTCCCTTTTTATGCAGATCTAAAGAATCTCATGAAAGATGAGGGCTGCACGATTAACAGCCTAGTGAAAATTATTGGAGATGAAATCAAAGCCTCTCCTGTTCCCCGCAAAGACGGTCACTCTATTGAATTTTTCAAAAAAGTTTTCGCAAAAAACCATGCTCATCGCCTGTACCCGGGAATCCGCGAGGCGACAGTACTGCTCAATGCTATGAATTGCAACAAGTGGATGCAGACATTCATGGTAATGAAACTCGGATTCGAGAAAAAATATAAGGAACGGGATCTTGAACTAGTCTCCTATGAGGAACTGTATCAAATGATGAGCGAATTTACAGAAAGTGACGTTATTGTTGAGATCGTGACCCATCTGGAAAATTCTGGCAGTAAGGACAAAACCTGCCGTCAATATATGAGGCATCTCTGTGAATCAGGATGCTTGTCTCTTTCCGCCCATTCGATCGAAACAACGACAATCATTGAGAGATACGAAAGGGAGTATCAACTTATCGGGGATGACATTGAGCTTTTCAAGCTGAAGCTCGCGATCGCAAGCCTCGAGGATCAGATTATTACGGAAGAATACAACAGGAATATATTCATCATACCTACTTTCTACCGCGAGCAGGCGATATACGAAAATACAGTCGGCGTCTTGAAAAGGGATGTAGCACTCTTGGAAATTCATATCTTTGAAATGAAGAAACTCACGGAGCTTGTTGCGACAGGCATTCCGTTTGAAAAGGCCAAGCATTTAGTCTCCTCTAACGAGAAAATACAATCCATGAAGGACAAAATCGGTAGCCGTCCTGAAGGCTTGGTAGATCCAGTGACGACTGAACCACAGGGTGAACCCGTTTCAGAGGATGTTTATCGAAAATTCAGAACGGACTTCCGGGAAATTCTTCGACAATGTTCGCCTGACGGATTTGATTACCGGAATTCAATCCCGCAGCAGCGGCACATCAAAGAGATTATATATAAAGAGATTACAGGCTCCATGCCCAAAAAAATAGCTGAAGCACGGCAAAATACCATCGACAGGTTCTACGAGATTCGTGATAGGTATATACGTTTGATGGCTGATTTGGGTATCGTCATCGTTACCCAGTCTGTCACGGACGACATGAATGCGATCCGTGAGGATTGGATGCAGCAACTGGCCATCCACAAAGAGAGGTTGCAGCAGTTAATAACGGAGTGTACCGAGTATACGCAAAAGACCGAAGATTTCCGGGAATCATCACGGAACGTCACGTTGTTGGAACAACTGACCGCGAGGAAACACGAACTCGATAGTGAATACAACACGGTGCGATCTGAATACATTCAGGTTTTAATTGAACATGGATATGCCGATGCAGCCGAATATAACTAAACGAAACACGACGGACCTTGTCAGCGCCATGTCTGATGGGCAGCTAAGTCCCAACAGATATGTGCAGCCCGTGATGTTGCTTCCTGAGTGTTCAATAAGCAACTTGGATTACTCGCACAAGAGGGGTCTGCTCATCGTTGGCTCCAAAAGTGGAAGAATTACCTTGCGCAACGAGGCACACAATTGGCGCATTATTAGATCTTTTGAAAATAACACCCATAGCGTAATATGCATGAAGGCATACGGTGACGCACTGGTTGTATGCACTTCATGCAACGTATTGTTGTATTCGCTCGAGGGGGAAGGAAGCTACGAGGGACAGCTTGTTGGTTATTACGAAGCGGAGGATGCACATATTGAGGGCAATACGATATTTCTGCTAAGTGGAAACAACATAGCGGTGCATTGCTTTGACGGGAAAAATCTCACATTAGATTCGGAATTCATCGCGCCCGGGTCCGAGGAAGACCCGATTGATGCTATCCTTGATTACAATAACAAGAACGATTTGTTGTTCCTACGCACCAAGAATGGCATTGGTATTATTGCTAAAATCGACAGAAGAAATCAAACCATCAACGCCATACGCACCTTCAAAGATGTGCGTAGCTTAAAAAGCTCACCCGATGGTATGAAATACGGTGTTATCTGCAACGATAATTTCGTGATTCATCATTATGATGAAAAAGTATCGCATGAAACAATATTTACTGACAAAGTAAATAATCCTTGTTCCTTGACCTGGATTAGCGAAGATGAAGTGCTTGTCGGGTGCTATACACGCATCTATAGATGCAAATGGGATGCCAACGGTCAGCGAAAAATAACAAAAACGCTATATGCAGCCAGCAATAATATTTATCTTCACAATTCGAACAACAAAACATTATTCCGTACTTCCTCAGAAATCGGATGCTTACAACTTCCGGACATGGATACATCCATTATTCACAAGAGCAATTCAATTCTTAGCATTTCCAACCAAGGACATAGTATATTCATTGCGGACCAAACAGGCTTTCTAAAAAATATATATCTTGATTCCCTACATCTTTCTTTGTCCGACTTTCACAAAGCTTCCGGAACCAGAGCAACGGCCGAATGGTTTTATGAAATGCATCATATCAATGAAAAAATATACGCCATAGGGGATAAATCATATATTTTCAACCAACCTTGGGAAAAAATATCTACATTCACTTCCAATCTGCGACATTTAGCACTACATCCGTTTCTGCCATACGCGGCGCTCAAAGACCGTAATGGTAGGATAACCCTGATAGAAATGGAAACCCATAAACAAGTCGACACCGCGATTCCCCTCGGTTGCCTTAATGACTATGGATTGGGAACATTACAGTTTATCGTTACCCCCAATAATACTGTATTACTCCTCGCAGCTCAAAAACCAGCTAGTATATTCGTCTATACTATTGATACATCCGGGAGCACGCCAAAACTTCACCTCGCCCACGAATTCAGACCTAATGTGCCAGCTGATGTGCATGGAACGTTTTCACTTCAAAAAAATGATATTTTATTTATTTGCAACTACCGCTATGTATATAGTAATTACTTATCTATATACCGTATTGTCGACAAGCTCCCCTATCTCATACCTGATGATGTCGTGCCAGGAGGTAAATACTTTGAAACACACGATACAAAAAGACTCGCTTCAACTCAATCTTTGGACGAACCACTCGTATATTATGGCGATAGTAACGGCAGCATAGGTTATATCGATACAAGTACAGAAGAATCTTTGCGAAAAGGAAAACAGGAGATTGGCCGATTTCACATCGACTTTATCAGTTCGCTATCGGTTTCGGATGACAATAAATACCTTATCAGTGGATCATATGACGGAACGTGTAAAATAATTGATCGCTCAAACCATGTTGTCATCGCCACAATTCATTGTTATAATAATCATGTGATTATTACAACTCCGCCGGATGAACACGATGCTAAACGAGGGAGGGCATTTAAATATTTATATGACCCCCAATGTCCCAATCCGCTCAAGAACGAACTCATCGCTTTCGAATACCGCACTTTGGACGAAAAAGGTAACGCAACAACACGAATCCTTGATAAATCAAATCCTTCGGACAGAAGTGTCATCGAGGAATATATGGAAAACCTGTGCACAAAACGTTCCATCGACGATGGTTCTTTCTGCCGCGACAGAATCATAAACTGTATTCGTCTTGGGCACATCGCCTATCGTAAACGGTATCACGGTCGAACGAAACCGAGGGAGCTACCCTACGAGGGTAATAATATATAAATACAGAATACACATGACAATACTCGTCCTATGGTGTCATGTATTTCATTTATGCATTTTAGCAACAGGTCAATCCACCCCACTAACACACTCACTGTCATGAAGATTTTACTAATGGGGTAGAATCATTACTTTATAATACCCTTTCCGAAAATCTTCTTATGCAATATATTATCTTTTGCAAGGCGCGATGGCATGAATTTTACCTTAAAAATGCTCGGATATCCGAAGACAGTGGGCGATTTTCTAATCGCGGGTCTACGCAAGTCCGATTCACTCACATCACGTTTCTGCGTTGCCTCCGGTATCGATCCAATGGATTATCTCCGACAGCTCACAATGAACAGCATACTAAAATCAGCATCATGGTGCGCGGATTCAGACGGTGACTATGTTGAGACGGTCATGTCTCAGGCAATCATGAGCACTTCTCGTGAGGATGTTTGCGAATATGACCTGTTGCAGTGTATTATTAAACATGCAATTACATCAGGTATCGTTCCCGCTTGTGTTCAACGTCTTCTTGATTTATCCGGGAAAAGTATACAAGAATTATCGGAGCATCTTGACATGGTTGCCTCTGGTGAACCGTCTGCCTCGGCTGAGGCAAGAACCTACGAGACGCTTTTCTCAACTGCAAAACTGTCCGCCATTGACTTTTATTGCAGTGATCTCACCATGCTGGCAGTCAAGAAAAAGCTCAAGCCAGTGTTGGGAAGAACTCGGGAAATCGACCTTATCGAGACCATTATACTGCGCCGCGAGAAGCGGAATGTCCTTCTTGTGGGCGATGCCGGTGTGGGCAAAACAGCTATTGCTGAGGCTTTAGCGCTACGTATTATCAAAGGCGAGATCAACGAAAGCCTTCGTCAGTGCAGGGTTCTGTCCCTTGATATAACCGCTCTTATTGCCGGGGCCGGAATTGTTGGAGAGGTCGAACGAAGGATCAAGTCTCTCTTTTTGTCTATAAAGGAAGATGATAAGGTCATTTTATTTATTGATGAGATTCACATGGCCCGGGGAGCAGGTGCAACAAGTAATTCCGCCAGCGATTTGATCGAACATATGAAAAAACCGCTTTCCGAGGGTTGCTTAAGAGTTATTGCAGCAACCACTCAAGAGGAATATGAACGTTTCATCATGCCGAACAGTGCTTTCAGTCGTCGGTTTCAGGTTATTCGGATAGAGGAGCCCGGACACAATGATCTTATGGACATTATGTATGCATCAGCCGCTGATCTTGCCCGGTATCATCACCTTGCAATTTCACCTGAGGTTGTCGAATATATAGTTCGGGTGACAGGGGAATACGTCATCAACCGTCGTTTTCCAGATAAGGCAATCGATGTGCTGACGAGTGCTTGTGCGTTTGCATCGAAAAATGGTCTACATATAGTGACGCTTGAATGTGCACATGTCATCATGCAGGAGATGTATGGCATCTCGAATTCAACTCCCGGCGCTGTTCCATTCGACGGCATTCGTGATCTCGAACGAACGCTCCAGTCACGCATCATCGGACAAGACCACGTTATTCAAGCGGTTCTTCCGCTCATACAACGGGCACATCTCGGGTTGCTTAGTCATAACGGGACGCGCGGCGTAATTCTTCTGGTCGGTTCAACGGGAGTTGGGAAGACCGAGCTGGTTCGTGCCATCGCTGACAATTATCCCATAAGGAGCGATCTTGTGGTTTTTAATATGTCGGAATATATAGAAAGACACGATTCAGCGAAACTATTTGGTTCTCCGCCCGGTTACGTGGGCTACGAGGAAGGTGGCAAGCTTGCCAATGTTCTCAGAAGAACGCCCAATGCGATCATTTTATTCGATGAGATCGACAAGGCTCACCCAGACATATTTGATTCGCTTCTCGGTCTTTTTGACTCTGGAGTAGTTTATGATAACCATGGGGCAGCGGTAAGTGGTAAAAATGCGATGTTCTTTATGACGTCGAATGATTCTATGCTTATTAGAAAATCAATGGGTTTTGTAAAGAACGCAAACGTTGTAATATCAAATCAACTTTCCAAGTCACTGGAAACTGTTTTCAGATCGGAATTCATTAATCGAATAGATGAGATTTGTGTGTTTAATCATTTGAATTATAATGATCTAAAAATTATTGCTCGAAAGGAGCTAGATGAATACTTGGAACTTATCAATCAAAAGAAAATATTTGTTGAGTGTAATTATCCCGATCTCCTGGTTGATTTCATTCTGTCCCATGTTGAAAACGAAAGCCATGGTGCTCGTCCCATTCGAAGGATTATTAATAAGCATATTGTATCGAAAGTTGCCAGTGCAGTAGCCAAGGGATGTGCAGGTAAGTTGAAATATATTCTGGCACTTGTAAATGGAGAGCCGAGGGTAACAATGCACTCGCTGTCTACGGGGCATGCTTTGGAGTAGTAATGTTTTAATTTCCTTACTCCAGTTCAATATTGCCAAGATATTTTATATGGCACTCGGCCCGGAATAAATTCAAATGTGATCGTAGGTTATTTGTGGAAATTTGTTCTTTATTTATCACTCTCATAAAATATATTTTATTATATCTTCTTATTTTTGATTAGATTTATTAACTCACCAATATGCTCTTTCCCGATTTTACTAAAATGAGTATTAATTACATCAAATTTATTAAAACCATTGTCTATTGAACTTTTTAGATTCATATATGTTTTCTCATAATCATTTTTACCGTAATACGCAGTTGCCATATTGAAATACGCCACCTTTATATCACTTTTATCATTATAATATAACTGTTCATCATTAGAGTTCAGTATTCGCAATGCGTGATAGAAATCATTAATAGCATTATCATATAATTTATCTGCTATATTTATAGATCCTCGAATAATATACGCTCTTGCTAGTTTATCATTCATTTTAAGGCAAATATTTATATCAGTCTTAGCTTTATTGTAACGATTTATATTAAAATACGCCTCCCCCCGGTTGAAATAATTTTGATAATTTACTTTATTTTTCTTATCATTTGAATTAATTTCTTTTGAATAATATATTATTGCATCATTATATTTCTTCATTCTATGGTACAACTTTCCTTGCATCGCATAAACATCTTTGAAACCTGGTTTGATCTTTATAATTTTATCGATCGTATTTTGAGCTTCATTGTATTTTGACAATTCAATATAAATTCTTGCTAATCCGATCAAAAATCCTGGTTCATGCGGTAAAATGTTTAATGCTTTATTTATATCTTCAAGAGCCTTATCGTATTCCTTCATTATATCAGTATATATATATGATCTAAGTGAATATGCTTGTGCTAGTCCAGCATTAACATTATTAATCTCTATCGCCTTACTATAATCATTCAATGCATTTGTATATTGTGCGGTTTCTCTATATATCGATCCACGTAAAATATAGGCCATTGTATCATCAGGTCGTAATTTAATAACAACATCAGCTTCTTTTAATGCAAGATCATATTGTTTGTTAATATAGTACTCCCTTCCTAGATTATAGGCTTTATTGGCTTTTTCTGTATTAATCTCTTTGTTGCTGCATGCGATTGAAGTCATTGCGGCTAAAGAAAGTGACAACATGGTTATAAAATGTTTCATGGATTTCTCCAAATATTTTAAAAATAGCATTCATGACTATTGTTAGTATATATACTTTCAAATAGTATTTATTGTGTACAATTAACGTTGTCAACTCGTTTATCATCATGCCATGTCAATAAAGTGGTTTGTATAAACAATGTTATGTAACTAGTGTGTAAACCATGTGATGAGTTTTTAGTGTAAACTATGTGGTGATCTGCTCACAGGGGCACACCACCTAATGAGACATAAAATATGTTATGTGCAGTTGTATATACAAAATAATACTATTTATATTTGTTAATAATCCTTCATGTTCGTCTCAAAGAATCCCTGAAAAAGTCCCCCAGGTGCATCATAACGGGGTCCACGGGACCTACCGCACGAGCCTGGCACGGCTCGTGCGGTGTTTCACGGCCACTTTCTTATTGGCGTCCACTGAGGTCATAGGACGCCGTTTAATTTTTTTCAGATCGTGTACAATTCTTTTACGTTCCTCTTCGAGATCATAATCATTTTGCAATCCAAGCCAGAACTCCGGAGAAATTCCAAGGAATCTGCCCAACCGAAGGGCCGTGTCGGCGCTGATCCTTCGTTTCTTCTTGATGATTTCAGAGATTCTCGTTTGAGGAATCCCCGTTTCCTTGGCAAGCCGATAGGCGGTGAGATCCAGAGGCTGTAAAAACTCTTCAAGGAGGACCTCGCCGGGATGAATATTTGGTAAATGTTTCATATGCCTCTTCTGTTCAGTGATAATCTACGATATCCACGTTGCTGGCATTCCCGCCATCCCAGTTAAAACAGATCCTCCACTGGTCGTTGATCCGTATGCTGAATTGCCCCTTCCGGTCTCCCTTTAGCGCTTCAAGCTTGTTTGATGGCGGTATCCGCAAATCATTGAGCGAGGAGGAATTATTAATCATTCTCAGCTTCATTCGCGCCTTTCTTTGGATGTCAGTCGGTAGCTTTTTTGACAGTTCCCCCTGCCATATCTTCTCAGCCTCCTTTGATCGGAATGACTGTATCATGGATCAATAATACCGTAAAGCGTTAGTAACGTCAAGCGTTATTAACGGCACTCCGCATACCGCCGTTGGAATGAGAAGCGATCGTGTTCAGCGCGGTTTCAGGGAGCGTACCAACCGGGTTTTGGGGCCGTGGTGTTTCGCATTATATGCATATGTGCAAAAACCACGCGCATCGCAAAACCGCATAAAAACCCTGCGAAACGTATTTGTGTTGACATTTCGCATCGAAGGTGTAATGTGACATATTCTGGAAGGAGGTGTCCCATGGACCTGTTGCTGGTAAAGGAAGCGAGCAAGATATCCCGAATCCCCGAGCGTACCATTCGGGACTGGATGAAGGAAGGAAATCTGCAGTCGTTTAAAAACGACGACAACGTGATCTGCGTCGAAAGGCGGCAGCTCCTTTCGAGCATCCCCACGGTGCTCACGGTCTTCAATCAGAAAGGCGGATGCGGGAAAACCTCGCTCAGCGTCCTCGTCGCCGACTACTACGAGAAGAAGAACATGAAGGTGCTCCTGGTCGACTTCGACCAGCAGGGAAACCTCACGCAAACCTATTTCGCCTACGACGAGCTCAAGGACTCCCTGAGCCTCTACGACTACTTCGAGAACCGGACGCCGCTTGCGAAGATCATCCGTACGTACAACGACACCATCGACATCCTCCCGTCCAACATCAAGCTCTCGCGGTTCGACAAGTACGACATCGACGACCTCGACGCGATGCGTCGCGATTTCGCCCCCATCTTCAAGAAATATCAAATGGTCATCATCGACTGTCCCCCGTCGCTCAACTCATTCTCCAAGTTCGGGCTCATCCTCAGCAACTACGTGCTCATCCCGGTCATCCCGGAGCCCTACAACTACGACGGGCTCTACGAGGTCATGAACACCATCAAGCGCCTGCAGAAGTTCATCGAGGGCTTCATCGACTACAAGGTGGTCATCTCGGCCCACGAGCAGCGCACCATCCGCATCCACGAGAACTATATCGAGCTCATCCGTGAGGAGATCGGCGGCAAGGTCGCCGAGCAGTCGATCCCCAATTTCGTCGGCATCAAGGAGCGCTCGTTCCAGAAGATGAACATATTCGACATGTACGATACCGACAAGTCGATGCAGAAGATCGCCGCCCTGCTCGATGAACTCGATGCGTCAATCTACGACAAGCGGGGGATGTGATGGCAAAGACCTTCGACAAGAGCAAGATGCTGCGCGGCAAGAGCCTGGGGGGCGCCGCCCTCGAAATTGAAAACATCAGCGACGAAACGGTCGACGCCATGGACGATCTGTTCGCGAATCCCCGCAAGGACACGGTGGTGCGCGCGGTCGCGGCCGTCAAACGGGACGCGCGCCTGGCGGAGGGGGACCGCCGGGCCCTCCTCGACGGGCTCCGCGGCCAGTTCGCCGGCCTCTTCAACTTCGACAACTGCCCCGAGGACTACGAGAGCCTCAAGCTCGAGTCGGTTTTCTTAAGCGAGCTCACGCAGTACTCGTTTCTCCTCATGGGCCAGCGCCTCATGAAGATTCGCGACGGCGAGCTCTACCGCGCCGACGGCTACGCCGACTTCAAGGCCTTCGTCACCCAGGAGCTCAAGATCTCCCGGTCCACGGCCTACAACTACATCGACCTGGTCTCCGTCTTCGGTGTCCAAACGTTTGGACGCGCCGACGCCCCCGATCCCTCGAAGCTCATCCCGCTCATCCCCATCCTTAAGTCCGACAAAAAGGGGATCCCGGGCGAGCGGCTCAAGGCCCGCTTCATCGAGGAGGCGAAATCGAAGTCCGCCCGCGAGATCCAGGACGAGGCGAAGGACCTCAAGGTCAAGTACGGCCTGGCCAAGGCCCCGGAGGATGTCGATCGCATGGAGAGGGCCTTCTCGTCGCTCCTGGCCGCCGTCCCCGAAAAGCTCACGGCGCGGGACAAGAAGAAGATCGGAGAGTATATCGCGCGCCTCCGGAAGCTGTTGAAGTAAATGATCGTATGCCTCGACGAGAACTGTTATCGGCGGGGCTTTGACGATCAGGGCAAAAATATGGAAATCATGAATCCCATTGAGTATAGTAGGAGCGAGAGGCGATAATGCAGCGTGTAAGTGGCATTGAAGTGAAGGTTTCCGGAATCGAGGCGCTCAACAAGGCCCTCGGTGCCGCCGATGCGTACCGTTTCATGGCGCTTCTGCATATCGACCGGACCGACTATGTGGACATGTCCCGTCGTCTCTACGATGGTCAGTCCCTCGACGAGATCTATTCCCGCGCCAAATCCCAATGGGGCGCTTGACGCCCCTCACCGCCCCGCCTCCGCCACCGCGTTCGCCACGTCCGCATACGCCTTCTCAATGCCAATCTCGATCTCCTGTATCTTCACCGTGAGCTCGTCCATCTTCTCGTCAATGGCGGCGATCTCCATCGGGTTCTCCATCGAGCGCCGGATCTGTGACAGCCGCCACCAGCGCTGCCGGTAGAGGCCCTTCCGCTCGAGATACTTCCGGATCGTAAAACCCGCTGTCGTGATCTGCCGAAGCGCCCGCGCCTGCGCCGCCTCCCGCTGCAGCGTTCGGTCGTGCAGCTCCCAGAGCTGGTTCGCCTGAATCGACACGCTCACGTAGTTCTCCGCCGTCGGGAACTCGGCCGTGGGTGCTCGTCGCCCCACGATCACCGTGGGGAGGAGCCGCAGGAAATCCCCGGCACGTATGCGCCAGGTCTCCCGCACTCGCATCTTCGCCGCGCGCAGCGTCTCCTCCAGCCGCGTGCGTTCTGCGGCCAGCTCCCGCGCGCTGTGGTCCAGCGGGCCTGTCGCGCCCATTGTCGTGTATGCAAGTAGTATGAGGATACTCACGCGCAGCATCATCCCTCCGAAAAAAAGGTGTCCCGTCGTCTCGACTCGGGCCACGGTATTTATGTAGCGTGAGGTATGTGCGTACGCTGAACGTCTGCGTTCGGGGGCGGCACGCTGGCGTCGTGTTCTCTGTATGGCCCCAGTCTGTCTCCCCCGAACGGCTTTTTGTCAATCATCTTTCCCCGCGGAGGCGCAATGAAACCGGTGGTCATCCTCGCCCTCTCCAAGGAGTTGCAGGGCTATGTTCGCTCCATCCAGCATGTCGAACGGGAGCATCTCATGGAAATCAACAAACGCCTGCTGAAAATGCAGCTGGAAGTCTTCGAAACTCTGGAAAAATTCTCGTAAAAAAATTTTCGAAAAAATCCCCGTTTTGGGCGCCTTTTCTTCGCTCAAAATGCATGTTTCGTCCGGAAAGGCGCGTGGCGCGGCCATTGATTCGCTCACGGCGGCCCCGAACCTGCGGGGTTTTCGAACAAAAAAATGCCACGATCAAAGCAAAAACTGCCGTTGTTTTTGTCGTCAAAAGAGGTCGAAACGCTCCTCAAAAACATCAAATGGGAGCGCCATGCCCTCGGCTTTCACCTCATGGCCTACGGCGGCCTTCGCGTTTCCGAGATGTGCGCGCTCAAACTGGGCGACGTGAATCTCGCGCGCGGCTTCATGAAGGTGCACGGCAAGGGGGGAAAGGAGCGGATCGTGCCGCTCTCGTCGAAACTGCAGCGCGCCATCGAGCACTATCTGCGCGGCGGCGGCTCGCACCTCGCGCCGGAGTCCTTCCTGGTCGGCGGCAGCCGGCGGTCCTGGCACGACATGATCAAGAAATACGCCAGGCGCAACCTCGGTCGCGGGGATGTCCACTGCCACACCCTGCGGCATTCCTTCGCCACCATGCTATACGATGAGGGCGTGCAGATCGAGCGCATCTCGCAGCTCCTGGGTCATGCGCGTCTCGACACGACCATGGTCTATGCCCACATCTCGCTTGCGCACAAGAAGGAAGCGGTCGGGGCCCTCGACAATCCAAGAATGCGATTTATCAGACGTTTCGTCCGCATCCGTCCTCCGCGTTCCGATCTGATGGTCAAATCCGGATCCCAGGTCATCGGACGAGACAAGGAGCGTGCGGAGTTAAACGGACATCTCTCGCGCGGGGTATCGGTCATTCTCATCGGTCCCCGGGGGTGCGGAAAATCCGCCATACTGCGGCATGCGGAATGTGACGGCGTTCCGGCCGTCCGCATCGGCGAGTACAAAAAGAAGCAAACGCTCATCGCGATCATCCTCTCATCGCAGAACATCGAAGACCCCGGGACCTATCGGCAGGCGGCACGCGAATTGAAAAAACTGTCCATCGACGAGCTCCTGGATCAAATGGAGGGAATCGGCCGCCTCATCGTCATCGACGACATCACCGACACCACGCGGGCCGATCGAAAGGTCATCGCGCGCCTCGCGGGGAAGGTCCTGGTCGCCGCGGCTTCGTCCCGCACGGCCGACAAAAAACTCTTCCGGACCTTTCTCGAGGTAAAGCCGCTCAAGCGCCACCACACCCGCATCATCCTCTCGGAGATGATCCATATGAACGACACGGCGAAGAAGGAGCGCATCGTCGACGACATCCTGCACACGGCCGGCGACAATCTCCGCGAGGCGGAGTATCTCGCCCGGCAGCTCCAGCTCGGCAAGGAGCCCGGCGAGGTCGCCACCGACGAGCGCGCGGAGAACCAGTCCACCATCGCCCCGTTTCTGCTCATCGTCGTGCTCTTCTTCGTCGCGTTCGTGCTCAAGTCCTACGCCACCTCGCTGGTCGCCTTTTCGTACGCTTTGCTGGTGGTCTTTCGTCTGGTCTTCTACCGCTATATCTTCTCCCAGGCATCGTCAGCCCGGGCTAAAACCTAATTACGTATTGAGGAAATGCGGCAATGTTGCTATCACGATGTGAAACCTGTACGCACCATATCAGTTCCCACCGGCATGAAGAGTTCAACAGCTATGTCATGTGCCGCTATTGGGGAAATGCGGAGGCGCGCACCATGCTCATTTCCGTGGTAAACAACGAACACGACGTCATCTGTCCGGTCGATCCACCCTTCGACCATCATGGTGACGTACGCAACATGTTCCCATGACCGCCGCCACCCACCTCGCCTTTTCTTATCTGGTCTGCTCGGTCGCGGGCGTCCCCCAGCCGGTCGCCTGTGCGGCATCGGTGGCCGCCCTCGTCCCGGACATCGACCACCCGGAGAGCCTCATCGGGCGCGTCTTCCCCTTTATCGCGCGCGCCCTGTTAAGGAAATACGGCCATCGGACGCTCACCCACTCGCTTGTCGCCGTGTGCGTCGTCGCGATCATCGCGGTACCGTTGCTCTACGTTTCAGTGTCGTGGTACGGTGCCGTCGTCCTGGCCTATGCGAGCCACATTTTCATCGACCTTTTCAACCTCTCGGGCGTGCGGCTCCTCGCGCCCTTTTCGCAGCGGGAATACATCTCCTTCCGCACCGAGGCCCTGCGCATCCGCGTCCGGTCGTGGAAAGAGTATGCCGCCCTGTTCGTCATCGTTCTCCTCGCACTCGCCGCCAGCGGACAAACCGTATCGCTCTATGGCTCGGTTCGCGCCGTCAGCCGCCTCTTCTATCGCCATTACGACGGCGCCCTCGCGGATTACCAGAACGGCAGCCGGTATCGCTGCACGGCGCGCATTGAATACTTCGATCGGGTCAAGGCGGTCAAGGTTTCCGGGGAATACGAGGTCCTCAACATGTTCCCGGAGAAGATATATCTGCTTTCCTCGGATTCCGGAGATCACCGGCGTCTCGTCATAAAAAAGGCCGACATCCTCGAAATCGAAATCATCGTCACCAAAAACCTCCTTTCCCGCACAGAGGTATCCGGTTCCATCCTGTCTCGCCTCAAGGAGATCCCGTCCAACTCCTTCGTTTCCGGCACCGTCACGATCAAGAACTACCACCCGGAACTGCGCAACACCGACTATATCAAGGTCGAAAAGACGCCCTCCTCCACGCACATCACCCTCATCGCCGCCCTCCCCCACGAGCTCACGGACATCATCAACATCGAGCGTGACCGCAACCGCGAGCTCGAATCGCTCCGGTCAAAAACCGCCGTATACCAGATCACGCGTCTGCAAGCCGAAGAGGGGGCCGTCAAAAAGAGAATAACACGGCTGTCGCAAAAGGGATTCTACGAAAACTATCACGCCATCGCCCGCCTGAACGGCGAGCTTAAGAAGATCGAATCGCGCATCGAGACGCTTCGCATGCGCGATGCCGCGGGTGCGGATGTGGACATGGTGCTGAAGATTGAAAAGCTGGAAAGGGACTTTGGGATTGTATATTCGTTGAATGCCATTAATATAAAAGTCGAGCACTTATAAGTATTCCACCACGGGAAACATATTCCCCATCATATGAATTTTCGCATGTTGCGAGGTCGTCCGTAATGATGTATTCACAGACATGACGCCGCTATACCTTTGAACGATAACACGAAGTTTCAAGAAAACACACAAAAGTGTAATAATTAATCCAGCCGTCCTTTTCTTCTTGACACTTCATATATCTACGAACTATCATATCAATAGACTTTTCCATGGTCCATGTATCGGTATGGTGACAGGTTGATGAAGAACGAGAAGAGATCGATCCTGCTTGTCGAAGATCAGGCGATTGTAGCGGCGGATCAAGCATTGCGAGTCGGAGAATTCGGGTACGAAGTAACAGTCGTTCATTCCGGTGAGAACGCAATTTCGTGCATTCACAATAATGCCGGCATTGATCTTATACTCATGGATATCGATCTCGGGGTGGGAATCGATGGCATCGAGGCCGCAGATCGGATCCTCGCGAACGTGAATCTTCCCATCATTTTTCTTTCGTCCCATGGCGAATCCCGGGTAATTGAAAAGGCGCGAACCGTATCGCGGTATGGGTATGTTTATAAAAACGCGGACGATCATGTATTGAAAACATCCATTGAAATGGCGCTGGAGCTGTATTCTGCTCAATGTCGGCTGCGAGAGTGTTCGGCGCGCATCGATGAAATATTTGATCATTCCGTCGATGTCCCATATAAGCTCGATCTGCTCGATGAGCGCTATGAATACATAAGTCCGGCGTTTGGCAGAATGCTCGGATATGACGTGCGGGAGTTCCTCGATATGACGCATGGCCGGTTCATGTCGATGATGCATCCCGATGATATTGGCGATGTGAAACGGATCCATCGTAATGCGACATCTGACGTTTCCTGCGGAGATATGCAGATTGAATATCGCCTTATGCATAGAGACGGTCGCTATCGCTGGCTGGAGGATTCCTTTCGGGTCGCGAACGGCAAACACAGAGAGCGGTCGGTTCTTGTCGGCTGCCTGCGGGATGTGACGGATGTAAAATCAGCGGAAATAACGATTCAAGCTGTTCGGGATGTCGAGATTCGGTTATCAAAGGCGAAAACCTTCGAAGAGGTTGCGCGGTGCTGTCTTGCCGGTGCGTTATCAGCGCAAGACATGTGCGCCGGTGGAATCTATCTCGTGGACGGCAAGGGCGATCTTCATTTATATCTTCACGAGGGACTCTCCGAAAGCTTCGTGGAAAAGGTGTCGTTCTACGCCAAAAACTCTCCAAGCGCCCTTCTGTGCGCCCAAGGGAAACCGATATTTGTGGAATGCAAGTTCGAAATCGGCGAGGTCGCATTCACCATGGGCGGCGGTGAAATGAAAATGCTCGCGCGACAGGAGGGAATCACCCATTTATGCATGCTGCCGGTCGTAATTGACGGCCGCTTAACGGCCTGTCTTAATGTCGCCTCGAAAAAAATCACAGAAATCCCTCGAAGCACGCGTTTGTATGTGGAGTCTCTCGCAGTGCGTCTCGGGTCGGAAATCCGCCGCGGAGGGATTTCCCAGCTCGTACCTATGATGGAACATCTATCGTTGGAGCGATAGCGTCATATACGACCTGCGGGTTCTCCCAATTTGTTTCAGGCGTCTAAAGCCTTATATTTCTCCGTGACGACCTCCGTGAAAAGCTACAGTAATAGTAGCGAGCTGCAATCGCGAGCGCGTGCGATTCATACGGCAGTAGTAGTGCCCCGGGACTTGTGCAGTCATGCCGTTCATTCCGGAGGTGCTGTCGAACGGGAATATGAAACGAACCATAATGAAATCCGATCCGGACACGGCCGTGAAGTCGTACCACGGCATGCGCCATTGATGATCCTCGGCGTGGCGCGTGCCCGGACCCCGTACTCGGCACCCGGTATGCGGGTCGGTCCTCCATTACGCGCCCGCAATTAGTATAAAAAAGTTTAAAAAAACATGTTTCCCCCTTGACGGTTGCCAAAAGCGCTACTATATTAGTAGCATCGCGAAACCAGTATGTCTATGCCTATCGCAGGGAGCGGCTTTCGGGCGAATGCATGGCGGGAGTCGATTGTTGCCCCACGGTCTTTTTGTCTGCAATATAGTCATCATACTGCCGGTGCTGTTGCAATTTTTAAGCATTATTGGAAAAACCGCCATGAACCTCTCCGAAGAAATACAAACGGTGGATAATGAATAAAACTATTTTTCATGAGCATTTCTATTGGGCATATACTGCAGGCAAGGCGTGATGCAACGGATTGTATGGAACCTCATAGCCCTGACGGTCGTTTTAATCGTCCTTGGGTGCGGTGATGGTGACAGTGCGGATGGCAACGGTGGCGAGAACGGTGCCACGGTGACGAGCGGAATCATTTATGGCATCGGCCCGGTGTGGCGGCACTATCTGAACGGGACCGGGGACGACATCGGGGATATGATGCGCAAACTTCCCGAGGCCGGAGGTATGGTACTCGCACAGAACAACTGGCGTGATTCTATAGCGCTTTCGGGGCAGGTCCCGGACTACTTCTTCCAACTGCTCAAGAACTGGCCGGCATACTTCAATATACAGTATGGCCAGGTGTCCGTTGGGATAAATTTTTTCAACCAGGCCACCGGCGTTCCCGACCTGGATACCGGAGACGGCTTTCCCAACAACTGGACAAATCCCGTTGCACGAGAGAAATTTCGAGCGGTGGCCTTGGGTTTGTGCCGTGACTATCATGTGCGCTATTTGGCGCTCGGGCTCGAGGTGAATACCTACTACTGGCTGGGGCATCAGGAGGATTACGCGCGGTTTGTCGAGTTTTACAAAAGCTTGTATGATGACATTAAAGCGCAGTATCCTCAAACCAGGGTATTCGTCACCTTCCAGCTTGAGCATATGAAAGGAATTGGTGATAGTTCCTGGGGCTATGACGTGGCGGAGCACTGGGACTTTCTCGTCCCCTACGATGGCCGTTTGGACATTGTGGCTTTTACCAGCTATCCGGAGTTTGAATACGACAGTCCTTCCCGGGTGCCGGATGAGTATTACGCGGAAATAATCGGGAAACTCCCCGTCAATCTAAAGGGGAAACCTCTAGCATTTGTAGAAATCGGCTGGAGCGATCGCGTTTCACAAATGACCCAGGTCGATTTCCTGCGGCGATTTATTCAGCGTATCGACGGATTGCCGGTCGAATATGTGAATTGGGTCTTCATGCACGATGATTCTCCCATGCCCATAAATCCAAAGCTCAACCTTGGTCTGAGAACCTACGATGGAGCGGAGAAGTTGATTTGGCGGGAGTGGGTCGAGTTGGTGCGCCGGTAACGTGCGGATGCATGCCTTCCCGTAATGAGTCCATGAAAAAAATGAAATTTTCTCTTGACGTTTGCTCAAAACGCTACTATATTAGTAGCGTTACGGAATCAGTAGCACAGGAGGAGGCGTGAGCATGAATATCGGCGCGCGGCCGGGCGATGCAGTCTGGATGTCAGAAACATACTATTGCGACTATCGGAACGCCGTCTTCGCGTGCGTTGCCGTACCGCACGGGGAAACGCCCCGCGAAACCGCGATGGCGCTGTTCGAATATGTCCGCGATACGATGCCCCTCAGCGCCGATTCACTGGGCGTTACCGCTTCCGAGACGCTGGAAAAAGGATATGGGGCGTGCTGGAACAAGGCGCTCGTCTTGGTTGCGCTTCTCAGAAAACACTCAATACCGGGACGCATCGTCAAACGCCCCCTGAGACGGGTGTTCTTAAAGCCCCTGATCGGAAACGGGGTCTATGTCAATAATAATCCGTACTACCACTGTTTCGTTCAGGCTCACCTTGCGGGTGGCTGGGTGAGCGCCGATCCAAGTTTGGACGCCAGGACCTATGAAACATGCTATAAGCCGATGAAGGTGCCATGGGATATCCAGTGGGACGGGAAATCGGATCATGTCATTCATACCGACCACAGTGCCGGCGCACCTGAGGTCATCGAAGACATCGACGCATCGTTCAATGCCGGGATCGGAAACCGGAGCATCCCGAATTTCATCATACCGTTCCTGAACGGGAACTATTGGAAAAAAACAGGATGGGACGCTGTAATGTCTAACAGGCGAAGAACATGAATAACGCGATTGTATTCGAAGACCCCTGCATCGGTTTTGTCATAGTGTTCCTCTGGTGCGCCGTTCGTCGCGTACGGTGGTCGGAAACGCTCCCGGGACGAATTTGAGCAATAAAATCATGAAAAATGAATATTCATCCTTGACAGCGCCCGGCCCACCTGCTACACTAATAGTAGCAATGCGATAACGGAAGCATATGAGAGGCGCTATGTCCATACCGAAACCGGGAACAAAACTGAAGAATTCGCGCACGGGACGTCCCATTATGGCGGCGCTGGAGATTCTGGGCAGGCGATGGGCCCTGCGCGTTCTCTGGGAGCTCCATAAAAACTCGCCCTGCAGTTTCAGGGCCCTGCAGAAACTCTGCGGCGACATATCCCCGACCGTGCTCAATGTGCGGCTCTCCGAACTGCGCGAGGCCGGAATCATCTCGCTCCGGGAGAAGGAGGGCTATGTCATCACCGACGAGGGCGTCGAATTGGGGGCGATCCTTCTGCAACTGGACGCATGGGCGAAACGATGGGCCGCCCGCATCTCGGCGCATGAACGCGATGGCGCGGACGGGGAAAAAACGAACTCGAATCGGGCCAAAAACAGAACGTAAGGAGGCGCTCGTGGCGCACTCGGTACATCATGTTCATCTCTTCGCATCCAGGGTGCAGGAGACCATAGACTTTTATCGGGAGTTTTTCGGGGGGCGTGTCGTTCTCGACATGGAAATCGCCGGGGCGCGGAACGTGTTCATTCAAGTTGGCTCGGGAAGAATACATTTGTACGACCAGCCGCCGAAAACCCCCGGGGCGGGAAGCATACACCATTTCGGGATTCAAACGGACGATGTCGCGCGCGACTATGAAACGCTGCGCTCCGCAGGCGTTTCATTTCGAAAGCCCGTCACCGATCTCGGATACATGAAGTACGTGATGGTGCCCGCGCCCGACGGGGTTCTTATCGAGCTGTTCGAAGTGAACAAATCGGTTATTCCGCAGGAATATCACGAATATTTTTCATAGCGGCACCGGGTCACCCGCCCCGGTCCGCGACGCCAGGAGGTCGGCATGAATACGCTCGCAACCCTGTCACATGCAACACTGCCATCGCTTGCCGCATTGCTCGTAAAAGCGATCGTCGCCCCGAAGCCGGGGCTGGGCCCCGGCGTCTCGCTTCAACGCGTCGAGCGTTCGGTAACCGGAGTGGGCGTGCGCGGGCCCGCTCTCGAGGCGTTCACCGACCTGTGCGGCATTCGCCGCTCCGGACTCATTCCGCTTCCGTTTTTTTATGTAGTGGCGCAACGCGTCCAGCTCTCCGTGCTCACGGATCCGGCCTTCCCGCTCGGCATCGCGGGTCTTGTGCAAATCGACAACACCTTCCGGCAATTCGCGCCATCTCCGTCGGATGCGGTGTTCGATGTGCGCTGCTGCGTCGGAAGCGATGCGGTTGCCGACGCGGGACGCATCGTGGAGATCGTCGACGATTTTTACAGAGATGGCGCCAGGGTTCTCGAATGTCGCAGTCACTATGTCCATACAAACGGAACGCGAGCGTCTGGGAAAAAGCAAAAACCGGCGGACCCGCCCCTCGATGGCGCCATACTCCCCATGTCGCTGGCCTCGAATGCGGGCCGTCGGTATGCGCGGGTTTCGGGCGATTACAACCCGATCCATCTGCATGCGCTAACCGCGCGGCCGTTCGGATTCAAACGGCCCATCGCCCATGGCGTCTACCTGCTCGCGCGCGTCGTCGCCGCCCTCGAAGAATCGATATCGTTTCCTGTTAAGGAATTGCATGTCGCATACAAACGTCCGGTGTATTTGCCCTCGGCGGTCGATCTTGCGTATCGCGTCTGCGACGAAAACGGCGAATGCCGTTTCGAGGTCCGATCCGGGACCGAGCGGAAGGCGCACCTGTCGGGGTATTTTTCGTCGTCACTGCGGGAAGCGAATTAACGCGTCGTAACATCAACCCAAATCGTGGGAAACGGTATGGAATGGATATTATTGGTCGGAGCGTCGTTTAACGTCATCGGAGGCGTGGCGCTCGCGCTGCCGCTTTTCATAACGCCTCCCTCATGGATCACCGCGGTCCCTCCCGTCGGCGGCATATGCCCGCGTGATTACCCGCTGTATCGGTTGTTCGCCGTCGGGACCGCATTTTCTTTCGGCGCGCTGTACGGGTATCTGTACATGCACCCGGAGTACGTCGTCCCGTTTCTCTATTTCGGCATGGTCCTGAAATACTGGGCGTTTCTCTCCAGCCTGTTCGCCGTCCGGCGCTATAATGTACCGATGGATGCGTTCATCGGGTTCGGATGCGCGAACGGGTGCGTCGCGCTGCTGTTCACCGCATACGTCGTCTTTCGTTGATGCGATGAACGGCGTTGGTCTTCACTCGTTCGTCCCGCTCGCGGTCCTGGTTCTGTCCACGCTGGCGTACCAGGTGAGCCAGAAATCGATCTCCGCCGGTCTGCATCCCGTTCTCTCGTCCGTATGCGTTTTCGTCTGGGCGCTTCTGGGCGCGCTTGTCGCGGCGGCCCTGTGTTCCGGCCGCTGGACCATCGCGGGGGCCTTCGAACATCTCTCGGCGGCCCATTTCGTGTCGGGTATCTCGGTCGTCGGCATCGTCGTCGGCAATCTGCTCTGCTATCGGATGGGCTGGGAAATAAGCGCCTTGCCGGTTTTCGCCTATGGCGTCGTATGCGTGCTGCTGGTTCCCGTGGGATATTGTCTGTACCGTGAGTCGCTTACTCCCGTCAGGATTGTCGGCATACTCGTCACCCTGGCGGGTTTGTATTTGCTGTCGAAAAAAGGATAACCGATATTGGTTTAACGTCCGGCGGGATTGTCGGGAAAGGAAATCCGTATAGTAGTTCCTTGTACGCCGTTAATGAATACGGCGCCCTTGAGTTGGTTAACGAGAATATCAACCAACTTTAATCCCATGCCCTTCAGGGTCGGAAGGCTGCTACCTTTCGGGAGTCCCTTGCCGTCATCCGAAACCGTAAGGGCGTATTCGTTCGCGTCATGAGTGAGGGTTAATCGGATTTCGCCGTTGAGTCCTGCATAATAGGCATGCTTGAGGGCATTGGTGACGAGCTCATTGATGATGAGTCCGAGAGGAACCGCCTGACGCATGTCTAATTCGATATCGTCGATCTTCGTAGTTATGTTCACGTCGATAATCCCATCGACGAAGGATGTCGCCAACGACGAAACGAGGTTTACGATATATTCCCGTATTGGAACACTTCCACGGCGGTCATTGGTATAGAGTTGCTCATAGAGAAATGCCATGGACGAAATACGGTTCTGCATGTTCTTGAAAATTGCGCGGTCGGTATCGTCTCGGAGGTTATTCATTTCGATCCCCAGCATGGCGGAGATCATGGTCATGTTGTTCTTCACTCGATGCTGCAATTCTTGCATGAGCATGGTATTTTCTTTCATCGTTTGCATAATCGCGTTTTCGGCGCGCTTGCGCTCGGATATGTCGCGCACGAGGACCGTAACCTGTCCCGTTCTAGGTCGATATGAATACGTTTCGAATGTAGTATTGTATTCGGGAGACTCGAATTCGTATAACAACGGTTCACCGGTCTCGGCCACCGTGAAATAGGTGTCGAGCCAGTGCGTGGTATCCACGATCACGATGTCTTTATACGTCTTGCCGATGAGTTGCTCGCGGGTCAATCCCACCATTTTCTCGAAGGCCGGATTGGTTTCCACAAACCGGTAATCATAAGGGCGTCCCTGCTCGTCGGAAAGGACTTCCGAAAGGTAAAACCCGTCGCTCATCGACATGAACAGGCTGCGGAAGCGCTCCTCGTTTTCGGCAAGAATGCGCTCGCGTTCCATAAGATCGCTCTCCGATCGCTGTAACTCTTCGATTGTGGCTTCCAGTTGTTCATTTGCTGCGGTCAGCTTATCGTTTGCTGCTTCAATTTCGGCATTTTTATCGATCGTCATCCGGGTTGCCTCATACAGCCGTAACGCCATCTTAATGGAGGCGTCAAGCACCGTGATCCCTGCGCTCTTAACCAGATATCCGTACGATGTGATTTGTTCGGTTTTATCAATAATCTCCTTCTCGGTGTGTGATGAGAGGAACATGATGGGAATGTCATGATGCTTTTGTATCTCCCGGGCGGCAACGGTCCCATCCATGCCCTTCCCAAGATCGATATCCATGAGAATAATGTCTATGTCGGGGAGTGAATTGACCGTCGCGATCGCTTCTTCGCCGCAGTTCGCTGTGACTACGCCATAGCCGTATTGCTTCAGCTGCATTTCCTCCGATGCGGCAATGAGGGCTTCGTCCTCCACGATGAGAATAGTAATTTTTAATTCATCCATATTGCTACGAATATCGTTCTAAATCGCCCTGTCGTATGCCCTGCGTAGTGGTATCGAGGGATCTAGTATGTATTCAATAGAGTCGGAATAATTAAATTTTGGATTCTCCTGGAAAATACAAAAAATAAACCATCCCGTCAACTAATATGGGTTGTCGCAATCCGATAAATTGATATTTCGTTGCTATTCAGCGGAGGTTCAAGTCGCAATTATATATTAAATAACCCAATACATACCCAGAAATAATGTTCATTCATGGGTGCCGTTTCCAATAACTCGCTTACTACATATCAAGTAACAAATACGGAGTTAAATCGCGCGTATTTAGTCCCGCTAACATTCCGGCATCTATTGGCTCAGCGGAAAAAATAACATGACGAGCGTTTCAAAACATGGAATAGTTGGTCATGTCGTCGCATCGTGTGCCTTTGCGAGTATCATTCGCTCAACAATGATGCCAATGTAATTATATATAGTGAAGGGTAATGCCAAGCATGAGATACATTGCGCTGCTGAGAGGAATAAATGTTGGCGGTAATCGTAAAGTCGAGATGACGGGGCTCAAGGCATTATTTGAATCTCTTGGATGTATGAATGTCTCAACCTATATCAACTCTGGAAATGTAATATTTGAGTTAAAGGATAATCTAAAACATCGTATCGGAAATATTGGGAATGGGATGAAAAAGGAATTTGGCTTTGAAATTCCTCTCCTTATCAAAACAGAGTATGAAATGAAGATAATTGCCGATGCCATACCGAAAGAATGGCAAAATAATAAAACCCATAAAACTGATGTTGCGTATTTATTTCCCGAAATTGATTCAAAAGAAATACTTGATAAATTGCCCATAAAAAAAGAGTATATCGATATCCGGTATGTCACCGGCGCGATTTATTGGACAGTTGAGAGAAAAAATTATAATAAAAGTCATCTGAATAAAATAATCAGCCATAGGTTCTATCGGTTTATGACGGTAAGAAATGTTAATACGGCTCGACATTTGGCGGAATATAAATAATGGGAAGGAAGAATGCATAAAATATATATTGGAGAATTATTATGATTCTAAATGATGCAATAAACTTTTGTAATAATTGGCTCCCGTCCTGGACGGGCAATGAACCCGATAAATTGATTAAGTATTATTCTCCCGATGCATTCTATCGGGATCCGACGGTAAAAAATGGATTAAAAGGTCATGATCAACTAAAACCATATTTTACGAAATTATTAAAAAACAATCCCACGTGGCAATGGACGCATGAGGAAATAATTCCAACCGAGCAAGGCTTCTGTTTAAAATGGAAAGCCATTATTCCCGTTAAAGATAAACGGATAATAGAATATGGCATGGACATTGTCGAAATTCAGAATAATGTAATATCAAGAAATGAAGTATATTTTGATACCTTTGATTTATTGAATGCTCTTCGCGGAACTGGTGTATAAAAACACCGCCGGTACGTTCGCCTATGGCGTCGTATGCGTGCTGCTGGTTCCCGTGGGGTATTGTCTGTACCGTGAGTCGCCTACTCCCGTCAGGATTGTCGGCATACTCGTCGCCCTGGCAAGTTTGTATTTGCTGTCGAAAAAATGATGAAGGTGTGGGCGATGCCTCAATAACGGGCTGTCGGAGCGATCACGTGCGTGATTCTTCTGGAGGTCTCGACGGGTAAACCATCTCGTCTCCTTCTTTTCTTTTTCCCAATCCGCTCAGACGTGCATTCTCTACTACTCCCTGATGGCTTTGTTCGCAATCGTGCCCTACATGGATTAGGTACAAATCCATAAAATATGTTCAATTATGCTTGCCGTTTTACAGATTTGTAATTATATTAATATCAGGTTATGGTTGCGTATATGAGGTCTGTATGTTTAATCCCAGAGACGTGCCGTTGGTTATTGGGTCAGTGGTGTAAGTGCAAATGCCTGGTCCTTCTCGATATGTAATAGTGCGTCGTCTCGTTTCGTCGCTACGTTACCCGGCATCATCCATTACTATTCCTGTTTTCGCCTATCGCCGTTATTGGCAGGCTTTACTTCCTTCATATATCCGGTTCTGGCAGCTTTGTGTGGGGAATGCGGGTAAGGTATTTGTATTCATTGTATGTGTATGCGAAATTCGTGTGGTGGATTTTTTGGGGAATTTCGGATACGAATACGTTATATGCCATTGCCCCGCCCCCTGTGGGAATGAAACATATTGTGAAACAACTGGCATCCGTGCCATTTGAAACTTTAAGTAATTTTCTAATAAATGGAGCGCCGTTTAAGCGGATATATTGTCCATATTATAGATTTATTTTCTTTTTTAAAACATTAGATGTGAAAATGTATAAAATACTTACTTTGCAAAATGAACTATTCCCATATTGTAGAATGTAGTTTAACAAGATGTTGGGCTGGAAGAAGAGATGGCTGACCTCAGTCATCACGGCAAGATATGTGAAGGGAGCACTGTATTGTTATGATTTCGCGAATAATCCGCATTTGCAACCTGGGGCGATTTGCCAACTACCGAGCGTATGGCGACGTCACGATGCGCAAGTTGACTCTAGTCTACGGTGAGAATGGCCGTGGCAAGACGACGCTCTGTGCCTTGTTCCGTTCACTGATGACCGGCCACACACCACCATTACAGGCCAGGCAGACACTGGGGCAAGCTAACCAGCCAGTCGCAGAGATTTTGGCGAATGGGCAAAATCACCGTCTTCAGAACGGCGCATGGACCGCAAACCTTCCTGAGATAGCCATCTTCGACTCAGAGTTTGTTCACGAGAATGTCTATGCGGGCGACCACGTAGCCCACGATCACAGGCGTAACTCTTACCGCATTGTCATTGGGGCACAAGGGGTGCAGCTTGCCCAGCAGATTGACCAACTCACCACGGACATAAACACGGCGAACGGAAATCTTCGGCGACTGCGTGAGCAGGTGCAACGGCACATTGAAGGTAATCTCCCTGTAGAGGACTTTCTTCAACTTGCCGCGATTGTAGACGTTGATGTTCAGATTCAAACGAAGGAAGCAGAGATACAGGCCATTGCCCGAAGAACGCAGCAGGCCGCACAGATACAGGCCAAGGGACAGCTGCGGAGCCTCACCGCGCCGGCGCTGCCAGAAGGTGTCGAGGGCATTCTCGCCAAGACGGTTCAAGACTTTTCTGCGGATGTCGAAGCACAAGTCAAGCAACACATCCAAGATCATCTGGACGGGAATGGTGAAGGGTGGCTTGAATCTGGGACTCGTTACACTGCGGGAAATGACTGTCCATTCTGTGGTCAGAGCTTACAGAACAATGATCTGATCGCACTCTACCGGTCGTACTTCAACGACGCCTATCGGCAGTTGAAGCAGGATGTATCGTCGCTTCCCAATCTTGTAGCGACCGCCCTCCGGGGCAATTTCATCACCGACATGGCTCGCACGATGGCCAGTAATGCAGCGCTTATGTCCTTCTGGAGCCAGTTCATTGATCTTGGCCTGCCGGAAGTATCCACTGAAGAGATCCAAGATAACCTCACCAATGCAGCCAACGCGCTGGATGTGTGCGTAACCGCGAAACAACAGGCTCCTCTCGATGCTGTGGAAATGCCTGATGATTGGCAGAACTACCAGGACCTGGACGATGCAGGGCGGCAGGCTGTTGATGCTTACAACCAACGTGTACAGGAGATCAACACGGCCATCGTAAAGCTGAAGCAACCACTGCAAAAGGATGATATCAATGCCTCGAAAGCTGATCTCCAGCGATTGCAGCAAGCAAAGAAGCGCCATGAACCGGCAGGCGTCGCTGACTGCATGGCACTGTCGAACGAAGAGAACCGCAAGCAGCAGTTGGTCAATCAGAAGGACGCAGCAAAGGCACAGCTCGATCAGCATTGCCAAGCCGTCCTTCAAACGCACCAGGATGAAATCAACCGCTATTTGACGCGGTTCAATACAAGTTTTCGCATCACTAATACGAGGCACCTTTACATAGGTGGTACCCCGAGCTCTCAGTTTCAGATTAAGATCAACAATGAGTCCGTTGACTTAGGTGACGACAGAACCCCCGAGACCACCCCAAGCTTCAAGACGGCCCTTAGCGCCGGAGATCGCAGTGCTCTAGCCCTGGCCTTCTTCTTCGCTACCTTGCGGCAGGACCCGAATCTGGCTAACAGGGTTGTTGTTCTGGACGATCCCTTCAGCAGTCAGGACAGGTTCAGGCGAGCGGCGACAAAATATATCATCGCGCGTTTCGCCGAGGACTGTGATCAAGTCATCGTTCTTTCACATGATCCACACTTTCTCAATGACATCGAGCAAGACACCCACGCTGCCGGTATCGCAAGGTTGCAGACGTCCGCGGCAGGCAATGCCGTCGAAATCTCTCCTTGTGATCTCGCTGCCCTCACAGTATGCCCGCTTACCGCTGAGAGGGCACGCCTCTCAGCCTATATCTCCGACGGTCAGGGCGTACCGATTGATGTCGCTCGTGCTATTCGTCCCGCCCTGGAGGGTCACCTACGACAAGCTGCACCGGGGTCGTTCAACGGTATGTACATGCTCGGCGATATGATTGCCGCGATTCGTACTGCCGGACCAACAGACACCATCCATCGTTTTGCGCAGCATGCTGATGATTTGGACGAAATCAATCAATACGCCCGTGCCTTTCACCATCCCCCCGGAAGCAATGCTCCCGCACCCATAGTTGACGGGGAGGAACTCAAGGGCTACGTCAGTCGGGCGCTTCACTTTTTAGGAGGAGCCTGAGAAATGAAACCGGAGATCACCTTTGAATGTAAGAACGAGAAATGCGAACAACACGCCAAAAAGCTTGAGCTCCACTACTCGTCGTTCTTCGGTAGCATGAAGGAAGAACGTGATGAAGACAACTGGACTGCGAGACTAAAGCGCTGCCGAACCTGTTACCAAACAGGGGAAGTGAAGATCGTGCATGTCACACGAACATTTTCAGACATAGAAGCGTTCGGGGAGTATGTTCTTGGAATCGCGAAGGAAGCCAAGCTGCTGAAGATGCTCGTTGACAGGGGTGTGGCTGAACCGGATGAGAAAATGCAATTCAAAGAGTCAATGGAACTTTTACAAGACGCGAAGTGCCCATGCTGTGGGCAACCTTTGGTCGAGACAGTGGAAGCCGAAGCAGACGCCCAACAACCGGTTGCAAATGATGCGGACAAGCCACGTGCCTTAGCCGAATCGTTAAAAATATGTTGTAAAAAAAGTAACTGTCTCTAAAAATATCAAGCTCAACATCCTTTTTCGCTTGAAAACTTAACGGAGGCGGGGCAACGGCATATAACACGGCGTCATGCTCGGCGCTCCCTACGGTCGCTTGGGCTTCGCCACATTTTCATCTTCGCTGCGCCACGGCGAAAACGTCGCATAAGCCGGGAACGGTGGGCGCATTTTTAAAAGGTATCTATAATGATTTCAAATGATGATATAAAACATATTTATAAAAATACAATTGAATTACTCTCCAAATATGAGAAAGAATTTTCATTATATATTTCAATTTCTTCAAGTGATTTACCAGATTGTGCCGATCCCAGTTCAGAATTATCAATCCAAGAAAGAAGAATATCATGGATCGCAAAATTAATCTATTATCATATTTTTGTTTTCCTTGAAAAACAAAATTTAATACAATATTTAGATATCTTAATTAGTAATTTCAAAAGTCGAATTACTAACGATATAGAACTTTTAGATGCTGAATATATTGATGGTATCGATGAATATTTAAGTAAAGTATACATGGATTATTGGGATTTTTTAAAGCCATTTCAGTATTTAGATGATAATATTAACATAACTCTTTACTCTAAAGCAATTGATTCATTAAATATTGAATTTTTAGAAAAAATATTATCAAACACAGCTTTTATCATTACAAACTCATCAGTTAATCCAAAGAACGAAACCTCAGTATATAATACTGTTAAGTCTCATATCCATATACAATTTCCAAAATCAAAGGAGGCTAAACATACCAAATTTTTAAAAGCATTGAAATATTATAAACCGGATATACTAGTTCCAGAATGTAAGGCTGCTATTGAGTATAAATATATTGACTCTATTAAACGTCTTAAGGAAGCTTTTAGTGAAATATCTGATGATATTAAAGGCTATTCAGGAGATCCTGAATATATTCATTTCTATGCAGTATTTTACTTAACTAAACATTTTTGCACACAAGAACAATTTAACGAATATTGGAATGAAAAAAATAATCCAAAAGAATGGAAAGCATTTATGTGCGTAAATTCAAAAAACTGCACCTAATAAAGCATACCCGCTGCGCTCCCTGCGGTCATTGATTCCTCGGGAACCATCGCTCCCCCTCCCCCCAGTGACACGACACCTACCCTCTGTTGGCACAGAGCGCGTCCCTCCTCCCACAAATTGTGAATTAAAAGTTGACATATATTAAAATAAACGGTATACTGTCAACCAGCAGGAGGCACTAGCGATGTCGGCACATTTAGCAGAAAGGCTCGTTTCGGCCCGCAAAATGGCTGGTCTGTCATTACAGGATTTGTCGGATAAGATCGAGTCCGGGATAACCAGGCAGGCCATCAACAAATATGAAAAGGGCAAGGCCCGCCCGTCCAGCGAGACTCTCCTGCAGCTCGCGCGGGCGCTCAATGTGCCCATGGATTATTTTTATCGGACCTCCTCCGTCGTACTGAACGACATCGATTTCCGTAAGCATTCCCGGCTATCAAAGCGCGATATCGACCGCATCAAGGGGGAATGCTGCGATTTTCTTGAGCGCTATCTCGAGCTTGAATCTCTTCTTAATATCCAATCGGAATTTGCCAATCCGCTGTCAAATCCGCGCATCGGTAATGATTCCGATATTGAAAGGGTTTCCAGGGAAATTCGTTCCGCGTGGGGCCTCGGCATGGCCCCCATCCCCAGCGTTGTTGAAATGCTTGAAGAGAAGCGCGTCAAGGTCTTTGAAGTGGATGCCAACCGGTCATTCAGCGGCATGTCTTCGTGGGTCAAGGGCATCCCTGTCGTGGTCCTTAATAAAAATGCCGTTGTCCAGCGGAAGCGCTTTACCGCCTTGCATGAGCTCGCCCATCTTCTTTTGGACCTCTCTTCGTATGAAGACAAGGCCCAGGAGCGGTTTTGCAACAATTTTGCCGGCGCCTTTCTTGTTCCCGAGAGTTCTTTCCTGGAATGGTTCGGCGAAAAAAGGACCTCCGTCACCCTGAACGAACTTCAACTGATCGATGAGAATTTCGGCATTTCGGTCCAGGCGATCATGTATCGCGCTTTTGTTCTCGGGATCATTTCCGAGCCCACCCATCGGGATTTCAGCATCTGGCTGAGCTCCTCGGGAAAAAGGAAAGAGGAGTTTTTCGTCTTCTGCGGCAAGGAACTGCCGCAGCGTTTCAATCGTCTCATCTTCAAGGCGATTTCCGAGGGAGTTATTTCCATGAGCAAGGCCGCGTCATTGACGAATAAGAGTTTGGCCGATTTCAGGGAGGAGATCGTTGCGGTCGGATGAAAGTACTAATCACAGATGCAAATATTCTTATCGATCTTTTAAAGACCGAAGCGGCAGATGGATTTTTCAAACTTGCGTGTGAAATACTCACAACGCAGGCGGTTGTGGATGAATGTAACGAAGATCAGCAGAAGGTCTTGTTTAAACATGTACGCGCTGGCAGGCTTTCTATATATCATATGAGTGTCGAAGACGATGATTCCGTTGAAAGGTTACTCGTTGTGAATAACGGATTATCGTATGCCGATTGCACCATACTTCATGCCGTAAAAAGCATGAATGCGGTTCTTTTAACCGGTGATCGCAAACTCAAGATGGTCACGCAAAGCGATTATATCGAAGTGAGGGGGATATTCTGGGTCTTCGATGAAATGTTGAAACAGAAGGTCCTGGATAAAAAGGAATACAGCCAGAAACTGTTAAAACTCAAGGACGTCAACCGGTGGTTGCCGGAGGATGAGTTTGGAAAGCGGAATATATAAGTGAAGTCGGTTATAATCAAATGAAGATAAATAAAAACTCACATACAGAAATTAGGATCATCAATGTTGAACGTGGTTTATCAATATTAATTAAAACGCCACAAAGCTATTGTATATTATATGACTTGGGTTCAACATCAAGTTTTTCTCCAGTTGCGACTTTTTACAAAAATAAATTATTTGACACTTTTGTCCCATATACAGAACCAGAAAAAAATTCCAAGAAAATTGCCCAATGTATTATTTCTCACCCACATCTTGATCATATTTCAGATTTAAACATAGATAATACAAATATTCTAAAAGAAAACTCCTTCTATGTTACATGCCAGAATGATAAAGTTGAAGGGAAAAGTGATAGGGACAATAAATCCGGGCATAAAATTAATTTTAAGCGAATTAACAATCCAGAAAATGCAGCAGATGAAATAGAGAATTATAAAGACTTATACAAAACTCGAAATTTACCATTATCAACACTTATACATCATGATGAATCTATTACTAAAAACTTAAAAATTGGTTATTACTATATAACTCATCAAACAGCTGATGGATTATTTCCTGAAGACAATCAAAAATATTCAAACTCTTTAAGTATTGTTCTTTATATATCTCATGGTGACAATTCAATTCTTATTCCTGGCGATGTGACACCCGAAGCAATTAAATTAATTATTGATGGAAAATGTGAGAAACGCTTTACGGATTATTCCATTATTCAAGGTGCAAATAAAAAAATTGAATGGGCAACAAGTACAAGCGACCAGCCAAATTTAAAAACATTACTTAAAAGAGGTTTAACGATTTTGGTTGCTCCTCACCATGGTCTGGAATCAGGGTATCCTGATTATCTCTTTGAAGTAATGGGTGAGAAGAAGCCTGATTTAATAATAATTTCTGAAAAAACTCACAACAGCAGTAATTCAGGTTCTACTCATAAAAATTACCAAAATGGAATAGCCTCCAGTGGCCGGAATCATAAGAATGAATGGAGATATTCTTTGAGTACAGTAAATGACAGTCATATCAAAATAACATTTACCGGGAATGATTGCATTACTGATTCAAATAAAGAAATTGAAAAAATATTTGAATGAGTGCTGAAAGAAATAATATTGAATGCACAGCAGTATTTCTTGATGTGCGTAATTTTACAGATACTCTAACAAAATGTTCTGAGTCACAAGGTTTCTATGATTTGATAGAAAGAGTGTATCATGAAGGATTATCTATTAGTTCAAAATTATCTTTTAATGGAGATTGTTATATCAATTCCACAGGCGATGGTTTTCTTTGTATTTTCTTTAATGATTATCACTATATAAAGGGGTTCGTGTTTTCTTTGCTGATTCACTTAACACTGCCAAAATATTTTAATAATTACTTTATGTTAGAAAAAAAGGTCTGTGATTATTGGTTTGGTGTTGGCATAGAAAGCGGCATAGTCAAAGAAGTTATATCTGAATATACAACAAAGCAAATAAAAACCTACATTGGCGAAGTAATTAATAAAGCAGCTAGATTGGAAAGTCTTACAAAAGAACATGCTAGAGCACCAATAGTATTCGGTCCATTGCTTAATGAATACCTTTCGAAATATATTACAGGCATTAGTTATTCGCAATTGGTTGAACAAGCAAAAGATGAATTAGATAGCAAGAATGCAGAACAACTTCATGAACAAATGGCATCAATTAATTCTATGTTGCTTTCTTCATATTTATTTGAACATAGGATTAAAGGGTTAAAAGATAATTTGCCAGTATTCAGGGTATCACCTTCACTAGTTGATATAAATAAAACACATTTTTGGAAATTAATAGAAAAATTACCGATTGTAATAAAGAACGTTATAGAAGAAATACTCAGAAGCAATAATTATGAATGGAAACTATAAATGAGTTTTATGAACAAATAATAATAAGAAAAACAGGTAACCAATGCCAACCCTCCACTTCAAAGGAAAAACCTTCGTCCAGAACCACCACCTGGCCGTTCCCTACTGCCAGCTTGTTCCTGATAAAAAGAAAAGCCTCACCGACAAGGTGAGCCTGCATGATAATCTCATCATCCACGGTGATAATCTCAAGGCGTTGAAAGCGCTACTTCCCTTGTACGCCGGCAAGGTCAAATGCATCTATATCGATCCGCCGTATAATACCGGTAACGAGAACTGGGTTTATAATGATAATGTGAATAGCCCCATGATGAAAGAGTGGCTGGGGAAGGTTGTGGACAAAGAGGACCTTACGCGGCATGATAAGTGGCTATGTATGTTAATGCCGAGGTTGAAGTTATTAAAAGAATTATTGGCTGAAGATGGTGTCATTTTCATTAGTATTGATGATTGCGAGCAACATCGTTTGAGAATGCTTTTAGATGAGGTATTTGGCGAAGATAATTTTCTAGTTGAGTTTGTTTGGAAAAGTCGACAATTCACAGATGCACGATCGACCACGCACATATCAAATGATCATGAGTATGTCTTCGCGTACTCGAAATCATCTAAAACATCGTTTCGAGGTGTTGCTCGTGATGAAAGTAAATTTAACAATCCTGATAATGATAAAAGAGGACCATGGATGAGTAGGAGTATATTGGGACTTGCATCAAAAAAAGATCGTCCTAATTTACATTATTCATTTAAAGATCCAAAGACTGGGCATAGTTATGCCCCTCCAGAAAATACAGGTTGGAGGTACTCCAAAGAAAAAATTCATGAACTTATATCAGACAAACGAATTATTTTCCCTAAAACAGCAGAGGGTAGACCAAGAGAAAAGAAATTTCGTTCAGATATAATTGATGAATTTTCATCATTTCCTAGCGTGATTTCTGATATTTATACATCAGATGGGACAAAAGAAATACGAGAGATATTTGGTACTGATATAATCGCATTTCCGAAGCCATCAGTTTTAATAAAAAACTTTATCAATCAATCTACTGATGACGATTCTATAATACTTGATTCATTCTCTGGTTCTGGCACAACCGCCCATGCAGTCCTTTCCCTCAACAAGGAAGATGGAGGCAATCGCAAGTTTATCCTGGTTGAGTGTGAAGACTATGCAGACAAAATAACCGCTGAACGCGTTCGTCGTGTCATAAAAGGAGTTAAGGACGCCAAGGACGACAATCTCAAAAAAGGTCTTGGTGGTTCATTTAGCTACTTCGAGCTCGGTGATCCCATCGAAATGGAAGGCATTTTAAGGGGCAAAAAGCTTCCTTCATACGAGGAATTGGCCCGCTACGTCTTTTATACCGCTACCGGCGAGGAATTCGATCCTTCAAAGATAGACGAGAAGAAAAATTATATCGGCTCCTCAAAAGACTATGATGTGTATCTCTTTTACAAGCCCGATATCGAATACTTAAAAAGCACCGCCTTAAACCTCGATCGTGCGGAATCTCTCGGGCCGGTGAAAACAAAAAAACGCCTGGTTTTCGCTCCCACGAAATACCTGGATACGGAAACGATGCTCGAAAAGAGGATCGAATTCTGTCAGTTGCCCTTTGAAATATACCGGCTGAAGGGCTAATATGGAACTTAAAGAATATCAAAACAAGGTAATCGGTGTTCTTAAAAATTATTTGTCCTCTTTGTCTGATGAAAAGCAAAAATACGAAGAGGTGGTAAAGACCTATCCCGATCTCGCCAAAGACCTTGATTATACGAAAAAAGCATGGGATAAAGCTGTCGGTTCCGTGTATACCTCCCATACCAATAGCTTGAAAGAACCGCTTCCAGACGTATATCTGAAAGTCCCTACCGGCGGCGGTAAAACCCTTCTGGCCTGTCATGCCATCGATTTGGTCAATAAAATATATCTGAAAAGACAAACGGGTCTTGTCCTCTGGGTGGTCCCTTCCACACAGATTTATCGTCAAACCCTTGCGAACCTGCGTAATCGCGAGCATCCCTATCGTCAGGTGCTCGATATTTCCAGCGGTGGACGCACGTCCATAAAGGAAAAAATGGAGGTATTCAACCGCCTTGATGTAGAGGAAAACCTTGTCATCCTGCTGCTCATGCTCCCTTCAGCCAACCGGAAGGACAAGGAGACCTTAAAGGTCTTCAAGGATTCTGGCGGTTATACCGATTTCTTCCCGGCGGAAGACGACTATACCAATAATAAACTCCTCCTGGAGAGAATTCACAATTTGGATACGTTTGATGATGCCGGCGGCATATTCAATCACGTGGTGAAAACCTCCCTTGGCAACACCCTAAAAGTATTGAGGCCATTGGTTATCATAGATGAAGGTCACAAGGCGTATAGCGAAGGCGCTCGCGACACCATCCGGAATTTCAATCCCTCAATAATAGTGGAGCTCTCGGCGACTCCTCCCGATAACGCCAATAAACTGGTCGAAATATCCGGCATCGAGCTCAATAACGAAGAGATGATCAAGCTCGACATTCACATCATCAATAAAACGAGCATTGATTGGAAAAACACCATGCTCGCATCCCATGAGCGGCGTGTTGAGCTTGAAAAATATGCGAAGAAGTACGGTCAGAATACTGGGCAATATATCCGCCCCATCAACCTGATTCAGGTCGAACGTACCGGAAAAGATCAGCGGGACAGCGGTTTAATTCACGCTGAAGATGTAAAGGAATACCTCATCAAAAAGTGTGCCATCTCCGAGGATCAAATCGCCATAAAAAGCAGTGAAAAGGACGACATCGAAGGGCTCGATCTTCTTGATCCGTCCTGTCCGGTGCGATATATCATTACAAAACAGGCGTTGCAGGAAGGGTGGGATTGTCCTTTTGCGTACATACTTACAATACTAACAAATCCCTCATCGCAGCTTTCAATAACCCAGCTCGTCGGCCGCATACTCAGGCAGCCGTATGCCCGTAAAACAAAAATCAGGGAACTCGATGAGTCCTACGTTTTCTGTTATAAACAAAAAGCGGTCGACGTGGTGAAAAATATCAAAAACGGTCTTGAAAGCGAAGGTCTCGGCGATCTCGCGGGACGTGTCACACTCGATGGCGGCGATAATGCCGGGGGACAAGACCTTGCCGAAAGGGAAATAAAGTATCGCGACAAGTTTAAAAAATTCTCGGGGAAAATATATCTTCCCAAGTTCGTTGTCCGGGAGGGAGAGAAGTGGCGAGACGTCATTTTCGACGTCGATATACTCGGCAATATCGATTGGTCGAACGTTGAGTTGAAAGGCCTCAATGAAGTTGAATTATCCAAGAAAAAAGAACTGGAACAGGAGCTCGTGTACGGCCTTTCATCTGACAATGAAGCCCTGCTTGAGGAACATGATAGAAAAACGCACCGGGGCACCCTGGAAATAGACGAAGTGTTTCTGACGCGCCACCTGGTCGATATAGTCCCCAATCCGTGGATCGCCTTCGAATTGGGCTCGAAGGCGCTGCAGCTTTTCATGAAAAAGTATGATAGGGATATCGTAGCCTCGAACTTTGTGTTTATTATTGAAGAAATACGGAAAGTTTTCCATGCGGAACGGGATCGGCTTGCCGAGTCCGTTTTCCGCGGTCTTATACAGAAAGGGGAATTGAAATTTTTCCTGCTTATGGAAAAGGGAGGTTCCCTTCCCTCTCGGATAAACATCCGAAGCAATAAAAAGCTTATCAGGAACGACAATTCCGAAGTGCAACTGAGTCTCTTCGATTATGTTCCGGAAGAAAGCCTGAATGATCTTGAAAAAGCCGTGGCCTTATACCTCGACGATCAGGAAAAACTACTGTGGTGGTATCGCAATATATCCCGTGTCGATTACAGCGTCCAGGGATGGAAAAGAAACAAGATTTATCCCGATTTTATTGCTGCGCTGATCAAAGATGGCGCGAAGAATACGTACGGAAGCGTCCATGTCCTTGAAACGAAGGGGTTGCATCTAAAAAACGAAGATACAGAGTATAAAAATAATGTTTTCAAACTGTGTAACGACCTAAGCGCTTCGAAATCCTGGGCCGAACTGTTTGAAGACTTTGCCGATAAAGATTTTAAATTTCACGTGATTTTTGAGGATGAATGGAAAAGTCGTTTGAATAAAATAGTCACCGCACAATAACATCCTCGAATGGTAGTAACATTATAATGATTACCCGTGCGTAGCGTTTTGATTCAATAATAACTACGTCCCCGCCGCTGCCGTCAAGGGGAAGGCCTATCTCCTGTACTTCAACAAATCCTTCCTCACCGACGGCCTCTCCCGGTTCGGCTCCGTGCGCTAGTACACCGTCCAACCGGTTTCACATAACCCCCGAATCGTAAAAAAATCCCAACTCCCTCGGTAATCGACAAAAAATTTTGTCATTTTCCCCCTCCTCGCGGAGCTATATGGTAAGGGCGCACGCAAAAAAGACATACACGTCCACGAGGTTCAGGCGGCCGCATATGCGGCCGCCTGTTGGTTCATTACTGCGCATATGCGCGGCGCCCCGTGGCGTTTAATTCAAGCCCGTGCTCAATGATTCGCGGGCAAAGGTCAGGAGTGTGCCAAACCATGCAAGTCGAGTTCAATCAGCGTCATGAGAAGTTCGTCGATGCGTATCGCACGCACCATCCCCGCATGTACGGGTGGCTCTATCGGCGGGTCGGCGACGAGGCCGGCGACATCGCGCACAATGCCTTCATCCTGTTGTATCATAAAATTGACGAGGTCAACAACATCGAGCCGTGGCTCTATGGGGTCATCAAAAAACTCCTCTCGGAGCACCGGCGGCACAACCGGATCGTGCACGCCAAGCCCGCCCCGCCCCGGGAGTGCTCCTATGGCGACGACTCCGTCGCCTACGTGAACGGCTATCACGAGATGCGCCTCATCATCGAAGAGGCCATCGAGGCCATACCGGACGCCCTGCTCAAAACGGTCTTCACCATGGTCACCCTCAAGGGCCGCACCCATGCGGACGTGGGGGAACGCCTGGGACTCTCGAGCCGGCGGGTCAAGTACCTCAACGCAACGGCCGTCCGCTTCGTCTTCTGCCGTCTCAGGTGCTGCGGCATCCTCGAGCTGGACGATGCGCTGTAACTGCCCGTCCGGCGTCCCGACTGGGTCGTCTGCACGCATGCAAAATCCGGTTTCACCGTCTGCTGCCTCTCGTTCGCGTCCGCGCGTGTGTCCTCATACGCGCGGACGAATGAAAATTAAAAAAAAATCTGTCCCGCCTCCCCCGCTCGGGCCATTAATCTTATAGAGAGCTGTTTCATTTCTGGAAAAAAGTCCGATGCAAAAAATTATTTCATCGTCCCTTCGCCATTTCATCGTGCGAATGTTCGTTCCGTCTTCATTTCGCGTCTCTCATGCCCCGTTTTTCGGGCCTGCGGGGGCCTGTCGGAGCCTTCTAATGTGACATAAAAAAGTAATTGATTAATTTTTCGGCCTCTGCTAGCCTGTCCCTGCGTTCACACACGTCCCGTCGCGGGTCGTTCTCCTGTTTGTCGGGCATCTGTTCAGGGAAGGTTCATCAATGACATAGCGGCAGGTATAACGCTGGTCCATAAAACAAAGAAGCCGGAGGTGGCTCTCCGGGCTTCTTAAATTCGGGTGTTACCCCGAATCGACAATTGGTTATTGTTAGGATGAATATACTAACGCGGTTCGAGTATTGTCAATTCGAAAACACCCGCTGGATCAAAAAAACGATCAAAAGGGGTGTTTTTTTATGATTTTTCTCCCGTTCCATCGCGATTTTTTCACTCATCGTAGAATTGCGCGTATAACCGCGCGGCATATCGGCTAGTCCGTACCGCACGGTACGCCTGTCATGCTGCGCCTCAACAGGGGCATCATCAAGCTCGTCCGGGGCTCCGGCGGCTCCTTCGATGACTATCGTTACTACGTCATCGCGCGCCGCCACTGTGCCGTTCGATCCGGCATCTTCAGCCTCTCCGAGCTTTGCGACCTCCTCCACGCGGAGTACGGCTACGCCTCGCTCCGCCGCGGGCCGGGCAACAACCGCGGGGCCTTTCGCCGCCGCCTCGCCCGCATCCTGGAGGCCTCGCCCCTGTTTGTGCCGCTTGCCGACGGCCGCTACCGCATCCGCGCCGAGCGCGCGCTCCTGCGGCGCGTCAACGCCTCCCGCCCGTCCATGTGGTTCGAGCTCCCGGACGCCTCGGTCCTCGCCTCGCGGCGGGCCTTCTACGATTTCTGCGTCGGCGTGCTACTGGCCGGCAACAAGTTCAGGGCGAACCGGAACATCGCCCGCTACTGCGGTTGCACCGTGCGGCGCATCCAGTACGCCACCGCGCGCAACCACCGGGGCGATTCCTTTCTCAAGCGGTATAATTTCATCGAGGACTTCACCGGCACCTACGAGGAGGTCGAGAAGTTCCGCGCCATACTCTTCAATGTTCACGGCATTTCCTCCCCCCTCCCCCGCCGCCACAAGGGCGGGGAATGGGTGGCGAGGCTCAATGCGCCCAATTCGTACACGGCACTCGTGCTGAGCGGGGTCAAAGGGGCCGGTGCTCAACCAACGTGCGCGCGCGTTCAATATGGGAAAAAGGAACAGTGCTGGTTCGTCCCGGCATGGGAGAAGCGTGGTCCCGTGCAGCCGTCGCTCTTCGTGAAGGACCACCCCGTCAGGCGCTGGTACTTCAACGAACGCGTCTACGGCACCGATCGCTACATCGGCGATCACAGCAGGCTCTACGCATAAGCGCCAAACGGCGCATCGCGTAAAAAGTAGTGTTTTCGTTCACCCTAAGGGGTCTCTGGCCGTGTGGGGCCGCTGCCGGAACGCCGTCCGGAGCGTGCACCAGCCGTCGTCCCGGCTGTTGCCCTAGTGCCGTAAGGCCGTAGTCCGTTCGCGCGGTAGTGTTTTAATGCGGTCGTGTGCCGGAGGTGATGGCACGGACGTGCGCTGTGGGTGCGAGCGTCAGTGCGCGATCCAGGCGTCCATGGGGCGCCCCGCCGTCGGTGCCGGTGGTCCGTGCGGCCGTAGTCCGTTCGCATGTGTGGGTGGTATGCGCTCGTATGCCGAAGGTGGTGGCACAAACGGGTGCTGTGGGTGCAAGCGTCAGTGCGCTATCGAAGCGTCAATGTGGCGCCCCGCCGCGGGCGGTGCGCGATTTTAGAAATGGTTTTTTCCACGCATCCCCGTCATCGCTATCCGGGTGAAATCAAACTATCATGCAATTCGGGAATCCCCTTCCCGTTTCTGGGACCAAAAATTCAACCTCGAGTTCTCGTCGTATATACTTGACATGTCCACTGACCGGCGAGGTGGCCGTTTCATATCCAAGTTCGGTCAGGATCCCGGGGACATCGCATGGCATTGCCATTTTGGTCGGTTGTGGTATCAGAAAATCAATGTCCGATGTTATGAGTAATGGTATTTCATCGGTGTTCGTAAGGGCGTGCTTGTATAGGTGCTGGCTCCAGCTGCCTACAAGCACCAATGCCGTTAATACCCCGGCGTTATGCAGTACCGCAATCGTCTGGTCAAAAAGCCTATATCTTTCTTCCACCGAGCGCCCTCTCGATTTCCTTGATATCCTGCTTTAGTGCCTTGATCTTCACCGTTAGCTTTTTCCGTTTATTTACCTCTTCCAGGAGCCTTTTTACCTTATCAGATGATGCTTTTCCGATATATTCGAATACGACCGTATCCCCTTTCCGTTTGGCAATATAGGCATACCGCTGCCCCGATATAACCTTGATGGAAACGGATCCCTTGATCAATGCGTCAATATCCCGCTGATATTTGCCCAGCAGACGCTTAAGTCGCTTGTTCTCTTCGTCAAGTACGCCTTTCAGTATGCTCATGGGGACTACCTAACATCAACAGTATAATTCTATCGTGTTAGGTAATCCGCGTCAACAATAAATTACCTAACAATATACATAAAATTCACAAATGTTAGTTAAACCGGAAACCCAATAAACTCCCCCGGCACCCAATCCACGATCCACACCCCATTCTCCGTGAGGTAAAATACATGTCCCGTAATGCCGTAGTCCGTTCACGCGGTGTTGTTTTACTACAGTCGTGTGCCGAAGGTGGTGGCAGGAGCGTGCGCTGTGGGCGAAAGCGTCCGTGCGCGATCAAGGCGTCACTAGGGCGCCCCGCCGAGGGCGCCGCGCGATTTTTGTTGACTCCCTTCTGTTTATTCATTAGTTTACCACTATCGATGAAGGAACTATGCACTCAGGGACCTTCGCAGGGACCTTTCCAGCGTAATTCTGAAAAAACACGCCTAATCGCTTCATGTAATATCTTCTGGATACCGTAACCATCATCCGTCTTTATCCAACCATCATGCTGTTCTTTCTTTTATAAAAAGTTCAAGTGGTGCGAAAATATTTTGTCCCTTCGGCCGCCCTGGCATTACACCAACAAAAAAATACGGCTTGCGAAGTCGGTTGACGGCGGGGATACATGGTGATATCGATGTGCGTGACAAGCGGTTGCATCAAATCATCATCAATTCATCTGGCAGGCACCAATGAATCTGGCTCGCCGTGTAATCGTTTTTCTTGCGGTGCTGGTCGCCTCCTCCGACCTCCTCCACTCTGCACTCCGCGCTCCCGGCTGGCCCGCGCTTCGTCGCGCCCACCTCGCGAAGCACCCCGCCTGCGCCGTCTGCGGCGCAACCTCGGACCGCGAGGTCCATCACATCAAGCCCTTCACCCTCTTCCCGGACTTCGAGATGGACCCCAAAAACCTCGTCACCCTCTGCCGCTCCAAGAACTGGGGCTTCAACTGCCACCTCCGCGTCGGCCACGGCGGCAACTACAGTTGGTACAACCCCTATCTCATAAGCGACATCGCCGCCATCCGCACCATCCGCGCGAAGTATAAAACCTTCACCGATGAATGCCAGGAGGAAATCGAGGACTACCTCACGGTCATCCGAAAGCGGGTCAAGAAGTACAACTCGCGTCCGTATGAGGAGATGAAGAAGGACCCGGTCTCATTCTCACTTCCGTTTGTCGACAAGCCCGCCCTTGCGCGTCATGCGTCCATGCGCGAGCTCATTGCACATGCGTTCCAGGACATTCCGGTATACCCCGATCCGCTCTTGAATCATGTGCGCCACGATGCGCGCCGCGCGTGCGGCGTCGTAACCGTCGATATAACATGGCTGAATTCTGTGTCGTATCAACGCATCGACGAGGTCGTCGTTGTCGTCTCGGAGGAGCCATACGGCGATGGAAACCGAACCGTGCGTGCGGAATCGGGCGATATCGTCGAAAAGGTCCGGCGTCGGATCGACCGTCGTTCCCACGATCACCGTGTCGATGAAGCGTTCCGTGTTCCCCAATCGCATATCGTCGATCGATCGGACGCGGAGAACCGTTTGTCCCGTGTGTTCGCCCAGGTGGCGCAACAGCGTCTCGTCGGAATTACGGGTCCCGAGGTACAATATCGCAGAGCGCATATGAAAACCTTCAGGTGAGTGTGTCCGCGTCGGTCCGGCGCGTCCGGCCGCGGAGGAGGCTTAGCAACTCGTCCGCCAAATCGATGCTTCTGGTGGGACGCGCGATCCGGCGGATTCGGTCCGCGTCCATCGCCGTCAGCCGTGCTTCATCGACGGTGTCCGCGATCAACAGCACCGGGCCGGGGAAACCGGCCGCGATGGTCCGAATCGGCCCGTAATCGGCGTCCGCGGAGCAGAGCACCAGCGCATCGACGCCCTCGGGGATCCGGGACGTCTCGTCGATGTCGATGCGGCGCACGAATGCGCCGATGATATCGCACGCGCGCTCGATCATCGGCATGCACCACCGGTCCGGTTCAACGACGACAAGGCCGATCGTTCCGCTCGCGGTGCCGGCCATGTCACTCCCCCGCTCCCGTAAGAAACCCGAAGGACGTTTCGCGTAGCGGCTTGTGGATGAAGTCCGCGGCCCCGACGTGCTGGGCGACGGAAACGTAATCGATGTCGACCCCGTCGTTCACGAGGACGTACACGGCGCAGTTCGGCCGGATCCGCCGCAGGTATCGGATGACGTTCAGGCTTTCGATGACCTTCGTATCGCAGTCGATGAACGCGAGGTCGATCTCGTGCTCCGCGGCATATTTGATCGCGGCAATGGGGCTATGAAAGGCGCGCACGTCCTCCTTGTCCAGTCCGCCGTATTCCAGCAGAAGCTCGAGCGTTTCGCTGTCTTCGTCCACCACGATGATATTCACGGTATTCCTCCGTCGGCCCGCGCTGAATCGTCGAGTTGCTCGAAAAGATCGCCCCAGCCGTCATTGGTGGCGTCCACGAGCCGCCGCAACTCATCGTGGGAAAGCAGATGCAGCTCCCGGTTGCGCATCAAAGCGGTTTCAACGGAATCGTATATCTCGTAATACACGAGCTTTTCCATTATGACGGTCCCATGCTCATACTCGAATTCATACCGGCACATCGCCATGACCGCCTTGAGGTTCCCCGAAACACCGACGAACAGCAGCTCGTCGGCCGGGTCCGTCATGATATACACGTAAAAACGCACGGCGTCATTTCGTATCGGCGAGCCCCGATCCCTAAAATTGCGCATCTTCATGCGTCCCGTCTCGTCCGGTGTCGCGGTTTCATTTCGCATTCGTGTTTACCGCCAGCCAGAATTGGACCGTGTCGCGTATGTTCGCCACGAACTCCGAAAAATTGGTCGGTTTGACGATATACGCGTTCGCGCCCGCTCGATAGGCCGCCTCGATGTCCCCCGCTTCGCCCGACGAGGTGAGCATCACCACCGGGATCGTCTTCGTCCGCTCGTCATCCTTGATGTCCGCGAGCACCGAAAGACCGTCGCGGTAGGGCAACTTGATGTCCAGGAGCACCAACGCCGGACGGGCCGGGCGTATCCGTTCAAAGTCGTATCTTCCGCGTAAAAATTCTATCGCCTCCGGACCGGTCCGCACCGTTTCGACGATACCGTCCATCCCCGCCAGCTCGAAGGCCCGGACGAGCATCTCCCGGTCATGGGCATTGTCCTCGACCACCAGGACGCATTGTTGGTCCGCCCTCATGTGGCCGCCGCTCCGAGGGTAAAATAAAACGTCGCGCCGCCGTCGGGCCCGCTCTCGCCCCGAATGGTCCCCCCGTGACGCTCGATGATACGCTTGACCGTCGGAAGCCCGATGCCCATGCCGCCGAAATCTTCCGAAGGGTGGAGCCGCTCGAACGCCTTAAAGAGCCTGTCGGCGTATTCCATGTCGAACCCGGCGCCGTTGTCTCGGACAAAGAAGGTGTCGGTCCCCGCCGTACGCGTGTGTCCGATCTCAAGGACCGCGTGTTTCGTGTTCCCCGTGAACTTGATCGCGTTCTCGATGAGGTTCCGGAGCGCGACGCCCAGAAGCACGGCGTCGGCGCGCACATTCGGCATGTCGTGTACGATGATGTCGATGTCGCGTTGCTCCAGGTCCGGTTCGAACGAAATCAGAATGTCGCGGACGAGTCGGTCCAACTCCACCTCGGTCACCTCGAGCTCGGTACGTCCCACGCGCGTAAGGGCTAGGATGCCGTCGATGAGCCGTTCCATCCGATCGACCGATTCGCCGATGACGGAAATATAGTGGCGTCCCCTCTCGTCGAGCGACTCCCCGGCGTGTTCCGCGAGCATCTCGGCGAACCCGGCGATGTGCCGAAGCGGTCCGCGGAGGTCATGGGAGACCGTATACGAAAACGCCTCGAGCTCCCGGTTCGCCTCGGCGAGCCGCGCCGTCCGTTCGTTCACTCTGGATTCCAGGTCCTCGTTGAACCGCCGCATGGCCGCCTCGGCGTTTTTCAGCGCGGTGATGTCGGTCAATGTCACGTATGCCTGGCGGGGTTTCTTCGCTCCCGGTACGGACTGCGGGACCGCGTCTATCATAATCCAGCGGACGTTACCCTCGCGGGCCGATTCGACGCCCAAAACGGCCCCCAAGACCGGTTTCCCGGTGGCGAGCGCGATCATCGCGGGGTGTTCGCCGAAGGACAATGCGCGTCCGTCTTCACCGACGGTTTTAATGCACGGGTCTTCGAGCGTCATCCCCAGCAATTGTCCGCGTGAACGGCCGAGTATTCTCTCGGCCGCGGGGTTTGCGTCCGTTATAACGCAGGTGTCGTCTACGTACGCCACGCCCTGCTTCATCGACGAATACAAGGTGCGAAAGCGCTCCTCGCTTTCTTTCAGCGCCAACTCCGCCTGTTTCCGTTTGGTGATATCGCGGCCGATGGACAGAATCTCGACGATCTCGCCTCGTTCGTCCACGACGGGCACGTCGCGCCATTCCTGCCATCCGACGCTCCCGTCGGCGGCTATGGCCTCATGCTCGTACGATAAAGGTTTTTTTTCCGTAAGGAGGGTTTGAATGATCTCAAATACGCTCTCGCGCATCTGCGCGGGCACCAGATCGATCCATTTCAGGGTTCCGATCCCGTCCTTGCCGATTCCGTAAAAACGGCAGTAGAAGTCGTTCGCATAACGAAGCGTCGTGTCGGGCAGCCAGCTGCATAACAGGTCCTCCTGGCTTTCGAGCAGGAGGTGGAACCTCCACTCGTCCGTACCACGCATGATTTTCCGTTTCGCCCGCTGCGCGTTTCTCGCTATTGCGCGTACGAGCGTCCCTCGGGAGAGTTCGCGCAGGGAAACGAAATCGTCCGCCCCCGCCAGGATCGCATCGACGGCCATCGATTCCGTAACGTCTTCGCCGATGGCGATCAGCGGTGCGCCCGGAAAGTGCGGTAGGCATGCGCGTAGCGCGTCAAGGACGGCGCCTGGTTCGTCGCCTGCGGCGAAGAGGACGACGTCATAGATCCCATCGGCGCTTGTATCAATGGCCTTCTTCGGCGTCGCGACGCGCGTAACGAGAATCGATGCGTCGGACATCTCGGACAGGGCCCCCGCGATCGACCGGTCCGGCGCAACGATCAATGCCCGGATCGTATTCGCCTTCGCTTCGAATTGCACGGGGCCGTCGCGCATCAGGCGCCCCCGCGTAACGGGCGTTCGTCCGGGGAAAGCGACGCTTCAACGGCGTCGACCTCGCGTAGTAACAATCGCAAATCCCCCGTGCGCGCGCCATGGTCGTCTTCGATCATTCTCTCAAGCGTCGTCCTGATGCGGCGCACCAGCGTACGGGCGTCGTTCGGGGCAACCTCGTTCTCGTCGCCGCGTCGGGACGGCGCGTCCGCGCACGGCCGCCGCATCTGTGTGCGCATGAGCGACTGTTTCAGCGCCGCGAGGATCGCCTCCTTTTTCTCGCTTTTGGTGATATAGTTCGCCGCGCCCAGCCGGATCGCCTCGACGGCCGCCGCTTCGTTCCCCTGCCCGGTCAGCATGATGATCGACGCCGTTTCCCGGGGCCGCGTCCGGCGGATCCGTCGAAGCACCTCCAACCCGTCGATTTCCGGCATCCGATAGTCGAGAAAAACGCAATCGAACCCTTCCTCCTCGAGGAGCGCGAGCCCCTCCGCGCCGGATCGGGCCTCCCGTATAGCGAGCGGTCCACCGGTAAACCCGGCGAGCCTCTCGATGAGCAACTCGCGGTCCCGCGGATCGTCGTCAATGATCAGTATTCGATGGCGGCGGTCGCCGTCGGACTCCTCCCGGTTTTCGAAATCCGGCAGGGTGTACCCCGCCTTGTGCAGGAGCACGTCGTAGGGCAGATCGTACAATGCGCCGATCTTGCTCAGGATGTCCGGCGACGGCCGCTTGATCCGACCGTTTTCGATCTGGTTCAAATAGGCGTTCGACACCCCGCTCCGCTTTTCGGCCTCGCGGATGGTGATCGCCGTCCGTTTCCGGGCGGCCTTGATGAAGGTCCCAAGGTTTTTCATGTCGGCTCCTCGCGCTAGTAAAATACTAAATTTTGCTTGCTACGTCAAGCAGGTTTATCGTAATCTATTAATATTGTCTAACCGCCGCCCGTGGGGTATATTGCCACTGCGGTTGTATCGAGTCGGTACCGATTAGCCGTGAGGAGAGTCGTCGTATGCGGAAAGGAGGCGATCTCAAGGAGCTCCTCTATCTTGCCCGGACGATCAAGGAGGCGTCCGAGAAGAAGTATATCCTCGCCCGGTCGTTTTACGATCTTGGGTCGATCAACTATGAGAAAGGCTCCCGTAAGGGCGACTATGAGATCCGCGACAGGGTGCTTGAGGTCGTGGCCGAGATAAACCGGTATTACGAGCATATCAAGCTTTTCGAAAACGGCGTTCACGGCGATATCCGGGCATACGAGGACATCCTGGTTTTCTTCCAGAACAACGTCATCGACTCGCGTATCATAGACGATAAAATCGCCGCCGTCAGGGACGAGATCGCCCGGCAGGAGCGGGAAGACCTCCTGCATAACGACAAACACGCGGGCACCGCGCTGGAACGGAAAAAGAACGCATATGTCGCCGATCTGGAAACATCGCTTCGACGGCTCGAAACGCAGCTTGATACGGTCGTCGAACCGCGTCTCAGGGAATTCCTCAACGACGTGAACCATATTCTCTATTGCGAAAAGCTCACATCGATCATTCGGACCACGGAAGGGCTGACGAAGGTCCTCGCCGACGCGACACCGACGGACGATTTTATCCGCCATACGATCACGTTTCTCTGGATCGATCGAAAAATCAATAGGACCCGCACGATCGCCATGAAATTGTCCGATTTTATAACCGGGCGTATCGAACAGATGGGGCTGCTCGTTCCGCTGGAAGACGCGGCGGGCCTCACGAAAGAACGTCGTGCGGAAAGCCTCGCCGAAATCGGCCGGCAGTTCGACGGACTCCTGGCCGTCGAACTGGAGCAAAAATCGCCATCGCCGCAGCCCGCCGCCGCCGTGGAGGAAGGACGTCGTCTGGAAGCGGTCCGGATATCGGCGCAAATCAAATCGCTTCTTGACAATCTCTGTTATATCAACGTATGCAAACCGTCGTTATATCTTCCCCAGTATCGCGATTATCGCGACCTTGCGAAAAGCGGGAGGAGCCGTTACCGCTTTCATGTTCCCGGCTCCGGCGAGGTCACCCTGCACACCGTATCCGATTATCACACGAATTCGCTCATGGCGGTCTTTACCTGGGTCAAACGCGAGATTCGCCGCGACATCGCGCAGCTCGCCCATCTTCGCCCGCTCATATCAGCCCTCCCCGAGTGCGATCGTTTCGTTCGAATCTACTGCACCGCGCTGTTTGTCTCGTCGATTGCGGGCAATCAGGGCGAATCGATGGTCCTGGGCGAGGAACGGCACTATATCCCGGTCGGTCTCGCGCGCGACCTGTTTGCTGCGATACGAGACGGGTGCGAGCTGATCGACGCCGCGTTCGATGCGGCCGTCACGGCTATCGCGCTCGAACGCGGCCCGGAGGCCGAGACGCTCGGGAAAAAACTGCTCATCATGCGGGATTCGTTTTCAGACGCGAAATCGAAAATCACGCATTGGCTGGGCCGTCTGCATGTCGAAGAGTAATTTCTATTACATATTTCCGCCCGATACGGTTAAACCGCCCGCCTCCGCTTTTTTCATTTACAAAATCAAATGCGCGTCCCGATAATGCGCCTCGAAAAAACAAAAATGCGGGCCGCCGGATCGCTTCCCCGGCCCGTTTGGGACAATCGCGCCATGGCGTATCATATAACAGCATGCATCGTTCTCGCGACGTGCCTTCTCGCCGTCGTGGCGCGTGGCGCTCCTTCGCGCGCGCCGCTGCGCGGCTCGCACGACCGGCTCACGTTCCTGGTGTTCGATGCGGCCGCGGTGAGAAGCCCGCGCGCACTCGCGCGGGGGCTTTCCGCGGCGCTGTATGCGGAGCTGGCGGCGTCCCGCGAGTTCACGCTGGTAAACGAACCGGAAATCGCCGCGTTGCTCAAAGAGCGGCGCGAGCCGCACGGCGCCTGCCGCGGCCGGGACTGCGCCGTCCGCATCGGGAGCGTTCTCGGCTCGGATAAAACCGTCACCGGGACGCTGCAGCTCGATACGATCGAGGACACGGAGCCGGTCTCCCGGTACGTGTACCGGGTCGCGAAAAAGGAGCGCTGGCGTCTCACCGTCGCCGTTCACGACGCCCCCACCGGGAAAACCGAGCTGTCCTTTACGGAACACCCGCGCACCCGCGCGGAGATCGAGGCGAAAACGCGGGAGATCGCGCGAAAGATCGTCGAGTACTACCGGAAGCGCGCCTGGGCGCGCGCGACCGCGGCGGAGCCCCTTCGGGCGGCCGCCGTCGCGTCAGCGGCCATGGATGCGTCCGCGCAGGCGCGTCCCGGCGTCGCGGACGTCGCCCCGGCGCGCTGGGGCCTCGAGTTCGACAGCCTCGCCGCTAGTGCCGGGTATCTGAAGCCGCTCAATGCGTTTTCAAACATAGCGCACGACGGCTACGGGATCGCCGCGGACGCCCGCTGGCGGCTGGTCCCGTGGCGAAGCGTGGTCGTCTCGCTTGGGGTCGCCGGCTATCGCATACGCGACCGCCTCGAAAGCATACAATCCTATTACCTTGCGATGGCGCTTGTTACGGCGGGATACTCGCTCTCGCCGGCCCGGGGGCTCTACGTCGTGCCCTCGCTGGGGTTCGGCTATCTCGGGCACATCATATACGGCGACAAAAACATCCCGGACGGCCGCACCCGCTATGAATACAAGATGCACTACACCTACGATCCGTCTCTTTTCGCGGGTGGCGAGCTGCAGTATGCGCTGGGCGGCCGGATCCGCCTCTTCCTGGCCCCATGGTATGTGTACTTCTTCGAAAAGGACGAAAACGGCCAGGCGGTCGTCGTTTTGGCCGGTGTACGGTTTGTGTATTAAGCCCCTACTCTCCGACTTGTCTTCGCCGTACCCCAATTTTTCGGCAATCCTCGCATAGGTCTTTCCGTGCAGCTCAACTATGAGAAAAAACGAAGGTCGCCTGAAAAATTTTGTCATTTTAGCCGGTCAGGCGACACTTGATATATAGAAACGTCAGTTTACCGGTAGGGATATGGCGTTCAAGAGGACAAAATCGTAAAAAATCATACAAAAGTTCACATTGTATATGACAAATCGTGTCAGTAAAAAAATTTCATATTTGTATGCCGGGTGCCCTTTTCAGCTTGAAATAATTGCCGTCGCTTTTATGGATTGAATAAAGTCAACAATAAATTAATACCGTTGGCTTAAAAAAAGATATCGAACAATGTAGCGCAAGGCGTTCTTGGAGAAAGTAATAGTAAAACGCGCCGTACAGGCGATGACGATCGCGCTGTGCATGGCCCTTGCGGCATCCTGCATGGGCAGGGCCGATGCGCCCACGAACTCCATTACGGGGACGGTCTCCATGTACGGCCGCCCTGTACAGGCGGCCTCGGTCACGCTCTCCCACGAAACCTACGGCGGCGTGGGAAACGTCAGTACCGATGCGAACGGCGTCTACACCTTCAGCGATGTCCGCGAGGGCGAGTATACGCTCTCTTTCGCCAAGGCCGGGTACACCTTCGACAATCCCCTTGTCAGGATAACCGTGGGCGGCGGGAGCGTTTCTCTTCCGGAAAACGTCAGCGTCATATCCTGGAAGAACGCCTATGGCGGCAGCGGCGACGAGCAGGCATACGCCGTCCGCCCCACCCCTGACTACGGCTGCGTGGTTGCCGGCTTTACCGGCACAGACTCCAGCGGCGTGTCCGACGTCCTCGTCAAGAAACTGGACCTCTTCGGAGTTCAGGAATGGAGCTATGCCTCCGGCGGCCCCGGCTACGATGTCGCCTACGACATAGAACGCACCCTCGATGGCGGGTATATCGTCGTCGGCGAGTACGAAAACGGGCTCAACATCAACGATTTCTATATCCTCAAGCTCTCGGGTGGCGGGGAAAAGGAATGGGAGCGCCTGTACGGCTTCTCCGAGCGCGATGTCGCGCGATCCGTCCGGCAAACCTCCGACGGCGGCTATATCGTCGTGGGCAGCAGGGAATCGGACACCCCCAACCGCGATCTAGACAATTATTACATCCTGAAACTCGACGCGAACGGCAATCTCGGCGTCCCCGGCGCATGGCACAAAGAATACGGCGGCGAATCCTGGGACGTCGCCTATGCCGTCGAGGAGACCGGCGAGAGCTATGTCATCGCCGGGAGCGCTCAAATCGATCTTCTGGACCCGTCGCGCGCGGCCATTCTGGTCCGCTGGCTGAGAAAATCCGATGGCGTAGACATCTACAACAAAACATATTCCCTGGGCGATTCCAGCGAAGCGCGCGCGATTGCAAAGACTCCCGACAATGGCTTTGTCGTCGCGGGCTTCACGAGCGATCTTCTAACCGGGTTTAGCGACGTCTGTCTGCTGAAAATAGACTACCTCGGGAACGAAGTGTGGCGCAGGACATTCGACTGGAGCTTCAACGACCGCGCCGCCTCGATCTCGAACACGGCCGATGGCGGCTTCATCGTGGCCGGGCATACCTATACGAACGTAACCGACAGCTACAGCTTTCTCGTCATGAAGATCACCGCATCCGGGGACGAAACGTGGCGCCGGGTCTACTCCTTCAGCGAGGACGACCGCGCCCACTCCGTCCGGCAAACCCCAGACGGCGGCTACATCGTCGCCGGGAAAACCTGGTCCGCCGGCGCGAAGGACAACATGATGCTCCTGAAACTCGACCGCGAGGGAAACATCCGCGAATGAGCCTCCTGCGTCACATGCGTCGTATCGTCCCGCTCGCGGCGGTCGTGCCGGCGCTCTGCCTCTTCTCGTGCGTAAACATGAAAGATGGCGGCGTCGCCGCAACCTCCGGCCCCGGCAGCTCCACCTTCACGCCCGAGGCGATCAAGGCGTCGCCCCTGTCGGTGAGCGTCGAGGGCGCATCCGACGCGCCAACCCGTTGGAACCTCTTCGACGGCAATACGCATACCGCGTTCGCCCCGGCGGAGGCGGCGTCCCTTCGCGTCGACCTCCCCCGGAACATGAAGATCACGCGCCTTCGCGTGTACGGGAAGTCCTCCTACGATGTTCGGGTGTACCGCATCGAGGGCGCGAACCGCTCGGCGTCCCCCGCGCTCACCATCCGCGGCGAGGGTTTGTCCGGGTCGTGGAATACGATCACGCCGCCTGAGCCCCTCAGCGCGGACGCCCTGGTGTTCGCGTTCGCCCCCGTCGGGGAACCCGCGCTCGGCGTCCGGGAAATCGAGATATGGAGCGGCGAGTCCGGCGAGATCCCCGACGAGGGCGTCTGCTCAACCCTTGACGCCGTGAAAACGCCGGAGCGGCTGGCCGCCGCCATTTCGCACGGCTACCCGCATATCCACGAACTCTCCGCCGCGCCGGCCGAGCTCTCAATCGCGGCGAACGGCGGGCGGGAGCATCCCGGGACCATGTCGTTTGCGCTCGCCATGCCGCCGGTGCAGGTCCGGCGTGCCTTTCTGCGCTTCAAGGGGAAAAACCTCTGCGCCGCGCCGTCCGTGGAGCGCCGCATAAACGGGCTCTCCTGGTCCGGCGGCTTCCCGGTCCCCTGCGACGCGTCGGACGAGTGGAAGGAGTATTTCGAGGAGATCAATCCCGCCTGGCTTGCAGCCGGGACCAATACCGTCGATTTCTGCTCCGCGCGGGACGTATCAATTAAAGAACTCTCCGTCGTCCTCGTGACGGGCAGCGGGTGGAACTGGATATCCGGCGTATCCGAGCGCAACGCCTTCGACTTCGACACCCAGACCTCGGCCGGGGTCACCATCGGCCACGACATGCGCATCGATTTCGATTCCACGGTGGAACCGGAACACCTGCTTCTGCATGTGCCCGGCCCCGCGCATGCGCTCGCGCGCGTGCAGTACCTGAACAATGGGAGCTGGCGCGACATCGCCGGCGTCTGGAACGTCAACTGCGCGGGTCTCGTCAGGGGCTGGAACAGGCTCGCCTTCCCCGCGCCGGTTTCCGCGGACGGCATCCGCCTGGTCTTCTCCGCCGCGCCCGGCGGCCCGGCGGCGCCCGTCGAGATAAACGAGGTGCGCGTGGCCGCAAGCCCCATCGCCCCCCGAAACGCCGTACGCATCGTGTTCGATTACCCGCGTAACGGCGAGTTCTTTGCCCGCAGCGCCTATATCAGGGGCTTTGTCGCGACAACCGCCGCGATATCCTCGCTTTCACTGGAGGGTAAAACGGCCAATGCGGACCAGACCGCGCCGGCCGACGGCTCATTCAACGTAACCCTCTCCAAGGACGAGACGCGCTACGGCGCGCAAAAGGACGACGAACCCTGGGACCCCGCGCTCACGGCGCTCACCGGCATCGGATCGTTCTCCTCGGCGCTTCATCTGTACGAAAACAGGCTGTCCTCCTCCTCCGGTTCGGGCTCGGGTTCCGGCAGCGGCCCGGGAAGCGGCACGGACGGCGACGGCGAGCAGTCCGACGGCAGCTATCGGGCCACGCTGTATCCGGACCAGTCCAAGACGATCCTGTTTCGCGACGTCACGCTGAAGTTCCCCGCGGGCTCGGTCACCAAAACGACCGTGATACGAATCGTCCCCCTGTCGCAGGGCGAGATCCCCAAGCTCGGCGAGGGCATGATCAACGTCACCTATCCGGCGGCCGGCTACCGCTTCCTGCCCTCGGGCAGGTTCGAAAAGCCGGTCGAGGTGTACTTCCGCTACACGAAGGACGCCATGAAGGCCGGCCAGAAGGACGAAGACGTCTTCATGTATTACTACGACGTCGCCGACGGCAAATGGAAGCGGCTCGAGCGCCTCGCGGTCGAACCGGCCATCACCATGGTCACCTCGCAAACGGACCATTTCACGGACATCATCAACGCCACGCTGGTGGTCCCCGAGCATCCGGACCCGCTTTCGTACAACCCTAACTCCATCAAGGACATCAAGGCGGGCGATCCGGGCGCGGGGATAAATCTCATCGAGCCGCCCACGGCCAACAGTAACGGCGACGTCGCGCTCTCCTATCCCATCGATATCCCCAGGGGCCGAAACGGCATGCAGCCGCAAATCGCCGTGCGCTACAACTCCTCCGGCGGGAACGGCTGGATGGGCCTCGGGTGGGACATCCCCATCCAGTCCGTGGTCATCGACACGAAGTTCGGGGTGCCGCGCTACAACGGAAGCGAGACATATCTGCTGGAAGGGGCGTCAATCGTTCCCATTGGGAACAATCAATATCGTCAGAGGACCGAAGGCCCGTTCAAGCGGATACTACGTCGGGGCGATGCTCCCACCAACTTCTATTGGGAAGTAACCGACAAGAATGGCACGCGATTTATCTATGGGCAAAGCGCCGGGTCGCGGCTCGCCGCGTCGGATGGGGGTAACATCTTTCAATGGTGTCTCGAGCGGGTTGTGGACACCAATGGGAATACGATTGTGTACGATTACGACGCCGACAATTCCTCGCTTCACGGCCTTCCCTGGCGGCAGCTGTATCTGAGCCGCATATCGTACACGGGATACGGCGGAACCGCCGGACCATATACGGTGGAATTCAACCGCGACGGCGGAGTCCGCAAGGACCGGATCGTCACCTGCCGCGGCGGATTTAAGATAACGACGCGCTATTTGCTCTCTTCCATAGATGTGAAATACAACGGTTCAACCATTCGCCGCTACGGTTTCGTCTATGAGCCGGGCCCCTTCTTTAAGACGTTACTTAAAGAAATAATACAGTACGGCGAGGGAGGGTCAGGCGAGTTTCATCGCCACGGATTTACCTATAATAACGATGTCGATGCGCTTGCCGGTCAGGATTTCTCCGGTTTTCATGAGAACGAGTTATCCTGGGGCGATGGGAGCCCGGGAAGAAATGAAAGCGAAAGCGGATCGGCAAACCTGTATTTGGGTATTACCCCCTGCTTCCTAAAGGAAAAGGACTCCTCGATCGGCGTCAAGATGGGGCGTTCCTACAACAGTTCGCGCCCCAGAGAGATGCTCATCGACCTGGACGGCGATGGGCTCCCGGACTACGTGTACGACAAAGGAAGGCGCTACAATACCAACAGGTCCTCCCCCGAGCGTGATCCGGGCCAGTGGTATACGTTTGGCGGCGGCGATGTCGAGGGTTTGAACGAGCTCGGGAAGGAAAGCGGGACCTCGAACACCTTCGGCGTGCAGATGTTCCTGTTCGGCCTGGGCGTTTTTAACGACAGGAACTGGGGCACGTCAAAAGGCGACGGTTATTTCACCGACGTAAATGGCGACGGTCTCGTCGACTATGTGAACGGCACCACGGTCCATTTCAACCACGGCGCGGACGGTTCGGGGAAGGTGGTGTTCCGCAATCATCCGCCCGTCAGCTTCGGCGGAGGGACGGCGGATATCCGGGAAGACGATCTGGGCAGCCGGCCGTATACGAAAGAACAGCTCGACGCCAAATATAATCGCGAAGACCCCATCCGGATGTGGCAGGCGCCCTATAGCGGGACCGTGCGGGTTTCCGGTCCGGTCCGTCTTGTAGAAAAGCCGGGAACTCCCGAGGCAGGCGAATATGTTACAAACGATGGTGTCAGGGTAAGCATCCAAAAGGGCTCCTCGCTATTGTGGTCGTCCGCAATCGAGAAAGACAACCATGCGTCGCTGGCCCCGTCCGTTTCCGAAATACCCGTGAACGAGGGCGAGCGGATATATTTTCGCGTGAACTCCGTCGACGACGGCTCATATGACGCGGTGGAATGGTCTCCGGTTGTCGAATACGTCGGAGCGGGCGTCGACCCCGCGCTTCTCGACGAGAACGGCCGTCCGGCCTATGTGTTCAACAGCGCCGAAGATTTCAGCATTGCCGGTACGGATGGAAGCTGGTCCGCGCCGGAGGACGGCACCGCCGATTTCTCTTGGACGATCAACAAGGAACAGACCTCTGATGATGTCATGGTCCAGGTCATCAAGAATGGCGAGGTGCTCATGAGCCGCCATCTCGGGTGGGACGAAATCGGGACGTTTACCCTTTCGGAAACCGTATCGTTGCGGGGCAAGCAGGACGGCTCTGGCGGTTTTCCCGGCGATACCATCGAGTGCCGTATTATCGCGGATACGCCCATAGACTGGACCGCCATCCGGGTGACTGCGGCTCCCACGGTAACCTATACCGAAAGGAACAACGGCTATCCCGCATACGATAAAAACGGCAATCCGACCATCGTCGTCAATATCCCCGTATATGAAAATCTGTTCCCCGTTCGCGGCGTCGAAGGATTCCCGAACGATCCCGTACTGCCGTTTGTCTCGTCAAAAACCATGCGCGCGCGGGTGTACTTCCCGTTGCAAATCCTGTCCGTTCCCACGGGCGACGAAGAGGTGGGCGTCACTTTCGCGGTGAAACGCGCAAACGGCCTCGTCGTGAAACAGCGGTACAGCATCACCAAGGATACGATCCCCTTCGGGGCGCTGGCTTTGGATTATACCATCGAGGACCTGTCGGCGGGCGACGCGCTGTATTTCGTGGTTGTTTTTGACCGGCATGACGTTTTCGAAAAAGGTTACTTTCAAATCGGCATACCCCAGGTGTATTATGAAGATGAGAATTTCCCCGATCCCGACGGGCACATCGGCATGGGAACGGGACATCCGGCATTATACGCAAGCGCGATCTATCGTCCGGCCGACACGCCCCATCCCTTCGCCGGAGGGTATCGCAACTGGCATTACGGCCGCTGGAACGGCGAGCGCGATACGCTCGATCCCGCCCTCATGAAATTGCCCGCCGACGGCGACGCGCAGGACCTTGCCGGCCTTATGAACCAGTATCAGGCAGACCCGACAAATGAGCAATTAAAGCAGCAGATAGCGGACAAAACCAATGCGCTCAACGAGGCGTATAAAATATTCGGCCCAATGAGTCTCGACCGCGAGTCCGGCCGCTGGAGGGGGTTTGACGGCAACGATAAAAACCCCCTGGGCGATTGCTGGATTTCCGCCTCCGGAATGAGTTCAACGCGAGTCGTTCAACGGTACAATCCCGTCAGCGATACGGTCCATATGGGCATTGTCGGTCCCGGCTCCGGTTCGGGACGCGGCGTGAGAAAATTCACCCGCACCTCCGAAAACGCCCTCGGCGCCTCCATCATGGCAAGCCTGCAGGAGTCGAATGGCACATCTGATACCTTTACGGAATTCTTCGACCTCAATGGAGACAGGTATCCCGACGTGATCACCAGCGATGGTATTCAGTATACCGGTCACGATGGGACCCTCGGTGGTCGTGAAGGATCATTCGCTGGAAGTGTTCGCCACAATGAAACCCACAACTATGGCGCCAGTATTGCGATCCCCAGCGAGGTTCCCTATATTTTTAAGGTGTTGGTGGGCGCCGACGGGACCCCGAAGGGTCAGGCGCCAGACGGCAATATGACCGTTGGCATATCCTTCAACACAAGCTGGGGCGAAACCGTAACGACCGCCGATTTCCTGGACGTGAACGGGGATGGTCTGCCGGACAGGGTCGACAACGGAGTGGTCTATTTAAACACCGGCTACGGGTTCGTCTACGACGGCGATTTCGGTCTCGTCGAGGGCGGCGTCCGTCTCACGAAGACCGCCAATCTGGGAGATGGTTTTAACATCGGCTACGCGAAAAACCTCATGTCCTTCGGCGGGGGGCTCAGCGGTTCCACGTCGCTTGCGGCTGTGGAATACGACTACATCGACATCAACGGAGATGGCCTGCCGGACCTTGTAAAGATGGAAACCGAGCAAAAACCTGCGGGTCTTGCCTGGGAGTTGGTGTCAATGATAACCGGCGGCGCCAGCGCGGAAAAAATCGATTGGACGCGCGGCGAAGAGATGGAGGTGTGGATCAATACGGGCTCCGACTTTGACGGTCCCTATAAATGGCTTGGCGCGAACACCCATCTCCCCGTTTCGCTCGATGCGTCGTACTCCATGTCCATTCCGCTCGCTTTTACCAAAAAGATCGAAGTTCCACTCCCCGTCTGTCCTTTTGAGTTAATAATCAATCCCAGCGGTTCCGGCAGCATGCAGGAAGGCGCGTCCCTGGTGCGGATCATGGACATGGACGGCGACGGATACCCGGACCAGGTCTTCGCGGACAGCAGCGGCAGGGTCGTCACCAGAATGAACAAGACCGGAAAAACAAACCTGCTCAGCGAGGTGCGCCGTCCCCTGGGTGGTTCATTTGCCATCGAATACAAACGGCAGGGAAACACCGCCGTGATGCCGCAATCACGGTGGACCATGTCGCGGGTCACGCTCAGGGACGGCTCGCCGGACGCCGAGGGCGCGCATACGTATGTTTCGGATTTCCGCTATTCCAACGGTTACTACGACCGCACGGAGCGCGAGTTCCACGGTTTCTGGCGGGTGGAGGAGATAAAACGCGGCGGTGGCGCGGGCGACGTGACGCACACCCGGTATTATCACGCCGGCAATCTTACCGGCATCGGTCGCGGCAATACGACGGAAAACTTCTATCGGAAGGGCCTCGAATACGCCTCGTCGGTAAGAAACGCATCCGGGGCGCTGTTCCAGACGACCGATTCCGAGTTTTCCCTCCATGAGCTTGTCGCGGAAAAGGCGTACTTCCCGCGGCTCACGCAAAAGAGCTATTGCTACTACGAGGGCGGGGCCACGTGCCAGAAATCCACCCGACAAACTTACGAATACGACCAGTACGGCAACGTGTCGAAATTCACCGATCACGGCGAAGACGACGATCCCGCCGACGACCTCACGGCGGTCATCGCCTACAGCTACTCCCCCGATTCCCACATCGTGGCCAAGCCAAAGCTCATGACCGTGACCGGCGGCGACGGCCGGGAATACCGCAAGCGCGCCGGCACCTACGACAGCCTGGGAAATCTGCGCAAGATATCGCAGTACCTCGACGGCGGCGGCATCGCCGAGACGAACATCGACTACTACCCCAACGGCAACCTCATGCGCGTGACCGCGCCGGTCAACTCGCGCGGGCAGCGCTATACCGAGAACTATGCGTATGATGGCGCGGTGGGCGTGTATATAGAGGAGATACGGGATTCGCACGGCTATGCATCATACGCCAAATACGATTACCGCTACGGCGTGCCCGTCTCCACCGCCGACATAAACGGCCAGAACACGCTCTATCAGTACGACGAGTTCGGCCGCCTCCGCGCCGTCTACGGCCCCTACGACATCGGCCAGGGCTCCCCCACCATCCGCGTGAGCTACCACACGTCCTCCTCGCCCGCGTGGGCGCTGGTGCGCAACAAGGGCTACTGGGAATCGAACGACACCGTGAACACGGTCACCGTCATCGACGGGCTCAAGCGCGTCATTCAGGTCAAGAAGACCGCCGAGGTCATGAAGGACGGCGAAAAGCAGTCCGGCATGATCATCTCAGGAAAAGAGGTCTACGACGCGCTCGGCAGGGTCGAGCGGCAGGGGCAGCCGGTGTTCCGTCCCGGATCGGAAAACGGGTACACCCCGGTATCGGCGGAAAAACCGACCGTGAACACATACGATGTAGTGGGCCGGAAAACCCGGATCGCCTTCCCCGACGGAACGAGCATCTCCAATTTCTACGGTTTCGAGGAGAACATGTTCCTCACCCGCACCACCGACCAGGAGGGGAAAATCAAAAAGGTCCTCAAGGACGTGCAGGGGCAAATCGTCGCCGTGAAGGAGGGCCCGG